>VOFB01002041.1_pt1 | contig 15499 bp, 25 predicted proteins | sample 5384141 | NCBI WGS metagenome assembly VOFB01 (sample SAMN12384721, study PRJNA508395) | human gut metagenome | isolation source: healthy gut A | host: Homo sapiens | reverse complement strand
GACCGGCTCGACCGGCGGCCGCTTCGGGCATACTGTGACGCCGGCGAGAGCGTCGCTCGTCCCGCTTGAAAGCGGTGATGATTACTGCGCCGAGATGCAGGGCTTCTCGCTCAAGAATGTAACGCTCTCCGCTTATGAAAACGATAAGCTTATCTACCGGGAGCTTGGCGAAATGCTCTTCACACACTTCGGCGTTTCCGGGCCTTTGGTGCTTCAGCAAGCGCGCATATGCGCAATATGGGCAAGGCTGCCTACAGGCTCGAAATTGACCTCAAGCCTGGGCTTGACGAAAGAAGCTCGACGCGCGCATCCTGCGTGATTTTGAAAAGTACTCAATAAGGAATTCAAGAACGCCCTGACTGATCTTGCCGGGCGCACCATGATCCCCGTGCTTGTCCGCCTGTCCGGCATCCCAGAGGACACCAAGGTGAACGCCATCACGCATGAGCAGCGCATGCGGCTGCTGCACCTGTTCAAGGCTTTCCCTGTGTCCGTGACCGGGACAAGGCCGATAGACGAGGCAATCGTCACGGCAGGCGGCGTGAGCACGAAGGAAATAAATCCCCGCACGATGGAGTCAAAGCTGATGCCGGGGCTGTATTTTGCCGGTGAGGTGCTTGACCTCGACGGCTACACCGGCGGCTTCAATCTTCAGATAGCATGGTCGACCGGCTATGTTGCCGGTAATTCAATATGAACGGAGACAGTGTAATGAAAGACTTTTATTCTATTGCCATAGACGGCCCCAGCGGCGCGGGCAAAGAGCACGATGGCGAGAAAGCTCGCCGCGGACTTCGGCTTTATATATGTCGATACCGGCGCGATCTACCGCACCGTCGGTCTGGCGGCCTACCGCACGGGCATAGACCGGCATGATGAGCCCGCCGTCAAGGCTCTGCTGCCCAAGCTCAGTATCGAGATGCGCTATAACGAAGCCGGGGAGCAGCGTATGTTCCTCGACGGGGAGGACGTGTCGGAAGCGATCCGTATGCCGGAGATATCCATCTGCGCATCGGACGTGTCGTCCCTGCCTGCGGTCAGGAGCTTCCTGCTTGAGATGCAGCGCAAGCTTGCGCGTGAGCACAATGTCGTCATGGACGGGCGCGATATCGGTACCGTCGTTCTCCTGACGCTGACCTCAAGATATTCCTCACCGCCAGCGCTGAGCAGCGCGCAAAGCGCCGCATGCTCGAGCTTGAGGCCAAGGGCGTGGACGCAAGCTTTGACGAGGTTCTGAAGGACATCGAGTACCGCGATGACAGGACACCAAGCGGCGCGGCTCCGCTGCGCGCGGCGGAGGACGCCGTGCATGTCGATACCAGCAGCCTGAACTTTGAAGAGAGCGCCGCAGTGCTCGCGGGGCTTGTCATCGACCGCCTCAGCCCGAAGCAGGAGTAAGCGCTATGAAAGAACTCAAAGTGGCACAGAGCGCCGGGTTCTGCTTCGGGGTCAACCGCCCGTCGGCATGGCGGAGAAGCTGCTGGAGGATAAGGGGATGTGCGCAAGCCTCGGCCAGCTCATCCATAATGAGGACGTCGTACGGGAGCTTACCTCAAAGGGGCTGCGCGTGATAGAGCGCGCAGATGAAGCGCGCCCCGGCGAGGATGTGCTAATCCGCGCGCACGGCGCGGCACCGGAGGTGTACGAGGAACTCCAAAAGGCCGGAGCCGTGATACATGACGCGACCTGCCCCAAGGTGAAAGCTATACATAAGATCGTCACCGCCGCCAAGGAGAAAAACCGCTTCACCGTTGTCATCGGTATGCGCAACCACCCCGAGGTCGAGGCCATCTGCGGCTGGTGCGGGGAGCACAAAGTGCTTGAAAATGCGGCAGAACTCGAGCAATGGCTGGATGAAAATCCGTGCTATTGGGAAAAAACCCATAACACTTGTCGTTCAAACGACGCAGACCAACAGTAATTTTACCGAATGTTGCAATGTTATAAAAAAAAGATGTACAAATCCGGAAATATCTGATACAATATGCCTTGCTACGTCCACGCGTCAGGAGGAGGCGGCCAGGCTTGCCTCGGATTGTGACGCCATGGTTGTCATCGGCGGCAGGCACAGCGCGAACAGTGTGCATCTTGCAGAGATATGCAGGGAGCATTGTCCGTGCGTAGAGTTTATAGAGAGGGCGGATGCCCTTGATATGGACAGGCTGAAAACGGCTGACACAGTGGGACTCACGGCCGGTGCATCCACCCCGGCGTGGATAATTAAGGAGGTAAGAAACAAAATGAGCGACGAAATCAAAGTTGAAGAATCCGCAGTTGAGAAGGAAAAGTCCTTCGATGAAATGCTGGAGGAGACTCTCAAAACTATATATAATGGAGATAAGGTAACCGGCGTTGTTGTTGCTATTACCGGCACCGAGATCAGTGTTGATCTGGGCGCCAAGTATTCCGGCTTCATTCCGACTTCCGAGTTCACCGATGACGGCATCAAGGTCGAAGATGCTGTCAAGGTCGGCGATACTATCGAAGCTGTTGTTGCCAGAGTCAACGATGTCGAAGGCACCGCAATGCTCTCCAAGAAGCGTCTTGACGCTGCCAAGATGTGGAACGCAGTTGAAGAAGCTGTCGATAACGATACCGTTCTCGAAGGCGTTGTCACCGAAGAGAACAAGGGCGGCGTTGTCGTCAATGTCAAGGGCGTGCGCGTGTTCGTTCCCGCATCCCAGACCGATCTGCCCCGCGAGGCTGATCTTGCACAGCTGCTCAAGAAGACTGTCCGCCTCAAGATCACCGAGGTCAACAAGGCACGCAAGCGTGTTGTCGGCTCCATCCGCCGTGTTGCACAGGCTGAGCGCCGCGAGCGCATCGAGAACATCTGGAACGAGATCGAGGTCGGCAAGAAGTATCACGGCACCGTCAAGTCCCTGACCAGCTACGGCGCATTTGTCGATATCGGCGGCATTGATGGTATGGTCCACGTCTCCGAGCTGAGCTGGGGCCGCATCCACCAGCCCTCCGAGGTCGTCTCCGTCGGTGATGAGATAGATGTTTACGTCATCTCCTTCGATAAGGAAAAGCGCAAGATCTCCCTTGGCTACAAGGATCCCAACGGCAATCCCTGGGAGCAGTTTGTCAACAAGTACGGCGTGGGTGATGTCGCACCCGTTACCGTTGTCAAGCTTATGCCTTTTGGCGCATTTGCAGAAGTTCTCCCCGGTGTTGACGGTCTGATCCACATTTCCCAGATCGCCAACCGCCGCATCGGCAAGCCCGAGGATGTCCTGACCGTCGGCGATGTCGTTGATGCAAAGATCACCGCTATCGACGATGACAAGCACAAGATCTCCCTCTCCATCCGTGCCCTGTCCGAGCCCGCACCCGCTGCGGTCGAAGAGGTCGAGGAAGAGGAGTACGCCGATGATAACGGCGAGGACGCTCTTGTTTACGAAGTCGGCGCAGACGGTACCGCTACCGGTGTTGCTCCTGAGACCGAGGAAGAGTAATTCCTATAACTGAATCAACAAAAACCCCTGACCGAGGTCAGGGGTTTTAACGTATAAAAGTCAGATCTTCTCGTTCAGCCAGTTGAGGATATCCTGATATACCTGCTCCTTATTTGTCTCGTTGAGCATTTCGTGCCGTCCGCCGGGGTAGAGCCGCATAAACACATCGTGCAGTCCCGCATCGCAGAAGGCATTGTGCGCGCGCTCAACACCCTTGCCGTAGTCGCCGACAGGGTCTCCGTCGCCTGACATGAAGTATACGGGCTTCTCCTTGTTCATCTGCGCGATGTTCTTCTTATCCGTGATGAACTTTATCCCCTGCATCATATCGCGGTACAGACCTATCTTTCCGACAAAGCCGCAGAGCGGATCGGCAATGTACTTGTCCACCTGCTCTGTGTCACGGGAGAGCCAGTCAAACTTCGTGCGTGGGTTCTCTATCTTATTGAGGTAGCTGCCGAAAGCCAGCGAATCGAGTTTCGTGCCGTCGCCCATCGCGCCGTTGAGCTTGGCCATGACAGAGGCCGCGGCGTTCCCGCCGAGGACAAGCGCCGGGCTCTGGTGCCCTGTGCCGCTGAGTATGACGCCGTCGTACTTATCCGGGTGCTTTATGAGATATGTGCGCGTGAGGAAGCTGCCCATGCTGTGCCCGAAGAGCACGTAGGAAGCTCCGGGTACTCATTGGACATGATGTCATGCAGCTTGTCCATATCGTCCACGACGCGCCACCAGCCGTCTTTCTCGGCAAAGAAGCCCTGCTCCTCGGGTACGCGTATGCTCTTGCCGTAGCCGAGGTGGTCGTTGCCTGCGGCGACAAAGCCGGTATCCGCCAGAAACTCCATAAATGGCCTGTAGCGGTCAATGTGCTCGGCAATGCCGTGGGCTATCTGCACTACCGCGCGCGGCTTGCTGTCCGGTACACACTTGAGCGCATGGATGCTGGTTCTGCCGGTGCTCGACTGAAAATAAAAAATCCTGAAAACTTGGCATGGAAAAGTCCTCCTGTGTGTGATATTATATCGGCATTGATATCTATATTTTACCCTTAGCTGGCAAAGATGTCAATAAATACAAAAAGTCGGAGTGTTTAGCAATGCAGCTGTTTATAAAATATTTTGATGATGAGATCACGAAAATCGAAAAACTCGCCAAGGGTGACTGGATCGATCTCCGCGCGGCGGAGGATGTAGAGATGAAAGCGGGGGAGTTCCGTTATCTACGTCTTGGCGTCGGAATGATCCTGCCGGAGGGCTATGAAGCGCATATCGCCCCGCGCAGCAGCACTTTCAAAAACTTCGGGATCATCCTGACCAACAGCGTCGGCGTTGTCGATAACTCCTATTGCGGGGACGCGGACGAGTGGAAGGCTCCCGTCTACGCCCTGCGCGATACGCATATAAAGAAGAACGAGCGCATCTGCCAGTTCCGCATCATGGAGCGGCAGCCGGAGCTTGAGTTCGTCACAGTCGATAAGCTCAGGGACGACAGCCGCGGCGGCTTTGGCTCGACCGGAACAAAATAACTCGGCGAGGAGCGTATACCATGACAGAGCGTGAAAAGGCTGCGGCCGGCTTTCTGTATGACGCCAATTACGATGAGGAGCTTGCGCGGCAGCGCGCCGAGTGTAAGGACAAGTGCCACCGCTATAATCTTTGTCTGCCTTCGGATACGGCGCAGCAGGACGAGATAATGCGCGGCATCCTCGGCAAGGCCGGGAATGGTCTGCGCATCACCGCGCCTTTCTGGTGCGATTACGGGTATAATATTTTCGTCGGCGATGATTTCTATTCCAATCACAATCTTGTGATACTCGACTGCGCGCCCATAACCTTTGGCGACCATGTGTTCATTGCGCCGAACTGCTGCTTCTCCGCCGCGGGGCACCCGCTGGATGTTGAGCAGCGCAACGCCGGTCTTGAGATCGCCCTGCCTATAACCGTCGGCAATAACGTCTGGATCGGCGCGGGCGTGACGGTGCTGCCCGGCGTGACGATAGGGGACAATACCGTGATCGGCGCGGGCAGTGTCGTGACGCGCGACATCCCCTCGGGCGTCGTCGCAGTCGGCAATCCCTGCCGCGCCCTGCGTGATATAACAGAAAAGGACAAGCATAAATATAAACTCGCTCCGTGAAAATCGCCCTCGGTGTATATCCGCTCCGGGGGCAAAATTTTTTTCGCAAAACTGCAACCTTTTTGCCTTCCCATCTGTATATAGGACAGAGCGGTAAATGAGCCGTTCCAATCACGGATTTTGACACGCTCGCCGAAGCGGAGAAGCAGACCGGTTTTTTATATCACCCTGCCCGATGCCATTGGCAGCTCCGATAAAAAGAATCTACCGCGCGATGAACGATGAGATGCTCGAAGTCGTCTACGTAAACGGCGAGGATGAGACCGGCCGTGTCCGAAAGGCGCGCGGCAGCGAGGACATCAGCGGCGCCTATAACGAATATGCCGAGACCGAGACCGTGAGCGTCGGCGGCATTGACGTGCTCCTCAAGGGCGATGCAGGGCTTGTGAAGCTTGCCGTATGGACAAACGACGGCTATGCTTATTCTGTCTCGTCCGAGGCTGGTATGACCGCCGATGAAATGATGGCGCTTGTGTCCGCTGTGTCTTGAGCAAATACGGATATCTGACTCTGTAAAGAAAGAACGGGGAACCTGACTTGGAAGCGATATGCAGCATGTACTCTGAAGTGCTTGGCCAGTGTTTGAGCCGGTTCTGGCGGGAGCTGTGCAATGCGCTTGCCGGTATATTCCGGCTGGCCGCAAAGCTTTACAGCGCGCCTGTCACCGCCGCGGCGGAGCGCGCGGCTATAAACGAGCGCGCCGGGTATATTCTCAATACCTACGGTGACAGCATCCTGCGCTATGCTTATTCATACCTGCACAACATGAGCGATGCCGAGGACATTCTTCAGGATACGCTTATCCAGTACCTCAAGACCGGTCCGGTTTTGAAAACGCTGCGCATGAAAAGGCATGGCTGCTGCGAGTCGCGGCGAACCTCAGTAAGAACCGGCTCGACTACAATTCCATAAGGAAAACCGACGAACTGAATGAGGAGCTTGCTGCCGATGAGTGCGACGACCTCTCCTTTGTCTGGGAGGCCGTGAAGTCCCTGCCGTTCACACCCGAGCAGACGGAATATATATCCCTACTGGCATGAGCTTGCTGGAGATAGATTATACCGGCGAAGGCAAGACCGCATGCTACAGAAAAAGCCGCCGGTACGGAGGACTGCTCCGGAGATTATAACGTTTATACGGATGTGACCGAGTTTGAAGCCGGCAGCATAACCGTGACGCTCAAAGGGGGACGCCGGGCAGTATACTCGCTATCTGGACGGACGGAAGCTATTCCTATTCTATCCAGCCTGTCCGACGGTCTGAGCCTCAGCGATTGGCAGGCTCTGATGAACTCCATACAGAGTTAGATTTCCGGTTTATATAAATATACACAGGCGGACCCGTGACCGCCTGTGTTTCTTTCTCGTGTATATTGTTCAGAGCATCTTATCAAAAAAGCTGATAAGACGCGGGCTTTCTGGGTGGTCGAACAGCTCATGCGAGGCTTGTCCTCAACGATGTGCCCGTCGTCGAGGAAGATGGTGCGGCTGCTGACCTCGCGTGCGAAGCGCATCTCGTGCGTCACGACGATCATCGTCATGCCGCTCTCGGCGAGGTCCTTCATCACGTCGAGCACCTCGCCGATCATCTCGGGGTCGAGGGCGCTGGTCGGCTCGTCGAAGAGCATGACCTCGGGGTCCATCATCAGCGAGCGCACGATGGCGATACGCTGCTTCTGACCGCCGGAGAGCTGGCTGGGATAGGCGTCGGCGCGGTCGGCAAGACCGACGCGTCCAAGCAGCTCTATGGCCTTGTCCTCAGCCTGCTTTTTATCCATGCCTTTGATGCGGACGGGCGCTGCGGTGAGGTTTTTCATCACGGTCATGTTGTTGAAGAGATTGAACTGCTGGAACACCATGCCCATTTTCTGCCGGTGCTGGTCGATGTTTCTGTTCTGGCGCTTGCGCATATGTCCGTTCCAATCGAAGATGATCTTGCCGGAGGTCGGCTTTCGAGCAAATTCATGCAGCGCAGAAATGTCGACTTGCCGCCGCCGGAGGGCCGATGATCGATACGACCTCGTTCTTACTGAAATCAACGCTTATGTGCTTTATAACATCAAGCTTGTGATAGCTCTTGCACAGGTCCGACCTGTATCAGTCTTTTCATTTGCCATGGTTCATCTTCCTTTCAGCCAGCGCGATAATACGCCCGCCCGATGAAGGTCATCGCAAAATAGCACAGCGCGGCTACGCGAGGCACTGAGGCTCTTGTAGCTGACGGCAATGACGTCGTTCGTGCGGAACATGAGGTCGGCAAGACCGATGACGGAGACGATGGAGGACTCCTTGATGACCGTCACAAACTCGTTGCCGAGTGCGGGGAGGATATTCTTTATCGCCTGCGGCAGAACGACGAGCCTCATGGCCTGAGAGTGGCTGAAGCCGACGCTGCGGGCTGCCTCCATCTGGCCGTTGTCAACAGCCTGAACACCGGAGCGGATGATCTCCGCGGTGTACGCGCAGCTGTTGAGGCTCATTGCGATGATGCCTGCGGAAAAGCGCGAAAAGTTCGGGATCCACGAAATATCCGGTAGCGTGATACCGGCCATCGGAAGACCGTAAAAGATGAACATCAGCTGAACCATCAGGGGAGTTCCGCGGATAAACTCAATGTAGGCCGTGGCGATCCATCGCAGCGGCAGGATCCTGCTCATGCGCATGCTTGCCATGAGGCGTGCCGGCGATCGTGCCGAAAAGCACTGCGAAGGCTGCTATGATAAGGGTGTTTATTATGCCCTCTTCAAAAAAGCTGTGGTAGCGGACGATGAGTTTTCCGATCGTTTCAAAAAACGTAAATTTCACGGGAACCCCTCCTCAAAGTTTAATCGGGCTTCGCCGCCGAAGTGGCGAAGCCCGTAGTCAGTTTGCTGTATATTTCTTACATGCCGAGGGTTGCCGCGAGGGTGCGACTGCCTCGTCGTAGGCTGCCTGGTAGCTGCCGTCGGAGGTGACTTTATTGACGACCTCGTTCACTGCTGCGACCAGATCCTCGTTGCCCTTCGCGATGACGACGGACTTACCGAAGGAAGCTTCCTCTGCGGAGAACTCGAAGTTGGAGACCTCAAGCTCACCGTTGCTGTTGGCTACGAGGGACTCGCCGACTGCCTGGTCGACTACCAGACCTGCGATGTTGCCGTTCTGTACCTCAAGTGCGAGTGCGGGGTACTTCTCAAGCTCGAAGAGCTCGCTGTCGGGAAGTGCGGACTGGATGAGCTGGGACTGGATGGTGCCCTTCTGGGCACCGACCTTCTGGCCTGCCAGAGCTTCCTTGGTGGAATACTTGTCAGCGTTGCCGGTCTTGACGATGAGCAGCTGCGCGCTGGTCTCGTACAGATTGCTGAAGTCAATTTCTTCTGCACGCTCGGGGGTGTTGGTGAAGGCGGCTATGCCGAGGTCGACCTGACCGGACTGCACCGCGGGTATGATGCCCGCGAAGGACATGTCGACGATCTCAAGCTCAACGCCGAGGCTGTCGGCGATCTGCTGAGCCAGCCACATGTCGCAGCCGACAAAGTTAGCATCGAGATCCTTGAACTCATAGGGGGCGTACTGGGCTTCGGTGCCGACGACGAGCTTGCCCTTGGCCTTGATCTGCTCAAGCAGGGTGGAGGCTTCAGCGGCGGGCTGCTCTTCAGCCTGTGCTTCGGTTGCCTGCTCATCCTGCGGAGCTGCGGTTTCACTGCTGCCGCATCCGGTAAGGACGGTCAGCAGCATCGCGGCGCTGAGTGCCAGCAACAGCATTTTTTTGAGTATGCTAAGGTTTTTCATTTTATCCTCCCTCTCGTGCATTTATATGCACGAATATGTAAGTGATGTGCATAATTATACTCACTAATTCGGGCTTGTAAATACTCAGTTCTTATGAGAAACATGAATAATTACCCGTCAGAATTGTGCAATTTATGCAAAAAAACAGGGAGAATAGCTCAGAACGAAAGCTTTTCCATGCGGTCAAATGCAATTTTAAGTGTATCAATACCCACTGTGCATGCAATTCTGAAGTGCCCGGCACCTGCCGTGCCGAAAGGCTTTACCGTGGCTTACACAAGGACATGCGCCTTATCCAGCAGCATTGCAGAACTCGTCGTCCGTGAGTCCGGTTTTCTCTATGCCGGGGAACAGATAGAACGTACCCTTAGGCCGCACAAGACTGAGATACGGAATTTTTTCTATGCGGTCTGCTGTATAAAAGATACGGTCGCGGTATGCTGTGACGTATTTTCTCGTATCTCGCGGCGCATCGAGAGTGCATGGATCGCGGCGCGCTGCGATATCGAGGGCGCGGTATAGATGAGAGAACCGTTAATATCGTTCATGACTTCCAGCAACTCGGGTTCAGCGATGATAACGCCGACGCGCCAGCCGGTCATAAGGAAGTTCTTTGAAAACTGTTGAGAGTAATAGTACGTTCAGCCATCCCAGGCAGAGTGCGGAGGGGGGCGGAAGTCGCCCTCGTAAAGATAGGTCGTGTAAATTTCGTCCGCCGCTATCAGCAGGTCATATTCCTTTGCGACGCGTGCAAGCATTTCGAGCGTATCATTGCCGTAGGCCATGCCGGTGGGGTTCGTGGGGTTGTTGAATATTATTGCCTTTGTCCGCGGCGTAATGGCGGCGCGCAGACGTGCCTCGTCAATGGCGTAGTCCTCGCTCGCGTAGGTCGGCACATCGACGCACACGCCGCCTGCAAGCTCTATCTGTGTGCGGTACATGGGGAAGTACGGGGAAAAGACGATGACCTCGTCGCCTGGATCAAGGATTGAGAACATCACAAGCGCCATGCCGAGGCAGCTTGACGCACTCACAAGTACATGATCGTGCGGGAGCTTCTGCCAAAATCCTCCTGCCACGCGCGGCACACCGCGTCTATAAGCTCCGGTCGCCCTTGGGGTCGCCGTAGCGCGTGTACCCGGCCTTCGCGTCACGGAAGGCGGCGTTTATTATGCCCTCGTCGGTGATGAAATCCGTGTCGCCGATACTCAGGTCAATTATATCCTTATACTTTGCGAGGGGCTTCCGTGTCGAGCGTCAGCCCGCTGCCGGCGTTCTGAAATCTTTTGCGATGTAATTGCGTTTCATGCTTCAGTATCCTCCTTCACATGCGGTATAACCGTGGAGCCGTTCGGTATCACGTAGACCGATTTTCCCTCAAGCTGCGCTGCGGCAAGCAGGGAATCCACATCGGAAAACGCCTTCATCCCCATCGGCTCGACGTCCTTCGAGTCGATGCTGGAATAGAGCAGGATATTATAGCGCTGTGCCTGCTCGCAGTTGAGGAAGAAGATATATCCCGCGACCGTGAAATGCTCGCGCAGGCGCTGCTCTATCGTTCCCGCAGTGAGATCCTTCGACCAATCGAAGTACTCGGCGGGCCCGCCGCCGTCCCGCGCCTCGATCATCAGTATCAGAGTCCCGCCCGGCTTCAGGCCGGACTCCACATTGTCAATGGCCTTAGTGCCCTGATAGAGGGAAATATCCTTCGGGAAGCCGCCGCAGCTCGTGACGATGACGTCCGCTTTCGCCGGTATGTCCACCTGATATATCTTGTCCACCGTGCGGCAGGCCTGCTCCCATGAGAAGAGATAGTGTCCGGAGAAGATGGCGGCAAGCTGCATCTGCGCGTTCATCACAAGGTTGATGATAAACAGATTTTTACCAAACCTGCTGCCTCGCACATGTCCTCGTGCAGGGGGTTGCCGGTCAGAACGCCGTTTCCGATGGCGGGGGTTCGAGCGAAGCTGCGCCGCATCTAAGGAAAACGCGTGATTATGAAATATCGTCTCGCGGCTGCTGATGCCCGGCAGTATGCTCTTGCGCCCGCCGCCGAAGCCTGCCATCACGTGGTGCGTCACCGCGCCGAGGCAGATCACGATATCTGCCTGCGCCGCCGTGCGGTTGATGGACACGGGTGTGCCGTGCGGTGTTGTGCCGAGGTACACAAGGTCGGTAGCCTCGCAGTCATGGTTCTTGACACGGACGCGGTCATATACCGCATCGGTCACAAGTGTGCGCAGCTCCTGCTCGTCGCCGCCCTCGTGCGTCCCGTTTGCGATGACTATGCTGATGTCTGCTTCCTGCACTCCGCAGCGCTGAGTGAGATAGTCCACCAGATGCGGGACTACAAGATCCTGCCGCATCCAGAAGCGCGACATGTCGCTGACTATGAGCGCGACGGTGTTTCCCGCCTTGACGCGCTTGCACAGCGCCTCGCTGCCGATCGGCTCATCGAGCGATCCCCAAAGTGCCGTCCGATGTCCTTTATAGGCTCAACCTTGTTGCCGTGCAGCTCGCCGAGAATATTGCAGCCCTCCAGCGGAAGCGTCACTGTACCGTCACCGTAAGCAAATTGATAATTATTCATACTTGTCCCACCCATACTGTATATTCGCAATTGAAATAATGCCAAAAGTATATTGTAATTCGACGCATATTGCAATAGTAAATATTCATAAAATTTAAGCTTTTGGATATATTGATCGCCTTGTGCCCAGGCAGGGGCCTTCACTTGGTGATAATGCCGTCAACTCCGTAGTGCTGGAAATAAAAAACGAATCAGGATAAAGTTTATCGCTTCATCCTGATTCGTTTTTATTGTCCCGAAGGACTCATGCCCCGGGAGCTTACAGACGTCTATCCAAGCCTTGGCGTTAGAGTATCTGTACAGCTCATCGAGGTTCAGTTCAATGGCGCTGCTCGCGCTGCCGACGGCGGGGAACACCGTCTCGAAGCGCTTGAGACTTTCGTCGAGATACACGGGGATGCCTTCGTTTATGCCGAAGGGCACACGCCGCCGACCGGTGGCCGACCAGCTCGAGCACCTCGTCCGCCGAGAGCATCTTCGCCTTAAAGTGGAAATACTCCTTGAACTTGTGGTTGTCTATCCTCGCGTCGCCGGCTGCGAGGATAAGCATGCAGCCGTCATCGGTTTTGAAGGACAGCGTCTTTGCGATGCGGGCGCCCTCGACGCCCCAGAACCTGAGCCGCAAGCTCAACGGTTGCGGAGGAAACGGTGAATTCCTGAACTCTGTCCTCCAGTCCGAGAGCTCTGAAATATGCGCGGCCTTTTTCGATTGACATTTTTCTACCTCTGTTTATTCAGGAAAAGTATTCGGGGAAACTGACGCCGAGAAAATCAGCCCAATTATGGGTTGAAACTTATCGTATTTGCGCAGGAACTCGCGCACACTGTCGTTATAGCAGGCGGTGTTTATATCGTCGACACAGTCGGCGATCTCATCCGAGTATTCACTCATCGCCTCTTCGTGGCGGCTGCTCAGACCCGTTGCGTGAAGCTGCGCCTCAACGTCCTTGAGTGCAGTTATGAACTCAGAATATGTCTGATACACGCGCTGCCGATATCGCGGCTCCCGGAGGAGACGAGCGTGCGGAGACGCTGATTGCTGTCAGATAGCACGGCGGTGTCATCCCGTAATTCGACGCGATAGGCACGATCATCCGTGACGGCGCAGAGGGAGCTGATCTCCTCGGCGATGGCGTCGTGGTTTTCTCCTTGTACCTTACGCCGCTGTAAAGCCGTCGGCTACCTTGTCGCATTGTTGAGCTTCGCGCTGACAGAAATCAGTGTGGACGCGAAAATAACTATAAGCGACAAAATCACCGCCACAGCGGGCTTCTTGAAAAAATCCATATATTCCTCCTTACGGAAGCACAGCCTATCAGCCCTTCATTTCGAGCAGCATCCTTGAGTTCGCCCTCGATACGCGCAAGCTCATCCCTCGGCCTGAGCGCGGCGGGCACGGCCGTCGTCCTGGATCTGGCGCACTTCGTCAAGCGTGGCGATAGCTCAAGGTTGGTCTGCTTGAGCGTTTCCATATCGACGATGCCGCGCTCGGACTCCTTCGCGACGTTCACGCTGCCCTGATGCAGGGTCTTCGCGTTCTTCATGAGCAGCTCGTTGGTCACATCGGTCACGTTGCGCTGCGCCTGCATGGCCTGCTCGAGTGGTACAGCGACAGAGCCAGCACCATCTGGTTTCTTCCAGAGGGGATGTGTTGACGATCGAGGAGCAGAATCTTCTCGGCCATCAGGCTGTCGTTATTCTGCACCATGCGGATCTGCGGAGCCATCTGCACGGAGATAGTGCGTCAGCTCAAGGTCGTGTATCTTCTTCGAAGCGGCCTATGAGGTTTGCAAAGTCGTTCGCGGCCTGCGCGTCCTCGGGAAGACCCGTCTCCTTGGCTTTTGCAACGTACTCGGGCAGCTCAACATTGCGCAGGTGCTCTATCTTGAGCTTACCGGCGAGGATGTACATGGTGAGCTCTTTCATGTACTCCTCGTTCTTTTCGTACATCTTATCCATCATGCTGATGTCCTTCATCAGCGTGATCTCGTGCTTTTCAAGCTCTTCGACTATCTTGTCGACATTGACCTCAGCCTTGTCGAACTGCGCCTTCTTCTCGGCAATGGTCTGGGAAGCCTTCTTGAACAGACCGAGGAAGCCCTTCTTTTTCCTCTTCGTCGAAGTTTAGCCCTTTGAGCTTCGACAACAAGCTCGCTGAGCATATCGCCGCACTCACCGAGATCCTTGGTCTTGACGCTGCTGAGAGCGGCGTCAGAGAACTCGGAGATATTCTTCTGCGCGGCACTGCCGTAGTTCATGACCTGATCGGTGTTCTTGATGTCTATCTTCTCTCTGAGAAATCACGCACCGCGGCCTGTTCAGCCGGAGAGACTGCTGATGTCAAGCTTCTCGACGGGCGTCTGCTCTGCCTGCTTTTCCTCGACGGAGCCTCCTCAACGGCGGCTTCGGTCTGCGCGGCGTTCGGTTCAAGGGTAAGGGCGGGATGAAGCTCTTTTCTTCGCTCATGTTGTTTGTGTCCTTTCTGTTGTTATCTCAAAGTCCTTGTTACCGGAAAGCCCTTCTCTGGCCAACATGGTATTCATGACTTTTATATCGGTTTCGATATCCAGCGCCTGATCCTCAAACAGGGAATCGAGCCGCTTCTTGAACGCTTCGATGGCGGCGTCGAGCATTTCATTTATGCTCTTCATGCTCTTGTCGAGGTTCTCGCCCTCGATGCCCTGCGCGCTCATTCTGTCATAGGCGTTGAGGGAGCTTTATCGTCGTCGGCAGATAATAGTTCATAAACTTCTTTATCTGCGGGATATCCGAGGGATCGGCAATTGCATCCTGCGTGATCTTATCCGTGATGCGCATCAGCTCATTGATCTTCTTGCGCACCTCGGTGTCCTTGATGGACATGTATAGCCTGCCCATCTCGCTGAGCGCGCGATTGCCCTCTTCGACTATCGGGTCAATCTCCGGGCCATAGCTCTTCTTTTCGGCGTGCTCAGGCGCGGCGGCAGACTTGGACACCTGCTCACGTCCCGCTTCGTTTTTCTTTCTGCACGGAACTTCTGCCGAGAAGGCATGCGACAAAGCCGGAGATTCCGGCATAATCGCCAGCAGCAGATACCATATGTTATACAGCGGCAGAAATGCAGCCGCGATTATCCAGGCGATCGTGAAGCCGTATATGACCTTGACCGCCTTTTTTTCTTCTTATCTTTACGCGCCACTCAAAACTCTCCAATCGTTTGTCTTACATTTTTGTATTTTATATCTAATTGCCGCAGCAGTCAAGAGTATTGCAAATTAGCGCAGACCTGTAGTATAATAAATCAGTATCTGCGTGCTGCGCGGTACACTTTCCGCGTAAAGGAGAACCAAGATGATAAAAGTCGCACCATCAATACTGTCCGCCGATTTTGCGAAACTCGGCCGGGAGGTCGGAGAGGTAGCGGCCGCGGGCGCCGACTATCTGCATTTTGATGTAATGGACGGTCTGTTCGTGCCGAATATTTCCATCGGCATCCCCGTGCTCAAATCCCTGCGCCGGGCGACGGATATGTTCATTGACGTTCATCTTATGATAGACAGGCCTG
>VOFB01000466.1_pt1 | contig 15501 bp, 30 predicted proteins | sample 5384141 | NCBI WGS metagenome assembly VOFB01 (sample SAMN12384721, study PRJNA508395) | human gut metagenome | isolation source: healthy gut A | host: Homo sapiens | reverse complement strand
ATTGCATATGCTGTGGCTGAAAATCTATCTTTATCTATTTTACGAACAACTTTTTCAACAGACAAATTTTTACCATTTGCTTTCAATTTTAAGTTTGATATCTCTACAAAAAGTAATTCAGAATGAATAAATGGTGCGATATTTTTATCAAAAACTCTCTTTCTTTGTCATTAAAATCTTGTTCCTGTTTTCGTATAAGCATTTTGAGCATTCCGTTGTCTACCGTATTAATAAAATGGGATATTACTTTTGTTTGGAATGTTTGCGCTTTCATATCAAACAAGCACTTTTCTGCATCGGAAGATTGCGGTTGATTATCTGTATTAATAGTGTCAAAACATCCAAGATATTCTCCGGTAATTTTATCGTAGGATGGCTTAAGTAATTCGTCAACTAATCCGCTGCCAAGCCCATTTCCATCTGCAACTACCATTTTTGCCTTATATGCTTTTTTTGTACTTTTTTACAATACATGCTTGTTCTGTAAAATTAAGTTTATTTGACATACCTAACACGTTTACAACTTGTATATCAATAATTCGCTTTGTTTTTGGATTTCTAACAACTTTAATTACTGAGATAGCAGATTGGTTATTACTTGTATTTTCACTACGAGCAACATCTACGCCGATATATAATTCATCTGAATTGTCTTGAATTTCAGTAATAGGTTTTCCAGAACCCTACAAGCCATTAATTTATTAATATCTACAAGTGCACCGTCAGAACATCCGACCCATTTTTGCTCATAATTTTGAGCAAAGAAAATGGGATTTGATCTTTTCTTCTTTTTCAATATTTGACTTTTGGTTGATCCACGCCCATAGTAACATGGTAACATCCATGAAGAGCCTAAGACGATATCTCCAGAACAATCTCTCATACCATTAATCATACGAACACTACGAGCATACTCGTCTGAACCTCGATATCCACTTGTAGTGAAAAATGTATTTGATAATTCATTTCCTCTGGGTCAACAATAGCCAGATTCCCACATGTTGTTCTAGGAACTTCTGTTATTGGTTCCAGTGCATCTTCATATAATGTATTGTTTAATAAGGCTGATTCTTCAATCTTTATTCTATGCTTTCTTCGCCCTTTACTTGTTTGTGCATTAGCAAGATTTGTGATAGAAGCTCCATTTTTAAATTTTACTAACGCATCATTTTTTGAAAATCGCTTTATTTCAATTTCATTTAACAATAATGGATAATGTGTTAATATTTCGTCTGTCTTTTCTTCTAAAAGGGCGGCAGCGTTTTCTTTAGTCTGAGCAGTAATCGCAAGAGTAATGTTAGGCGTAAGAGTACCTACAATAAAATCATCTAATATTTCAGTATATGTTTTTGCATATCCACGAGAAAATGTGCCATACATGCTTTGAAAACGAACGTCACATCTCATAAATACTCGTTGATCAAAATGTAGCTGCATATTGCTATCTTTGCTTTTTAAATAGCTGAATATATAAATCAGGATACCATTTTGCCCAACTCACAAATTGGTAATAATTCCATAAATATTGTCCAAATTCACTTTCATTGGAAAGTGAGCAAATTCTGTTTTTTCAAATTGATAAATTGAAGATATTTGTTCGTTAGTTACCACTATTATCACCTGCCAACTCATCATAATCTTCAGGTAATTTGATGAAGGTTTTTACAGTTTCCCTATTTTTTTCTGTCGGATCATCTGTAAATATTCCAAAAGGATCTCCATTCTGCTCTATGTATTCAGCTTTTTTCTATCATAAAAAGGAGTAAACATCACTATAATCAACTTGAGTTTGTCCGTTCAAATCTCTTTCATAATTCACATAACACATAATAGTAAAATCAACAGCATCGTTTGGGCGATATTTGAAGTTGGGTAATATTTTTACAACATCGACAGCCTGTTCTAAAGCTTTGGTCAATTCGCAAATACTATTTACTCCCGACTGTAAATCTTCTTTACTTAATTGCTTTGGGGTTAATTTGCCTTTTTCTGCTGCACTTTGAGCGGCATCATACCATTTTTTAGCTTCATCTACATGCCCTAATGCTGTAGCTTCTTCTTCTTGCACTTTAAAACGAACATAAGTAGCCAAAGCTTCTTGATGTAAACTTGTTTGTAGGGGATAGTTATATTTTAATTTTTCGTATTTATCATACATTTTTTGTATTTTAATGTCTCATAACCATCACCAAACAATTCTTTTTATTTCATCTGTAACAACAAAATTACTAATATCAGAATAATGTTTATCCTCATGTGTTTGTTTTATTGTATCTCCAATAGAAATATCGATAGCTTGGATGCCATGTTTTCTAACAAAACCATCCTTTTCACTATCTATATATGACTTTCCTTGATATTGCCTTAAAGAATTTTGCTTAGTGAAATAAATACCTATAATTTCTTTTCCATGATACTTAATTTCATCGTCCGACATAAAACTATGTTCTTTTTTTTATACTGATTGATCGCGATACTGATCAAATCTTTATAATAAGGTTTTCCTATTTGCTGAAGGACGGACTTAAATTTTTCTTCGTCAATTTCGCCCGAATCAGAAAGGCTATATTTTAATATGCAAGTTTTACACCATGGAACCTTACCATCTTTATGCATAGGATTTTTACTTAAATAGAAATCTTTCAATGGATGCTCGTTTTGATGATCTTCTGGTGGACAAGCCAGACATATTTTCTTTTTTGAATTCTTTTTTAGTATTTATACTTACCACCTCCATTCCAATAAGCGAACAAAATCAAGCAATCACAAAATGTGATTGCTTAGCAAATAGTTTATATATTTTTGTTCATATTTAACTTTAAATTATTTTGATTCAAGTAATTCTCATAATCACCTTGCGTTAGTAATTCTATAAAACCGATAAAATCATTAATAGTCGAATTGTAGTATGTATATTCTTTATGAAATAATTCATGAAGTTCTTTACATAAACAAGCTCCATATAAAGTGTCAGAATGTAATCTAATTATTTCATTGCGAAGCAAATCATAGTCTTCTGATGTATATTCTGATACCTTATTCTTTTTATCTACTCCAAGCTTTGTTAATGCAGTATGTAATATTGAATCAAAAGAAATAACATGATGAATATTTTGGAATCTATTTCCAGTCAATATACATTTATAATCACAAAAATTTGCCGACAAGTTTTTCCATTCAATAATACCTCTTCTTAACTGAACAGATAAGTCAGATATTCCACCTTTCCAGCGCCCATTCTTTTCTCCATACAGCGGATTTAGATGAATTGGATGTAAACAGCCTTTCCATGTGCCACGTTTAATATCATTTTGTCTAGCAATTTCTCGTTGCTCTATATTCTTGTATCTGTTTTTTGATTCATTGAGATTTTTATTCTTGTTTCTGGCGAAAAGAATCTTCCTTTTGACATTGTGGTAATTTAGACGCACTTTTTTGACGTATTGAATTCAACACATCCTCATATTTGTGATTGAATCCGTACTTGAATGCGACAGATTCCAATGCTCTTTTCGATCTGTTTGGAAAATACAACTTAATTAAATCATCATTTGACATTTTCTTATAATTTAATTCTAATATTCGCAATTCATCCTCAGTCCATCTATTCCTATCTTTAGAATCATCTAATAAGAATTTTTTATATTTGGGATTACATTCTCTACAAACATTTCTCAACCCAGTTTTACATGCTTTATCGACTGGATAATAATAACTATTATTTGGTAAATCCCTGATTGCATTTTTTACAACACTTTGTTCCTTCATAAAATATTTTCATAAACCATCACGCTTTCGCTTTCTATCACGCACTTTATTTAATGGGAGACTAGAGGCGTGATACTCTATAATCTGGCTCATGACTTCCAGACTGCCTCTCACGAAACCGATAATAGGATTTGAACCTATAAATTTCTAAAAAGAAATCTCAAAATATCAGTCATATATTTATTCTCTTTTTCTAAGATTTTTAGAGTAAAAAAAGACACTTGCTGTCAGGGCAGTAGTGTCTTGATTGTTTTGTAAGTAGTATAATGAAAGCGCAGTTTCAGCGCAAGATAGAATAGAGTAGTGGTTAAGCTACTCTCTGTACTTTTGATTTCACTTCTTCTAATAATTTTTTCTTATTTTCTTGAATTTTACTAATACTAATATCATCTTTTATTGGAATAGCATTAGGAAAGAAAATATCAAAAGACTCTTTTAATTTCAGACACCGTTTATACCGGTTTAGATTCATCCCAAGAAACAAAATATTCCATTCCTGCAACTTCATTAGATATTCGTTATATGTAACAGTTAAGCTATCTCTAGTTATATTATCTTTACATCCAACAAATAACCTGATTTCTTTTAGCTGGGAATCCAGTTGCAATAATATTCAATGCGTCCGCCTCAATTCGGTAGTCCCATTCGTCTGCATCCTTTTGAATCGTTCGATTCATATAAGCATTAAGGGCGGCTTGCATTGCTTTGTAACCTTCGCGTAATGGAAATCTTATAAGCTCCCATTCTAAATTCTTTTTAACGGCTTTTTCCATAAGAATAAAATATCGTCTTACTATTTTACTTGTTGCTTTCAATTCCTTACTAGCATGCAATGCCGTTCCAGTATACATTGCTATCTCTTTTGACATCTCGATAGTTAAGAAATATTCTGTTGAAACACCAAGGCTTGATAACTTCTGCGGTGTGAATCCACCGTATTCTTCAAAGGATACGCTATTATTCCCTTTAAATAAACTGATTTGGTAATCGGTATCTTCAATTGCTCCACCAGTTTTTAAATTTGATTTAATCCATTTGGAAAACTGTGTTTTTACTTTTAATTCTTTATGCAAATCTCTTGCATTGATACAAAACCTTCCGTATTATAATTCTCAACAAAAATGGGAAGCTTTTTTTGGTAATCTAAAATCACCTGTGTTTCTTCAGTAGTAAAACCACACTGGTCTAGCAACTGACGTTTTGTAAATTTTTTAACCATTAATAGTCCTTTCTTCACATTAAGTAGTGAAACACTAAATATGTTATTTATACGTTATTTTGCAGATAACGTTGGTTATCGCATTATGTAGAGTGACTGCTGCAACAATCACTCTTAAAAGGATTCTAATGATGAAAAAATTCACATAAAGAATAAGGAATCACCCTACATAAGACGACAACACAAAAATTTGCCGACAAGTTTTTCCATTCGATAAAATATCTCTTCTTATTAGTAATTCCTCCGGAGGTAAGTCGCAACCTGTTATTTTTTGTATAGTAGAAGAGAGTAGCGATTAAGCTACCCTCTGCGACTTCTTATCTTTGAATGTTACCTCATGCATCTTAGTCAACATATTCATTCGCTCCGTATATCCCATGTCCATACGAAGTAACACTTGATTTTGTCTTTCAAGAAATAGCAATTCTTCATTATGGTCTTTCTTAAGATAGTCCCGTATTAACTCATTTGTAGGACAGTTATATTCCAATTTTAATTCCTGCGAGGTCTTACCAGTAACAATTTTATTGATGCCGTTCGCTTCCACTGCATAGTCCGATCTTGTAGCCTTCTTATGCCAAATACGAAACATCCATGAATCTATTTCAGAGCACATATTTCGATATTCAATCTTTTCTGGATCGCGAATATCTAACCATTCTTTATGTTCTCTTAATTTACTCTCTATCAAAATGAAATATTTTCTTACGATTGCTGAATTTTCACGCAATGATGGATTGGCATGTAGTTGTGCTCCAGCAAACATAGCAATTTCCTTTGCACAATCGAGAGTAATCATATATTTTTCTTAAAACCATTACGAACAAGTTTTTGACTAGAATATTCACAAAGTCCTTCGAAGGACACTATGTTTTCATTGGAATCAACATAAGAAATTTCATAATCTTCACATGTGAAGTTAGATAATAAATTGGTTTCTACCCATTTTGAAAGACGCGTCCTAACCTCTAATTGTGTGTAAAGGTTTTCGATATCGACACAAAATTTTGTAGTAAAGTTGTTTTCTGATAATATCGGTAGTTTTCGCTGATACTTCATTGCTAATGCTACTTCTTCTTCTGAACAAGAAAGTCTTTCCAATTCTTGTCTACTAAATTTAATAGGTTTACTCATACAATCTCCTAACTTCTACACTTAGCAGTAGATGCTTTATTTTGTTTACGCGTTATTTTGCAGATAACGTTTGTTATCTCATATAGAGCGATTGCTGCAACAATCGCCCAAGTTAGGAGTTTAACTAGGGGAGTAATCACCCTATATGAGACAACAATTTAACACACAAAAAGAGCCGTCACGAATGACGACCCTCTTATAAAAAACTATATTAAATTAATGATATTAAAATCACACAAAAACTATATTGCGCGTAACATATTTCTAAAAGCTTCAATTCTACCTTTTACATTATCAGCATTTGATGTTCCGCTTTTGGCAATACTGCAAGTAATCTTCATTTGTATCATAATTATCAAGAAAATCTTTAACAAGTGTTATATACTTTTCTGTACTTTTCTTATCTCTGATTACACGATACATACCATAGATTACTAAAGATATGCTTGTTTTAGGAACCTTTGTCCCTTCTTCAAATGCCTCGTTCAATTTAGAAAGTGCCTGTTTAATATTTTCAACCTTATTAACATTTACTTTATCGTTATAATATTGGATGAACTTGATCTTGTCGGTATTTCTAAATGAGCCAAAATCATATTCATTACTCATTTCAGACAACATCAATACTTCTATTGCAATTGAAGTATCAACAGAGCTTTTCAACTGAGCATTAGTAAGCACCTTTTCAAAAAAATGGATGACTAACAATATCTGAAATTACATTACTAAGTTCATCTGATTGTGAAGCAGTTGATTTCTGAACGCTGTTTAATGGTTTTCCAGAATTTTGACGACGAAACATCTCACGAATATCCTTGTCCGTATAATCGGTAATTTCATATACCTGCAACTCTGAACTTAATAATGCTTCCTGAACATCTTCGTCTAGTTTTGAAAATTTTTTTACCTGCGATTTCTTTTTCAGAACCATTTACTATAACCGACTCTAAAGTACTTGATAATGAGAACTTATCATTGCGATAATCTCTGATTGTAGAAAATCGCTGCACACCGTCAATAGTATAAAGTTTTCCATTATCTTTGACAGTATATGTGGGGTTAATGGGATACCCCCTTAGTAAAGAGTCAATCAAGTCTGACTTCATCTGTCTGTTCCATTGTCCTTCGCGTCTTTGGAGTCTATGATTGAGTAGTATGTTATCCTTTTTTATCTGATTAGTAATATTCTGTAGGGTCTTATTTCTACATACAAATTCCATATTGCACCTCCATATTTTCATGTTTTCACATTACCATATATGGAAGAAATTGTAAATGATTAATTTAGAAAAAGAGTAACTACTTCGGATCAAGCATATACTTAACAAATGATCCAATTTTTAGACCACCCATATCATCTACCGTCAACATTTTATGACCATCGGCTAAGAGACTTCGTATGTAATCAAAAACATGAGCGTTACGAATGATTCTTCTTACATCATCAAAAGTAATCATATCCATATTTCCCATTTCAATTATAATTATTTTTAACCCGTCACGACCACTGTATAACTCAACAAATTCTTCAACTTCATCAGTACAATCAGTATTGACTTCATCTACAATATGACTTTCGAAATGATCAACTCTGATACACAATAGTTTGATATAATTTTTAATTTTGTATGATGTCATCTGATATTTCCTCCTGCCATTAATTCGTGTACAAAGTATATCAGAATGCACGTACATAGTGAACAGGGAACTTATGGAAATGGGAAGTATTAGAAGAAGCACTTATGTTAATAACAATTCATATGTGTAGAATGCGGATCGTTGGGTTTATACAAAAAGCTTCATCAGCTTCATCACTTTTATAATATAATGATTTTTAGTAGTTGATACATCATTATGTCCTAAAAGTTTTTGAGCAACCTCAGCAGATTTATGCTCGTACACAACAAGATTGGTAGCCCTGCTTTCTCGGAAGAGATGCGGATGGCACCTACGACCAACAATTTTAGTAAATAATCCGCCACACCAATCATTAAAAATACCTTCTCCCACTTGACGCGTTCTACCGTCTTTTGTTTTAACGACAAACATATAAGGGCAGTCATCTTCTCCACGAACTTCAAGCCATTTATTTAGCCAGTTCATGGCATCTTCTCCAAATTTGAGTTTTCTAGGTTTTCCCACAACAGATTTTCCTTTGCATCGAATAGTATGTGTTAAATATTGTTTAGAAATAGCAGTAGTTTCTCTTCCGTCTTCATCAACAATCTTTATCAGTTTCTCTTTTGCGGGATAATCAGTAACCTCTTTTAAAAGCTGTCTTGCTTCAGCTCTACGGCAACCTGTACTATAAGAAAATACTAAGTAAGCCAGTTTTTTTGCCACTCTTCACGTTTTTCTAGTTCTTGGCACAGATTTAAATATTCGTCAGGAGTAAGAGGTACTTTTTCATGTACATATCCTGTTTGAACAATTTTTAGTCCAATTGTAAAATTACGAAATGTAGGGTATTCTTCCTCATACATCATCATTACATAATTGCAAAATGTGCTGACACAAGATTTTTAAAATTTAATTGTTGAACCTGATAACTTACGGTTTGTAAGCCAATTCAAGTATCGCTGAAATTCCTTTTTCTTAATTTCGGTAAAACTCTTGTTTTTTAAATTCTCTTTTACCCAATAAATAAATACACGTAGTCCTGAACGATACGCTGGTCGCGTCTTGACAGAAAGGTCTGCTTGATTATCAAGATAGTCCTGTACCATTTCTCGATTAAATTCATTGACTGTTAGCCATTCCTCTTCAGTAATTTCGTCTGTTCTTTGTGCTATTTTCCCATCCAATAATCTCACTTCCTTTCAGATATAAAGTGTATATTTATTACGCAATTACTTTTAAATAGACATTTGCTAATTCACATATTTTTTTATATATTTGGTGATTCGATTTTGAATATATATCTTTTTGAAATAACTGAATTAGTGGTATTCTATTTGTTTTACATATTTGTATTTTTTCTTGCTTTTTTTTTCATATTTTGAATTTCCTATAATTCCGAATAATTCAATATATAATTTCTGATTAAATAGAAATATTTCAAAATCAAATCTATATTTTTCTTAAAACCAGGAATAATATCTTGATAAAGAACTTCGTTTTATATGGGGATATTATACGATTCTAACATTTGTGCCAGTCTTAATTCAAACGTAGATCTACACAGGGTTCCGTTTTTTGTTTTATATACTCTTTTATTACTAAGCTCTGCTTTAAGTAGTGCATTTTATAACTTCCAAAAACTTTAACATATTTATTTACAGATGGCATAGTTTTTATATAAATATAAATCGTTTTTGTACTGGGACGCGACCAAGCTCAGAGGATAACCATTGTAATTTTTCTATGAGTTCATCTTCAGTCACATTCCGTCCGGGTCTTGTTTTTTTATTAAATTTGCAAATTTCTTGAAGATTATGTAAAGATCCAAAGTGTGTTATATAAGCTTCGGTTGAATATAAATATTCTTTGTTAGATTTTGACAATGCCGTTATTTCTCTGCTATTTAGCACATGTCCAATATCTTCACAAGCACATTTGTATTTATGCAACATATCGCGTTCCATAGCATCTCTGTTAAATTCTTTTTTTGATTATATCCTATTAATTGATTAAGATTTTCAAAAACTCCCAAAGCGCCGTATATAAACGCAAGTGTTTTGTATATACGGGCAAGCGTCTACTTCGTCGTTAGTAGGAAGATAAATATGTGTCTTCAAATGTTCTGTTACAAAATTCTTATAAGACTCTATCATTTCCTTATCAGATAAACATTCTCTATTAAATAAGTGTTTTTATTCTCAATAGAAATACCAGCCTCCAATATACAATTCTGAAAAAAAGAACCAAATATATTTATTACCTGATTTATAGATGGTAAACCATTTCTATGTTTTAAATCTCTTGTGACAATTTTCCCGTGTTTCTTATACCGTTTTTAATGAGTGCAAGAATTTCATTGCTGTCATATTGCGTATAACCATGATTATCTACGTACATTTTATTTTCCTCCAAACGTCTATAACTAACGGTGGCGATAAGCAATTCGCTTGTAATTCGCTTTATCGGTCTAACTGACCGACCTTATATACATATTCTCTATTTATAATTGCAGAGAATACAAAAGAAGACTGTGCTGTGACACACAATCTTCCTATAATCAAAACCGCATAAAAGTATGGTTTCACTTGACAACTCTTATCCAAGTTTATCCAATAACTCTCTAACTGAAATTTCTTCACCAACGGAAACGCAGTGATCCAAATGATAGGAGAGTAGTTCTTTTATTATTTCAATCTCATCTGAGTTTAAACTGACAGATCTCACATCTTCATCGTACAAATTGTTTCACCTACTTTACATTAACAGAAGCTTTAAAATTTTTTCCTGCTTTAAATTTTGGAGTCTTAGATGGGCCAATCAGCATGGTTTCTCCTGTAGATGGATTTCTACCCTCTCTTGCTGCACGTTCTGTTACCTCGAATGTGCCAAACCCTACGAGCTGCACTTTATCTCCTGCAGATAACGTCTCCATTACTGTTTCCTGAAATGCGGCAATTACTTTTTCAGTGTCTTTCTTTGATAATTCTGCTCTGGTTGCAATAGCTGCCACTAGTTCTACTTTATTCATTTATTTACCTCTTTTCATATTTTTATATTAGGTATGAATACCTACATTAATCTAATACAACAACTTTTGTTTTATCCTTGATTATACTACCTTCGTTATCCTGACATATAACTGCAAAGCCCATTTTTTGAGGCTTTTGCAATCTGCCATCAGAATACCTCATTTTATCAACATCACAAAATGCACTCAGATAAATGAACTACCAATCGTCTAAAGCCGATTGGCTTCCTGCTCAATATCTCCAACAAGACAAGTTTACACAGGCTATCCCCGTAGTTCCTACGGTTCATGTATAGTTTTTATACTAATCGCAATCCTTCTTTGAGAATATTTTTTGCTGCATTGATATCCCTGTCATGATGAGTTCCACACTCAGGGCACATCCATTCTCTAATTGATAATGCTTTCTTTCCATCTCTGTGTCCACAGTTTGAACATATCTGGCTGGATGGAAACCACGTATCATTTGCAGACCACCTATCTAATAGTTCGTTTAATTTTTTGCTTTTATATAAACCCAAAAGAGTTTTTGATTATTTGGGTTAAGAGCTGCAAGTTTATATCTCATCCCATTCTTATATAGGAAATTACGAAGTGGGAGAGAATAGCAACAATACAAATCAATATCCATATGTTCAACCTCTATTAATTTAAAGTTATAATCTTTGTCTTATCCTCAATAACATGACCATCCCTATCAAGACAAATAATCATAAATCCTTCTTTTGGGAATTAACAAGTTTTCCATCATTGTATTTCATCTTTTTGTTTCACAACAGCAACCTTGTTCATATATCATACTATTTCCAATTTTATATGAACCCACCCTATGAGTGTGACTCATAATAAGTGCTGTAAAATTAAATCCTTCATTTCTGAACCAATACAAAAGCTTTCTCGGCTGTTTTTAAGGGACTACTTGCAAAGGTCTTTGGATGACAGAAAAGTATTTCTCCATACTTGGAATACCATGCTCCTGTATATTCAATTTCAATATCATCGAAAACGCTACATAATGGGGCATATTTTACCTTTGCCTTGGTTTTTCTATTGTAATGTGTAAATCCATCCAAAAATATATAATCAAAAGCTGTTTCAGGCATTAATTCCTGCAATTCATTGTCCAAATTTTTTAGCCAGATACGCACCCATACGCAACTCATGATTTCCGTGATTGACTAATACCTTTTTAGGCTTAATCATTTCAATTAAATCAATAATGTACTGTCTACCTTCGATAATTTCATCCATCGGAGATGTGCGATACGTTTTATTAAAACGAGATAATTGCATACAATCTAAAATATCTCCGTTTAACTGAAGAATATCAATCTTACCGGCATATTCATTAAATGTATCTAAAGGTTTTGCAAACGGATAATGTAAATCAGAAATAGATAAAATTGATGTAGCAACTGAATTAAATCCATGAATATAATTATCATATTCTTCGTACCCAACAGCTTGTTTTCTCAATTGGTCTGGCGTGATATCCAACCCAAGCATATCCCGTATTTCTACCCAATCCATATCGGTTTTTTTCTTCTTTTTAGACAAACAGCACCGTATTTTCCATGAAGTAAAATCTTCATCTTCCAATCTATGTAAATCAGTTATTTTTTTACACCACCTTAATTAGCCTGAACTTCGTCTTCGAAGATCAACTTTTATTGTCAATTTAAATGTGTCTTTTGGATCAATAAGCAGATCCATTATCTTTTCTGCAATATTACCTTCCTCGTCTACAAAGACACTGTTCTCAATATGTACTCCTTCAGCTATAATTGTCCTTGACGCGGATGAGACGGTAGTGCCTTTATCTTTCTTTTTTACCATATTCTAAACATCCTTTCAGTTTTATATTTTTCCAGATTTCTTTCTACTGGGATTGTAATAGTTTTGCTTCTTACCTTTTGATTGCGACATTCTAATATGTCCTGAATCTTTTGTTTGTAATCTACATCAGAAGATAATCGATACATTGACTGCAACGTATAGTTTCGTGAGTTTAGAGGTATTCTTTTAGCACATATATTTTGGATAATAGTATTAGCCAATTTACGACTCTTGAGATGAGTATGTAGATCCCCTTCAATATCAGTTCTTCGTACACGAAATGTTCCATCTAATAACCGGTCAATTGCAAAGTCATTTTTTTAGTCATAGGCAATTCCTACTTTTTCTGATTGTCACGGATATTATATAGAGCAGCTTTTTATTTTTGCTCTTTCCGCAATCCAATAATGTCTACTGTTACGAGTTTTGTTGAGATCAGCATCCTGCCCGTGATAGTGATAGCCTAGTTTTTCCAGTTGTATAGCCTCACTTTTGGTAATTGGAATAATAGTAATACCTTCTTTCATATAATTTTATTTTTCCTGAAATAGTAACAGGAAAGAAATCACGGATAGGGGATTTGAACCCCTGAAATACCTGATAGAAAGTCAGGTGGCTTTATCCACTTGCCGAATCCGCGTTGAACGACTCTACCGGGTTACGATCCCGGTTCTCCGGAGTGACAGTCCAGTGAAATAACCAGTATTCTATAGAGCCAAGATGCAAAATGACGATGCTACTATGAAAGTAGCACCGTCATCCGCTAGATAAGATTTCACTTTGAGGCACATACAAGGCCTTGTGCCAAGGCACGTCAAACATGTTTCCATATTTTTATTCCGCATCGGAGTTTAGCGGTGAGGTTACTTGCGCATTCGCACTTTCCCCTTCATTAGTGGACTTAACGGAACACTCAAAAACCCTTATTTTTCAAGGGGTTTGAGACTTCAAATCTAATTCGGTGGGGTCGAAAACTGCACTTTTAAAACATTTTAAGAATGATTTGGAGTTAACAGAGTATAAAATTTTAAGCAAAACAGATTTATTTGTGTGAATTATCGTCCGGATAGACTTGGAATTTGAATTGATTTGAGGAGATATAATAAATGCTCTGTCAATCAACCATGATATTAATCCGTCGTAATTTGAAGAAATATAAATCGATTTAATATCATTAATCAGTTCATCAAAATCAGATCTCAGTAAGAGCCAGTCTGTATTATCATTATTGTCTTGGATGTTATAGTCAGTAACAGCAAGAGAGTATTTTGAAATTAACATCTCCACCTTTCGGCACTGTTTTTCTGTCTTTGTCCAATTTATACTTAATGAAAAACTCTGACATTGGTAATGTGGTAGTACGATTTCTATACTTATTCAATTCCATGGTACTTAAACAATTCATTGGACATTTTAATTTTGGGTTAATATTTTTTGTTAAATCCATGTTTTATAATACTCCAAAATCTCGGATATTTATGAGTAGATATATCCATATCTTTTTTTATTCGTTTGATTTCTTCTCCTAAGTCAATATCAAACCTTCTTTTACTATTATCTATTGCTACCTGAGCAAGTACACTTAAAATACATACATAATCAATGTATTTGGTGTCTTGAAAATTGCAAGCATATGTTTGTGCAATCTGGGCCAGATTACTGGATTCACCGATATCTGTTTGTGACTTTGCTAATCCGCTATCTATTGCAGCAAAATCATCCATTGTGTTTTGATAAGTGTTTTTTCTTTCGAATATTATTTACTATAGTCGGATAATTCAAATAACAATACTTAGCGTGTTTTACTATATCCTCCTGATTTGTTGTTAGACCGAAATCGGAATCTTGATCTGATCCGTTATTCCGGTCTTGGAAGTCTGTATGAATCATATTTACAGCAATTACCTGTCTACCAAAGTTAAAATACTTTTCGAATTTTTCATTATATACATTATGAAGATAACTTAGATTATTCTTACTATTAAAAGGACTTCGAAAGAAAGCAAGATACTCTCCATCATCAAATCTTTGCGTATAGCATTGAATTGTTCTCGGTTCATCTTTAAACGTATCATCATGATTTATAATGTCTTCTTTACCAGTAGCAGCATACAAAAGCATTGCATATGGCGAACCAACAACAGTTAGATTTTCAGCGTTTTGCATCACCTCTCCAGATTTAAACTTTAACACATAGGATTCTATTATTTTTTCTTTCGTTCTCTAAAATATGAACTTCTTATAAAATCAGGATTGTGTTGACATAAGGCAATGAGAACCTCATAATCATTTGAAAAATTGATATTTTTCTTTAGATATGACAAGAAGAAAATGTCATCAGACTTTAGCTTTTCTATGTAACCAACACTCTCAGCTACTACAGCATCCATTATATCGACATCAAGAGAATTAACCATCTGATAACTCATCTTCTGATAATTCCCTAATTTGCTTTCATGCGCCGTTTTGACAATACCAAACATGCAGTTGTTTTCGTATACCTTTTTCACACCATAAGTCGTAATTTTACATCAAATTTTAACCATTTCATAGCGTTGTCTGTAGTTATCACTTCTATATCTTTGACGTAGTGTATATTACCAAACATGTCTTTAACAGTAGCAGAGTAGTAATTATCTCCAAAAAAATCTTTGAAAAACTTTTGTATATTTGTATTAAAAGCTGCCATTTTACAAAAATGATGACGAAGCAATATATACCCGTTTCCCCAAGATGGAAAAATGCTACTATCAATTAATGCTTGTCCATCAAACAGAGTGTTTTTCAGTTTGTAGTTTTCTATCTTTTTGGCAATACAATGCTTTTCATCATTTGTTTCTATACTCACAACATTTGTCTTAAAGAAGCTGTCTATATCCTTTAAGATAAGTATATT
>VOFB01002247.1_pt1 | contig 15519 bp, 19 predicted proteins | sample 5384141 | NCBI WGS metagenome assembly VOFB01 (sample SAMN12384721, study PRJNA508395) | human gut metagenome | isolation source: healthy gut A | host: Homo sapiens | reverse complement strand
AGCTCCGGGATTGTCATTTCCATATCCTTCCAAAAGGTTGATGACGCCCCACGCGCCCAAACCGGCGCCCAGCGCAACAACCAAGATCTGCAGGGTATCAATAGCAGAAGTGAAAAAACTCATATTGGGTAATTACCTCCTTATCAAATGAAAAATGATAGTGTTGTGGCCGTTTTTGGCCTGAAACGCAAAAAAACCGCCCGCTGCTTGAAGAAAAAACAAACAGCGGGCGGCGAGCGCAGGCGTACATCCTGCGGATTGTGAGTAAATTTAGGAGAATCACGGCTCCTTACCAATAGGCACCTCCTTGAAATGGGCATAAAAAAACAAGGCCCGCCGAAAAGAAAAAGGATTTTGCGAATCGGCGGGCCTATTCGGTATCGTCTGCGGATTCTTCCGCCAGTTCGGACGGGCTGATCTCATAGTTGAGGAACAAATCGTCCGGCCTCACCCGCAAGCGGGTAGACAGGTATTTCTCTATATCGAAAGTGTTCTTCGGGTTGAAATCTGAAAGGTACTTATAATTGGGGTGCTGGGTAATATCGTATTTTTTGGACAGGAAGGGCCGGACGCCGCGCACCTGCAGCAGACACATCCCGCCGTCCATCACGGCAAGCTCGTCCATGGACATCAGATCTTTGCCCAGCTTTTGGAAGTTCTGCCCGTGGGATTCCTGCGTGCCCTTCGTGACGCTGGTGTTATACATATCAATCGTTTCTTTCCCCAGCAGTGTGCTCCAGCTTTTCAAGGTGGTTTCCTCCTTTCCGCCCAGGAACAAGCTGGAATCACAGTTGCCAATGATGGTGTCCATGTTGTCTTTATAAAGTGCTTTCAGCTGACTCTGCGCCTGCAGCACCAGGCAGGCCGAAATCTCTCTTGAACTAATCGTTGCCATGAGTTTTTCGAGGTTTGGAATCTGCCCGATATTAGCAGCCTCGTCGATCAGACAACGCACATGCACCGGCAGCCGGCCTCCGTATTTATCATCCGCCCTTTCACAAAGCAAGTTAAAAAGCTGGGTATAAGCCATGCTGACAAGAAAGTTGAAAGTGGTATCCGTATCGGAAATGATAAAGAACAGGGCTGTTTTCCGGTCCCCGACCAAATCCAGTTCCAGCTCGTCATACATGGTGATCTCCCGGACTTCCTTAATGTCAAACGGGCGCAAGCCTGGCGCCGCAGCTAATTAAGATCGACTTAGCCGTCTTTCCAGCGGCCAGCTTGTACTTCTTGTACTGCCTGAGGGCAAAGTGGTCCGGGTCTTTCTGCTCCAAAGCGTCAAAGAGAAGGTCAACCGCATTTTTGAACGATTCATCATCCTCCCGGACCTCCATGGCATTTATCATTTCTACCAGCGTGGAGAAGTTCTGCTCATTGGAGGGCGCTTCATAATAGATGTAGCCGATCAAAGCCGTGTAAAAGCAATGTCTCGGCCTTCACCCAAAAATCATCCCCTGATTTTCCTTCCCCTTTGGTATTGGCGATCAGCACTGTCACCAGCTTTAATATATCCTTCTCCGAATGTAGATACGCAAAAGGGTTATAGTGCATACTTTTCTTAAAGTTAATGGTATTGAATACCTTGATCTGATAAGGCTCATAGACGATCTTGCCTTTCTTATTGCGTAGAGGGCTTGCCGTCCTTGCCCAGCTTGCGAGCGCCGCGGGACAGCAGCTTTCCGCACTCCACCAGGACAGTACCCTTCGGATCTGTCACTACATAGGAAGAATGGAGCTGCATCAAGTTCGGTTTTATGAAAAAACGGGTCTTGCCGGAACCGGAGCCGCCAACCACCAGCACATTTTTTATTCCGGGCATAAGCCGGATTTTTGGGCCTGCCGGACATCATCAGCCCCTCCGTCTGGGTCAGAATGATGTTATTTTCCGGCTTGGGGTCCATAAAGGGAGCAATATCCGCCTTCGTGCCCCAGCGGGCGCTCCCGTATTCCACATCCTTCCTGTACTTTTTGGCATTTTTCCCTTTCACATAGACCACCAGGCGAACCACTGCGGCGCCAATCAACCCGATCAGCCAGTCAACCGCCGCGCCGGGCATAGAAGTCTGAAAGGCCAGAGTAAAACCATCTGCCAGCCCCAGCAGCTTTGTGGAAGCGTCAACACCGGGAGCCAGCCGCACCGCCTCGCCAACCTTGGCAAAGAACCAAAGGAATATAAGATAAGGAAGGTTCGGGCACTATATTTTTTCAGAATATCCGTCATCTTCATCGCTCCGGCCCTCCATGCTCCTTTGTTCTTTACAGGATCGCGGGCCATCTTCCTTGCCATCTCTTTGAATTTCGATAGCTGGGAGAGAAGGGACGGCCTGTTTTCACGTTTTACCGTCTTTTGCGTATATTTCTTGAAGGCGGCTTCGATAGCATCGGCTTGATTGGCCTTAAAGTACACGGTCCATTTAGGCGGGGAAACACTGACATCCTTTCTCCACATGGTAACGGACCTTATATTTCTTTGCATACCGCTCAAAAGAGCGAATCCGGTCCTCAACCTCGATCTTATGGGCGTCTGGCGTCTGTGCCGTAAGCCGGCGCATACTGTTCCGGCCCACTTTTGGGGTATTGCGCTCTTTTTCAATCTTTCGCAAGGCAGCGGCAATAGCAGCCTTCATCACACGGCCCGTCAGCTTTGTGGCCTGGACAGTTACGGATATGGATTTCCGTTCAAGTTCTTCCTGCAATCACATCCTCCTTTCGCATTATATATAATAGGTAGAAATCATCTGGCCTCCGTTTGGAGGGCTTGCTGCCGGGGCGTTTTTTCAAAGTCTTTGGCCGCCTGCGCCACCTGCACACGGGCATGGTCGAGAAACATTTTTAACATGGATCGGGGGGAATCCCTTTCCACCAGTTCACCGGTCATGCCGCTGCACGCGTCAGGCAGGTAATCCTCAATGCCTTTTAAGGCTTCCTCGTTACTGCCGACAAACCCCCAGCAGCTATCCTCCAGCTCGCCGTCTTTATACAGTTCAAAACCATACGCCTCGCCGCGAAGGTAGGAATCGTAACATTCCACTTCTCCGCGCATACAATCCTCGGCTTTCTTCCGGGTGGCAGCAGTGAAGGTCTTGCCGCCGAACTCCCGGAGGGCATCTTCCTTGGAAGCGTAGATCCATCCGACCTGCCCGCTGTCCCAGGGGCAGGAGAAGCCAGTGGTATTCATGGTAATGCCGCTGTGGTCGTAAAGATACAGCGGCAGCATAAGGAATTTCTGTGAGATCACCTTCATCAACCGTTCATCCACCTCACGCTCATAGGCCGGAGAACCAAAAGGGGCTTTGATCTTGTAATTCATCAGGTCCAGCGCCCGCTCATAACGATGGGCGCCCCGTTCATCGTCGCCCACTGTTTTCAGGTAAAGGTCCCGGAGAAAGTCATCTTTATCTATGTAATTGTGATGGTCGCCCAAACGATACTGCCCGGTGAAAGCAGACCATTTTCCCGAAATTATCATCCTCACGGGGATTGAACGGGTATCGTCCGGCTGGATCACCAGCAAATACGGGCCGCGTGTCGCTGTCAGCATCTTTGGCCTCCTTCCTAAAGCTCCGGCCCGGATTTATGGGGCGGCTTCTGTGTCCTCTCTTTATCTTCCGGCGAGGGGACCGGCTGCTTGACGGCGAAGAATCTTACCACCAATCCGCGCAAAGGATTCCGGCGCCAGAAATTGTTCCTTATATTTTTCCAGCAGGTCAGGGGGAAGATCTGAAAAACTTTCTTCCCCAAGCCCGGTGATAAGAAAATTACCGGCAATGATGTCGTAAACTTCACCGGTGTCATCCCGCAGCGCACGATTCAAAAGGCAGCCCCAGGAATTTCCCTTCCTCATTGCAGATCAGGGCCACAGGGTCCTCATACGGATAAACTGCCTGGATAGGGCCGTCCACCGCAGCCTGCAAAGCCTCAAGCCCCGACTCAATATCTGTTTCATGGGGATTTCCCAGGCTGCACCATTAAAACTTTTCCTGCCTTTTTTGCGTCTGAGAGTTTTTCCAGCACCGAAGCGCGTCCTGCCTTGCCCGAATCACGCCCCGGCGCAGTTACAGTCTTTTCCGGTTTCTGTCCTTCCACGGTATATCCGGGCAAAAGGGCTCCATGTACGGTAAAATGCTGTTTATATTGCTCTGGGACCGGAGGGGAAATCTCCGTGAACAAATGAGAATAGGCTTTCTTCCGGCCTTCCAGGTACTTCATGGCAGCAGTTTTTATCGGTATAGCGTTTCTGACTCTGCCCGGCAATTTTTCTCCATACCCTTCTTAGGGAATTTACAGAGACATCCCAGGTGACATACCAGGCAACCGGTATGCTCTGTTTCGTTTCCCGGTCATATTTCGTATCTTCCCAAACACTGCAGGTCATCTTGTAAACGCGGTTGCTGATTTCTCGCCATTTTTCAGCTATCTTTTGATCGCCACTGATTCGATGTATGGGCAATCTCCGGGGTCCGAAGATATGCCCGGTTGATGGTCTGTCGCCGCTGCCTGCTGCTCCCATTGCTTGCCGCGGCTAAAACGATCTCATAGGCTTTCTGTTCCCCGTCAATGCTTCCCTGGCGCATGGCTTCCAAACTTTCCGTGCCCATGGCGATCAGAGCAGAAATATCTACATTTTCGCAGGAAACACTATGTTCCACTTTTAATTCATATCCAGGCTTTAAGTCATCCCCATAACGATAAACACGGTAATCCTTATTTTCTTCCAATCTTTCACCTCCATCAAAGTTCCGGCTCATGGGCTTTCTGTCTGCTTTGGCCTGCCGGCGTTTTGCCCTGTCCCTTAGCAGCGGCAAGCTGCCCTAAGAGGGAAGGCTTCTCCCCGCCAAAGAGGGAAAGCTGTTCTACATCCGTGATAACCGGCATGGAATCCATACGAGAAGGCGTAGGTTCGGCCGGCCGGATTTCCTCTAATGTCTGCGGGTGATCGGAATAGGTAAGAAAATGCTGCCGCTTTAGATCTGCAAAACTTCATCAAAAACCGCATTGATAGCTTTTCGTTCCTCACCCTCCGGGAAGGCTTTCAAGATTTCCATTTCCCCATCTTTGCCGGTGGCAAAAGTAAGGGCGCTGTCGGCGTGGCCTGCCAGGTAATCCGAAATTCCAGGGGACAGCTTATCCTTGATGTAGCAGGCGAAAGCCCTGGCGGTCATCTCTGTATTGCTTTCCCAGTAACCGCCGTCTTTTTCACACTCTTTGCCCATACGGACCGAGTTTTATAAAAATCCGTTTCCACACGGCCAATCTGCGGAGGTTCCTGTTCTGCATCCCGGACAGCATACGCTCAAAGATTTCCAGCCGGTCACGCTCACTCTTAGGAATAACGCGTCCGGTCACAGATTTCTTGAAGGCATTTAGCTGTTCCACAGAGCCGGGAACACCCAAAAGAAATTCTTCCCGAAGGACCGCATAAGCCTCCATGTGCATCTCGTCATTTGCCATCCGTTTAAGCGGGGGGAGGACCGCCGAATCCAGCCAGCTTGCCGCGTTTTTCCGGGTACGCTCTGCCTGCGCCTCTGTCCGGGCCGCGGCCTGCTCCGGTGTTTCCGGCTTATATTTCATGGTTTCAATCAGCTTTTTGAATGGCTCATACAGGTGAGATTGTTCGGAAAGGAATCCCTTTGCCCCCATTTTCACGCCCAGGTAATCATCCAGGCCATGCCACCACTCATGGGCCAGGGAACCAGCTCCGTGCATTTTTGTAAGATTAATGACTTTCCGAAGCGGTTCGTAGTGGGCGGCGGCGTTGCCGCTGCCGCGGGCGCCAAAGGCAATCGAGAGCGTTCCCTGGTAGGAAATATCCTTTTCGCTGATCTTAAGGACAGCCGCCAGGTCTTTGAGAGCGTCAAACCCCATGTTCAGGGAAGCGCGCCGGTCATTCTGCGTCATCCAGTTTCCAAACTCGCCGCCCCGGAAAGCAAAGGCGTCAAGATAATCCTGCCCGATCACATCCCGATTTCCTCGGTAATCCGGGCCGGTGCGCCGGATGCGGGAAAGCTGCTGCGGTACAAATCGCTGTTTTCCGCTGCCTCCGCGCTGCCGGGCAAGCTCCTGTACCCATTTCAACGCTTCCTCACGGGTGGCAAAATTCGTTTTCAGGATCGTATAGCCTTCTGTGACATAGTAGGTATCGGGAAGCCAGTCATTATTTTTCGAGTAGGTCCTTTTGCCGTCATTGAAGCGGATGTCATAGCCGCGGGGAATCTTTTGCTCAGCGGGAACGCCAAACTGCTTTTTTACAGCCTCCCGAACGATTTTCCGCTCAAAGTCCTGCGTCCCTCGGAAGTACAGGGCATTTACCAGCTTATCGGTAATGACCGGATTATCCCGGCCCTTTTGGGTGGCCCGGATATACCCGCCGCCGATCCCATGAGAAATACGCTCACAGTAACCGCCGTCAATAATAAGGGAGTCGAATACATCCATGGCATCCTGCATTGTCTGAACCTTTTCAACAGCTTCCTGTACCTGCCGGACGGTTGCGATATATTCTTTCTGCCGCGCCAGGCGCTTTTCCGGCGTATCATCAGAACGCAGATACCGCGGGGAGGCGTTCAGGCTGTCACGCACTACTTTCCGAAAATACAGAATATCCACCGGGACACCGGATTGGATCAAGGCATTATAATCCGGCTTTTTCCAGACATTATCTTTTTTCACATACTTATCGGCCTCGCGCTCATTCATCCCCAGCAAGTCATCCACATACAGCCCGCGGGCAGCCCAAAGGTCTTTTTTGGCGCCGCCGATCTTTTCACCAAAATCTTCATGCACAATTTCCTTCGCCAACTAAAACCTCCACCTCCTTTATCACGGTTTTGGTATATTTTTTGCCTCCGGACATAAGAAAAAAGCGCATGGCCTTCCAGACAGATAGGCCAGCGCCCGGTTCCATTCCTCTACGGGAAAGGCACGGTTATCTACTTCAAGCATGATCCCGAAAGATAACAGCGTACACCAAAGCCGCAGATCCGAAATGAACACATCCAACCGTCTTGCGATTGTATCTAATAAATCAGATTTGTACGCATCATCATAATTCCACCGGTCCGCCGCCTTAACCGGCGCCTCCTTTTTGCCGCAGGCTGTACCTTTCACTATTTTCCTGCATAGCCCTTAAAACGGAGGGCCTGCGTTCAGCGGATTCCTGCAACGGGTTACACTGCCGATAGCCTTTTTCAATATTCCGCTTTGCGGCGGTCATGCAGGCCCGGTTGACTTTGTACGGAGCGGCAATCGCTTTAGACAGCCTGCCGGGGCTTTTGACCCTGCACCGGTTCTTTTCCTACCAGGGTCCGGCCCATATTCTTCAAATGCCTGCCCGCCTGGTGATACTCCGTAGCAAAATTCTGGATTTTGAGACAGCGTTATCGTCAATACGGATGCTGGCGTCTGCCGCCTTTTTGATCCCCTCCAACAGCGGCTTGATGTAAAAAGCGGGAAAGGCCGTCCAGGGCAGAAGTGCCGCGCTTTTGAAAGCCAGCAAGGGCTTCTTTACACCCTCCAACTATGAGCTTTTTAGTTCTGACAATTTCCGGCTCATATTGAAATGTTCTGTTCCAACGACTTTACAGCTCCTTTGAAGAACAGCTTTCAGGAGCGGTTCTGCACCTGCAAAAGCTCCTGGCGCATATTTCTCAATTCCTCTACGGCTTCGGCCAGCCGACTTTCCAGTTCACCAACATGGGCGACCATTTCAGCAAAATCCTTGCCGCTGGGGGAAGGATTCTCTTTCAGGACGGCCAGCAATTCTTTCACATACTCATTTTCCACAAGAAGCTGTTTGTTCCTTCGCTTCACTCGTCTGGCGTCCTCCTTTCTCCGGGCAGCTTTCCCCGGCAATCTTACTTACGATTTCCGGCCCGGATTCATAAATCTGCATCAGCCTCCGGGCCATGCCGCAGGGATGGGCCGCACCTGTTGTCCAAAGGCGCACCGTGGAAGGGGTGACATTCATCAGCAGGGCGAAGGCTTTTTTCATTGGTTTCCAGCTTTTCATCAAAGCCTTAACCATAGACGGGCTGTACTCCGGGCAGCGAGTAGCCCCGGCGATTACCTGAATCGCGGATTTGTCGTTATTCATTGGGTTTTCCTCCTAAATTGAAACAGCCGCCTGTTTCTGGCGGCTGGCGTGTTTTTCTTCGCGGATCGCTTGAAGCGTGCGCTGTAATTTCTCATTGTAGTCTTTCCCGCTGCGGGGAGGATTGACAGACACCCGGATTTTTGAAAACCTCTGGTCTGATTTCAGCAGTGCCTTGATTTTCCGGGCGTTGACCCGGCCCGCAAGGTCATTATCCAAATAGAGGGCAACACGGGTGATTTCCGGGTGGCGTTCCAGGAAAGCGACCAGGGCCACAGAGGAAGTCCCGCCCAGGGAAAGCCGGTAGCCATTCCACTGCCAGCCCTCCAGCTTTTGGAGCGTAGCATGGGAGAGGGCGTCAATCGGAGCCTCAAAAACCGCCAGGTGGCGGCTCCCCGGCTGATCCGGCGGGTAGCAGAAGCTAAACCGCTTATCACTGCCGCTGATGTCCTTTTTCAAGTCACCTGCGATTCCGCGGACGCAGGCAAATCGGCCCGTACCGGTATCATCCCGACCAACAAAAACGCAAACCGCCTCGTTGTTATAGCGGGACTCATAAAACAGGCCCAACTGCATACACCGTCTGATGATGTCCGAATGGACTCCCCGGCGTTGGAGGTACGCAACAGCAAAGGTGGCACACCGCTTTACCCTGGGAGGCGAAATGGCTTTTTCTCCACCGGTTTCCGCTGTTCCCGGCTGCCGGAAGCTGTATAATGAGAAACAGTAGGGGTGCCGCAGCCTGTCAGCCGTTCCACAGCCTCTACAAAGCTGTACCCGCGGATTTCCATGAGGTAATCCACGGCATTGATCTTTCGTCCACGGCTGTTCCAGTACCAGTAATTTTTACTCGCCACATAAACCAGGCTGTCATGCTCATTATGACGATAATTGGCGCCTTCCTGTTTCAGCACACCGCTTTCGTGAGAAAGTAGATAAGCCAGCAGATCAACTTCCCGTGCCTGGTCGATTTGTTCCTGGCTTAACTTCGGCATAATTTCAGCGTTTCATGGTTTTCATGGCGCTCGGCCTCCTTTCTGTAATTTTTTCATGTGAGTACGCAGGCAGCTCCCGTCCGTCTCCAGCACACAAAACCATGTGAAGGAAAAGGGCAGCCTGCACAATCCGGTTTCATCGTGCAATACATTTTTCGGTTTGAGGACGCTCCCGTGGAAGCATATACCGGGCGTCCGTTTCGCCCATAGAAGCATCCCCCTTTAGCCGTAAAGATCGTGATTGACTTCGGCCCGGTAATAGCTGTCCATGGTAGTCGGGGCATTATACAAAGCCGCCAGCAGGTAGGACTTGATATTCCGAACCTTGGTCGTGTTATTATCCAGGCAATCGAACACATACTCCACATGGGAGAAGTTCACTTTCAGGAAACGGCTTTTTACTACCTCACGGGGGTAGTCATCCCCGGCAATGCGGATATATGGCCGCTGGGAGAGGACCGTTTGCAGCATCAGCTCAACCAACTCGTCCACACGCTCATACCCGTACCGCTGGACAAGAGCCTCAAATTCAATATTTTCTTTGATGATCTCCCGGTAGGTATCTATCCTATCAATCCTATCCCTATCCATCTCCGCACTGCCAGAAGGCATCCTTCCAGAAGCCGGATAGATTGATTGATGGGTATTTGATCTATCCGTTATTGATTTTTTAGTAATTGATTCTTGTATATTTAATTGGGCGGGTTTTTCCTGTTCAGGTTTTCCCAAAACAGGTTTTTCCTGTCTTGGATTTACCTGTCTTGGATTTTCCCGTTTAGGTGGCAGAATAGTGTCCTGCTCATCAGGAAGCACAGGTTTCTCATGGATGACATACTCAATATCGCCCAGTCTGCCATGCCATGCGTCACGGAGCCGCTGCCGGGTAAGATACCCTTGCTTTTCCAGCTCCTTGATCGCACTGCTGATAGAATCCACCCCATCTTTACAAATATGGGCCAGGCCTTTAGTCGTATAGTCCCAATTATCAGGCAAGGACAACATCAACGACAGCAGCCCCTTTGCCTTCAAAGACAGCGACACATTCCGAAGATGGTGATTGGACATGACCGTAAAATCTTTTGTCTTTTCAACTCTGAACACTGCCATTTGACATCCTCCTTCCTGGCAAGTCTTTATACTGAGCAGCAGCTACAAATCTCTGTCTTTATGGTCGTAATTCAAATAGCCATTGTGTACCTTGGCATGGTTCTTTAGCTTGATAAAGCCGCGTTCCTGATTCTCCAACGCTTTCTGATACCCTTCATCCGTGAGAAACAGGCGCATCTTATCGCCTTTATAGCCGACAGGGAGATTCAAAAGAAAGCACATCAAAGACAACCATGTGGCGTACCTGCGGGTCAAACCGCTCCAGGGCCATAATGTCATGGCCTTTCAGCTTTTCAGCCCCGGATTGCTGCCGGGCCAATGCGATCCGCTCGCCCATAGTGCGAGGGTAAGGCAGGTGATAATTCTTCTGGATGTCCTTCACCAGATCCATGCACTGTTCATCCGACAGAACCCGCAGCTTCGCCATGAGGCCCCGCACCATATCACGCTGCTCCGGGTTACGGGTAAAACGGGCTGTCATATAAAGTTCATCCAGCACTTTGGCCTGGCAGTCACCATCGACCTGAAACAACTGCCTTTTTTCTTCTTCGTTAAGTTCCATGTGAATTTCCTCCTTCTGAAAATGAGCGCAAAAAAAGAGCGCCCATCAGATCAGATGAAACGCCCTGACAAACAGCGGTCCGGTAAAACACCGCACCGCTGCTGTAATATTCAATTTTGTCTTTTAGATAACACCTCCCATCATTCGACAGATTTTTCGTTGACTAGCAAGGTTGGAAAAGGAATTGAATAGGCAACGACAAACGCTGAAACCCTTGAAAATACTGGGTTTTTCCGTTTGTCCTTATTATACCGTAAGGGTTTTACCCTGGACGCCCCGTCACCACCACCGCCCAGCGGGAGGCGGCCAAGAAGATGGATGGGGTGCTGGGTCAGCAGCTGTTATGAGGAACATTCAAAGGGCTGGTATGCGGTGGTATCCACTCAAGAGTTTGACCCAAACCCAGGGGAAAACGGTATGGGTCAGATATGGGTCAGGACGAAAAAACCACCTCCGGAGCCGAGAGCTCTGGGGTGGTTCTTTGCTGCCCGTTTTGAAGAAAAACAGTGCTATCTATACAAGGATATCATAAACTAGTCGGATGTGCCGGCGATATCCAACAAAAACGAAAGAAAACCCCAGGTAACAAAACCTGGGGTCTTTGGATGCAGGGGAAGGATTTGAACCTACGACCTTCGGGTTATGAGCCCGACGAGCTACCGAACTGCTCCACCCGCGATATAGAATTGTGTGCTGCCTTTCAATCAGCTTAATCATTATAGTACAGCCTCCCGAAAAAATCAAAAGGTATTTTTTTCAAATTTGAAAAAATTTTTTCCAGGGCGGCGGGGAAAAACAACCCTTTCTTTTTTTTCTGGGAATCGTATATAATAAAACTTGCCAAGTGTTTTGACCTTTCGCTTTTGGGCGAAGAGTACTACAGAGGATGTTTTGCGTATGACGGAAGAATATACCATCCCCCCCTGTCTAGAATTATCAAGGAACTGAGCCTGCAGGAAGTTCATATGCCCAAAACGGCTGAGGAAATTCTAATCGTCTCCCGGGACGTCATCCGCCCGGCCTGGAGCTGTACGGCTTCTGCGACTATTTCGACCCCAAGCGCATCACTGTGCTGGGCCGCTCGGAAATGGCCATGCTGGAAAGCCTGGGTGAAAAGAAAAAGGCAGAGCCATCGACCACTTTTTCGCCCTGCGCCCCGCCACCGTCATTGTGGCCCGGGACATCGTCCCTGCGGCTACATGACCGCCGCCGCAGGCGCTATGACATTCCTCTCCCTCCCGGGATTCCACCTCCAACGTGGTGGCGGATTTGGTCTCCCTGCTCAACGTGGGCTGGCCCCCGCATCACCCGCCACGGCGTGCTCATCGAGGTCTACGGCGAGGGCATCTTGCTGGTGGGCGACGGCGGCGTGGGTAAAGCGAAACCGCCATCGAGCTCATTAAGCGCGGCCACCGCCTCATCGCCGACGACGCCGTGGAAATCCGTCGGGTGTCAGCAAGTCGCTGGTGGGCCGCGCCCCGGGGAATATCCGCCACTTCATCGAGCTGCGCGGCGTGGGCATCATCAACGCCCGGGCGCATCTTCGGCATGGGCGCCATTAAAGATGTCCGAAAATCGACATGTGCATCAACATGGAGATTTGGGACGCCACCAACTCTACGACCGCATGGGCATCGATAGCGAGTACACCGAAAATCCTGGGCATCCGGGTGCCGGTGATGACCATCCCCGTAAAGCCCGGCCGTAACCTGGCCGTCATCATCGAGGTCGCCGCCATGAACAACCGCCAGAAAAAAATGGGCTACAACGCCGCCCAGAGCTGCTTTCCAGCCTGGGCGTGGACCTGTCGAGCTCCAGGGCGAGGACATCAAAAGGATTTGGATATCTAATGGAGCAAGCGTATACTATTATAGCGGACCTTCACACCCACACCTTGGCCTCTACCCATGCCTACAGCTCTTTGACGGAGATGGTGCGGGCCGCCTCGGAGCGGGGCCTGTCCACGCCATCGCCATCACCGACCACGGCAAGGCCATGCCCGGCTCCCCAAGGGACTGGTATTTCGGCCTGCGGGAGGTGCCCCTGCGCTACCGGGGTGCTCACCTTGGCGGGCATGGAGGCCAACGTGCTGGACTTTGAGGGGCCGCCTGGATTTGGAGCCCGCGACGCCCGGGCGCTGGACTGGAGTGGTGGCCTCTATCCACCCCCTGGAGGGGCTGCAAAACCCCGACGTGGAGAAGTGCACCCACCTGTGGAGCCAAGTGGCCCAAGGACCCCCGCGTCCATGTGATTGGCCACAGCGGCGACCCCAGTTCGCCTACGATGTAGAGCACCAAGGTCATCCCCCTGTTTGGGGGAGCACAAGCTGGTGGAAATCAACAACCACAGCTTCCAGGTGCGGCCAGCATTCCCCAGCTGCCGCAAAATCGCTTATTGCAAAGGGGTACCCATTGTGGTGGATTCCGACGCCCATTTCCGAAACGGAAGTGGGCTGCTTTGACCAGGTGCTGGCCATGCTGCGAAATCGATTTCCCCAGGAGCTGATTCTCAACGCCTCCCGGAACAGCGCTAAACGATTACCTGGCCCGCTACACCTCCACGAGGCCCGTAGCTGAGAGGGAGACATTAATGGAGCTTTGTTACACCCCCTTCGACCAGGCCGCCCAGGCCCTGGGGATTCCGTATTGGGGGGCCATGAGCCGCCACACCACCTTCCAAATCGGCGGCCCGGCGGACCGGTTTTGTCACGCGTGGAAACGCTGCCCCAGCTCGCCTTGCTCCAGGCGGGTCCCAGGGCCTGCCCTACTTGGTGCTGGGGAAGGGCTCCAACCTGCTGGTGTCCGACAAAGGGCATCCGGGGGGCAGTGCTGCTGCTTTCCGGCGAGTTTAAAGCCGTCACGCTGCTGGAAGGACGGCCTGGTCGGGCGGGCGCCGGGCCTCGCGCTGGCCTCTGTGTGCCGCTTTGCCCAGGAGCACAGCCTCACCGGCCTGAGTTGCCTGGGGCATCCCCGGCTCGGTGGGCGGGGCGGCCTATATGGACGCCGGCCTATGGCGGCAGATGAAGGACGTGGTGGAGCGTCCGCCACCTGACCGCCGGGGAGGGGAAGCCGCTGGGGAGGCCTTGCCTCACCGGAAGAGCCGCTACACCGGCGGCCCGGGATCATCACCTTAGGAGTACCGCCTGGCCCCCTGGGGACCCGGCCCAGATTTCCGCCAGATGGAGGACTTGATGGCCCGCCGCAAAGCAAGCAGCCCTACGGATATGCCCAGCGCCGGCAGCGTGTTCCAAGCGGCCCGGAGGCTATCACGCCGCCGCCCTCATTGAGAGTGCGGCTTAAAAGGCCGCCGGGTGGGGCGGCGCCAGAGCGAGAAGCACGCCGGGTTCATCGTCAACACCGGCGGGCGCCACTTGCCAGGACGTGGGGCTGATAGGGAGATCCAGGGGAGGTCTTTGCCCAAAAGGGCGTCCGGCTGGAGACGGAAGTCCGGGTCACCGGGAAGCGTAAGGAGGAGGGGGAGCACATGGAATTTGTCATTTTAACAGGCCTTTCCGGCGCGGGGAAAAACCCGGGCCATGCACGCCATGGAGGACATCGGCTTTTTCTGCGTGGACAACCTGCCCCCGGCGCTGATTCCCGTGTTTTACGACCTGTGTTTGAAAACCGAGGGCACCCAGAACCGCGCCGCCGTGGTGACGGACACCCGGGGCGGGGAGCTGTTCAAATCCTTCTTCACGGCGCTGGAATCCCTCAAGCGGGATAAGAAGCCCTATAAAATCCTGTTCCTGGATTCCTCCGACAGGGTGCTGGTAAACCTGCGTTTCCAGGAGACGCCGCAAGCATCCTCTCCGACGAATGGGCGGCGCATTGACCAGGCCGTCAAAGCTGGGCAGGAGATGCTCAAGCCTGTCAAGGAGTGCTCGGACTATGTTATCGACACCTCCGGGGTGTCCCCGGCCCAGCTGAAGGCCCGCATCACCGAGCTGTTTCTCTCCAGCGCCCAGGATTCCCTTTCGGTGCACTGCATCAGCTTTGGGTTTAAGTTCGGCATCCCCCATGGAGGCCGACTTGGTCTTTGACGTGCGCTGTCTGCCCAACCCCTTCTATGACGAGGCCCCTGGCCCCTCACCGGCCTGGACGCCCCCAGCGGAACTACGTCATGGAGAAGGAGGAGACAAAAAGGGCTTTGTCTCCCGCTTTACGGATTTGATCGACTACCTGCTGCCTCTCTACTCCAAAGAGGGCAAAAGTCCAGCTGGTCGCTCGCCGTGGGCTGCACGGGAGGGCATCACCGTTCTGGCCCTGGCCCAGTACATGTGCGACCACCTGACGGAAAAGGGCGTGAAGGCCAGCGTCACCCACCGGGATATGCAGAAGTTTTAAAAGTGTTCGCATAGGGATAGGGAGAGAGAGAATGGATGTAATTATTTTTTGTTCCATTTAGTGTTGATTCTAATTTTGCTATTTTGTGGAGTCGGTTTAGCAACAGAAGCCATTAAATCTTTTTTGATGTTTTTCCTATTTTCTGGCTGCAGCGATGGCAATAATTGTTTATACGTTTCAATAAATTGTTGAAGTTGTATCGTGTCAAAAAGCCTAGCAGGATGTATTCAGTATGTGAGACAGTGACGATTTTGGCCGTTTTACCAGGGGTTGTGGCCTTTGCGGGGCCGACATATATTGATCACTGCAAAGATGGTTTTACTTGGTTTGGCGACAGCTTGGAAGTGCAGATTTTGACCTATATTGGTTGTGTTCTTTTATCTGGATTTCTATGTGCTACTCATGGCTTTTTTGGTACCAGAA
>VOFB01002189.1_pt1 | contig 15538 bp, 33 predicted proteins | sample 5384141 | NCBI WGS metagenome assembly VOFB01 (sample SAMN12384721, study PRJNA508395) | human gut metagenome | isolation source: healthy gut A | host: Homo sapiens | reverse complement strand
GATTACGTATTGCTGTCCGGATTTTCAATTGCAAAAGATACACTGGAGCCGCTGATTGGACAGAGGGTTCCGGCAGAATTGTATCAGAAAATTTCACAGATGGTATCCTATGATGGTATTGTCGGAACGCATGATCTGATCGTGCATAATTACGGACCAAATCAGGGAATGGCAACCATTCATGCAGAGGTGCCGAACGATGTGAATATTGAAGTATCCCATGCAATCATTGACCGTATTGAGCGGAAGTCGGAAAAGAGCTGAATATCACTCTGGTGATCCATATGGATCCGGTCGAGCTGCACGATGGAAGTACTTCGGTTAAAAGAAAAGACGGAACATATCATCAAAGCGTTAGACAGCAAACTGAGTTTTCACGATTTCCGACTGGTGAAACAACGTGTCAATCTGATCTTTGATCTTCTTGTCCCGGCAGAATATACACAGAAAAGATACCGAGTCCGGTATTGCATCAGCTGATGCAGCTGATCTCAGAAATGGAAGCTGGTGCAACCTGTGTGATCTGTAATCATGCTTTGAAGCACCGGAAGAAATAAATAAAATAACAGCAGCATTAAAAAAGCGAATCATAGATACATCCGAGATTCTGCTTTGTGTTATACATCAGATGGTGATCACTGCCTCTTGCAGTGAGAAACAAGAATGCCAGAGGCATTCTTGGAACCAAAAGCAATTTTGACCCGGGCATTTTCTGTCTTAAAGAATATCATTTATTCTCCGCAAGTGCTTTGTTCATGCTTCTACGGCACAGAATTTATGCAACGGACATCTGTCCCATGTCGATCTGTGCATTGAGATACGCCAACTCCTCCAGCCTTTTGTCCATGTTTGGAATCCTCAGTTCAATACCCGATTCATTTTCCAGCATCTGGATCATACTGATCTGGTTTGTGGCTCCGCATTCATTCCACGTCTCAAGCGTTTTATCAAAAATCCTTCGGATCCGTTCTGGCCCCCATCCTTTATCCCAGTACCGGGCAAAGGCGATTGCTGCCGCACTGTAAATCAGATCGACCTGCTTACGCATCTCCTGATTCAGCTCACGGTTTACTCTTTTCAGTACGTCCATCCTCGTGCTCCTTCCTGGCCGGCTTTCCGCAGCTGGTCGCATCCTGTATTTCCACGATCGTCTCTCCAATCTTGTCACAGCACCGCCGCGCCGATGCCGATTAAGGCCAACAAAGCCACGATAAATAATACCGTCTTCATCTCTTTCCCCTTTCAATACATCGTCTGTGAAACCATAATTCTGTCCGCCTTTTTGTCATGGAATACTCACACGCCTCATCTAACATGATTTCCTTACCGCATGCCTGACAGATATGGATTTCTTTTTTTCCTTCCTAGATTTCATCAGTCGTTTCCCTCCGCTGGTAATATTTTTCTGAGGACTATGTACATATCCTCGAACAGTTGTCCCATGTCGGGTTGACTGCCCTGTATTTTTTATGCAGTTGATTACCCTCATCTAACAATCTATCCCATACGGCATCGTTCAGGCGATCTGTCCCATACTTCTTAAACAGATGCCATATTTCTGTCTGGATCTGATAGATTACCTTCATTTCATCCATTGATTCTCTCCGTGTAACAAAATATTGATTATGTAACACCTCTAAAATAGCTTATGTAACTTTTCTGTAACCGCACAAGACCGCATACATACAAGCTTTTCGGATATCAGTAACAAAGTAACAGTAAAATTTGTATCTCCATATAGAGCAGAAAAATATCTCAAACAACCTTTTGCATATATTCTTTTTATATATACATTAAAAACCCCGTTGTTCCTCTGTTACTTTTGTTACCTCAATCGAACGGTAGTTTTTCCTGCATGTATTCCGGCAGGTCATCTATGCTGACAAATCCATCTTCTGGCGCGGTATCCCGATTCATTTTCAGCCATACGCAGCGCACGGTTATCCCGGATACTTTTTTTTCAATTTCGTCATATTCCCCAGCCTGTGTTCTGCAGGAGCTTTTCCCGGACTGCCCAACTCAGGAAGGATTTCTTCGAGAAGCCACCCTTTTTACAAATAGAGTCCATTACGTTATTGTAAATAATGGCATATCCATTTTCGATCACGCCCCATTTTTCTGCAGTGCCGCTCATCGGGTCGAACTTTGCACGGTTAATGTCCACTTCGCTCAGCACATACTGGTAGCAGCGCTCGTTGTCGGAAAGTTCATCCCGATCTACCAACACCGCCTTTGCTTCTTCGAGGACAAATATTGTCCGTCCTTGAATAAATAATCTGTTGCAATCCGATCCGCAGTCAAGATAATAGACAGGGAAATACTTTGTTTCTGCATTTTTTCATCGTCGTGGATCTCTGACTGAATCCGCCGCTGCATCTCCCTCAGCTCTACCGGATCCATGTCTTTGATAACATCAATAAAATCCTTTCCCGCATATCCATAGTTCTTTTTCAGCGTTTCTACCGTTGCCGTGGGTCGCAGTAGATATTTTCTCCACACTCCACTTCCAGAATACGGTTGATCGCGCCTCCCTGAGTTACATACGATGACAGTGGGCGTTCCCCATTTGTGAGGATTGCATTCCGCCATTTATTTTCCCGGTTCATTCCTAGTTCTTTGTTGGATCTTGATTTTCCTTTTTCCAGAGCACAAGTCATACACAATCCCTTCAAAGTTGTCACGTATCGCGCCGACACCTTGCTCGTATCATCCAAAATCATCGGTAGACTGTTCAGTAAGTCTGCACGGGCTTCCAGCGCCACATCCGTTGTCTTGAAGTCCCTATATAATACTTTCGTCCGGATCCGCCCAGACCGACAGCTGCCAACATCAGTGTTACCGTTTTGCCACCTTCCGTTTCTCCCCCAAAGATCCACAATAAAAGGCAGGCTTCCCGCGGCGATATCAGCACACTTTGCAAAAGATGCTGCCAACATCATCTTTACCTCATCCTACCGGACCTGCGCAGCTTGATACATGACGGTACCACGCTTCATCGCTACCTTTTTGACTGGATAGATTCAAAAACCTGTTTAAAAACGGCTGTCTCCATCAAAAAATAATACCTGTGTCATATGGCAGGAAATCCTTTTTAACCCATCCAAGTTTTGAACTGGAGTATTGCACAGAAATGTATTTTTTCGTTCATGTTCTCCACATCAGCCAGATAACGCACCAGAAGCTTTGCATTTTCACTCGTCACCGCAACCCCTCTTCCTGACAACGCAACGATCTTATTTGCCGATGTTACCATCGTTTTGGGAACGATAATTTCATCCCACTGGCCATTTCGCTTATATGCCAGCTTGATCTGCTCTTCTCCCGCTTTCAAGGTTTTTTATCTCTATCGGGAGGATCGGGTGATAGCATGCCTGCACATCTATCGTCCCGGTATTCTGTACCACACACCGTCTTCCCCGTGCGATCCACGCCCCACAGTACATCCGGTCGTATGGACCATCAAAATTTGTCCAGTTATCAAGCGATGTTGCCACGCTGTTCCTTGATGCCGCACGCATCTGCTTCTCCATGCGCTTATAGGCCGCCACCATCGCCCGAAACTTTGGTTTTACGCCAAGCTCAACTGCCCTGTCCTCCAAAGTCAGGAGCAGCTTTGCTTTCTGGATTTCATCCTCTTCCGAAAATACTTCATCCAGCACCGTATCCGAAATGACATCCGCTGCGGTCATAGAAGCAATGTTCTGCATCTACCCATCACCTCTTTTCGTTTAAATATTCCAGTCGGTATTCTGCCAGTTGAAACCTGTTGTAACATTCACACCATGCATCCGAAAGCGGTTCAAACAGGCGCACACATATCCACAAGAGCTTTGTTTCCTGACGCAGTGCCTCCTTCTCTTCCTCTTCCTCACGAACCTTTCTCGCCGTTTTCTCCCACCGCTTTTGAAATTCATATCGCCGACGCTGGCGGGTAAACCAACATTCATTCTCCCGGTTCGGGTACTCCCCGCCCAGTTCCAGAAATGCTTCCCGGAACGAGATACCCTCATATTCCTGCAGGAAGGTAAACACATCACCGTTTGCACCACACGCAAAGCAATGGTAATCTTTCTGGTAAATCTTCATTGACGGCGTACGATCCCCTTTGTGAAAGGGGCACTGGATGAACCCTGCCCGGTTCGGCACCGGCAGCCCGCAACGCTGAAGCACATCCCGCATGAAAACTGATTCTTTAATCTCTTCGCTTGTCATACCGCGTCCTCCGCAGCCCAGTCAAATTCCCCGCGTTCCAGACGTTCTTTCAAGTCACGCTTTAGTATTTCATAGATCAGCGTTGCAGACGTTTCTTCCTTACACATAATCAGCTGGAGATCATAACGGTTCTGCCATGCAAGGATTGATGCCAGGAATGCAGCTGGATTGTACATGCTCCTGTACTTCCCTGCCAGAAGCTTCTCCCATGTGGCGTTTTCCACTAGCAGGTATATCCTCGCCCCGTTTTCTTTTGCCCTAGCAAACTCTGCCTCGAAGCGTTTCCGCGACCGGGTAAAGCACCTTGCCAGCTCATCCAGATTCATCTTCCGTTCCACGACGATCGGTGCCGCCACCTCATGCGGAGAATATTCCAAAAAACTGCTTCCATCCGGCAGGACAAAATTATAAGCATAGTCCCCATAAGACAGTGCCTGTCTGACATACTCGCAGGGGAAGCGGGTTGTACCGCTCCTCGCCCTTTCCGTATCTTGCTCTCTGGTATCTACCAATACTTCCATAGAGCGCAAGCAGTTTTCGACTTCAAATGGTTCATGGCAGCCTCCCATTCAGAACGGAAGTTCCTCGTCAATTTCGTCCGAATGTTCATGAATCCATCAGCGCCCTGCGTTGCCCCTGTCGGATATGTATTCCTTCCGGTCTTCAAAAGCGTATCTTTCGGGATCGTGAACTTCCCGTCACGAATCCGCTGCGCATCCATCAGGCTGTGGCAGCTTGTAAAGAACCCATGCCGCCCCTCAAAATCATATTCTTTGTTGTTGAACAGTCCGCCGATGATCTTTCCTTTCAGGGTTGTCTCGTTCCAGTTCCAATGATATCCCTCGTTAGAAGTTTCAAATGCCTCCATGACCGTCTTAAACCGACGCTTCGTCCAGTTATCCTGATCGGAACCATCATCCTTTGGACAATACAGCCGGTAGACACCTTTCCATTTCTTATCTTCTTGCGTCTGTGCATCATAATTACGCTTATAAAATCCTGCCTGTTCACCTTCTGCGATATCAAATGCGATTACCAGCACATCGCTGTTCCCGTTCTTCCCTTCGTCCAGACGCACGTTCTGAATCTTTAAAACATACCCACCTGTCGGCAGTTTCTCGTTATCAGAATAAGCCTGTGTATCTTCATAACCATTCCATTTTTTCATCGTCTTACTTCTCCTTTAAAATTCCTGCAGTGCTTCAATCACCGCGGTAATATCATTGTCGATCTCCCTGTCCGCAAAGCTCCCATAGGGCTCTTTGCCGTGGACAAATTTGCCTGTGTTTCAAAAAACATATCTACCGTCCACGCATTTGCTCAGAAGAACCGTAGAGAACTTACTCTCCAGCGTAATCTTGTCCAGCTTCCTGCCAGATGTTTTGATCCGAGTGAACATATACCCATTCTCGTCATGATCCGTCTGGGTATGTGCCACAAACACGATTGTTACATCATCCCTCATCGTCAACGAATAATCGATCAGGTCATAAATGCTCTGGGCAAGATCCTGCCATTTGTCGTACCCCTTTTCCTTAGCCCTCCGCATCTCATCTGCAACCATCAGGCCGTTAATGGTATCCACTACACAACCTTGATGTGTTTCATATTTTCCTGCTCATTGACTTTCCGGAGCGCATTGAGTGCAACCTGCGGGAAATCTGTGACAAGATAATTTTTGTTTGCACCATTGAAGTCAGCCTTCCATCCTTTCCAGGACAATCCTTTCTTATCGCAGTCAATATATAAAGTCGTCTCTGGGGCAAGCTTCCTCATGGACGTTGTTTTCCCTGTGCCGGATTCCCCAGCAATGCATACTACATGGCTCATTGATGTTTCTTCCTCCTGTGTTCCCTTATTTAATCCTCAGATGTTCCCCTCGTTCTTTTAACGTTGCAAACGGCACTACCTTTCCTTCCGTCAGTGCCTCGCGGATTTTTGACATGTCCGGAATCTTCTTCATATAATCGTCCGGGACTCTTTGCCTCATCCACCTCCATCGGAGCGACGCCGCCATTTTTGCAGGATTGCAAACGAGTAAAGTCCGTCTTAAGCTTCTTCCGATTACAAAGGATCATAGCTGCCTTCAAACGGTCTTTCAGCACCTTGCTCCGGTTGTGCAACTGCTCTGCGCGCGCGCCAGCCGATCAGCCTCATTTTCAAACTTCACAGCTTCCGCATCCAGTTCCGCCATAATCTTTGCATATCCGTCCGCCTTCTCCTCCAGCTCGCCGTCCATGCCGTCCAACGTGTCTGTGATGACCTTCATCTCCAGATTGTCCGCGGACTCCATCATTTTTATACAGTTCCAGATACTGTCCTGTGATTTCATACAATGTACTCATTTTCTTCTCTTACCTCCTGTTCAGTCTCCCATTGCCTGCATAATTCTTTTCATGCGCTTTTGCTTTCATATCTATTGTCGGGATTGCATTCTCTCCGGATTATTTCTGACCTGTATACATGTCACTCCTTCAGACATCTCTCTGAAATCTCTCAAAAAGCTCATCCATTGCTTTCTCGATTTCATCCATTTCCGGCATTGTCTCACGCTTTATGTCAAAATGCTTCTTTCATGCCCACATTCAGCGCTTTCCCGCAAAACATCCTTTGCCGTTCTTTTGGGAACGCCACTATTTAAAAAGCGTTTCGGTCACAGCTGCAGATGCCACCGAAAAATCCACAAGGACATCCCAGCCCGATCCTTTATGGTTACTTCTCCGTTTTCTGATTTAATCATTGCATTCTCTCCATTCCCGCCTTATACTAAAGGTGTAAGTAATTTCTTTGGCGCTGGTACTTTGGTCGGTTCAGCGCCTTTTTCTTTTCCGGCTTCTTAATTCTTCTTGCGTTCCGCGCACAGCACTGTTGCCACAAAGCAGCCGCCGGCAGCAACTGTCAGTACCGTCGGCGTGATCATCATGCCAAACGTCTCCCACATAATCAGCGCTGCCGTAATCAACACCGATCCGGTCATCAGACACACATCAGACTTGTCCATCTTTACTTTCACCTCCTGTTCTCCAGCTCAAAAGATCGCCCACCTCCAGCGCCACAGCCGCTTCGGTATCCTTTTTCCGCTCTTTTTCTTCCAGCAGCTCATAAAGCTTGTCGATCTTTTTCTGATCCATAAAACACACCTTCTCTTTCTTTTCCCAGGATCCTGTTAAGCTTCTCCCGCATAATGATGTAACGGAATCCAGTCCCTTTTGAATTTGGAAGGACAAGGCCAATATCAATCAGTCCGCGCTTCATATACTCGCGTAACCCCTGAGGATTCATTCCCAGTTCCCTTGCCGCATCCAGTAAACTTACTCTTTCGCATGTGCTCACTGTTTTCACCCCTTTCATCCAATTTTTAAGTAGCGGTTGATGAAATATTGCTGCCCTTTTTCCTGTCACCTTTGTCGTTTTCGTTGGTAACATTGCATCCATTCCCATCTATATGAGTGGATTCTTTGATTTCAAACAGCCCCATTTCCATAGCCCGCTGCGTCGGCATATTCCAGTTGTTTCCCTTCTGTTTAATCAGATAGCCATCTTTCCGCAGCGTTTCAAACAACCGGTTCTGCCCGTGTTTATGCCGTTCTGTTTCAGAATCTTTGCCAAATCTCCGATTAAAATAGATGTCTTGCTGGCAGATACAGCGTCTGCGAAGATTTCCTTTGGCTTCATGCGGTCAACGTCCGTCTGGAGCCTCTTGTTTTTCTCACGCTCCTCTTTCAGAGCAGTGAAAGCCTTGATAGCCATTTCTGGATTATTCAACAGCTCATCTACCGCATAAGCTCCATGCTTTCTGATAGCCGGAAGCACTTCAGATGTTACCCAGTGCTTAAAGCGCTTTGCTGATTCAAGCTTGCTGCCGAAGATTAAAGCGTAAAGACCAGATTCGTTGATGATAGTCATATTTTGCTTTCCACTAGGTGTTTCCATTTCGGCAACACCTCTGTCTACCTCTTCAACTTTTTGGATACCGCACTTCTCGGTTCAGCATACCCCAGCGCCTCCGCCACATCTTTGCCAACAAACCACGGCTCATTATTAATGGTTACTGTTCGGATTTCTCCAAACTCTTCCGAATTAAAAATTTGTAATTCGTTCATTCAACCTCCCTGTTTCTTGCTTCCCAACCACCTCCGTCCTATACTGTACTCACAGGCTCCTCCCAGAGCCGAGTACGGAAGAAAGGAGTCACCTAATGAAGTTTGTAAAGAATTGCAAAACTGTGATTCCCAGTGCAATCCCCATCGAATAGAAGAAATACAGCTTTGAAAAACCAGGCTGTATTTTTTTATAATTACATTTCCACAATCACCGCAAGCCACATGACAGAAATCAATATGATATTCACTATATCTATGGTTCTTATCCTCTCACCCCCCCTTTATCCCTTGCATCTCTTTTTCCGCCGGTTTTATACTTTATTCAAAAACAAACCGGAGGCATCTTATGGAATATCTTTCGATCACAATCGCAATTCTTAGCTTGATACTATCTTCCACTCAATGGATTTATACCTTGTATAAAAACAGGACTAATTTTTCCATGTCCCTAGAGCGTTTCCAGTGGTATGAAAAACCTGAGTATGACTACAATCAAGGCATTTTTACCTTCATGATCTGTAATTTATCGACTGCACCTTTAACCATTACCAGAATGACTATCAAGAAAACTTCCTGTTTAATTACCCATCAGTGGATTGGCGACCATTATTACCCGAAGTTTCCGGAAACTGATATTCTACGACAGAGCGACAGCTTTCACCAGATTTTCCAATCACTATTGCACCAAATGGCAGTGGACTTTATTCAATCGTCTTCCATTTTGATTTAGAAGCCAAAAGACCAGGTCACCATATAAAAGTCACTGTTCAGACAGCATATAAGAAAAAATTATTTCTTTATATTGTCCAACGGTCGAGAATAACAAGTTATATCTCTAATCGTCTTCAATGCTTTTTATAAAAGAGCAACAGGATATTTAATATTATGGAAATTCCGGAAATTAAAATTCTTTTGCTATTGCCATTTCTGCCGCCTCCTCAAAACGAATTCCTTGTCTTTCATTTCCTCTGATAGATGGTCGTTATTCCATCTGATAATCTCTGGTAAACTGGCTCGTATCTATCTGCGCTGGCTGATACCAAATTAGCCAGTGCATTTACCATAGCCGGCAACATCATTGAGCCTGGGAAAGAACCAGATTCTTTCAGTTCCCCTTGAATCCATTCACAGATTGAGGAGGACTGTTTCGTCCACTGCCTTGTTTTTTTTTTTTCATCCATCTGTTCCACCTCTTCCTTGTTTCAGCTGCGCTGATAAGCTGGCTGACAACACAGCCTCACTAATCGTTCCTCGCACAGATAACCAAAGCTCTTGCTCACCGCAGCTGGAGCTTTTTAATTCATATCCAGAAAAAATCCGGCAACACCTCCCCATCAACTTCCATCAGGATTCTTGAATCTATCTGCAAAATATGGATGTTCACGCGTTCCACCTCCTCTGAATCAATTTTAATTTGATTTTGTGGGTAAAAAATATAATCCAGCGGAATCTTATAAAGTTCGCTTAATTCTCTGCTCTGGGACATCTTAGGTTCTGAATTACCTTTTTCCCAACTCACGATCGTCTGTTTCCCGACTTTCATGGCTTTTGCGACTTCTTCCTGTGTAAGTCCGGCATTAACTCGCGCAGCCGCCAGACTTATTTGGAATTTATCCATTCAAATCACCTTCCTTTCGCTTATTATAATAAATCAAATTAAATTTGATGTCAATACTAAAATCAATTTTTTTTTGACTTTTGTTGCTTTTAATACTATTTTATTGTATTATTCAAATAGGAGGTATCGTTATGGCAGATGAAGAACAGAAAAAGATATTTTCAAGAAACTTAAATAATTATCTTTCCTTGAATAACAAAACGCAAAAGGAAGTTGCAGATGCTATTGGAGTTTCTCCACAAACATTCAATACATGGTGTCAGGGAATAGCTCTTCCTCGAATGGGGAAAGTACAACTTTTAGCTGATTACTTTAATATAGGTAAAACAGATTTAATTGATGAAAAAACAGAAGACATCACGCCCAAAGACGAACGTGACATCGCCAAAGACGTTGACAACATCATGGCAAAGCTCACCGCCGGTGAAGATGGTCCCTGCCAGCTACAACGGCGAAGCCCTTGACCCCGAAGCTGCTGATCTGTTCCGTGACGAACTTCAGATTGCCCTGCGCCGCCTGAAAATAATCAACAAGGAGAAATACACTCCTAAGAAATATAAAAAAGTAGGTGATCTGATTGCAGGACATCAAAAAGATTGTCAACTACTATAAACGAAAATATAACACATCAGACCCTTTTGAAATTGCCGACCGTTTGAACATTTTGTATCAGTTCGGTGATCTGAAATATGAGGGCTGTTATATGTTCCTGAAAAATCACAGATACATTTTTTTGAACCAGAACCTGTCATATCACGACAAGCAACTGGTAATGGCTCACGAGCTCGGACACGCAATCCTGCACAGAAAGGAAAACTGTTATTTTATACGAAATAAAACACTGCTGCTCAACTCAAAAAATGAGATCGAAGCCAATAAGTTTGCAATGGAATTATTGATATCAGATGAAGTTTTGCTGGAATACCAGGATTGCACCATAGATCAGGTTGCAAGATCACTTGGTTATCAAAGCAATCTGATTGAACTAAGAATGAAATAAGCCATGTCGCTATTATAGCGTACAAATAAAACCAAAGAAGGAGGGAATCATCATGGCACTTATTACATGTCCCAGAATGTGGGAAAGAAATCTCAGACAAGGCAACAACCTGCCTAACTGTGGCGCACCAGTAAATACTACAAATACGCCTGATCCTGTTCCACAACCCAACACAAACTATTCTGTCAAAAATATCGTTCTCCCCAAAACGATAAATCAGGAAAGAACTCAAAATTAGGTATCACAGCACTTGTTCTTTCTATCATTGGATGTACTTTTATTTTCGGTAATAATTTGTGCGATTATCGACCTCACCAAAAAGACGGTCGTAAAAAACCTGCTCTATCATTGCTCTTTGCGTTGGTGTTTTTTGGCTCATTATGGTCATTGTTGCCAATCTTTTCAAATAAAAACACCTCCCAAGTTACTGTTTCTGAAAGTATCGTGGAAGAATCTGTTCCTGCACAAACTCAGGAAACTCTTATAGCAGAAACAGATTCCGAAATCGAATCACAGGTTACATCGGAAGTTGAGACAGAGATTGAGACAGAAACAGAAAGTGAAACTGTTTCAACCACACCAACAGAATCAAAAGATGAATTTATTGCCTCTTGTCAGACAAATTCCATACAAGGATTTACTGCGTAATCCCGATGATTATATTGGTCAAAGAATCGTGATTACGGCTAAAAGTACAGCAGGTTGTTCAGGGCGGTTGGCTGGATAATAATGAATATTACAGAGTTCAAACAGACAATGACGGTTATGATTGGTATATGGATGACGAATACTTCATGTATGATTATCGCGTAGATGATAATACCAAAATACTTCAAGATGATATTTTGAAAATCTATGCCGAATTTTCTGGTGTCGAAACAATAACTCGCGCATTGACCGGCGCAAAAGATGAAGTTCCGTCCATCAAAGCATATTATATTGATCTCATTGGAGAATAAAATTCCTGTAAATAGCAATCACTTTCTCGTTATTTCTTTGCTTATGCTAAATAGAAGTCCCTTCTTAATCTACTGCAGAAAGGAGGGACTTCTGTAACAACTATGAATAATTTCTGCAACATCTGAGCAAGGAGGTCATCTATGCCTTTACTGAAACAACACACCTACACATCTGAAGACTACTGGAACTTACCAGACGGACAGCGCGCGGAGCTGATCGATGGACAGCTCTACAACATGGCTCCCCCCCAGTCGGATGCACCAGGAAATTTTATCCGCCCTGCACTGGAAAATCCGCTCTTACATCGCGGAGCACGGCGGCTCTTGCAAGGTCTATCCCGCCCCATTTGCCGTCAATCTGGATGCAGACGATAAAGACTGGGTTGAACCGGATATCTCCGTTATCTGTGACCACAACAAGCTCACAGATCGGGGCTGCACCGGTGCTCCGGACTGGATCGTGGAAATTGTATCGCCGTCCAGCCGCCGGATGGACTATTACAAAAAATGAATCTCTATCTCGATGCCGGTGTTCGGGTATACTGGATCGTCGATCCAATCCGAGAACGCACTACGGTCTGCGATTTTCCGAATAATGTGCCGGTTATGTTTACGTTCTCACAGCCTGTAGCTGTTTCGATTTACCCTGATCTGGAGATCTGCATTGATGATCTGCTGAATAATTGAAAGGACTTGAACATTTTGTTAACATCAACAAAATAATAGAAAAAGCCCCGGTGCTACCAACACCGAGGCATTCTCAGAAAAACTATACCAGTCAGAAGACTATGGCATAATTATCCTTATACAAAAAAAATTATACCACAGCCTCCTGCACCTGTATAGGTGTATTTTTATACCCATTTTTAAAACAAGGAGGAAATGTTATGGCACTGATCAACTGCCCCGAATGTTCAAATTCTGTTTCTTGACAAAGCTTTCGCCTGCCCCAGATGCGGATACCCCATCAGCCAAAGCGCCCACCGCAGACGGCTGCGCCTCGTAGACCATTTCAAAAGCCCCGGAAGTACCACAGGCTACCTAACAATTTTGGCACCATTAAAAGGCTCTCTGGCAAGCGCAGGAGACCTTTGCCGCCTACCCTAAATGCACCGGCTATCACCTTACCGGCTCACCTGTCCTTCCGGCGGCAATCGGATACTTTGAAACCTACGACGAAGCATACAGCGCCCTTTCCGAATATCATAAAAATCCTTACGATACAGCAACACCCATATCACATTTCGGGAAATGTTTGAGATTTATCAAAAATCAAAAGAATATGAGCTTCTCAAAGATAAAAGCGTCACATCAAAGCTATCGGCATACAAGCATTGTGAATGCATTTATGACATGGAAATCCGAAACCTGAATAAAGCGATCTGCGAAATGCGTTCTGATAGGATTGAAGCCGGCAGCTCGACAAAGAAAAGCGTCCTGTCCGTGATCCGTACCGTGATCCGATACGCTATGGATATGAACCTGGTCACAAAAAGACTGCACCGCAAACATCAACATTGAAGAAAGCGACCCTGTCATAGACCGCATTCCATTCAGCAAGGCTGAAATCGCCGTCCTGTGGCAAAATTCAGATAAGTGGCAATACAAAATCCTGCTGATCCTGCTTTACTCCGGTATGAGAGTCAATGAATTATTGAAAAATGAAATTGTGAATGTGAATTTTGAAGAAAATATATCTATGTCCCCAAGAATCTTGCAAAAAACAAGGAAAGTGAGCGGAAGGTTCCGATGCACGACAGGGGTCCTTCCACTTGTCAGATCGTTCGTTGACAATCCCCATCGGGGGTCCAAAACAAACATCATCCTTAACGATGCCGGGACAGTGATTACTTACATAATAACTTCTGCGCACGAGATCTGCCCAGAATCAATAAAGCTTTGGAACACGAACACAAGTTCCACGATACCCGGCACACGTTTGCATCAATGGGAACGGAAGCCGGAATTCCCGAATTGTACATGCAAAAAATAATGGGGCACAAAGCCAAAAGCATCCTCTACAATACTTACACTCATATTTCTATGGATGAACTTTTGAGCTATGTAAACAAACTATAGAATTTGTCGCTAATTTGTCGCTAGTTTGTCGCTAAATGTGTAATTTGAACCACATCTGCCTAAATCAGAAAATATGAAAGAACCCGGTATTTATCAGCATTTCGCCGACCGACCGGGTTCTTTGTTTTTTCAAAATTTATACTCTGGACAGATATTCACCGGTTCTGGTGTCGATCTTGATGACATCGCCTTCGTTTACGAACAGCGGTACATAAACCTGTGCGCCGGTCTCAACGGTAGCAGGCTTATTTGCGCCAGTAGCGGTATCGCCCTTGAAGCCAGGCTCGGTCTCAGTAATTGCCAGCTCTACGAACAGAGGGGGCTCCACTGCGAATACCTGCCGTTATGAGAACAGATCTTGCAGACTTCATTCTCTTTTACGAACTTCAGAGCATCGCCGATTGCATCCTGGTTCAGAGATCTGGTCATAGGTTTCCAATCCATGAAAGTATACAGATCACCGTCGTTGCATACAGGTACTGCATAATCTCTTCTCTCGATACGGGCAGTAGGACATTTCTCAGTAGGACGGAAAGTCTTCTCAACAACACCGCCGCTCTTAATATTCTTTAACTTGGTTCTAACGAAAGCAGCGCCTTTACCAGGTTTAACGTGCTGGAACTCAATAATCTGGTAAATATTGCCCTCAAACTCAATGGTAACGCCGTTTCTGAAATCACCTGCAGAAATCATATAAAATCTTCCTCCTAAATAATCACGGTTTCAATACTATACAAGTGTATCTAAAAAACCTCATATTTCAACTGTTTTTTTCAGAAATTGCAGGGGTAATCCGATTCTTCCCGGCAGCTCAGTTCAAACCAGAACCTAACGCCGTTTTCGTAATTGATTACGCCGTATTTCTGGTTCATCGACTCCATAATTGCCTTGACGATCGACAGTCCGATACCGCTTCCGCCGTATTCCCTCGTTCTCGCCTTGTCCACCTTGTAAAACTTCTCCCACAGATGCGGCAGAGAATCCTCCGGGATCGGCATACCGGTATTGAACACCGAAACTCTGGCGTGCCGTCCATTTCCTCGATCTTTACCTCGACAACCTTTTCTTTTTCACAATGGTTGACCGCATTGGAAAAATAGTTCATCAGAACTTCTTCGATCTTGAATTCATCGCCCCAGACATAGATCTCCTTCGTCCTGATCCATATGGACGGAAATGCCGTTCTGCTTCGCAAGAAGATCTGCGGACTGCAGATAGTTGTGCACGAGTGCCGTAATATCAAAAGCGCTCCATCGAAAACAACGTCGTTGCCGGCCTTCGAGCTGGTTGAGCGTCAGAAGCTTTTTGACCATGTTGTTCATCTTCGCCGCTTCGTCCACAATGACGTCGCAGTAAAATTTCCGGCTCTCCGGATCGGAATTGACGTCCTCCAAAAGTCCCTCTGCATAGCCCTGGATCAGTGCGTCGGCGTTTTTAACTCATGGGAAACGTTCACAGAAACTCCCGACGCATCTGGTCGATCTCTTCTTTTCTGGATGTCCTTTTTTAATTCATTGTTCGCCGTTTCAACTCTGAAATCGTATGCTCCAGCGTATCGGAAGCTGAT
>VOFB01002183.1_pt1 | contig 15540 bp, 31 predicted proteins | sample 5384141 | NCBI WGS metagenome assembly VOFB01 (sample SAMN12384721, study PRJNA508395) | human gut metagenome | isolation source: healthy gut A | host: Homo sapiens | reverse complement strand
ACTTCGTTCCAGTTACACGTATTGCTATGGTCAGGCAATCTTTCACCTGTTTCTGATTCTTACTTCCGCGGAGAATCTCAATAATCAGATCAATCACATCACATGCCTTGATCAGTCCCTCCCTGAACTTCTTTCCTGTCCAGTTCCTTCGTCAGAAGATTCTGATATTTTCTGGTACAGACTTCAAACTGGAAGTCCACATGATGCTCAATGATTTTCTTCAAACTCAAGGTTTCCGGACGCTTCTGGGCAACTGCCAGCATATTAACGCCAAACGTATCCTCAAGCCGGGTTTTCTTATAGAGCATGTTCGTCAGCCGCTCAATATCCGCACCCTTTTAGCTCCAGTACAATCCGGATTCCTTCTTTGGAAGACTGATTTGAAATATCCACAATATCTGTTGTTTTTTGGAATCCACCAGTGCCGCAACATCATTCAGGAATTTTCCGATGTTAGCGCCGATCATGGTATAAGGAATTTCGGTAATGATCAGGTATTGTTTACCGCCTTTTCCCTTCTCCACTTCAACCTTTCCCTCAGCTTGATCTTACCACTTCCAGTCTCATAAATCTGACGGAGATCATCTTTATTGGCTACGATACCTCCGGTTGGGAAATCCGGTCCTTTGATATATTTCATCAAACCTTTTGTGGTGATATCTTCATCCTGCATGTATGCCTTTACCGCATCCACCACTTCTCCCAGATTATGTGGTGGAATACTGGTTGCCATACCGACTGCAATTCCGTCTGCACCGTTAATCAGCAGGTTTGGGACACGTACCGGAAGAACCTCAGGCTCCTTCTCCGTCTCATCGAAATTGGGGACAAAGTTTACCACATCCTTGTCCATATCCTTCAGATAGACCTCCTGTGTGATCTTCTGCAGTCTTGCTTCCGTATAACGCATGGCAGCGGCACCGTCACCCTCAATCGACCCGAAGTTTCCGTGACCGTCCACAAGCGGCTGCCCTTCTTAAAATCCTGTGCCATTACGACAAGAGCTTCGTAAATGGAACTGTCGCCGTGCGGATGGTATTTACCCATCGTATCGCCAACAATACGGGCACATTTCCGATAAGGCTTGTCATAACTGATTCCCAGCTCCTGCATATCATACAGCGTTCTCCTCTGTACCGGTTTTAAACCGTCCCGCACGTCCGGAAGCGCTCGGGAAATGATGACGCTCATCGCATAATCAATATAAGATTTCTGCATCAGCTCTGGAATACTCGGTTTTTTAATCTGTTCTTCCATCTTCGTTCAATGCTCTCCCTTCTCTAGATATCCAACTCTGCATCCTGTGCATGTTCGTAGATGAATGCTTTCCGGGGCGGCACATCGGTTCCCATGAGAATTTCGGTCATATCCGAAGCCATCCTTGCATCCTCAATTTCGATCTTTTCAACATCCTGGTCTTGGGATTTAACGTCGTCTCCCAAAGCTGCTGGGCATCCATCTCGCCAAGACCTTTATATCTCTGAAGTGTGAACTTTTCATTCTTATGCAATTTTCGGTATTTTTCCAGAGCTTTATCGTCATAAAGATATTCTTCAGTTCCTTTTGGACGGCATTGCCTTGTAAAGAGGCGGCATCGCGATATAGACATGTCCCTCGTAGATCAGCTCCGGCATGAAACGGTAGAACAATGTCAGCAACAGCGTTGAAATATGGGCACCGTCCACATCGGCATCCGCCATAATAATAATCTTGTGATAACGAAGCTTACTGATATCAAAATCATTTCCATATCCTTCAGAAAAACCACATCCAAATGCATTGATCATCGTTTTAATCTCGCATTGGCCAACACTTTGTCAATTGTCGCTTTCTCAACGTTCAGAATCTTCCCCGAATCCGGGAGAATCGCCTGAAAATTCCGATTCCTCGCCGTCTTGGCAGAACCACCAGCAGAATCTCCCTCGACAATAAAAATCTCACATTTGGAAGCGTCCTGCTTTCTCACAATTTGCCAGTTTTCCGTTGGAGTCAAAAGAATACTTCTGCTTCGTCAGCATGTTCGTCTTTGCCTTTTCCTCGGTCTTTCGAATCTTCGCCGAACGTTCCGCACAGGCAAGTACATTTTTTACACACTTCCAGATTCCGGTCAAAATAGAGAACCACTTCCTCTCCAGTCACTTTACTTGCCGCCTTGGAGGCGTCCTGATTATCCAATTTTTGTCTTTGTCTGTCCCTCGAACCGGGGATCCGGGTGCTTAATGGAAATGACTGCAGTCATTCCATTACGGATATCCGCACCGGTAAAATTGCTGTCTTTTTCCTTCAGAATTCCCAGTTCCCGGGCGTAACTGTTCATCACTGAAGTAAACTGTGTCTTGAATCCTGTCAGATGGGTTCCGCCCTCCGCATTGTAAATGTTATTACAAAAACCGAGTACATTTTCCTGAAATTCATTGATATATTGAAACGCTACCTCAACAGTGATTCCTTCACTTTCTCCCTTGAAATAGACAGGCTCATGAATCACTTCTTTTTCTTGTTAATATCTTTTACATATCCGGCGATTCCATCTGGTTCATGGAAGGTCACCTGCTCTGACTGCCTTCCCGCCTGTCTTCGAATTCAATCGTCAGATTCGGTTCAGAATAAGCCGTCTCATGGAGACGTGATTTGACATCCGCAGACGAAAATTTTATTTTCTCAAAAATCTCAGAATCGGGCAGGAAATTTACGCAGGTTCCGTTGCTTTCGTTTTCCGATCTTTGGAAGAAGTCCATGCTCCAAATCCAGCTTCGGCACACCCTGTTCATAATAATCGTGATGGATATAACCTTCCCGGCTGATCTTGATATCCAGATACGTAGACAGTGCATTTACCACCGAAGATCCCACGCCGTGAAGTCCGCCGCTGGTTTTGTAGGCGTTATTGTCAAATTTACCACCTGCATGAAGTGTCGTAAATACCAGACGTTCCGCAGACATCCCTTTCTCATGCATATCCACCGGAATTCCCCGGCCATTATCTGTTACGGTACAGGAACCATCCGCCTCCAGAATCACCTGAATCTTATCACAGTACCCCGCCAGATGCTCATCCACCGCATTATCTACAATCTCATATATCAGATGGTGTAAACCTTTTTTTGTTGTACTGCCAATATACATACCCGGCCGTTTCCGCACTGCTTCCAGTCCTTCTAAAACCGATATGCTGCTGGCATCATAAGTTTCTTTCATATTCTCACCTTTATTGTTTTAGTTTCAATTGCACATACCAAAGCATTATAACACCCTTCTTCCAAATCTTGCAAATGTTTTCTGAATTTGCCTGCGCCCTTCGCACTCCTCATGGCTGCTGTCCGGGACCTTCATCGTAGAACACAAACTTTTCTTTATGCTGCTTCATCAGTTCCTCAAATCCCTGAATATAAAGCGCTGCTTCCCTGATAATCGCTTCTCTGGAAAATTCAGACTCCGGATCATAGACTCCGACAGAAAAAAAGCCCCCTTGATTGGCCCCGCGGATTCCTTCAATAATATCTTCATAAACCACGCAAGTTTCCGGTTTTCGGTTCAGCTCAAAAGCCGCCTTTTCATAAATATCAGGGAATCCCTTTCCCCGTTTCACCTGACTCACGGTAACGATCACATCAAAGTATTCATAAATCCGTTTCGCTTCAAGGCAGGTATGACCAGTTCTCTTTCCGATGAAGTTGCCGCTGCTACCGGAATTCCCAGTCTTTTTATCTGCCCCAGATATTCTTTTTCAAAAAGGTTTCAAAGGGTACCGTATTTGCATAAGCATCCCTTGCCATAGACAGCCATTCCTCAATAATCTCTGCCTGTTTTCCTGTAATCCAAACCGGCGGATGGTATAATCTGCCGCTGCCATGGTTCCCAAAGGGGTAATCGCCTCCAGATAATCCCGGGAACCTGAAATCCTCGTTGCCCAGAAAATCCACATCAATCTTTCTCCATACATTCATGGAATCCAGAAGCGTCCCATCCAGGTCAAAAAATCGCTCCTTCATAAATCTTCATCTCTTGTACTCCTTATTCATACTCTGCAGAAACTAAAACAAGCCCCCTGAGGCGGCGCCGTAAAACCAGCAGCTTCCCGATTCTTTGCCTGCAAAATCGCACGGATTTCCTCCGGCTGCCGTTCTCCTGCCCGAGTTCAAGCAATGTGCCTGTCAGGATCCGCACCATATTATATAAAAAACATTTCCCGTGAAGGATATGCGGATCTCCTGTCCCTCCTTATCTTCCTGGATTTGTATATCGTAAAGTGTCCGGCCGGTTGATTTCTTCATCCGCTTATTGGAACAGAAGCTTCGGAAATCATGGGTGCCCAGTAAAATCTGCGCCGCCCTCCTCATCGCAGAAATATCCAACCTGCCACCCTGCCGATAAAGATACTTTCTGTCAAAAACATACTTCCTGTCTCCGGTTCCAATACGGTACAGATAAGTTTTCCGTATAGCTGAAAGCCGGGCATGAAAACGTTTGGGAGCCTCCTCCAGACGCAACACCTCGATATCCTCCGGAAGATAGTGATTCAGATATTGGCGGATTTCCTCTGCCGGCTTTTCTTCCGACAGTTGAAAACTCGCCGTCTGTCCGTAAGCATGTACACCGGCATCCGTCCTTCCGGCCCCCCTGAACTGCCACCGGCTCTCCGATCATTCTCGACAACACCGTCTCCAGTTTTTCCTGTATTGTATGTGCTGTATTTCCCTGTTTCTGCCATCCATCATACCGTGTTCCATCGTATTGCAGAACCATTTTATAATTCATATCCCTGCTCCTTAAACTCTGTTCTATAAATCGGTGCTGTCACACAAATCTCTTTCTCCTGTAAAGGCTGCAGCATTCTCACCTTCCATGCATGGAGAGCTGCCATCCCGTTAGAACCATCTGCTCCATATAGAGAATCACAAAATAACGGGTGCCCGATCGCTGCCATGTGCACCCGTATCTGATGTGTTCTTCCTGTCTTTAATCTGCATAAAACAAGTGCACTGTCTGCCTTATTCCGTAATACTTCATAATACGTGGCAGCATACTTCCCATCCGGCCGGACCTCCATCCGATTCAGACTTCCCGGAACCTTTCCGATTGGCAATTCGATCCATCCGGCAGGCAATTTCGGGACTCCGTGCACCACCGCCGCATATTCTTTCACCATCTGTCCCTGTTCCCTCTGCCTTGCCAGTCTTGCAGCCGCCATCCGATGTTTTGCAAATACCAACACACCGGATGTCTCTTTATCCAGCCTTCCGACTGCCCGTCTCTGAGCTGTGACCGCTGCCGCACCATCCCGCTTCTGTTCTATCCTGCCTGCCAAATCGGCGGCAGAATCCTGATAATGTCCTCTCCCCGGATGTGTTGGGATACCTGCGGGCTTATTGATCAGCAGCAGATCTTCATCCTCATATAATACCTCCGGATGCACTGCTCTTTCTTCTGTTACTTCTTTCACTCCCGGTTCTCCATCTGTTTGAGTTTTCCCATCCTCAATAAGCAGTTCCAGACAGTCACCGCTTTTCAGACAGTCTGTCACCCGCTTCTGGATTCCATTGACACAGATTCCACGCTCACGAAATTTCAGACTTCGAATCTGATGTCTGGAAAATCCCGCCTCTCTTAAAACAGACTGTATAGTGCTTCCATCCTGCTCCCATCCAATCTGAATCCTGATCCTTCTGCTCATATTCCAGTTACACGACCCGAATCTGGCAGACTTGCATGGCTTCCAACGCACGCTTATGACTCTCGGGCGTCACTCCGGCACAACATTTTCCACTACCGTAATTACTGTTTCCGGGAAAAATGCTTTCAACAACATAGCGTTGGAAATAACGCAGATGTCCGTACAAAGACCGATTAACACAATCTCATCCGGCTGTCCTTCTGTCTCCTGAAGATATTCCGCCAGATCCTGACATCCGAATGTGGGCTTGTCAAATACCGGAACATCCAACGTGTATTCCTGAAGTTCCCGGCAGATTTCCCATCCATCGCTGCCCTCGACACAATGCAGAACCGGAAGATTCCTGCCCTCCTGTGTCCCGGCATAATTATCATGATGTGTATCTCTGGTAAAGTAAAGACTTCCCTTCTTCTCCTCCAACCATTGTTCAATATACCCCCTTTACCTTTGGAACCACCGCCTGTGCTTCCGCCGATCCAAGTGCACCTGTTATAAAATCATTCTGCATATCAACTACAACTAAAATCTTCATCTCTTTCTCCTCGTATACTCCATCCATTCAAACGACCAACCACAGCATCCTCCTTCTGAAAAATGAGGACAGATATCTGCTTAATTACCGATCAGAAAATCAAGTATATTCCATCCATCCGAAGTAGTAGCCTTATACAACTCCGTATACCCGCAGCGTGTGCAGCTAACGGTTATAAACTTTTTATTCTGAACATCAAAATTTTAGCAAAATTACCTCCTGTTGCCTGAAACTGATCGCTTTCATAAGTTGTACATCCACATTTTGCACAGACAAATTGTTTTTTCTCCATTACTATTATTCCTCCTGAAACTTTTTGGCCCTTATGATACACGGATTGCTCCGCATTTCATGCTCCGCAATCCGAAAAACATTCGAAATCCGCCCTGTTCGGGCTACTTTCTCATGTTTTATGGTTCTCCAAGTCATGCTTTTTCATGCAAGCATGAAACGCATAACCTTTTGACTCTGGTATCATCATATTATTCTAAGAATTTCTGAAATGTTCGATCATTTCATTGGTCAGGCTGATTTTCGACGGATTCACCGGAATCTCACTGCGTTTAAACCAGGCAGCCTCACACAGTTCACTTTCATCCAGACGAATCGACGGATCCCCATCTACTTCACAGTAGAAACCGGCCAACAACGTTCCTGTAAACGCCCATGGCTGACTTTTTGTAATATCGGATATTCTTAACTTTCAATCCGACTTCCTCCATCACCTCTCTGCGCACCGTCTCCTCGAGCGTTTCCCCCACTTCCGTATATCCTGCTACCAATGCATATTTCTTGTAATTACTATGATTGGATGCATACCGGGTAAAGTAATATCCTGTCTCCATCTGTTACACCTACAATCACACTTGGTGCAATCGTAGGATATATGTAATCTTCCCGCAGGCCGGACAGCGCATCGCCCGTTCCTGTCCGTGGGGCAGCATCTTTGTCCCACAGCGTCCGCAAAATTTCGTATCACTGTACCAGTTATGAATCTGATAACCGGTAATCCCCGCAAAGGCTTTCCACATCGGCTTTGCTTCCCTCAAAACCACCGTGTTCTCGTATTTCCAGGAATGGAATTCCTCAACAACCGGTTTCGCAGTTCATAATAGTCCTGATGGTCGATGCGAAACAGAAATTTCGCCTTCTCAGCGATCTGCGGAAAAACAGTTCGGATCTCTGCAACCGTAGGATACCGGAGCTGTCCGTCACAATATTCTGTCAATATTTTATTGTCCCTGTAAATCAATACCACATCCATATCCCCAGGTGCCGTAGGCTGATAACACACCTGGTACTGATGCGGTGCAATATCCTGAATCATGTCCCTTACTCCTTTCCTCTTTCTATCAATAAAGAGGATCCTTCATCAATTCCGCGCTCATATAATTCCTGATCCTCAATTTCCAATAAACGTTTTCTCCATTCTCCAACTGAACAAAAACCTGGTCCTTTACCTTTCCTTCGTCCGGCCGTCCTTCGCACCCAAAAATCCGGTTCCACGATTTCTGTCACCACTCCAAACTCCCACTGTTGGCCTGCCTGCTTTACAGACACGATCTTCTCACGCTCCTTCGGATCCCGAAAAGAATTCCGGAACGTTTCAACAATACTGTACCTCCCCACAAATGCATGGGAAATACATGAGACACTTTTTTACATGCTCCAGAAAATATCTGGCTCCGTAATCATAAGACGCTCCCAGACGATAATCCACCGGAAGGAATGCACAGTCAATCAAGTTTTCCGGTAATTTCTGAATCTCCCGCTGATACCGGGCAAGCATGGAATTCCTCTCTGCCTTAGACTCCTCCTCCCAGATCCAACAGTTCAAATCACCGGCATGGAAGATCTTGCGTTCTTCATACGTTACCAGAAAGGATACCCCGCAATCTGTAGAATCAAAAACATTTACAAGTATTTCTTTTTTCCCTCGGATACGGGAAGTGATAGCTGCTCTCCGGGTGTGGCATAACGAATCTGTGCTAAAACCTTTTCATCCAACGACATCCTTTTTATTTTCTTTCTGATATCTGTGGATAAGAGATACGTAACATGCTCAAACTCCTTAAATAGTGAAAAATCTCCGGAGCAAAATGATCCTTATGTGCATGGCTTGCAAAAATGATCAGAGGCTTTGTCTTCTCCCAGTCCGGAATTTTTCCACGGTAATAATCAAATACCCAAATACACGACTCCCATTCTATAGCATACCCACTATGCTCAATATAAGTAATCTTCATGTTCCAATCTCCGTTTTCAACAATCTTCAAAAACTGTTTCTGCCTTTATTGTGCCACAAGACTTTCCTCTCGTCAATTATCATTCCTTTCATCACCAACCGCATCGCCTCATTCCTCCGCCTTGTAGACTGAAAATTTATCCTGCAGAAAACATATCGCTAATTACCGTGGATCATACTAGAAAAACCACAGTCCGAAGCTGCAGATACAATTTCTGCATCTTTCGAACCGCAGTCCCTCCTTCATAGCAGCTTACCTCAAATCTTCCGATTGCTGCTATTCTTCACGCTTTCTTATGCCTCATCAATCGCCTTTACCAATATCATGACGATAATATTTATTCTCAAATTCTATCAGTTCCACTGCCTGATAAGCATTGGCACGCGCCTGTTTCAAATCAGCGCCTTTTGCAGTCACACCGAGGACACGGCCGCCGTTTGTCACAATTTCACCATCCTTAAATTTACTTCCGGCATGGAATACAAAGTATTCATCACTTCCCTTGAACTTCTCCAATCCATGAATCGGATAACCTTTCTCATAGGAAACCGGATATCCGTCAGATGCAAGTACAACACATACAGCGGCATTGTCCTCAAACTGCAGATCAATCTGATCCAATGTACCATCCACACAAGCTTCAAAGACATCAACGATATCATTTTTTCATACGCGGAAGCACAACCTGAGCCTCCGGGTCACCGAATCTTGCATTATATTCTAGTACCTTCGGACCATCTGGTGTAAGCATAAGACCAAAGAAAATGATTCCCTTAAATTCTCTGCCCTCAGCAGCCATCGCATCCACGGTCGGCTGATAGACATACTTCTGACAGAACGCATCCACTTCCTCTGTGTAGAAAGGACTGGGTGAGAAAGTTCCCATTCCGCCTGTATTTAGAGCCTGGTCACCGTCCTTTGCACGCTTATGATCCTGTGCGGAGGTCATGGTTTTAATTGTTTTTCCATCTACAAAAGAAAGAACGGAAACTTCACGGCCGGTCATAAATTCCTCAATTACCATCTCATTTCCTGCTGAACCAAACTTCTTATCCAACATGATTTCTTTTACGCCTGCTTTTGCCTCTTCCAGATTCTGGCAGATCAAAACACCTTTTCCCAGAGCAAGCCCATCCGCCTTCAGTACAATCGGGAATTTCGCTGTCTCCAGATAAGCAAGCGCTTTTTCCGGATCTGTAAAATTCTCGTATGCCGCAGTCGGAATATGATACTTCTTCATCAAGTCTTTGGAAAACGCCTTGAGCCTTCCAGAATTGCCGCATTCTTACGCGGTCCGAATACCCGAAAGTCCCTCCGCCTCAAATACATCCACAATTCCGCCCACCAGCGGATCATCCATACCGACAACGGTCAAATCAATCTCTTTTTTTCTTTCGCAAATGCAGCCAGTTTTTCAAATTCCATGGCTCCAATGTCCACACACTCTGCGTACTCCGCAATTCCTGCGTTTCCAGGAGCGCAGTAAATCTTGTCTACCTTCGGGCTCTGCGCCACCTTCCAGGCAATCGCATGCTCCCTTCCGCCGCTGCCTACAATCAGAATCTTCATCGTCCTCTACTCCTTTATCTGAACCAATCCATCCACTACCGATACTTTCCCATTGGCAATCAGGTCAATCGCCTTTGGCATAATTACCCATTCCGCCTCCTGCATCACCCGAAGCTGCAGCTCCTTCGGTGTATCACCCTGACGGACTTCCACCGCCTTCTGCAGAATAATCGGGCCGGTATCTGTTCCGTCATCCACAAAATGTACGGTTGCACCAGTTATTTTTGCACCTCTGGCAAGAACCGCCTCATGCACCTTCAACCCATAATAGCCGGTTCCGCAAAAAGATGGGATCAGCGCCGGATGGATATTGATGATTTTATTCGGATAGGCATCCACCATAATCTTCGGAATCACAACCAGACATCCGGCAAGTACCACCAAATCCACCTTGTGATATGGCTGCAGGCTTTTACACGGATGCCGGCATCTTTGATGGCACGCAGTGCTTTTACATAAATTCTGGTTGGTGCAAGTAATGCTTCTCCCAAAGTAGTTCCCAGTTCTTCATGGTATGTATCAAGGGTTTCTTTATCCATGGTAAAGATTTTACGAACCAGTGAAAATCCATTGGAATGTACTCCGGTTGATGCCATACCAATCAGAACATCACCGTCTGCCAGGGTCTCGCCGGTAATCATATCTTTCTTATCACATACACCTACTGCAAATCCAGCCAGGTCATATTCATCCTCTGCCATCAGACCAGGATGCTCTGCAGTCTCTCCACCAATTAATGCTGCATCAGACTGAAGACAGCCTTCTGCTACACCTTTTACGATGGCTGCAATTTTCTCCGGATAATTCTTACCACATGCAATATAATCTAAGAAGAATAATGGTTCTCCACCTGCACAGGCAATATCATTTACACACATAGCAACTGCATCGATGCCAATCGTATCATGCTTGTCCATAATCATGGCGAGCTTTACTTTCGTGCCACAGCCATCTGTTCCGGATAACAGTACCGGTTCTTCCATTTCTTTAATCTTCTCTAATGAAAATGCTCCGGAAAATCCGCCCAGTCCTCCAAGTACCTCTTCACGCATGGTTCTCTTTACATGCTCTTTCATCAGTTCTACTGATTTATATCCTGCTTCCAATATCTACTCCAGCGGTCTTGTAATCCATGCATATCTGCTGCCTTACTCATAACAGGCATATCAGAATCGCTTCCCATTACAATACCTACTTTTGCCATGATTGCTCTCCTTTTCTCATAACTATTCATTAGAATTACTTATAAGTAAATTTTATCAATTCACCTCTACTTATAAGTTATTTTACTGAACTGGTAACTGGTTGTCAACTGCTATTTCAGCTGCCCTACATCTTTTTCAAATTTTGTCAAATGCCTCATTCAATTCCAGGGTTCCCGGCAGAACAAATCTTCCGTCCCTCAAAATCTCTGTCATAGTTCCATCCTCCCGCTCCACGACAATACTTCCCAGTTCATCGTAAGGAATTGTGATATCCGTATGACACCCAAAATATGCCTTTTGCCACATCCGATTTTCTCAAAATCGAAACTTCATTGTCTCTTGCAATAATTTCTTTTCCATCCGGGTTAAACACCGGCGTATCCTCCTGCCAGCTGTAACAGGTATCGCCTACCGCAAAGTGCGGTCCCATCTTCTCGGCAATCAGAATCGGCAGCTTTTCCGCTATCTGATACTTTTTAGCCATCACATAAGCAGTTGTATTCGTTCCGATGGCAAACTCACCCATCGGTATGGTCTTGTGATGATACAGGATGTTTTCCAATATATACCTGCGGTTTTCCGCTTCCTCTGGAAAGTTCTTACAGGAATAATTCGTTATCATCCCATCAGTTATCTCAAGTTCCAGATCTACATAGTTCAATTCTTCCAGATAAACCTTGCTCACATGAAGAATTCCGTTCGTTCCTGTAAGAAGCGGAGAAGTAAACACCTCTCCTACTGGTATATTGACATCCGCTACACAATTCTCAAAATTCGTCTGCTTCTTTGGGTCTTCAAGCATGAAACTGAACGGTCAGATTTGTCCGATTTCCGTTCATTCCCCGTATATGCGCCCTGCATCCCTGATCCAGAACATCAATGATACACTGCTGAATCCGCTGATATTTCTGATAATCCAAGGGATTGATCTTTACTGTCTCACGAAAAATTTCTTCAAAATTCCCACCGATCGCCGGAACCGGATAGGCTATAATTGTAAAACTGCGTTCCTCACCCTTGATATAGCGATTGACAATCTGCCCTGCCTCATTGTCATACTGTACCTGAAGCTTCTGCTGTTCCTCAGAATAGGCAAGTGCCTCCCCGCAGGGTTTGGGCTCAAAGGGAGTGCTGCCGAAGATCTCCATACAGGCCGGACCGCCGTGAACCGCTGCCAGTTCCCGGTATTTTTCATAAGCAGTCTGCAGCGCTCTGAGCTTCCTTGTGACAAAATCTTTATCCAGAAAAAGGGCGGCATCATTTCTATGATCAAAGTCAAACTGGGGATTTGGAACCGCACCATAATAACCGATGCGTCCATGACGGCTCTTCTGTACCACATGAACTGCAGAACGGTAAATGGTTGCCCGGAGTCCCATATCTTCAAACTGGCGGATCGCCGCTCTTACCAAACGTTCAAATCCCAACGTGTAACGAATATTAACCGTCCTCTTCTTCTCAAAGGGGCTTATGTCCATTGAGAAATCCGATCCGGTATCCTTCTGTGAAGGTACGCGCCATATCTTTGATTTCTTTTTTCAGAAAGTGTATTCAGAAATGCTGCCGTTCTCTCCTCATTATCTGTCACATATTCTCCGAATCGATAAAGATACCGAAGATCGGATAAATCAGCATTCCTGATCAGGTCCACAGCAAAATTATCTTCCGGGTCCACCTGACTTTTCACATTTAATTCCATCAGATCATCTGCATAATCACTGACGTACCAATAGATGCTCTTTTCAGATATTTTACTTCCGGATAAGGAGCATCTGCAAACATACGGTAAATCTCAAAGAAACAACTCCAGAACAATCACCATATCCCAGATTCGCTGCTCACAGGCAAATACGATCATGCCCGCAGTTCCGCATAAAAAAGCTGAAAATCTGTCCATACTCCTGCCCAAACCGCTTGACTGCATAAGCAGGATTCCCGTAACAGTTACCATAATATTCCGGTAAAATCTCTGCGTACATCCTCGGTTATAATCTGCATCTGCTCCAGAGTCATGCATTCAAACTGCTTTGCTTCCACGGCACGGCGATATTCATCCATGAATACCAGATATTTCGCTTCGTGTAGAAAAAAACTTCTGAATGGTTCTGCCACTTCCTCTTCTTCCCGAATCTGGCAACCCTTTCCATCGATAACGCATAGCCGCTCTTTCAATAATTCGTCCATCTTTCACCTCACCACACAATCTATCTCACTGCATTCAGGAAATTCCTGTCAGAAAAATACCCAACCAGAGAACTGCCAGAATGCCGCTTGCAAGCGAACCAACAATACTGTACCGATGATTTACTTTTTTTTTCAGAGAAACTTTTAATTCCCCGCAAAAAAAGCCATAAGCGGACAGTAAAAAATGAAAAATCAGCCCCATCGCCCCCAGATAATTACCGCCCCCGTCCTTCAAATACAAAGGAAATAATGGATGCGACCACCAAAAAGCCAAGAGAAACAGCAGCAGCCGCTATCGTTGCTTCCACGCCTCCTTTTGCATTTTTCCGGTAAAAAGGAGTATTTATACTTTTTCATATCGTATCCTCCTGAATTTTGCTCACAGATCCAGGAACAACACATATCCCAGCGATGCCGAACCAATGGTATTCAACAGCAAATCATCCACATCAAAAGCATCCCACCTTCCATACCAGCTGAATCGTCTCAAAACCAGACTTAAAGCAAAATTTCATCGAAACGTTACTTTACCAGAATCGTTTCATATTCCATGCAGTCACAGGCAAAATAAAACCTAACGGGAGAAACCGATTACATTGCCCCCAAGATTCAGAAACGACGCCATCCATCCTACAGCCTGACGATGACGCCAGAATCTGCAGATTTTAAACGGCACCAAATTATAACGATAATCCTGATTCTGAAATTCCCTGCCTGCCATAGCCCTTCTGACAGAAACAACAGATAAATCAGTGCAAGTATATAAATCACAAACAAAATCGCCCCAGAAGGCGAATTACCTTTTTGCGTCTCTGCTTTCAAACCTTGTCCTTTCAATATACGTAGAACGACTCTGAAAAATTGGGGGAGCGCCGTGTTCATCAGCAACCTGTCCTAATGATTCAGAGTCAGTTTCACTGGGGAAACGCTGTCAAACTGCTTCCCCGCCTAAAACATAATCTCGCTTTTCCGTTTACCAGGAGCCTTGCTCCACTCACGATTATCAAAATTCCGGCTGCCAGTCCGGTTACCAGTCCGACAATCCCAAAGGCAATATTTCCGCCTCCGACTGTACTCATCGTCTTATAGGTCTTCTCACTCATATTACACACGCTCCTTTTGATTACTTCACTCCGTACTGTTCATAATACGCATCAATGGACACTTTCATCGCATCATCTATAATAATCTGTCCTTTACATGGTTTATTATACAGTGCCTCAATAACTTCTGCCATACTTACAATCGCATGTGCCGGGAACCCGTACTTTTCCTGAATCTCTTCCAGTGCACTTTTTTCACCCTTGCCCCGCCCATGCGGTTTAAGGACAATGGATCAGACCTTTAATTTCCACATCTCCCTGTGCCTGGATAATCGGAAATGTTTCTTCAATTGATTTGCCGGAAGTCGTCATCCTCAATAATCACCACACGGTCTCCGTCTTTGATCTGGCTGCCCAGAAGAATTCCGGTATCTCCATGATCCTTTACCTCTTTCCATTGGACAATAGCGGATATCAACTCCATATAACTCACTGATTGCCATGGTTGTTGCCACGGATCATCTCATTCCCATATGCAGGTCATTCAACATTCCTCCCATTCAAGACCGTAACCTTTCATGGATTGCCTTCGATAATACTCACCCAGCTTCCGAATGTGTACCTGTCACATAAGCACCTGCATTCATAAAAAACGGAACTTTCTTCCGCTCTTCAATGTAAAATCTCGATTTCCACGTGATCTGTCTACCATTTCATGATCACCGGCTGTTTTGCATACTTTTTCATTTCCTTTGTGATTGCTTCTACCGCTTTCGGATCCTGGCCGAATGCGATTCCGCCCTCTTTTACGTTCGGGCAGGAGATATTGATTTCCAGCATGTCCACCGGCTCTTCTGCCAGCCGTTTTACCACTTCCACATATTCCTCTGTCGAGTGTCCGCATACATTTACAATGATTTTAGTATCATATTTTTTCAGGAATGGAATATCTCTCTCACAGAACAGATCAATTCCTGGATTCTGTAATCCCACGGCATTGAGCATTCCACCATAGACTTCTGCCACACGCGGAGTCGGATTGCCCGGCCACGGTACGTTTGCCACACCTTTGGTAACCACCGCACCA
>VOFB01003557.1_pt1 | contig 15562 bp, 19 predicted proteins | sample 5384141 | NCBI WGS metagenome assembly VOFB01 (sample SAMN12384721, study PRJNA508395) | human gut metagenome | isolation source: healthy gut A | host: Homo sapiens | reverse complement strand
GATCTTACGGCTCAGCACCGTGGTAGCGTCCAGATGGGAGAACGTGGTGGCCGGCGCCGGGTCGGTCAGGTCGTCCGCGGGCACATACACCGCCTGCACGGAGGTAACAGACCCGTTCTTGGTGGAGGTGATGCGCTCCTGCAGTGCGCCCATCTCCCCCGCCAGCGTGGGCTGATAGCCAACGGCGGAGGGCATACGTCCCAGCAGCGTGGAAACCTCGCTGCCCGCCTGGACAAAACGGAAAATATTGTCGATAAACAGCAGCACGTCCTTGTGCTCCTGGTCGCGGAAGTACTCCGCCATGGTCAGGCCCGACAGCGCCACGCGCATACGCACGCCGGGGGACTCGTTCATCTGCCCGAAAACCAGCGCCGTCTTGTCGGACACGCCGCTTTCCCGCATCTCGCCCCACAGGTCGTTGCCCTCGCGGCTGCGCTCGCCCACGCCGGTGAAGATAGAATAGCCGCCGTGCTCCATAGCCACGTTGTGGATCAGCTCCTGGATCAGCACGGTCTTGCCCACACCGGCGCCGCCGAACAGACCGATCTTGCCGCCCTTGGGATACGGCTCGATCAGGTCGATGACCTTAATGCCCGTCTCCAGAATATCCGCGGCGGGCATCTGCTCGGCGAAGGTCGGTGCGGCGCGGTGGATCTCCCACCGGGGCGCGCTCTCGTCCACCGGCGGTTCGCCGTCGATGGGATCGCCCAGCACGTTGAACATACGTCCCAGCGTCTTCTCACCAACCGGCACCCGGATACCGTGTCCTGTTGCGGTGACGGTCAGCCCGCGGGCAAGCCCGTCGCTGCCTGCCATCATCACGCAGCGTACGGTCTTGTTCTCCAGGTGCTGCTCTACCTCCATGGTATAGCGCTGACCGTTCGCCTCCACGGTCAAGGCCTCATTGATGGCGGGCAGGCTCCCCTCCGGGAAGCGCACGTCGATAACGGGGCCGGAAATGCCCGTGATAGTACCTTGTTTCATTGAGGTCAGCCCTCCTTTTCTTTCTTGCTGCGCTGGGCGCGCTCACCGGCGGAGACCTCGGTGATCTCCTGGGTGATGGCGGCCTGGCGCGCCCGGTTGTACTGGACGGACAGGTCCTTCAGCAGCTCCTCCGCGTTCTGATCCGCCGCGTTCATGGCGGTCATGCGGGCGCTCTGCTCACTGCAGAAGCTGTCCACCAGCGCGCTGTAAATATAGCCGGTCAGGCAGCTGCGGGCGGCGTTGTCCAGCACCGCCCCTGCGGACGGCACGAACTCATACGCCTTATCCCCGGCGGCAGCCGCCGCGGCGGCGTGAAAGTGCTCCCGGTGCATCGGCAGGATCCTCTCCTGCCGCACCACAGCCTCCAGGCCGTTCTTCATGTCGGTATAGATGACCCATACCGCGCTGATCTCTTCCCCGCGTCGAACCGTTCCAGCAGCAGCTCCGCGATGTGCCGCGCCCGGTCCAGCGTAGGGTTCTGCGCCGTGTAGTGAAAGCTCTCCTCGATGGCGATCCCCCGCTGGGCAAACCAGCGCCGGCCGTACTCGCCCACCACATACAACGCCGCGTCGCCCTGGGCGGTCAGCAGCTGCTGCGCCTGCCGGATGGCGTTCTGGTTGTACGCGCCGGCCAGTCCCTTGTCCGCCGTGATCAGCAGGCACCCATAGGTGCCCCGGGCGGCTTGGCATTGGGATCCACCGGATCCACAAATACCGGACTCTCTATGGTGCTCCGCGTTGAACACGCGGCCGATCTCCGTCTGCAATGCCTGGAAATAAGGCCGTGTGTTGTCCAGATCCTGCTTGGCCTTCCGCAGCTTCGCCTGGGAGATCAGATACATGGCGTGGGTGATCTTCTGGGTCTGCCGTACGCCTCCGATGCGCCGGCGGATCTCACTGGTGCTGGCCATGCGCTCACCGCCCGCCCGTGCGCTTGAATTTCTCCAGCGCGGTCCTGGCAAAGTCGTTGATCTGGCCACGCAGCTCGTCGTCCAGCGCCGCGCCCTGCTCCAGCTGGAGCATCAGGCTCTGCCGCTGCGCGGCGAACTCGCCCAGCAGGAAGTCCCGCAGGGCGCACACCTGGGCCACCGGCACCTGCTGATAGAGGTGCGCCATGGCCGTCACCAGCGTGACGATCTGCTGTCCCTGGCTCAGCGGGGCGCTGCGCCCCTGCCGCAGGATATACATCAGGCTCTGGCCGTAGGCCAGCTGGCTCTTCGTCTCCTCGTCCAGGTCGCTGGAAAACTGGGTGAACACCTCCATCTCGCGGTACTGCGCCAGATCCAGGCGCAGGGTTCCCACGGCCTTCTTCATAGCCTTGGTCTGGGCCGCGCCGCCTACGCGGGACACGGACAGACCCACGTTCACCGCCGGCCGGTGGCCGGAGAAGAACAGACTGCTCTCCAGAAAGATCTGGCCGTCGGTAATGGAGATGATATTCGTGGGGATGTATGCGGAGACGTCGCCATCAAGGGTCTCGACTATGGGCAGCGCCGTCATGCTGCCGCCGCCGCGCTCGTCGCTGAGCCGCGCCGCGCGCTCCAGCAGACGGGAGTGCAGATAGAACACGTCGCCGGGATACGCCTCGCGTCCGGGGGACCGCCCCAGCAGCAGGCTCAGGGCGCGGTAGGCGATGGCGTGCTTGCTCAGATCGTCGTACACGATCAGCACGTCCTTGCCCTTGTTCATGAAATATTCGCCGATGGCCGCGCCGGCATAGGGCGCGATGTACTGCATGGACGCGGACTCGCCCGCGCCGGCGCACACGACGATGGTGTAGCGCATGGCGTCGTGCTTCCGCAGCAGCTCGGCGATCTGCGCCACGGAGCTGGCCTTCTGGCCGATGGCCACGTAGATGCAGATCATGTTCTTCCCCTTCTGGTTCAGGATGGTGTCGATGGCGATAGCGGTCTTGCCGGTCTGGCGGTCGCCGATGATCAGCTCACGCTGGCCCCGACCGATGGGGAACATGGAGTCGATGGACAGAATGCCCGTCTGCATGGGGGTATTCACCGGCTGGCGGTCAATAATGCCGGGTGCCGGGCTCTCGATCATGCGGTATTCGTCCACGGGGATGTCTCCGCCGCCGTCAATGGGCGCGCCCAGGGCGTCCACCACACGGCCGATCATGCCGTCGGACACACCGATACCGGCGGTCTTGCCGGTGCGGTACACCGCCGTGCCCTCGCTGACCTCCTCCACGCGGCCGAACAGGATGCAGCCGATACGGCCGGAGCGCAGCTCCTGCACCATGCCCCGGATGCCGCCTTCAAACAGCAGGATCTCGCCGTAGGTAGCGCCCTCCAGGCCCTCCACATAGGCGATACCGTCCGCCACGGTCAGTACGCTGCCCACCTCGCGGGCGCATACCTCCGGCACCCAGCTCTTCACCGCGTCCCGGATCAGGGGGATGACGGAGCCCTCACTCTTCAGTCCGGTCAGCCGTTCCTTCAGCTGCTCCAGCCGGCCCTCCGCCGTCCAGTCGATGACCTAACTGCCCAGCTCAATGCGGAATCCGCCCTGTGCGGTGCGGTCCTCCTGCCAGACCAGCTCGACGGCCTTGCCGTACTTTTTCGACAGCACATCCTCCAGCTTCTCTTTCTGCGCGCTGTCCGGCGGACAAGCGCTGAGCAGTTTCGCCGTCAGGCGTGCATCAGTGTTCATTCTGTTCCTCCTTCGCGGCATTCACGAAGGCGTCATAGGCCTGGGCCGTCTGGGCGGCCATCAGCTTCTCCATGGCGTCCTCGGCAATAGCCACCGCCTCGCGGTTGGCCTCGGCCACGATCTTCTGGCGCTCGCTCTCGGCGGCGTCCTTGGCATCGGACAGGATCTTGTCCGCCTGCGCCTTGGCCGCGTCGCGCTGCTGCTGGGCAAAGGCCTCCGCCTCCTTGGCGGCGGCGGCACGCTTCTCCTCCAGCACGGCGTCAAAGTCCGCCTCCCGCTGGGCCATGGCGGCCTTCAGCGCCTCGGTGTCCTTCTCCCGGGCCACGGCGGCGGCTTCCATATCCGCATAGTGCTTCTCCCGCTTTTCCATAAAGCTCTTCACCGGCTTGAACAGCAGCAGATACAGACCGCCCACCAGGATGGAGAAGTTGAAGAAGTGCAGCAATATCTGCTGCCAATCAATATTCAGAGGGATATTCATAGCGTCTCTCCCCGTTTCTTACAGCACGAAGATGATCAGGATGACCACCAGCAGGGCATAGATGATAGCCGTTTCCAGGAACACCAGACCCAGCATCATGGTGGTGCGGATCTTACCCTCGGCCTCCGGCTGACGGGCGATACCCTCGGCGGACTTGGCGATAGCCATACCCATACCGATGGCGCCGCCGGCGGCAGCCACACCGATGGCAACACCGGAAGCGATGGCCTTGGCACTCACGCCGCTGTCGGCCGCTTCCTCGGTCTGGGCGGCGGTGCCGTCGGCAGGTGCGGTATCAGCGAACGCGGTCACGGTGAGCAGGGCGGTCAGTGCCAGCACCAGGCACAGCAGCAGGGCAAAGGCCTTCTTATTGAACAGCTTTTTCATGGTTTCTCTTTCCTCCGTCAGTTATTTACAGTTTCAGCTTTGATTTTTTTGTTTTTCTTGGGCTTGGGTGCGTGCTTTTCCGTAGTCTCTCCGTAGAACATGGAGGTCAGCGTGGTCAGCACGTAGGCCTGGATCAGCGCGTGGAGCAGCGTGAACAGCACGCCCACCACCACCGGCACAACGAAGCTCAGGGACACATAGTAGTACACCAGCTCCGTCACCAGCAGGCCGCTGAGCAGCGCGCCGAACATACGGAAGCTCATGGAGATGGGCAGGGAGAAATCCTTGAGGGCCTTGCCCGCGCCCTTTTGCGCCGTTGGCCACGATGCCGCCCACCAGGATCACGCCGTAGGACAGGCAGCCCAGGGAGATGGCCGCGTTCACGTCCGACAGCGGGGCCGGCAGTGCGATGGTGTGTCCGCCCGTGGTGATGGCCTGGAAGCCGAACAGCTCAAACAGCGTGCCCACGAAGATGTACACGCCGGCGCCGAAGATGTATGCGCCCAGGAACTTGTTGCGATGCGGGCTGTTGCCCTTTGCCATGCCGTCGAACAGTCCTACCGCCGTCTCCAGCGCCATCTGCAGCTTTCCCGGTACCATCTTGAACCGGGGGATGACGAACACCCGCAGCAGTATCGCCGCCAGCAGCAGTGCGCCCACCACCACCAGTGAGGATATGTACGCCGGGTTCACGTCCTTCAGCCCGAACAGGCTGATGCGGTTCGTCCCGTGGAGCACCGCGTCACGCATGGCCTCCTGCACCGACTCCGACTTCCCGTGTCCGGGAACCAGCAGAGAACCGGCCAGGAACGCCGCGGTGATCAGCAGCCACACCACGATGAACCTGATTTTCTTCTTTTTTTCCATTCGTCTTTCACCTTTTACATCCGGTAAAATTTTTTTTGTGCCGCGTCGCGTCGTAAAACGGCAGAAGCGGCACGGCGCCGACCTCACCCTTCCGATTTCTTGTCGAAATCTTAACGTGTGGTACCGGCATCTTGACACTTCTTTTTTATTATAATAAAAACCCTGTGCTAACACAAGCTTTTTTTCGCCGCATTGCCTCCAACATTCCGCAGAAACCGTCACATTTTTTATCATCCCCCCTTATCTGACAGTCCCACCGGCTTTTCCCCCGCTCTGCCGCCCCGGCCGCCCCGCAAAAAGCAGAGCGCCCCGCAGCAGCGGGCGCTCTGTCGTCGTTATTTCCCGTTTCGTTTCTTGGCGAAGGCCGCCTTCTTCCGGGGCGACATCTTCCCCTTCTGCGCCAGCGGCTTCGCCGTGGGCGTCCCCCGCCGCCCCCGGTTGCCGGAGGCCTCCTTTTTCCGCCGCGGCTGTCTCTCCGGCCTCTCCGGCCTCTCCGGCCTCTCCGGCTTGACCGGCGGCTGACCGTAGGGCTCCCCTTTCCGCGGCCGGATCAGGCACTTCTTCTCGTACCCGATCAGGTCTGTCCGCCCCGTCTCCTCCAGAGCCTCCACCACCAGCGCCCGCTTCTCCGGCCGCGACCACTGCAAAAGCGCCCGCTGCATGGCGCTTCTCCTTGGGATCCCTGGCCACATACACCTCCGACATATCCCGCGGATCGATGCCTGTGTAATACATACAGGTGGACAGCGTTCCCGGCGTGGGATAGAAATCCTGCACCTGCTCCGGCGTCCTGCCGTTTTTGTGCAGGAACTCCGCCAGCTCCACCGCGTCGCTGAGGGTACATCCCGGGTGGCTGGACATCAGATACGGCACCAGATACTGCTCCGTGCCCCCCTCCTCGTTCAGCTTCTGGTACTGCCGCCAGAACTTCAGAAACACGTCAAAGTGCGGCTTTCCCATGTAGTCCAGCACCGAGCTGACGCAGTGCTCCGGCGCCACCTTCAGCTGTCCCGAGATATGGTACTTCACCAGCTCCTTAAAGAACGACCGGTCCTTGTCCTGCAGCATATAGTCGTACCGGATGCCGCTCCGCACGAACACCCGCTTGATCCCCGGTATCTCCCGCATCCGCCGCAGCAGTTCTGTGTACTCCGAGTGGTCCGCGTCCAGATTGGGGCACGGCTCCGGCGCCAGACAGCTGCGGTTCTTGCACATCCCGCACCGCTTCTGCTTCTGGCAGCTGGTGTGGCGGAAGTTGGCGCTTGGCCCGCCCACGTCGTGGATGTACCCCTTGAACCCCGGCTCGTGGGTCAGCAGCTCCGCCTCCTCCAGCACCGACTCGATGGACCGGCTGGTGACCATCCGCCCCTGGTGGAAGGCCAGCGCACAGAAGTTGCACCCGCCGAAGCATCCCCGGTTGTGGGTGATGGAAAACTGTACCTCCTCGATGGCCGGTATGCCGTTCTTGTACATGGGATGCACCTGCCGGGTGTAGGGCAGGGCGTACAGGGCGTCCAACTCCTCCCGCCGCAGCGGCCGCGCCGGCGGGTTCACCACCAGATACCGCCCCTCGCAGGGCTGCACCACCGCGCAGCCCCGGATGGGATCGTGCTCGTCGTATTCGATCTTCGTCGCTCGGGCATAGGCCGCCTTGTCCGCGCATACCGCCTCATACCCCGGCGCGTCCGCCCTGTGGAACTTCAGCTCGCCCACCTGGTCGGTGATGTACGCCGTCCCCGGTATATCCGTCAGCTCCGACGGCGGTATCTTCCTCGCCAGACGCCGGGCGATCTCCGCCGTGGCGCTCTCCCCCATGCCGTATACCAGCAGGTCCGCCGGCGCGTCGAACAGTATGCTCCGCCGCACCTTGGGCGTTTTCCTGATCGTTGTCGGTCCCCCTGTCAGATCCGACTGTGCCTGCACAGCTTTCCGCTGCCGCTGCCTGCTACTACGGCAAAAATTATTCGTTCTGCCGTGTCGCAGGCTAAGAAATAATTATATCCTGTTGCCCCCGACTGTGCTGGCACACCTGCCTGCTACCGGCAAAATTATTCGTTCCGCCGCAGGCTAAGAAATCGCCATACCAGCGCCCCAGGCACACCTACCCATTGCGGTGCTTCGCGCCGCGGCGCGATTTGATAATCGCCACTCGACCAGCGCACCAGCCCCTACCCTCACTGCTGTCAGCGGCAGCGGCGCAAGCGGTACAAGCGATCCCCGAACCGACAATGTTACCCGCTGCACTTCATGCGCGAGTGCATACCGCCAAATCTGCATGACCCACAGCGCGCCAAGGGGTCCTTAGACCGTAGGTCCCACATAAAAGCGCCGGAGGCCGCCTCCCCGTCAGGGAAACCGACTTTCCCCACGCCATTTCAACAGCCTGCCCCATGGGCGGGATACCCAGGCCCTTCCCTCGCCATTGCGGAGTCAGGCCGTACCAGCTCAGCCGCAGGGCGTCCCCCTCGTCGGACAGGCTGAAGGCTCCGATCAGCGCCTCGCCGTACCACACGCCGGTAGCCTCGCCCCCGGCGGGCATACCCAGCGCCGCCCGCTTCTCCTCCGGCAGCGGGCCGTAGCCCTCGCCGGACTCCACCATGTTCTTCTCCTTCCACCAGCTCTGCCTGGCAAAGGTAGACAGTCCCCGTTCCGTCAGATGGCTGTTGTCGTCCCGGTATACCACCCGGAACGTCCCGTTCTCCCATTCCAGCAGCGACACGGCGGTGTTGTCCCCGTGGGGCGTCTGCCCCACCTCCGCCAGCGTCTGCCCCTGCAAAACGCCCAGCACGGTCCGCAGCGCCATCCCATGGGAAAATACCGCTGCGGTGCCGCCCTCATGGGCCCGGGCCACGCGCTCCAGCGCCGGGATAAACCGGTCCACCACCTGCTGTGCCGTCTCGGCCCCCGGCACACGCCACAGGTCGGCCCGCCGGTTGAAGTTGTACATCTCCTCCGGGTATCTCACGTTCAGCTCATGCCAGGTGTGGTCCTCCCACTCCCCCATGCAGATCTCCCGGAACGCCGGCTCCAGATGCAGCGGCAGGGCCTTGGGCAGCCAGATGGCCCGTGCGGTGATCTGCGTCCGGTACAGGTCGCTGCTGTACACCGCGTCGATATCCACCTTCCGGAACCTCTCCCGCAGCGCGCCGATCTGCTGATACCCCCGGTAGTTGGTGATCAGCCCGTTGCAGTGGCCGTGTGCAACGCGGTACAGGTTTCCCTCCGCCTCCGCGTGGCGGATCAGATACAGCCGCGTCATACCACCGTCACCCACTGCTTCCACGCGCGGACCGCCTCCTCGACCGCCGCCGCCGGCTCCGCCGCGTACTGCAAAGCACTGTCTGCCGCCAGCGCCCCGTGACCCATATCGTCAAAGGCCGGCAGCGCATTCTCCCCGTCGCAGTCCTCCAGCAGCAAAAACGCCCCCGGACATACTCTCCGCACGTCCCTCACATCCAGACTGTACCCCGTGGACACAGCCAGCGCTGCACCCCGGCGTGCCATCTGCTCCGCCACGGACAGCCACAGCGCCCGGTCGCCGGCCACCAGACTCTGCACCTGTCCGCCAGTCCGTACCGCCGCGATGGGCAGCATCTCCCCAGCCTCCAGGCACCCGCTTCCGCCGTAGGGGCACACCGTCACGGCGTCAGCCCCGTACCCGGCCCAGCACTCCGGCTCCGCGGTGTTCATATCCAGTATCACATACAGTTCCTTGGCATGGGCCGCGCTGACAAGGTTCGCCAACACGTCCGCCCCCATCATCCCGTGACGCAGATACGCTCCGCCCCGCAGCACCACCGCGGGCAGCTTTCCCGCCGCCGCGTCCAGCAGTGTCGTGCCGTGATACCGCAGCGCCTCCGCCTGGGCCATGGGCGTGTCGCCGAACATATCGATAAAGTTCTTCACAAACTTCCCATTCAGCTTCTCCGCCTCCGGCGCCAGCGTCAGCGCCAACGGTGTTTTTTTCTCGCGGATACGCCGCTGCAATTCCAAATCAAACATCATGTTCTCCTTTTTTACCTTTGCGCTCCCATATACACGCGCTAAGAGCACGCAAAATGACAAATGGCATATAAATAGTGTATAGATAACCTATAAACAACATCTACGCAAGTGTCTGACATCGTCTCATGGTATTATACCAATTCCGCCCCTGCTTGGCAAGAAACACCGCCGTCTTTTTCGCATTTTTTCACCTCTGCCGGGCATACTGTACACAGGCCGATAAAGGATAAAAATGCAATGAAAAAGAGGTGAACACGATGAAAACGTGTACTTTCCTCAAGGGAATGGTCGCCGGCATGGCTGTCGGCGTCCTGCTGGACAACGCCCTTCGTCCCTCGCCCAAGTTCCGCAAGACCCAGGCGGGCAAAACCCAGGAACACACCGCCTTGGGGCGCTTTTGAAGTAATACGGCTCGATCTGGCCGGTCATATACATGGGGATGAAGCTCTCCAATCCCAGCATCATCTCCGGCAGATTGCGGTCAATGTTGTGGATGATCTGCAGCCGCAGACCTTTTTTCAGCAGCAGCGCCATGCCGAACATCCACTTCTTGGAACTCTCGGGTCCTGGGCCATCGCTGTACATAAACACCGGCTCTGTGGAGCGCGACAGCACCGCCGCCTTCATAAAGTCCAGCTCGCTGTCCATCGTCTGCCGCAAACCGGAGTAACTGCGGCTGGTGGGCAGCTGGAAGGGCGCCACAGGGACCTTCAGCTCGTCAAAATGGACGGAGCGTATGTACGCATTCAGATCGAACTCATCCAGCTTGGTCAGGAAGCGGGAGACGCTGTCCTCCCGGGGCGCATGGCTGCCCAGCAGCCAATCCTGCACCCGCCGGCAGTAGGCGGCGCGGTCGCCGAGATCTTCAGCGGCACAGCCCAGCAGCGCGGCGGCCACTTCCCGCTGGGCGGGGCCGTCCATCTCCCGGGAAACATAGGACGCCACGGCGGCGGCGAACTGCTCCGGCTCCGCCGGCTGACGCTCGCCCCGGCGGAAGCGGAAGATGGCGGACGGGTCGTAGTTGGCGCAGCAAGCGCCGCGGGCAGTAAACCAGCTATTCTCTCCGGGTCGATACCGGCAGGGGTAAGCCGCAGCAGCGGCAAACAAAAACGCCGCCCGAAAGGGCGGCGTTTTTGTCGATTGCGCACACGCGGAAAAACAAGCGTCATATCGGTGGAAATGCCTTAAGACCCGCGAACCGAGTCATACTTGGAATTGCCCAAAGCGCTGAGGTATGCGTCGTAGGCCTCCTCTAACGAAGAAAACGCTTCTCCGTTTTTCAGAATCTGCTTATACTGGTTTTGCGAAGTAAGTGATTGGGAAACGGCGACATATTCGCTGCCGTTTTTCGTCCTCTTGCCGGTCGTGGTTTCGGAAACATAGTACTTCCCGTCCCCGGTCTGGACGATCACGGGAATTTCCTTTCCGGCCCCGACCTTATCCGTGTTCAGGGATGTCCAAAAGAGATATCGGTCTGCCTTTTTCCCGTCTATTCCGCTGCCGAGAAAGCCCAGGTGCAGTCCGGCTGCTGCAAAAGACTGTTATCCAGCTTTTCGATCGCCGCGGTAATGGTCGGAACATATTCCGAATTCGGACATCTGGAGTCAAACTCAAAGTTTGAATGCGTTTGCATTTTGCTCCAAAAATCCGTATCGTATAAAAGCTGGAAGAAATCCGTCTCCTTTGTATTAAACGGGTATTTCTGCCCGGACGGATCGGCCTTCCCATTCCAGGTAAAAATAATTCCGCGATCCGCACTATAGGAGACGACACAGGTCCCGTTGGGAGAAGCAACACCCTTCCAATTATCCGTATCTCCTTGGTCTTTGTAATGGACGATGCCGCCGATATTTACCGGATCGACCGACTGCCAGTCCGCCTGCTTCTGCTTCAGATCGACCGTGACCGTGGCCTCAAAATTTCCGAGCTGCGCCTCTGTGGAGACCTGTGCATACGCGGCGCGTACATTCGCAAGGTCTGTGGCCTCCCTGCTCTTTTCAAGCTGTGACGCAAATACCGGAATCGCGATCGCGATCAGTACGGCAATGAGCGCAATGACGATCAGCATTTCCATCAATGTAAATCCGCTGCGATTTCGTTTTCGTTTCATATGATCCCTGCTTTATCTTTGATAGGACAAACACATGGTGCACCCATCATGAATTGTTATTTTTAGAGTATAACACACCGCTGCCGAAAAATAAAGTAATCAAATGAAGCCAAAAAGGATTTCTGCGAAAACTCTGCTTTTTTCGATCCCACTTTTCAGCCGCACCGGTATTTTGCCATTGGAGAGCCACGTCTGTGCGATCATAGTCCCGATCCCAGGTAACAAACTGGATGCCGTGTTTACTATGCGTTCCCGCCAGTATCGTGCCATTGAAGTCGGCAAGGATGCGGTAGTCACCCTCCAGCCCGCTGGCTTCGGGCTGCGGAGCAGTTTCCATAGCGGTCATATACTCCATCGTTTGGGTGGCGATGTCCTCATCACGTGGCGCGACTCGCTGCCGGCATCCCACGAATGGCAGAGCCATTCGCAGGAGCCCTGCCGGACCTCTTGATTTAACGCGCTCCGCGCCGGTCGAGGCAGCGAGTTCAAGCCTGCCCGCGGCATTCCAAAGAAAACACCATCCTGACGGATGGTGTTTCTTTTGTGACTGGGTGCAGATTTTGTTGTCCGCACCCCTACACATCGCGAGGAAGGGGGAGTGTGAGGGGAAACCTTTGCGGGTTTCCCCACTCGCGTTCAATCACCCGCCCGCAGGCGACCACTTTTGCGCAGCAAAAGTGCTGCTCCAAAAAAGAAAGACACGCATGGGTGTCTCTTCTTTTTTGGAGCGGGCGACGAGGCTCGACTCGCTACCGGCATCCCACGAATGGCAGAGCCATTCGCAGGAGCCCTGCCGGACCTCTTGATTTAACGCGCTGCGCGCCGGTCGAGGCAGCGATTTCAAGCCCGCCGCGGCATTCCAAAAGAAAACACCATCCTGACGGATGGTGTTTCTTTTGGAGCGGGCGACGAGGCTCGACTCGCCACCGGCATCCCACGAATGGCAGAGCCATTCGCAGGAGCCCTGCCGGACCTCCTGATTTAACGCGCTCCGCGCCGGTCGAGGCAGCGATTTCAAGCCTGCCCGCGGCATTCCAAAAAGAAAACACCATCCTGACGGATGGTGTTTCTTTTTGGAGCGGGCGACGAGGCTCGAACTCGCTACCTCGACCTTGGCAAGGTCGCGCTCTACCAGATGAGCTACGCCCGCAGGCGGCACCACTATTGCAGCGCCTATGGTGCCTCAGGCCGGGGTCGAACCGGCGACACGCGGATTTTCAGTCCGCTGCTCTACCAACTGAGCTACCGAGGCATATGGCGACCAAGAAGGGGCTCGAACCCTCGACCTCCAGCGTGACAGGCTGGCGTTCTAACCAACTGAACTACTTGGCCGTGTGGATGGTGGGAACAACTGGACTCGAACCAGTGACCCCCTGCTTGTAAGGCAGGTGCTCTAACCAGCTGAGCTATGCTCCCGTACCTGTCGTTCAAACGACAAGGCATATTATAACGTTCCCATCCGCATCTGTCAACAAAAATTTTTCAATTTTTGTCCTTTTCCTTACATATTTTTCAGCAGGCCCTTCAGGTCCTCCGCCGAGAAGTCGTACACCGCGTCACAGAACTGGCACGTCAGCTGGCAGCCGCCCTGTTCCGCCAGCATCTGCTCCAGCTCGTTCCGGCCCAGGGAGATCAGCGCCCGTTCCACCCGTTCCCGGCTGCAATAGCACTTGTAGGATACCGGGCACGTCTCCAATATTTTCAGGTCAAAGTCGCTCATCACGTCCCGCAGCAGCTGCTCCGGGTCGTCGTTTTTGTCCAGCAGCGCCGAAACCGGCCCCGCGGCCATGATGCCGCCCTCCACCTTGGTGATGACGTCCTCCCCCGCGCCGGGCATCAGCTGGATAAGGTATCCACCGGCAGCCTTGACGCTCTGGTCCCGGTCCACCAGTACGCCCAGGGCACAGGCGGTGGGGATCTGCTCCGATTCCACGAAATAGCCCGCCACGTCCTCGGCGATCTCGCCGCCCAGCAGATCGATGGTGCCCACATAGGGCTCCTTCATGTGCAGGTCCTTGATGACCGTCAATGTGCCCTCATGACCCACGGCCGCGCCCACGTCCAGCTTGCCGTCCGGCCGCAGAGGCAGGTCCACATGGGGGTTGGTCACGTAGCCCCGCACGTTGCCCTCGTTGTCGCTGACGGCCAGCACCGTGCCCAGCGGACCGCCGCCCTTGAATTGCAGCGTCAGGCTGGCGCCGTCGCTTTTCAGTGCGTTGCCCATCATGGACGCCGCCGCCAGTGTGCGGCCCAGCGCCGCCGTGGCCACAGGCAGCGTCTTGTGTATCTGCCGGGCGCGCTCCGTCAGGCCACGGCTGCAAATGGCCGCCGCCTGCACCATGCCGTCGGTGGAAATAGCTCTTACGATACGATCTGCCATAGATATAACCCTCTTTCGCCTCACACGCCCCGCCCAAAAGGGCGGGGCGCGGTCATTCCTTTTGATCCGCCCGAGTACCGGGCCGCTTTATTTGCGGACACAGCTGATGTAGACCCGCTGCTCATCCGCACGGGGCCGGCGCATACGCATATCGCCGTAGACCCGAACATCGCCAAAGCCCGCCGCTGCCAGCCAGGCGGTCAGTTCCTCCACAGAGTAGGCCCGCTGCCGGTGCACCTCCGCGCTGCGGCGCCATGCGCCGTCGCCGCGGCGGCGGAACAGGTCCATGTAGTAGGTACAAAGGCCCCTGTGGTACTCCGTCCGCCACACGCAGTAGGTATCCTCCGTCTCATCCAGGAATACCTGACCGTCCAGTGCGGCCAGCTTGGCCGCGGTGTTCACGTCGAACACCAGCATCCCGCCGGGGGCCACAAACAGATGCAGCCGCCGGAATGTCCGCTGTACGTCCTTTGGGTCCGTCAGGTAGTTGAGACTGTCCAGACAGCACACCGCCGCGTCCACCGTGCCGTACAGGTCCAGCCTCGGCATGGACTGGTGCAGGAAAACAGGCGGCACGCCCTGTGTCTCCCTGCCCTTGCTCATGGCCGCCGCCAGCATATCCTCGCTGCCGTCCACGCCGATGACCTCGTAACCCCGCTGCGTCAGCAGCCAGCTCATGGTCCCGGTGCCGCAGGCCAAGTCCAGCACCAGCTTCACCGGGATACGGCTGCGGCACAGCAGCTTCTCGATGAAATCCAGCCGCTTTCCGTAGCCCACGTCCTCGGTCAGCGCGTCATATGAACCGGCCAGCGCCTCGTAGCAGCTCATTTCTTCTCTTTCTCCTTCATCTTCTCCAGCACGCTCTCATACCCGCCGTTGCCGTAGATCAAGCTGCGGTTCACTCGGCTGATGGTAGCGCTGGATGCGCCGGTGCGTTCCAGAATGTCGTTGTAGATCATCCCGTCATTCAGCAGCGTGGCTACCTCATAGCGCTGCTCCATGCTCCGCAGCTCAGACACCGTGCACAGATCCTGGAAGAAGTTATAGCACTCCTCCTCCGTCTCCAGCATCAGAATGGCCTTATACAGCCGGTCATTCTTTTCTTTCTTTCCGATCTTGGACTTTGCGGTTCGAACCATGATCGTCTCTCCTTCTTTCTCCCTTTTCGGGTACTGATGCCAGTATAGCATTTTAGTCCGCGAAAGTAAACCACCTTATTAAAAATATTTTTGTCGACTAAAGCTGTAAAGCGTCACAGCAGCTGCCCACTGCTCGCCACCAGCTCATCGATAAACACCTTGGCCGCCAGCGGCAGGGTACGGCGGTCCTTGGTGACCAACAGCCAGCGTCCGGATGATGGGCGGATCAATGGACAGCTCCCGTTCCAGCGGGGTCATCATCTGGCTCAACGCGGGCTGGGTGTAGCCCAATAACTCCGCCGCCTTGGTAAAGCTGCCCACCTCCGCCACCTTCAAAAACGCTTTGTATCGATGCATGCTCAAATAACATTTCTGCATGTTCATATAATGAACATCAATTTTACTTATTTATAAGTTAAGCATATAATGAGGTCACCAAAAAGTCCACGAGATGGTAACGATAGGGAAAAACGAGTTTGCCCCCGGCGCGAAGGCCGCACTGTACTCCGAAGCGGAGTTCCATGTATAAACCACACATCACCATGT
>VOFB01003197.1_pt1 | contig 15565 bp, 31 predicted proteins | sample 5384141 | NCBI WGS metagenome assembly VOFB01 (sample SAMN12384721, study PRJNA508395) | human gut metagenome | isolation source: healthy gut A | host: Homo sapiens | reverse complement strand
CTCAGTTGCGTATTGCTAATAAGGTGCCCGCAGAAATATGTGGAAACAGCAGCAAGAGGAACAAAAGACAGGAGGAGTATATATGGGTAAAACAATGGAGATTTGTTTTAAACCACGTTGATGGAGGATACGATAAAGATGATGTTTCGGAAGGCATTACCAGAATGAAAGATGAAATTATGCAGAGAAGACAAGACTTCAATACGATTAAGAAAAAGATAAAAAATAGCAGAGCTGACCGAGAAGCCCAATCAGAGAACAGCAATTGCAGTTTCTTGAACAGGATTCTCAGAGGAAAATAGCATCAGACTTATATTATTAATTGCTTGGCAGCATTGCAAGGCTTATGCCCAGAGCGCAGCTTCGTGCAGATACGATCATAAGGGTGCAAATAGGCAAGTGAACGAATCTTAGAACAAGCGCAGGCAGCGGCACAGGGAATTGCCTGGAATCGGTGCAAATGAGGTTGATGAAATTATCGGAAGGAAAGAAAAGAGTATCTTGAAATTTTGGGAGGAATTAAACAGCACAGTGGAATTGATCAATCAGGTTCAGCGCCGGATCATGGAGTCCTGTAGAGAGTGTACATAGTATTTCATTCCGTATTTATGCAGGATCTGGAAGATGATATGGAAGAGGAGATTATTGAACATCGGTCATTAAGAATCTGTGCTTATTTTATTGGAACCGAAGAAGAAAGTCTGGATGAAGATGTGAGATATTAAATATAAAGAAGATAATGAAAAACTTCCCGGGCATATAATAGAAGAAAGAAGTCCGGGGGAGATTTTTTTTGAAGAAGAAATGATGGAGTTGATGATGGCAGTTTTGCTTTTGGCGGGAATCTTTGGTCTGTCAAAGAGAAGGAGCAAGGCTTTGCAAGCCAGCAGAAAGAAGAAGGCCTTACGGTGGTTCTGGATGCCGGACACGGCAGGACGGATCCCGAAAGATAGGTGTCAATGGTGAAAAAGAAAAAGAATTAAATCTGAAATTACGATGCTGCTGAAGGAAAAACGGAGAAGCAGGGGATACAGGTTGTGTTGACCAGAGATTCCGACGGCGGTCTGTATGATGAACAATCTAACAATAAGAAAGTACAGGATCTGCAGCGAAGGTGTGAGCTGATACATAAAACATCGCCCAGATGCCGTCAGTATTCATCAGAACAGTTACACCACACCGGAGGTAAAAGGTGCACAGGTATTTTATTATACGAATTCTGCCGAGGGGAAGAAGTTGGCGGAAGGGTTGCAGACGGCATTGGTAGAAGGCGTGGACCCTGAAAACCACAGGGAGGCGAAAGGGAATACCAGTTATTATTTACTGAAAAGACAGATGTTCCTTTGGCCATTGTGGAATGCGGCTTTTTTGAGTAATCCGGAGGAAGCAGGGCTTCTGGCAACCAAAGATATCAGGAAAAGTTGCAGAGGCAGTTTGTACCGGTATCTTAAAGTATTTGGAAAAAAAGTGATTAATTCCGGTGAACAGTCAGAAACGGGTTTTCAATTGACAATGAACATGGTATAATGAGTGAAAGTAATAGAAAAAGGTTACTGCAAAAAGATAAAGAATGTTATGGGAATTCGCATAGCAAAATTTCAGAAAGAAGTACATGATAAAATGAAAGCGGAAATCGTTACGATGACAGAAGAACAGCCGGATATTTTGGTACTTGAAAGAGCAGGGGGAGATTCTGCAGCAGGGGGACTGGTGGCGTTTCCTACAGAGACAGTGTACGGATTGGGCGGAAACGCTCTGGACCCTGAGGCATCCCGGAAAATCTATTCGGCAAAGGGAAGGCCTTCGGATAATCCGCTGATTATACATATTGCAGATATGGAGCATTTGTATCGGATTGTAAGGCAGGTTCCGAAAAGGCAGAGACACTGGCAGAGAGGTACTGGCCTGGTCCATTGACTATGATTTTTAAAAAGGCAGACTGTGTTCCTGTTGAGACAACAGGAGGACTGGACAGTGTTGCAGTGCGTATGCCGGGGAATCGTATTGCGTTGGAGCTGATTCGGCAGGCAGGAGGATATGTGGCGGCACCCAGTGCAAATACATCAGGAAGGCCAAGCCCTACGTTGGCATCCCATGTGGCAGAGGATTTGGGTGACAAGATTCCTATGATTATTGCTGGGGGATTGACAGATATCGGTCTGGAATCTACAATTGTGGATTTTACAGAACAGGGTGCCTACGATTCTGCGGCCTGGATATCTGAATCAGCAGATGCTGGAAGAGGTGATCGGTGAAGTACAGATTGATCCGGGAATTCTGGCAGCAGACAGCAAGATAAGGCCCAAAGCGCCGGGAATGCGGTACAGGCACTATGCACCACATGGGGATCTGGCAATTGTAGAAGGCAGCATGGAGGATGTGATACAAAAGATTAATGACCTTGTCAGAATTCGTTACATCAGAAGGAAAAAAAAGCAGGGGGTTATTTGTACGGATGAGACATTTTCCCCGATACAGCCGGGGAAAGATAAAGAGTATTGGGACACGCTCCAGTGAAGAGAGTATTGCCATGCATCTGTATCAGGTATTGCGGGAGTTTGATGAAGAAGAAGTGGACTATATCTACTCAGAGGCGTTTGATACGCCGCGCATGGGACAGGCAATTATGAATCGCCTGTTAAAAGCTGCAGGGACATGAGCGGATTGAAGCATAATTGAGGTGACGGCAGTGAAGCAATACGACAGAATAATATTTGTGGATTCGGATGATACCACGCGTGCACCAATGGCAAAGGTGATTATGAAAAGTAAATTTCTTCTGGCTTCTATGGAGATTTGTTCCAGAGGGCTGGTGGTACTGTTTCCGGAACCTATGAATCAAAAGGCTGAGGCTGTTTTGATCAGTAACGGATACGATACGAAAAAGTCATGCGGCTGCTCAATTGATGCAGGAGGATATTCATGAACGTGTTTTGATTCTCACAATGGAGGATTCCCAAAAAGCAAAAGATTTGGGGAAACTATGAGAATGCGGTTCATGTCTATACGATTGCGGAATTTATTGGGTTAAGCGGAGAAGTTATGCCGCTTTATGGGGAACCTTTAGCAGCATATGGAAAATGTTATGAAACTCTGGAAGCCTTGGTTTCAGGGATTGTAATACAGTTAAACGAGGAGGAATTGCGAAAATGATAGCTTTGGGATGCGATCATGGCGGATTTGAATTAATGCAGGAGGTTAAAGATATCTGGAAAAAGAAGGATTGGAATACCAGGATTTCGGATGTTACAGCACAGCGTCTGTAGATTATCCGGTATATGCCAGAAAAGTGGCGCATGCCATATTGGATGGAACCTGCGACAAGGGAATTCTGATCTGCGGCACAGGAATCGGAATTTCGATTGCGGCGAATAAGATTTCCGGAATCCGTGCAGCACTTTGTACAGACTGTTTTTGTGCGGAGGCTACACGACTTCATAATGATGCCAATATTCTTGCAATGGGGGGACGAGTTGTAGGACCGGGCCTTGCTGTTAAGATTGTAGATACCTTTCTAAATACACCGTTTTCAGGCGATGAGCGTCATGCAAGAAGGATTCATTTGATTGAGAATGAAGAATGAGGAACGGCGGGTATAGAAAGAGTTAAAGTGCAAAAAGATCAGGAATGATTCATACATAGTGGAAGAAGGGGGTTTACAATGGCAAAAACAGTAGTTATGGAGCATCCGTTGATTCAGCATAAGATTGGAATTATACGCCGCATTGATACCAGCTCAAAAGAGTTTCGTGAGATGATCAGTGAAGTGGCTATGCTGATGTGTTATGAGGCGACAAGGGGCTTCCATTGGCGCCGGTAGAGATTGATACGCCGATTTGTCATACCACAGTGAAGGAACTGGCAGGAAAGAAGATGGCAGTAGTACCGATTCTTCGTGCCGGACTTGGAATGGTCGAGGGAATGCTTGCCATGATTCCGGCGGCAAAAGTCGGACATATCGGACTTTATCGTGATCGGATACGTTGAAACCAGTGGAGTATTACTGCAAACTACCTTCGGATATTGCCAATCGTGAGGTGTTTGTCACAGACCCGATGCTGGCTACCGGAGGCTCGGCTGCTGCGGCAATTACTGCTGAAGCAAAAGGGTGCGAAGAAGATTCATTTTATGTGTATTATTGCAGCGCCGGAAGGTGTTAAAAATGCAGGAAGAAGCACCGGATGTAGAATATTTTTATTGGTGCATTGGATGATCATTTGAATGATCATGGCTATATCATACCGGGGCTTGGAGATGCGGGAGACCGTATCTTTGGAACAAAATAAAGTGCAATACAAAACTGCCGTACCGGAAAACAGGATGATGCAGGGAAAGGAAAAATCTCTGTTCTTGGTTTTTAGACACGGCAGTTTTTTTTCGCCTAATAACAGAATGATCGGAAAGGAGAAGGCGGCATGGAACATAGGAGGAAAAAAGAAAAGATTATATTTCGTGGGATGAGTATTTTATGGCAGTGGCGAAGCTGGCAGGGATGCGCTCCAAGGATCCCAATTCGCAGGTGGGAGCTTGTATTGTAAGTTCGGATAATAAAATTCTCTCCATGGGGTATAATGGATTTCCAAAGGGGTGCTCAGATGATGTGTTTCCCTGGGGACGGGAAGGAGGAAGATCCTCTAAAAAGTAAAATATTTTATGTGACACACAGTGAATTGAATGCGATTCTGAATTATCGGGGGAAGTCTTGAGGGAGCCAAACTTTATGTTTCCATGTTTCCGTGTAATGAATGTGCAAACGATCATTCAGGCCGGAATTAAGAATGTGATTTATGATTGTGACAAATATGATAAGACTCCTGCTGTGATTGCATCAAAATGATGTTTCAGGCAGCAGGGTAACATTTCAAAAGTATAAACCGACCAACCGTACCATAGAGATTACGGTGTAGGCAGGAAAACGTTATTCATTTTTGGGCTCTGTCAGCGTCCGCGGCACCTTCCTTGCCAGGTAGATAAATGGTGTATCAGCCAGACTGGTAATTACGAAGATGACATAACTGGAGAATGCGATGTTGATTAATACAGGCAGCTTGTACATTCCCCCAGAAAGCACCGAAGGTATAGAGAACGGTGTTCAGAAGCTGGGAAATCAAAGTGGAGCCGTTGTTTCTGAGCCAAAGAAATTTTTGGAATCTCCGCAAAGCCGGGTGGTCATGTTCCACCATCTGTGGTAGGCCCAGACGTCAAAGCGCTGGCAGATGGCATATACGATAAAGCTTGCAAACATCAGCCGTGATGTATTGGAGAAAATAGTTTTGATGCTGGGCTGTGCCCAGTCATTGGCATTGGGTTGATAGAGCATCCAGGACTGGGAAATCAGGATAAAAAGAAGAGAAGTCAGAATTCCCAGATTTACGGATTTTTGTGCGGCCTTTTTTCCGGACAATTCACTCAGAATATCGGTTACCAGAAAAGTGGAGGCGAATAAGATGTTGCCCAATGTTTGTTCCATGCCGAAAGCATCGACCATAATCAGCACTTCGATATTGGCGGTAATGGTGGCGATACAGGTAAAGGCGTGGAGTCCGGAGTCGCCGAACAGGTAGTAAAACAGCAGAATACTGCCGAAAATTACAAGTAAACTTCCGATTAGTAATAATTCATTCATCATGTTTTTCTCCTTTGTTCCCCGGAATTTTCGTTTCCTCCGACTCCAAAATCTGTATTGTGCAGTAAAATGTCTACCCGGGGATTGTGAATATAATCATGATATAGTTTCCGGGCAAAATCTGGATGACCGAAGAATCCGGTTTCACTTCCGTAGTATTTTCAACCATAATATTGACACATACTCTGTCAAAATAAGACAATCCGGTTTCAATATCTTGCCGCATGGAAGCTTCCGTCTGACCGGTGAGACCAAAAAGCAGACATACTTCATCTGCATAATCGGCAATCTCCTCCGGAGTGGCATCTCCCATGCCCTTGTTCATAACTTCCCGGCGGAAGACAGGGTCAAAAGTCTCCACTCCCATCTTGAGCTTTAATTGAATGCCAAGCCCTGCAAAATGCGCTTTCCAGTCAGCAATCTCCCTCCTGTGAATCCAGTGTGTTTCAAAGTGAAGCTGCCGGATTCCCTTATCCAGACAGACATCTTCGATAGTCTTCAACGTCTGAGCATCCAAATCTGTAAAACTCCCCGAATTAATCACCTCCAGAATATGAAAACACCCGGTAACCTTCTGTAGTTCCAAAAGATTTATACGGAAATTTTCTTCCTCATCAGGAGAAGAATCCAGGTGATAATCGCAGAAACGACATCTGCGCCAACGACACCCTGTCCCCGGAGCATCAAAATCTCACGGGGATTTTTGTCAGTAATAACACTATAACGAATCTGGCTGGCCATGGTAACTCCTTTCTTAAATCCTCAAACACACTCAAATATATCCATAATAAACGTACATGTCTGCTGACGCAGACATCACCATTTATGAAAGCCAGATGCTCCGTGCTGTGCACTCCCGCATCTGCCGCCGGTATTCGTAATCCGGGCTATCGCCCTACTTACTCATACCGGCTTGCCCCTCCAATGTCCATGACTCACCGCATGCAAGCATGCGCTCCTCATGGCCGCTGTACGGGACTTTCATAGTAAACGGACATGTCTGCTGTCCGAGACTTTTATAGCAAAAAGAAAAGCGCCTGAAAAGGGCGCTGTCAAAAAACACAGCAAAATAGACTTGCTGTGAAAGTCCCTAGTTTTGTTTACAGACAGGATGGTTACGAACTGTCTTATTTAATTTTTTTCTGTAAACTCGCTTATAACAATGTTCGAACATGCAACCGACAAATCTTCTTACACAGATTTATCGTATTTTCGTTTACCCTACGAGAGTATAACAGATTTGGATGGAGTTGGCAAGACAAATCTAAAACATTCGAAATCCGCCCTGTTCGGACTGCTTTTTCATGCAAGTATGAAATGCATAACTTTCTGCCTCTGATATCATACCATAGTGGTAAGGAAAAGATGAAACTGAATATTGCCAACATACAGCAGCAAAATGGATTTGCAGCGCTAGTTTTGTGCCTCTGCAGACCTGTTATAAGCACTTGATCGAAGAGGCCCCGCTTTTACAGACAAAATCTGGTTGTCCAAACCAGATTTTGTCTGTAAAAGCGGGGCTCTTTTCGATTTAGTGCTTGTTAAGGTCGAAGCCCGCGCAAAAACCAGCGCAGCAAATCCATTTCCTTGCTGCGTCCGTCCTGACATCAATTCAACAGAAAATTAATAAGCCCGTCCCCAGTAAACCATTTTCTTTGCAGGCTTACCACAGCAGACACAGACATCGCTGAGCTGTTCCTGCTCAAACGGAATACAACGGCTGGTGGCAGCGGTTTCCTTTTGATTTTGTCCTCACATTCTGACAGCCGCACCATTGCCCGAATGAAACCAGGTTTTTCATTGATCGTGGTTTTAAAATCTTCGTAGGTGGTGACGTCATAGGTATGCTCATTGCGATGCTCCAGAGCATGGGTGTACATGTCATTCTGGATGTTTTCCAGAAGTTCTGCGGCTTTTGCAGGAATTTCTTCGATAGGAACAATGAATTTCTCACGGGTATCGCGGCGTACCAGAACAGCCTGGTTCTTCTCGATATCCTTCGGTCCCAATTCAATACGAAGCGGGATTCCGCGCATTTCCTGTTCGGAGAACTTCCAGCCCGGACTCTTCTCAGAATCATCGATTTTTACACGGATTTCAGAAGCTTTCAGGGACGCGAGAACTTCCTGTGCCTTGTCCAGAACACCTGCAGCATCCTGACGAATCGGGATAATCATGACCTGAACAGGAGCAATCCGAGGCGGCAGTTTTAATCCGCTGTTGTCTCCATGTACCATGATGATGGCACCGATCATACGGGTCGTCATACCCCAGGAGGTCTGGTGCACGTATTTCGTATTATTATCTTTATCCGTATACTGAATACCGAATGCCTTTGCAAATCCGTCACCGAAGTTGTGGCTGGTACCGGACTGTAATGCCTTTCCGTCATGCATTAGTGATTCGATGGTATAAGTTGCTTCTGCACCCGCAAATTTTTCTTTGTCTGTCTTCTGGCCTTTGATGACCGGAATTGCCAGAACTTCCTCACAGAAGTTTGCGTAGACATTTAACATCTGAATGGTACGTGCTTTGGCTTCTTCAGCTGTTGCATGGGCAGTATGTCCTTCCTGCCATAAGAATTCTCTGGAACGAAGGAACGGACGTGTTGTCTTTCCCAGCGGACAACAGAACACCACTGGTTAAATACCTTTGGCAGATCTCTGTGAGAGTGGATTTCTTTGGAGTACAGATCACAGAAGAGCGTTTCAGAGGTAGGTCTGACGCAGAGACGTTCCTGTAAAGGTTCGAACCGCCATATGTTACCCATGCAGCTTCCGGTGCAAAACCCTCTACATGATCTTTTTCTTTTTTGCAGAAGACTTTCCGGAATAAACATTGGAAGGTAAACATTCTCAACACCGGTTTCTTTAAAGCGGCGGTCCAGTTCATGCTGGATATTTTCCCAGATTGCATAACCGGCCGGTTTGATTACCATACAACCTTTGACGCTGGTGTAATCTACCAGATCTGATTTTAATACAATATCTGTGTACCATTGCGCGAAATCATCCTCCATAGAAGTGATCGCTTCGACGAGTTTCTTTTCCTTTGCCATATCATATCTCCTTTTACATAAAATGAAATAAAAAAGCTACCGCATCCCGTAAAAGGGACCGATAGCAGTTCTTTCGGTGGTACCACCCTGATTAGCCATGAAAACAAGAATGCTCCGGATTTTCCGGAAGTCAGAAGTCTGTCAATGACTCTCTCTTTTGCCTTAACGCAGCAATACGTTCTGCTTTCGCAGACAACTCCGAGGCAGGTTCCATACAGTCCGCACAGGAATCTTTCACCGATTGATCCCCCTCTTTGGATTGTCGTCGTGTACTAACCCTCTTCAACGCCAATTTTTATATTTTTTCATTTTATGATATCCGCAGTCTTTTGTCAAGATAAGAGTAAAAATGTTACTTTTTATTCAGATAACGGACAGATATCATGCAGGCGTGAGCGTGTCTGGCACTTTTATTCATTTTAAAATATAAAGATTTGAAAAATTGGGTAAAATAGGTTAAAATAGTAAAAAGAGTAAAAAGGAATTCTTTTATTGGATAAGATCTCAGAGTAAAAGGAATCTTTATGACAGAGATGCTGTGTTGCTGATCTTATTTGGAATTATTGGAGGAAATTATATTGAAACTGAAAATGCCAGCAAGTGTAGATATCATTATAGACAGTCTACAGGCGAACGGATATGAAGCATATGCGGTAGGAGGCTGTGTCAGGGATTCTATCCTGGGACGGGATCCGGATGACTGGGATATCACGACCTCTGCTACACCCTGGGCGGTGAAAGCGGTATTTGGACGCACCGTGGATACCGGACTTCAGCATGGGACTGTGACGGTTCTTCTTGGAAACCATGCTCATGAAGTGACAACTTATCGCATCGATGGTGATTATGAGGACGGCAGACATCCGAAGGATGTGACATTCACAGCATCTTTGGAAGAGGATCTGAAGCGCAGAGATTTTACGATTAATGCGATGGCCTACAATGATAAGAGCGGATTGATAGATTTATACGGTGGAGTAGATGATATTCAGCGGGGTGCATCCGGTGTGTGGAAATGCAGAAGAAAGATTTGGGGAGGACGCCCTTCGGATTCTGCGGGCCCTTCGGTTTTCCGCTCAGCTTGGATTTGGGATCGAGCAGGATACCTATGATGCAATCTGCAAACTTGCGCAGACCCTTGAGAAAATCAGTGCAGAGCGGATTGCAGCGGAACTTACAAAACTTTTACTATCGGAACGTCCGGAATATATACAGCATCTTTATGAGACGGGAATAACAAAGGTTATATTGCCGGAGTTTGATCCGATGATTGAGACATCCCAGAATAATCCCCATCACTGTTATACAGTAGGAAGACATACGCTGGAAAGTCTCAAATATATTCCGGCGGATAAGGTACTTCGGTTTACGATGCTTCTTCATGATATTGGGAAACCAAACTGCCGTACTACCGATGAGGATGGGATTGATCACTTTAAAGGGCATGCTGTGGAAGGGATGGAGATGGCCCGTGATATTCTAAGGCGTCTGAAATTTGATAATGACACGATTTATCAGGTTACAAATTTGATCAAATGGCATGACTGCCGTATGGCGCCTGAGATGAAGACGGTGCGGAAGGTGTTGAATAAAATCGGTCCCGATCTTTTTGAGAAACTTCTTTTGATACAATATGCAGATACGATGGCTCAGAGTGGTTATTGCCGCAAGGAAAAACTTCAGAGAATCAAGGAGGTTGAATCCTGTTTTCAACAAATCATAGAGGAAAATCAATGCATTTCTCTGAAAAGTCTGGAAATTACCGGTCAGGATCTGATTGCACTGGGGATGCGCCCAGGTCCCGGAATCGGGAAGTTTTAAATCAGGCCCTTGAACAGGTGCTTGAAGATCCGGAAAGAAACCGTCAGGATTATCTTCTGGAATATGTGAAAACGATCATTGAAGATAAAATTTGACGGCATTATGATAAAAAGTTAAAGTTAGGAAGAAAAAAATAGTTGACTTTTAAGCGAGAAATCTGTTAACATACGATATGTCGAGTGGCCAGGAGCGTAAATCCAGATTAGGGTTTGCGCTTTTTTATTCCATCTATTAACAGGAGGTCGTTATGAACGAAAAAGAATCAAAAACAAGATGGGGACAATGCCGGTGAATCGACTGATGTTGTCTATGGGAATACCGATGATTTTATCTATGGTATTGCAGGCGGTATATAATATCGTTGACAGCGCATTTGTCTCTAACATGGAAGGAACAGGAGAGTCGGCTTTGAATGCGCTGACATTGTCATTTCCGGTTCAGATGTTGATGGTTGCCATTGGGATTGGTACAGGAGTCGGCGCAAATGCCTTATTGGCAAAAAGTCTTGGACAGGGAAATAAGGAAAAGGCAAGCAGGACTGCCGGAAATGCAGTGTTTTTAGCAATTATCATTTATATTGCATTTCTGCTGTTTGGAATCTTTGGGGTGCATGTCTACATAGATTCTCAGACATCGAACCAAATGATTTTGGAAATGGCGGTCGATTATTTAAAGATATGTTGCATTGCTTCTTTCGAATTGTGTTCTTTTCTATCTATGAAAAGCTTTTACAGGCAACAGGACGTTCGCTGTATTCCACGATTGCGCAGGTGACGGGTGCCGTAATCAATATAATTTTAGATCCGATTTTGATTTACGGGTATTTGGGTTTTCCGAAGTGGGGAGTAAAGGGTGCTGCTTATGCAACTGTGATCGGACAGATTGCTTCTTTTCTTCTGGCGCTTTTGTTTCATTTAAAATATAATAAAGAGATTTCCAATAAGATGAAATATGGGGAAACCATCAGCAAAGATTATCGGGGAAATCTATGCCATTGGATTGCCCGCCATTATCGCACAGGCGCTCATGTCTGTGATGACATATGGGCTCAATATTATTTTTGGAACAATTGATGAAACCGTTGTGACTGCTTATGGTCTGTATTATAAAATCCAGCAGTTTATTCTTTTGCCGCATTCGGACTGAGGGATGCCATCACACCAATTGTTTCTTTTAACCATGGAATGAGAAGTAAGTCGAGGGTTAAGGATGGTATCAAGTATGGAATGGGGTACACACTTGTTATCATGGTGATTGGGTTGCTGATGTTAGAGCTTTTTGCCAAACCCTTGTCAGCAATATTCGGGCTTTCGGGGGAGACACAGAGTTTGTGTATCAGCGCAATGAGAGTCGTATCCATCAGCTTTTTATTTGCAGGCGCTAATATTGCATATCAGGGGATCTTTCAAGCTTTGGACAGCGGTATACAATCTCTGGTAATCTCGGTCTGCAGACAATTCCTCTTCGTGCTGCCGGTTGCCTGGGGATTTTCACTTATTGCAAGACAGTCCGCAAGTTGGACCTGGCTGATATGGATTACATTCCCGATTGCTGAGTTTGTGTCTGTTATGATAGCCAGTGTTTTTATGGGAGAATTAACAAAAATAAGATTGTTGTATTAGAAGAGTAAACGGAGATGTCTGCGTCAGCAGAACATCTCCGTTCTTAGAATTTAACAAGAAAGCGGCAGACGGATCAGGAAAGTTGCCCCGCCGCCCAAAGTGTCTTCAATCCAAATCTTACCTTTGTGAAGCTTTATGATTTCGTGTGCAATACAAAGTCCCAGACCAAAATGTGTTTTATCCTCATGAAAGTATCGGCCCGGTAGAAGCGTTCGAAAACAAGTGGCTTTAGCTCGGCAGGAATTCCGGGACCGTTGTCGGCTACAAGGAGTTGAAAGTAGTTTCTTTCCGCAGACAGGGAAAGCCGTACACTGCCGCCGCAGGGGTATAGCTGAAAGCGTTATCCAGAAGGATGGAGAGTACCTGAGCGATACGTTCCCCATCGCATCTACAGGGAGGAACTTCCAGATCTGGCAGCTCGATAGAAAGCGTCAGCCCCTTTTGGTTTGCGATGGTTTCATATTTTCATATGTCTGTAAAAAGCAGGGTATCCAGTTCCGTCTGTTTTGGATGAATGCTCCAGGAATCATTGTCCGCATTAGCGAGAGAGAGCATGTCTCCAATCAGTCTGGTCATGTGTTCACCTTCTGATTGAATGATATCAAAAAACATTTGTGCATCTTTTTATCTGCAATTTTCATGGCAGAAAGACTGGTCAACATCACGGTAAGGGGAGAACGAAGTTCGTGGGAAGCAGAGGCGATAAATTGCATCTGTTTTCTTTGCTTTCACGGATGGGCTGTATCATTCAGGGCAGTAAAGAACCAGGAAAAAGACGGTCAAAAGTAAAATAGCGATAATGTCAATCACCAGAAAGAAGACGTTGCTGCAGGATATTCAGCTGTTCCCTGTCCAGACAGTATAAAGCAACAACGGACAACACACTATGTTCGCCTGGCAGCAGAGCAGCAGAAGCATAATAGTCTTTGCCGTCCAGGCCCTGTAAAGGGAATTCTGCGTGTTGTAACAGCAGATTTCCGGTATCTGTTTCAGAAAAGAGCAATTCCATGTTGTGTCTGTGCAGTATCCACAGCCTGTTCCTGTATTTTTTTTTAAATTCAGGTCCTGATTCAAGACATCAAAATAAAGGGGCTGACCGTTGTCGTGGATACTGATAGTTATATGATATCGGGCTTCCATCTGATGAATCCAGTGATGGGAAATCGTGGTTTGATTTTCCAGATGACTTAGTAGGGAATTGATATTATTCTGAAAAGAAGAATAACTGTTTCGGGCGTTTCCGTTTTCTGAGATATACCGGCAGACACAGGAAAGAATCACCAGAATCAGACCAGTCACCAGAGTACAGAAAAAAAGTCATCTGTAGATGTAGTTTCTTAAACATTCGTATCCTCCAGGCAGTAGCCTACTCCACGGATCGTTTTCAGACAGAGACGGCTTCCTGCACTTGTCAGACGCCGGCGCAGAAAGTGGATATAATTATCCAGATTGCCTTCTTCCACCCCTGCATCTGGTCCCCATACGCGGGAAAGTATCGTAAGCCGGGGCAGGGTCTGTCCTCCATTTCTCAAAAATAGTCCCAAAAGTTCCCCTCCCGTTTGGAAAGAGAACAGACCTTCGGGCCGCAGGTCAATTCCCGGAGAGCCGTGTCGTAAGAGATATCTCCAAAATGTAAAAAGCTGGCTGTTTTTCCACTTCTGAGGCCGGCGGAAGATGCAGCGGATTCGTGCCGTCAATTCTTCAAATGCAAAAGGCTTCACAATATAATCATCGGCTCCGCAGTCCAGTCCAATAATTCTATCCTGAAGTTCTCCCAGGGCTGTGATTAAGATAATCGGAGTGGAAATGTTCAGACGGCGTGTGCTGCGAAGAACAGTAATACCATCCATCCGGGGAAGCATACGATCCAGAAGAATCAGATCGTGAGCCTCTTCTTTATAAAATGAAGACCATCCTCACCATTATGACAGATGTCCAGCTCAAAACCTTCCGCTTTTAATTGGTAGGAGAGAGGTGCAAAAGTTCTATGTTATCTTCTATCAGTAATATACGCATGTCGGTAATTCCTTTCAGAGTAATTTGTCTGGAGCGTGTCTGAAAACTCATTCCCGCAATCTGCACGCTCTGCTTTGCGTAGGATTTGCCCAAAATTCGGGCTGTTTTTTAAATCCGATATCATTTTATCATAAATACCTCTAAAGTTTCTCTAAAATTACCTGGAAAAAGTGTCCTTATGTGAAGATTTTGTGTTTTTGAGGTTTAGAAAAATTTAGAGGAACTGATGCTATGCTATAAAAAAATCAGGTGATCACAAAGCTAAAAACTAACTCACCAAGAGATTTGCAATCATCGAGATAAAAACAAAGAGGAGGAAATCAATAATTCGATTGTAAAAAAAATTCTGGGACTTTCCCTGACTGCAGCTTTGTTAGGAACAGGGGTTTGCAGGATGTAAAGATGATACATCGGAAGGAACATCTGCGGATAAAGCCATGGGAAGATATCTGGAGGAGGAAGCTGCAACGCCGGAAGGAATTGTGGGCGTGATGGATATGAGGAAAACTGGAGGATGGAAGAATCCGGCTTCTGGGAATGGAGGAATCCGTTTTTTCAAATCTGGGATTCCAGGGATGAGGGAACTACCTGGGAGAAGGCAGTGGAACTGACGAAGGATACCTTTGGAGATGAGAATGAGGTGTGGCTAAGTGCAGGAGCAATAGCTTTTTACCGGGAGAAGGATTTTTGATCGGTTATGATCTGGATGCTTCTTCTGCTACGCATTATTATCATGTGACGGAGCAGGAAACATTCAGGAAGTCAGTCTTGATCTTGGAAAAATAGAATTAGAAGAAGGAGAAAGTTTTGTATACCAGACTTCGGAGAAAGCTGCCTCGAATGAAATAGATTTGTCAGATGGGGATGCCTTATCTGATAGTAGTGCTTCAGAAGAGAACTTCAGTGATGAGGGAATGCATTTTCCATGCCAATCCAGGATATGAGTAATAATTTAATGAAGGTGAAGTATTCGGATGATGGAAAAGTATTCGGAAGTGATAGTAATGGAAAGATTCTTCGAATCAATCCGCAGACAGGAGAAATCGAACAAGATTTTGGAAGTGAGGCAGAGTTTTGGGATCGCCGGAAAAACGTTGATTGCGACAGATTATTCCGGAAATACCAGTTTTTACGATACGGTGACAGGTGAGCCGATACAGCAGGATGAGGTTCTGGCTGAGGCACTGAAAGGGAAGCTGTCAGAGATGAACTTCGTTACTTTCGGCAGTGATCAGGTACTGTTTCATACAGGAGATGAGGAAAATTCTCTGTATTATTGCGACAGCACAGGATTGTATCGGCATATTTGGGGCGGTTCCGTACAGGAATTGTTGATTGATGGTGTCATGAATTCGCTGGGGAACCCTGACAGTGAACGGAAGGCCATGGTTTCCCCATGAAAACAATGCATTTCTGATAGCG
>VOFB01003596.1_pt1 | contig 15570 bp, 26 predicted proteins | sample 5384141 | NCBI WGS metagenome assembly VOFB01 (sample SAMN12384721, study PRJNA508395) | human gut metagenome | isolation source: healthy gut A | host: Homo sapiens | reverse complement strand
TATGGTGAACGACCGTTTTGGTCAGCGTAGATCATCGTCACCTGCGGGAATGTGACAATGGCGACACCAAAATTACCCTGGATAACGGGAGTGCTCACCACGCCGAGCAGCCAGGAACTGGACCAGGCCATTATATGGGCTGCCACCACTGTGGTGGCTGTGATTCCCTACTCTCATGGTGGATGCCTGTTATGGCTTGGACCACTGAGAGTATTCTGCAACCATGGAGGCAGTGTTTGACCACCAGATGGCGTCATTCGCCCCTTGGAGTACCACCGGGACGAGGGCTCCTGGGAACAGGAATGCAGCTTCATCGGCACACCCAGACAGGACGGATAAGTGCCCGCGCAATATCACATCAACGAAGTTGACATAAGTAAAACGAAAGCCCCGTACAAGCAGGGCTTTCGTTGATCATACTGATTGGAGAAATCACATTATGAGAAAGCAAAATTCAACTGCAAGTCAATGAGATGATAGAGGATGTACTGTCCAATCTTCCGAAATCCCTGGCCGCCTACCCGTACGGAATGTAACGCTGCGGATGCTGAAGACAACATCCGTTGCACACTGGAGAAGTTTACGTTCAATCCCCAGAGGCTCTGCAGATCGCAAATGCAGCATATCTGCATGATATTTCATGCTGATGATTCCCAAGAAGATCCTCAATAAAACGGACCGCTTTCGCAAAGAGCGAGAGGTCATGGAGAGCCACCACCATGGATGGCGCCATGCTCATCTTCTTCCATCCCAACTATCACCAGCGTGTTTTGCAGAAGTACGCGTTTGAGATCGCCCTGCATCATCACGAGCGAGTGGATGGCTCAGGTTATCCAGACGGCTTGAGCGGCTTGAGTCTTTATCCATGGGTGCAAATCGCCTCTCTGGCAGACGTGTTTGTAGCCCTGACTGAGGAGGCCATATCGTAGCCGCATATACCCAGGAAGAGGCCTGGAAGATGATCCAGCAGGGAGAGTGCGGTGCATTCAACAGCAGTATCCTCCGCTGCTTAGATCGAAATCAGGATAAGTGGATGGAATCATTGGTATAGGAAAGGCAAAGACCCAGGCTGTTGGTTTACTTTCTCCACGTCCACTTAGATTAGAGGAGAGCCTGAATCGGGTGGGATCGATACACCGTCTTTTATGGTCAACGCGCATTCAGGTAATCTGTGAAAATCATCTGTGCGGGATTGCTGCATAGTCAGCTCTTTTTTCGGCAGGATATCCTCAAGGATATACTGATATTCCGGGAGCTGATCTGTATAGGCTTCATCCACTCCTTCATTGCCCGAAGTTCCAAAGCGGTTGCTTTTGTGTAATCTATGCAGTGCCCCTCCTGCTGCATAAAATCATAGGACAGGTTCGTATAGAGTTCACGAAGCAATGTCTCTGCACAATCCAAGGTATGAGTTCTGCATCATCTATCTGGTCACCTGCAGGCATGGAGATCAGGAGATATCCAAATTTATCTGACCGGACGATATCGTAAAGCGGACAGGACTGGATGTAGGGTTCCATAATCTTCATGATGCGCTCCAACTCTGAATAATTGGAATGCCCTGACTGTTCCTTCATATCGTTGCCTCCTCGTAATCCGGTACACTGGCAGCAGGACAAGATCATAAGATGCCTGCGCCTATTTCCCATCCTCTGCATGGCTATCCAGCCATTGTTCATAGAGGTGCTCTTTTCAGCAAGTATCTGTCAATCTGGCTCAAGACATCATCAACAATCACATCATTCATCCAGGATACGATCATTTTGTCCATTTCCTGCTGTGTCATCGTGTGATTGCCGCCAGAGACCTGTAAAAGGAATTCGCGTGCGCCATATCCATCCGCATCGAAAAAGAAAGACATGTTGTAATGGTCATTATCTCCCTCGCGGTTGAAGTTTTCCTCGCATTGCGCATACACGGTGATCTCGTGCCCCCCGAACTGCGTTCCGTGAAGATGAAATACCCTCGTATAAATTGGCTCATCAATCATCTCGATTAGGATATTTTCGGGCATATATATTACCCCTTTCTTCAAAGTAGATCTGACAAATACAAAGAAGATGACTCCTACCGTATGCTTTCGAAAACTGCTCACATAGAGCTTCAATTTCATCTTCACGGCTTAAAACTGCAATCCAATCTTTGGGAATGGCGCTCAAGCCATAGTAGAGACCCTGCCAGGCCCCCCAGCTACTGCTCCAACCGTGTCGGTGTCTTCACCGAGATTTACCGCCTGGAGGACACAGCTTTGGTAATTGTCCGTATGAAGCAGGCACCATAGTGCGGATACTAAGGTATCCAGTACATAGCCGCTGCTGCCTGGAGGAGAGATCGGCAGCTCCTTCAGTGCATTGAGGCTGACCTCTTGGAATAACGGCAGAAACTCTGCCAGAGTTTTCTGCCTGGCATAGACGGCCTTGGCCTTCTCAATGCCATAGTAGACCGCCAGATCACGCGGATGACCACACAGGATCTCGTTTGCGATGGAGCAGTAGATTCCGCAGGCAATCAAACTGATCGGGTGAGCATGGGTGATCCGCGATGCATTATGGACAATCTCATGCACATCTTCCTCGTCATCCCAACAAGGTCCCATTGTTTGGATGCAGATACAGTGCAAAAGAGGCATGATTCGCATGAGAGAGCCGTTACCATTATCCTTCTCCCATCGGCGCCACATTCGAGGGGCCGGCACCCGATGGGCGTACTTCACCAGAGCCTTTCGTTGTGGCAATGCCCATGTCAAAGACATCACCGTGGGCAGTCCAATAGCCCTCATCCGCCCACCGCAAATAGTTTGACGCCATGTCATCATAATCCACACCGCGAGTAAGACTCTCCATCAGACAGAGTGTCATGGAACTGTCATCTGACCAAGTACCGGCTGGCTGATCATGGGTACCATATGCCCGCATATCAGTGACCGGACAAGAAATGAGAGCATCCCGGCTCATAAACTCTACCGGCACACCCAGGGCATCGCCCACAATAACGCCAAGCATCGCTGCTTTTATGGTTTCAAGATCCACTCCGCAATCCTTCTTTCATCATTCATTATCAATATCGATGTGTTCGTATTGTCGAGCCACGGACCGGATATGTGCAGCCATTGCTCTGACGACTTCATCTGGAGCAACGATCTGTGCGGCTGGGCCAAAGCCGGATACCCATGCAAAAAACTGAGGGCTTACCACCACATTGGCTCTGACAGTAAAGTGTGCATCGCCGTCGGCCACCAGCATCACATCATGCCCGAGCCGATCAAGGACAGCACCCACCAAACGATTTTCAAAGCGCAGTTTGACCGCGACCTCCTCACCGGAGAACATACCAAAGACTTTCCTTGCGTAAACAGCCATATCCAGCGACTCGAAGGCGTCCTTTCCGTCTCGCTCTGATCTGTGGTGGAGATCTCTGTCATCTTATCCACGCGGTAATGCTTGATAATCCCAGCCTCGCTGTCGTAGGCGACCAGATAGTAATTCTCGTCATCCCAGGTCAGCGCATATGGGCTTACAACATAGAACTTGCCATCCTTTCGGAAATGCCTGGTCTTCTCAATGGTGTATTCAAAGTACTTGAACTGGATCTTCCGGTTCTGTGAGATGCCATTGTGGATCTCATCGACATTGAAGTAGATGGACTCGTTCATCGTCTTGATCCGGTTTTTACATAGACCTGACGCTGGAGCAGCTGCGCCTCGTGGATGCTGGCCAGCGTTTCAATCTTTCGAATCAGCGTCGTGGTCTTCTTGTGCGTGATGAACTTTGAGGACTGGACGCTATCGACCAGCAGTTTTAGTTCAGGCAGTTCAAAGTCCGCTGTGCCACAAAGTATCCCTGAAAACGACCGGCATCCACATGAACAATATCCAAACCAAATAGCCTCAGTGCTTCCAGATCGTCGTAAATGCTCTTGCGTTCTGCACTGATTCCCTGCCGATCCAGGTGCTCCACGATCTGTTTCATCGTGACAGGATGCTCCTCATCCGAGTTCTGGAGCAGGAAGTTCATAATATAGAGCAGTTTCAACTTCTGATAGGAAGACCTGGCCATGTTCTGTTCTCCTTCCCGCAAACTGTCATGATAACTGGGGTTCGTTGTGTAAATCATAGCGTTTCTGGAGTCCTATAATCTGTACTCTATCACATATATCCGACTGCTGCAACCGTCCTCTCGAGGGCGGTTTTTCTTTATCCCCACATGAAATTATGAACTTTTTGTAAACTTTTTTGAAATTCGCGCTGAAAACGCCATTTTGAGCCGGATTTCCGCGAAAAACCGAAATCGAATGGGAGGAAGGAGAATAGAGACCCAAAAAAAGATAGGAGGCGATTCCATGAAAAAGAAAAAACAAGACGACAGCAGACCATCCGCTGCCCGTATTGCGGCGCCATTGCGGACTTGCGTCCGGCATCTGAGATCTATGGAGATCCGAATGCTGAGGGCGTGCTCTTTGTGTGTCGGAACTATCCCGGATGTAAGTCCTATGTCCATGTCTATCCGGGGACCAACCGGCCCATGGGGCCGTTGGCCAACGGTGATCTTCGGCATCTGCGCATTGTTGCACATCGGAAGTTTGATCTGATTTGGCAGAAAGGCGTGATGTCCCGGCAGCAGGCGTATCGGTGGATGGCGGATTTTTTCTGCATTCCGCTGCGTGAGGCCCACATCGGACAATTCAGTGAATACCGCTGCCAAGAGCTCATCCGCAAGTGTGACGTCGTGCTTCAGAAAAACAGAATTGCGAGTTGAAGGGGTAATGATAATGACAATTATGACGGAATATCAGCGCGAATTGGTTGAGCAGAATCTGGAATTGGTTACACAGGTCATCCGGAAACGAATCAAAGTAAATGGCACTGTACTGCAGAGCTACGACGATTTCTACTCCGTCGGCTGTGAGGCGCTTTGCCATGCAGCCATGCGGTATCGGACCGAGATGGGGGAGTTTGCACCGTTTGCCTGCGTACTGATCTATCATGCGATGATCGACCATTGCCGTAAGCAGAACCGCCTGATGGCGCAATCTTCGGATTTTCAGACAGAAACCGACAATGAGTCCATCGCACTGCGCCACCTCAGCGCCGACTATGATTACGATGCAGCAATTGACTCCGGTAACGTGTTCCGCGCAGTTGCGGAGTGCAAAGAGCGATACAGCGGTGTGGCAAAGCTTGGCCTTGAGGTGCTGGAACTGAAAAGTATCGGTTATACCAGCCGCGAGATCGCACAGCGGTACGGGACCACGGTCAATAATGTGAATGCCTGGGTTTCGCGGGCGCGGTCGAAGCTCCTGCAGGATCCTGCTCTTCAGGGAGTTCTCCTCTAAATTGTTGTTGCTCCGACGAATGCTGCGTATAAGGGAATAGAACAAGAAAAACGGAGGGAATGCCATGATCACCTTTTATGCTGCGGTCGGTTGCTATAGAGTGAAGAACGAGAACGGGAAAAAATCTGTGTACATCCAGAAACTTGGAAAGCTGCATCCGATCTCCATCCCTGAATTTGCAATCTGGAGCAGCCTGCTCTGGGAGGTGATGACCTATGATGAGCTGAAGGCTGCCTACCAGGAAATTATGGGGCAGCAGACAGGGCCCGTACCGGATTTCGACCAGCTGCTGTTACTTCTGAGTAAGCGGAAACTGATTCTGTCCGGCCTGGGCTATACCGGCGTGGATGCACTCTATCGAATGCTGGCAGATGCCTTCGTAGTTCCTTATCGCGTCTCCGCACCCCGGAAGGCCTGGTGCCTTCTGCGACTTCTGATGAGCGGCAAACTGCAGATGTCTGGCGTGGCAGCGGCAGCGCGCAAACGGCGGCTCACCGATAAGGAGCAGCGCGTGCTCCAGCTTATTGAGCAGACCCCACTGAGCACGGCGGAATTGGTACGGTGTTTTGACTGCGACATTCAGGATGTGAGCACACCGGAAAAGGTGATTGCCGGGATCTATTCCAATCAGGGCGCGACACAAAAGTGCATTGCCAACGAGGAGGTCCATTCGCCCAACACGAATGTTGTGTTGGAGGCCGTGTCGAACCTCTATCTGGGGCGACAAGTCATTCTTGAGATTCCCTGTTGACACTCCGTTTGTTTGATATGCCTGCTTGTAATTGCACATAATATGTAATATAATAGTTGTGCGAAGGAGGCTTGCATCATGGATACGAATATGACTTTTCGCATGGATTCTGAAGTGAAGGCTCAGATGTCCGCCATTTGTGCTCAGCTTGGTATGACAACATCTACTGCATTCAACATCTTTGCAAACGCTTTTGTGCGGGCGAAAGGGATGCCGTTTCCCGTGACTGTTCAGGGCAATCCACGCTTCTGACCCGAGAGAAGATGCTGTCGGATACGGAACAGTTCTTGACTGAGTTTTCGGATGACTACAAGAGGATGGCCGAATGATCTGGATTGGAGTGGAGGATATCATCCTCATTCACAGCAAAATCATCCAGAAGAGCGGCGGAATTGACGGGATACGCGATCGTAGTTGTTTGGAATCCGCAGTAGCGGCACCGATGCAATCCTTTGGTGGCCAAGATTTTTTCCCTTCCGATGTGGAAAAGATCGCACGCCTGGGCTATGGCTTGGCAACCAACCATGCTTTTCTCGATGGCAATAAGCGGATTGGCGCCATGATGGTCCAACTTCTTTTTTTGAAATGGAACGGCTACCAATTAGAGTTGGTGTCTGGAGAACTGGCCGATATGTTTATTGCATTGGCTGACGATCGAGCCACCGAAGAGGAGCTGCTCGACTGGATCCGCACACACCTGAAGTAAAATCTATAACATGAGGAAGAGGACGGCTCCCGTCCTCTTCCTTTATATCATGTAATAGGAGGAACATTATGAAACAGATTCCCATTCCCATTCAAAGAACTTTACTGAAGACGATCCTGGTGAGCTGCGCGATTATGGCGTTTGGCATAATTTGGGGGCTTGTTAGCCGGGACCACATCTTTCTCGGCCTGACGGGGACTGTGGGTATCTTATCCGGTTTTAAGATCCTGGGCTTGTACCGACTCGTCCAGCAACAGCATTATGAAATTCTTGAAGGGATCGTGAGTTCGGATTTAAGAGTTCCGCTGAGGAATCGGCATCTTCTTACCCTTACGGATATGGAGCAACAGGAACATCGAATCATGATATCTGGAAAGAACACGCTTACTCCTGGCACCGCATGCCGCCTATATCTCAGCGGTGCGGATGACCAAGCCGCACAGGTCTCTTTACCGGAACCGCTCATTCCCGCGCGAACTCTGCTCGGTTATGAGTTCCTCAACTGATGTGCGAGTAGATTTTGGTATTGTAGAGGATGCGCTTGGCTCATGCTATGCTTACTGTGTTCTTATTAGAAAGTATCATCTCCTGGCGGAGTCTTGATTAAGCAGTGAGCCTTTGAGCAATAGACTCAGGAGCCATGCAGCACGCAGAGGCCACAGATTATTTGGTGGCCGATACGTAGCTGCTTTTTCTTTTACCAAACCACCGTCAAGGTGTTTGGAATATTATGATCTGGGTATCACCAGAAGAAAGGGATGTCAGTTATGTCATACGCAACGATTAGTCTCATTGGGCGGCTCGTCAACGAACCCGTAGTCCGAGAGGGAAAGGATCAGCGGAAATTTGTGACCTTCAGACTGGCGGTAAACAACCAGTTTGGAGCGACCGAACACGCGGCTTTCTACAACTGTACCGGAAACGAGTACATGGCCAATCGGATCAACAAGGCCGGCCTGACGAAGGGCCGCCTCATCAAGGTGGATGGTTCCTTCAACCCCGTGAGTACCAGACCAAGGAGGGCGAGATCCGCATGTCGCTGGATGTCGGCATCTATGACTGGGCCTACATCGGCGGGAAACCGAAAAACGAGGACGGCTCTGAGCCTGCGCAGCAGAATCAGAATGCCACAGGAACGGTACATCCGGAGAGTACCATCGGCGACGAAGACGATCTGCCGCTGTGATGGTCGGAGCAGAAAAATCAAGGCGGGACTGTAAGGTTGAGAGTACTTGCAGTCCCGCCTTTTTCTGCGTTTTCGGAAGGATTGAAACAGGAAGGATGGTGGAGTTATGACGTTTCTGCGTCGAATGAAGTCTTTTACTCTCTTTAAGTATTTGGTGCTGCCTGCATTGCTGCTCTGTGCGGTGATTAAAAAGCCGCGATGCAGTGGATCGCACTTCTTGCCGTCCTGCTTTGGATTGGCCTCATTGCGTTTGAGGGCGTCTTCCGCATCAATCAGCAGCGAAAGCGTAAGTCCATGAGCAGGCGGAAGCCAGTGCCACCACAGGTGCCGGTGTCGGACGGACAGAGTACGCCAAGGGTTGATCAGGATATCCAAACTGCGCACAACGAATTGTTCCTGATCCGACAGGTGAACTACCGCATCACGGAGCAGCTGAAGACGAGCTATCCCCTCGTCTCCTGGCTGTGGCTTGTGAGGCCGGATGCCAGTCAGTTATGTCAAGGCGGCAGGTTTCGGATCCGCACCTACAACACGGATCCATTCAATTATGGAGAGGTAGAGTTGAGTGACCAGGGACGACTTACAATCACGATGCTGCAGGCGGTTCCCCTGAAGGACGCTGTGGCCATGGAGCTTGCGGCCAAGGACGACTTGACACAGGAAGATCTCCTGGAACGCGTGGATGTGAGAACCTGGTATCGCGATCAGGGTGAGCAGGTGATCTGTCAGATGATTGACGACCTTAATACACAAGGCCATAAGAAACTCCTCATCAAAAGAGGATGGAAATGTGGTCATTGATGTGGCAGGGAAAGAGCAATCGGTGGATCTGCTGAAGAACTTCCCACCACGCATCGTGTGGGAGGACTTCTGCCAGATTCTGCGTGAAGACGAGATCACTGCTTCCATTCAGAATGAAGGCCTGGCGCTCTCGTGGTAATGAGCAAATTGGAGGTCAATTGAGTTATGGCAAGAGGAAAATTATTTGAAGCATGGACATTCAAACTGTCGCTGCCAGCCCCCTTTGACGACCCGAAGTTTTCAGGGATGCATGACTTCGGCTTGTCCCAGTACAACACCGCCGGCCGCCTTCGTAAGGCGACCCTGCATGCACCGTCTCTGCGTGCGCTTTTCGCTTATGCAAAGCTCGTGATTGCGACGGAGCAGGGGGCAATGACTGATGGTATGGGCGCGATCGGACACCAGGAAAATACCTTCCGCATCTCGGAATACTGCTCGGCAAACAAGACGGACTGCGTGGTATTCAATACGACAACGGGCAAATTCATTGCCAGTCAGTTTGAGGACGGGAGCGATGTCCCTAAGCCCTATACCATTGGGGCCGGCAATGGCTCCGGCACTGCGCTGTTTTTCTGTTTGATGCCAATCCTGGAGGAGGATGCTGAGTTTCAGTATTCCTTCGCCACGTTCAAAGACCACATGGTCAACGGCTGGTCCGATATGGATGGCGCGTTTGAGTGTGCCCTGCGTCTGTGCGATAACATCTATCGCCGCATTGAGTCGGCGTCACAGGTTGGTCAGGCAGGTGTGAAGTTGGCAGTGCCCACGACGGGCAATATCGCAGCCATCTCACCGCTGGCTCTGGATAAGGGAAGTTATGCACCGACCGGCGCTACATACGGTGAGTTCAAGATCTTGAAAGTCGGCGTTTCGAATGTGGTTTCAACACCAGTTGTGAGTCATCGCGACTTCGTTGGAAAGTACGCACTTTCGCAGCGGCAATTGACTGCGAGAGAGGACGCTATGGTGCCCAAGCTGCCGGATTGGTATGTCATTCCCAAAGAGGTCGTTCGTGTGTGTGAACACGCAAAACTGACCTCACAGTCCAGCCAGCCCATGAGGAACTTCCTTTCAGAGGCCCGGCAGGCACCGGCAAGACGATGGGTGCCCAGGCAGTCGCAGCGGGTATGCATTTACCGTACACGCTGATCACCTGCAGCGCAAACACAGAAATCTCCGACTTGGTCGGTCAGTTCATCCCGGATACCAGCACTGCTGTGGAGCAGGCAGAGAATGATGGTGCGCTTCCCACGATTGCTGACATCATCATGCATCCGCCTTCCGTTTATGAGGAACTCACCGGTGTCTACGATGACGCCAAGACGGAAGATGACGTGCTCGCGAAACTGGTGGAAATCGCGGTGGGCCGGCTGGCACAAAAGGAGGAAAAGCACGGGCAGCGGATCCGCTATGTGGATACACCTCTTTTGGAGGCGATTCGCTATGGATACGTTGCAGAGCTGCAGGAGCCTTCGTGTATTGCCAACCCCGGTGTCCTGGTGGGTTTGAACGCTTTGCTGGATAACTGCCAGGCGATCACATTGCCGACGGGCGAACGTGTGCAGCGGCACCCGGATACTGTCATCATTGTGACAACGAATTCGGACTATGAAGGATGCCGGCCGATGAATCAGAGCATCATTTCCCGAATGGATCTGATCTATGACATCGAATCTCCTGACTTGGCCACCATGGTAAAGCGTGTCATGAATGTGACGGGATATACGGACGAACAGGAGGCAACGAAGATGGCGATCGTCGTGCAGGATATCGCAACCCGATGCCGGCAGACGATGATCACCGATGGCAGCTGCGGAATGCGTGAACTCAAGGCCTGGGTGCTCTCGACCATGATCACAAAGGATCCTTTATGAGTCGGCGCTCTCCACAGTCATTGCCTCTGCCTCTGCTGATCCGGAAAAACCGGGCGGATCTGATTACCACCTGCCTGGAAAAGCAGTATATGCGCTGATAAAGAATGAATGTGAGGCGTGAATTGTAATGAAATACGACGAGATGACCTGTTTTAGATGTGCTGTTGCAGTGGCAGTAACCTGTATGGAAGATGAACGCCCGCAAAGCGAAACTGTTACGCCGCAGCAAGCGGCAGAGTATATCTGCAATGTGCTGGATATCGTTTTCGCCTACTCCGGGATCGAATGCACAGTTGTTCCGATGATCTATCCGGCCTGCAGCAAGATCCCGCTGATTATTCGGCTCAGCGGGCTGGGTACGCGCCTGTTCTGGTTCCATGCCCATGCTGCCCAGGAACGAGTAGCACAGGAACTGGAAGGCACGCTGCACGACTTAATCGAAGAAGTCGTTGCTGTCAGTGCGTGATGGAGGTGCCAGCGAATGCGAGCCTCTCATCGGGAAATCCGAAAACGGATCATGGATCGAATGAGCAAGATCAGTGATCGTGAATTCTTCACGTCACGGGCCTATCGCGGCTATTTGACCGACATTACAGAATCGGCAACAAAGAAGTACCGCCGGCCTATCCGGGTCACGTTGTTCGATGCATCTGAGGATCCGACCGTGGCATACACGGACTATTCCGGAATCTACATCAACGTGTGCAACCATATTACAGAGAGTATGCCGAGCAGGGAGCTGAAGTCCATCAGTTTGGAGGGCCTGAATGGGCATGAGATTGGCCACAACCTATACACGGATATGCGCGTATGGGAACGCTATTTTGATCGCTTGGCAAAAGGCCAGTTTTATCCGAATCCGCCTCACAATCTTGACGGCACGCAAGCGCTCTACGCCGACGAAATCAAGGCGGCTTTGCTGGATGACAGCGATGATATTCCCAAAACGGTGCTCTTCCAAGCGGCCAAGACTCTGGAGAATATTCTGGAAGACGGTTACGTGGACGCCAGGATGATCAGCGCATTCCCCGGCAGATTTGCGCGGGGGAATCATGTTGAACAACCTGCGTTTTTCTGAGACCGTTCCAGAGATCCAGACCATGCTCAACGAACGGTACTATGACCACAGCATCATCATGAATCTGCTGATCCAGTATGTTCGATCCGGCGAGGTGAATAACCTGTCTGAATACACGGGCGAGCTGCTGGACAAGCTGCCGGAGTTCATTCAACCGTAGATGAATGTATCCGTGACGAAGATGCCAGATCCCGCTGCACTGCGGTGACTTCCATTTTAATTGGCATCTGGCCCATTCTCCAGCGGTGCTTTGATCCGCTTCGCAAGATGAAGCAGGATGTGGAAAACCAGCAGAAGGCAAACACTTCCAATAATCAGAGCCCAGCAGGAGGCCAGCAGAGTCAATCCAATGCCGGCGCTCCGCAAGGCGATGACGAAGATGGTACGTCGCCTGCCAACGGAGCCGGCCCAACTGCTGGTACGGCAGAAAATGCTGAAGGGCAAGCCACACCGGAAGAAGCCGGTATGGAAGCGGTCATTTCGGCACTTGCTGGTCAGGTTGCCAAATTGGCGGAGATGCCAAGTGGCTCCAATACTCCAATCCCATTCAATGGTGTTATTGCCATGGACGAGGAGGAGAAACAGCAGCTGATGGAAGCGGTATCCCGTGTGCTTTCGGAGGAAACGGCGCGAATCGCTTCCCGTGTCACCCAAGGCTTTGAGCAGGGTGAAGGCGGTACCGTAACTTATAACACCGGCTACGCCGGCAGTGGTTACGGCGATGCTGCAAGTGACACACAGCGGATGCTGGAGGAGATGGCGGAAGCACAGGTCTATGAGGCGATGGAAGAGGAACTGTCGGAAGAACTTCAGAGAGGCCGACAGCATCTCTTATGGCAATGCGCATCGTGGGATTCATGTGACTGTGAATCGCATAGTGCACATCGAGCAGGAAATGATTGACAGCTACAATGCCATTGCCCCGGAGCTCCTGCAGCTTTCCAAACGGCTTCAGCGCAGTATTCGAAGTGTGCTCACAGATAAGCGTCAGGGTGGCAAACAGACTGGTTTGCTTGCCGGCAAGCGCCTCAACCAGCACGCACTGTACCGTGATGACGGAAGGGTATTCTGCAACAGCAGACTGCCTACGGAGCCCATCAACCTGGCGGTTGCATTGCTGGTCGATGAATCGGGCAGTATGTGTGGAAGTGATCGGATCACCAGGGCACGTGCAACGGCCATCGTTGTCCATGACTTCTGCGAGAAGCTTGGGATCCCTGTGATGATCATGGGCCATACGGCAAGCAGCCGAATGGTGGATCTGTATTCCTATGCTGCCTTCGACTCGGTAGATCGGAATGACCGGTACCGCCTGATGGATATGAGGACGTGAAAATCGAGCGCATCTATGGGAATGGGTATCTGGACATTTCTGATTTGAATCAGCTGCCCATTATGCTTACGCAGCTGATTTGCGCGGAATCTGCCCAAATAAGTGGTGATGACTTAGGAGGAGAGCCATTTGGCTCTCCTCCTGTCATATAAAAACGAGACGCCTGACCGGCGCCTACAAAAGGAGGAATCATTCATGAAACGGAAAAAAAGCGGGCCAAGCCAAAGTTGTGCGATCCGGCGATCTGCAGCCATTGTACCTATATCGGCGACGGAGACTTTATCTGCGACAACCATCCGGACGAGGCTGTTGTGATGGTGCTGGTGACTGGGAACCGACTGAGCACTTCTGCACTGCGCGCAGACCATCACCGCTCCCAAAGGGAAGCGAGGTGGCCAGTCAGTGACAATTGTGCACGATAAGCGCCATCTGGATCCCGACTGGGAACGGTGGGCCAAAAAGGGACTGGCTCAGAATCTGTCTACTCCCTTCGGTTCGTCTACCTATTCACAAGCCGACCGGAGAAAAGGAACGGCAGATGCTCGCCGGCAAGAGCGACGAAGAGCGGGTACAGCTGGAGACCGACATTGTGAATGCGCGCGACGATTTTATGAAGCGCGTGGCAGAGCGCGTTGCATCGACGTTCATCTGCTACAACTTTGACCCCAATGAGGAACCTGCGCGCTTTGACGATGTGCGGTGGGAACTGTATTTCTGGTGCAATCACTTTCAGGATTGCCCGGGGCGGCGAGACTACTCCTATTTTACGCTGACATTCAACCGTTCTCATCCGCCCAAGTGGCGTCTGGCGCTGTGTAAGCGGGTATTGGCCTTTCTGGAACAGCACTACGGCCAGAATCCGAACCTCAATGTCGCGGTCCAGTACACCACCTATTATGACGAGGATCGCATCCATACGGAGGCGCTCAAAGTCAGAGACCAGGTACTGAACAAACGGTGTACCTGGCAGGGCATGGCTGGAAAGTTGGTATTCAATGGCGAGAGGGTTCTGTTTATGAAGCGGTATGCCCGGAGTAAGGCCTATCGAGTCAGTGACTTCGACGTGCTCAATATTTATTGGGCCCTCCATCCGGAAGAAGGAGAGGAGTTGGTGCCGGCATGCCAGACCTGACAGAAGTATCAGTGAGGGAGTTGGGCTCCTGCGCAGATGGGCTATCTGTAACGGAGCAATACCCGGATTGCACAGTTGAAATGATGCTGGAAGAAGACGGAATTCGAGAGTGGAATGGGAGGACATCAGTGAAGGAATCTGCGGGGATTACAACCCAGAGGATCCGGACGACATCCCCCTCCTGCGTTTTTCTGTGTCTATCCTGCTGGATGGTCAATGGGAGGCAGTTGAAGACGCTTCCTACTGTACACAGATGCCGGCCGATACACCGGTTCCAATCCTGGAGCGTGCGCTGCAGTTCCTTTTTCAAGAGTACAAGAGCGCACTGTCCGATTACCCATACCATTCTGTGAAGAGGCTTGGGGAACGGCTATCCTGGATTGGTCCTGATGACTTCCAGACTCCTGCATGCAGAGAAAATGATGAATGAAAGGTGGGTTACATCGTGGATAACGGATGGATTCAGAATCAGATCGCAATTTATATGACCAATAAGAAGCTGGTGGAGTTTAACGACAAGCTCAAGCCGGCGCCAATTGAGTATTACGGGCATATCCACGCGCAGGGTGAAAAACTGGAGGATGGCAGCCGGCCACGCTCCTGTATCGGTATGGTGCTTCAGGACTATTCCAATGGGACTGGGGACAAAACCGTTCGAGTGATGGCCAACCTGTCGCCGGAGTTTTTCCCTTATGCGCTCAGCAGAGCGGAACAGGGTGTAGAGCGTTTCGAGTTCACGGAGGAGAAAATCTTTGGGCAGCCGGACGAGAAGGGCTTAAGCTACGTGACGAAGGTCTCGATCAAGCGGGCCTCCGTCGATCGAGAAGGCCGCCGAGGAATTATCCCTGGTGTGTCATGGTTGAAAATGGGCGGGGCGTCGGCTACTACATCTACGAAGACGATGAACTGCAGCCTCTTCCTGAATGGCTGCGTGCTGCCGATCAACAGGCAATTTACCACATTGGGAATGTGCTGGATTATCACTTTTGATTGAGAAAACAGCCTCAACGACTGTGATGCCAGATCCGGTGCAATGACTGCTGATAGAGGAGGTGTTTTTCATGAGGCGCGATCGTTTCAACGCGCCTTTTGACGGATGCGGAACGTGAATTCGCTGCGGCTCATCATTACCTGATTGCCAAATATCTGCGGAAGCGCCGCTTGCCAATCGACGATTGGTACGACATTGTGGCCTTCCGGTACTGCCGAAGTGTAAAGCGATGGTTTGCCATCCCGGCGCTTCATAAGCACAGTTTCGAGATTATCGCATTCTACGCAATGCGGTCGGCGATTGGCCATGAGTATGAGAAGCGGAAACGGCGAATCAGGACCGTGAGTTTGGAAGACAAGATCCCCGGCGCAGATCATCTCCGCTATG
>VOFB01001876.1_pt1 | contig 15584 bp, 10 predicted proteins | sample 5384141 | NCBI WGS metagenome assembly VOFB01 (sample SAMN12384721, study PRJNA508395) | human gut metagenome | isolation source: healthy gut A | host: Homo sapiens | reverse complement strand
GTAAACGAGTTCAAAAAAAGAAAAATAATTTTTGTGATGCAAAGCAATTTTTAGAAAGCATTAATGATTTCGATAAAATTATTTTGTAATAATTAATTACATGAAAACATATTTTGATTTCTGTAAAGATTATTCTAAAATTAGTTTACATGTACATTTAGTCAATTTGATTTTACTACGAGTGTTTTAATTCAAGGTTTCTATAATTATACTCATAGGGATTTAAGTTTTTACTAGATTAGAAAGTGAAATATTGGATTCTGAAATTGAATTGCTACAAGAAAAATTAGACCTAATTAGAAAGAACTTTGTAAATTAATTGAAATAGACCCCAATTTACAAAAAAACGACACGAAAACTATATTTTTAATTTAAATATTGATTCAGATAATCAAATAGGATTTTTATTACAAGCAACTGAATTATAATTAATTCTTAAAATTTTTTTAGAAAGTAAGGAATGTTTGTCCCTTACTTTTTTTGACTTATTCTAAATAAGGGGTAAATAAGCATTTACTACCCATATTTTTAAACTTTAATATTGGGGGTAACGCGAACAAACCAAAATTTTTTTTTGGTGGGGCATAACAAGGCTGCTACAAAAAAGCAGAGAAAAACACCCCTACATTCATACTTGAATATTATGCCTCGCCCAATCCCAACCTTCCCTAGAGGCCCCAACCTTCCTTACCATAAAATAATGATTTTACACCCTAACCATGACCCTAAAAGGGTTACACAATCATGCCCCCTGGTAGCTTAGAAACCAAATGACAAATGATATTAACACCAAGGCCTTGCAAGATTTTCACTATCTTCTCTTAGAATAACTACCCACCATACCCCCAAATACCCCATGACTAGCCTCAAAAGCTAAAACTATGAGGGGATATGACTTTACATGGGGAGGCAATAACTAAATAACCTATTGCTAAATATCTAAAAACAAAGGAGCCTAACCATTGTATATACTTTAGTGGTATGAAGTTTCATTAACAAGAGATATTCATTAGAGCAAAAATAACATAGCATAACTAGAGAAAACAGATATTGGTAATAACAAAATACCCAGAGTTGGAAAGCAAGGTTTAGTACTTCAGTGTCAGAGGCCCATTGATTGATTGCCCGAATGCCTGCCAGCTCCCCCATGGGGTTTACTATGTCTTAGGAAGTAAGTAGCCGGGGATTGCTTATAACTTTAACCTCATGGTTTTCGATTGCTAATTTGAGAAGTTGTCCCTTTACTGCACCCATTGATGATGACTATGATTCTTATATAAGGGAATGGTATAAAAAGCAAAAATGACTAGGATAAAGATATAAGGGATTTGCATATAAATGGGCCTTCTTAGGGGCATATATAAATAACTATTGAAATTAATGCTTTCAATAATATTATTCAGTAATTTAAAAACAAGTAAAAACAAGGCATAACTAGAGCATAAAATTATCCAATGTAATTATAATTATGAATATGAAGTGATAGTAGTTATAGGTTTTTAATAACTAATTAGGTAGGGTGGTAGGTACTTTTGTGAAACTAACTAACCTTTAGAGTTTAGGGAGCAGATAAATACCTGTATTAATAATTAATTAACCATTGTTTTCTTTTTAAAGAATATTGGGTAAATAAGAAATAAAAAAGGTAATAACTAAACAGATTGTAAGGAATAATAGGTGAGGCCTGCCCTTGATTTACTCCCTCTTTCTAGTTAGAAGTATGGGGGATTGGGCATACCATGGGTTATGTAATATTATAAAGTAACTATTCCATAAAACTTTAGTAGTTTTTAAGTTTGCCACCTAAGGTTATACCCCCCAGTGGTTTACTCCACTGTGTTTCGTTGCCCATAAACCATTTTTTTGATTAACCCCCTAAGGATTTATAGTTGATGATATGCAAAAAGGAATTGTAACCCTGTTACCCCTCTGTAGTGCTAGGTAGGATTGTTGCATTAACCCCCCAACTAATGATAAATTGATTCCCCTAGATTTGTTGTTCTAGTAATTGTGCCTGTTAGATAATATTGCAGTAACCATTACTTTTTTTGATAGATAACTACGTTTATACTTTTATTAGGGTTTTGTACTGGTAAATTAACAGAGTTAACCCTCTTTGAGTTTTACTATTTCTTTTTCATATAAATAATGTATTTATTTCGTTATACAAATATACTATTTTATTTTTAAATATCAATCATTATTAAATAAATTCTGCAAATCCTTCTGGGTTATTATAACTGAGTGATAGTAGTAATATTAAAGTTGAGAGGTTTGCAGTGAACTGGGTATTATTAACAATTGGTGAGCAAATAAACAAAAGAAATTATAACTGTTGAAATAACTGTATAACCATTAAATAAGAGAAATATTTGGGAGTACCAACAAAATTAATATTAGCCCTGATGCCACGTTGGCAGTAAGCATGATATTATCGGTGCCAATATAACTAGGTATTGGGGTTTTACCAGATATAAGGTTTCCCTAATTAATCCAAGTATAATGTTGTTTACCCCATGCCCATAATTAAATTATTTATTCATTGATAAATGAGAAACTCGATATATTCACTTCAAAGAGAAAACTAACAGCAATAACATACTAATGTAAAACTAAAATTTATATTATGGATAAAACTCTTGATTAATTATAAGGTTGCAAGTTAAAACACTGAGGCAAACTCTGTTAAAAACATGCTTTCTTAGTAGAATGTATTGTGAGATGGTTTTAACCTAGTAGAGCTAAAACTAGAGGGTATGTAATGTGGAAATATTTGAAGATAAGAAACTAATGGAGAAGGCAAAAAAGCTATTTATATGACTAAATAAAGAGAAACCCAGTCTGGTTTGCCAAAGTGGGTAAAAATTCAACAGGAGGTGAAGGAGAGTGGAAAGAGCTGAAAGCAACCAAAGTGATGAAAAACTAATATTAATTTAGTAATTCTCAGGGATGGGGGTAGGTGTAGAAACAATTATACTTTGTGGATGTAACCAGTGGATGAAATATTTAAAAGATGCTGAACTATAAATGCAAACTAGAAATGATGTATAAACCCCCCCATATGAGGTTTTGAGTGAAGCATTTGAAGGCAAAACTGGGATAACACTAAAAGGATATAATAATTTAGTTGCAAAAGCAAAAACTACTAAAACTAAAAATAACTAACGAAAACTTAAAAGGCTTACTATGAAAGTAATCTGCTAACTATATTTAGGGATACTAAAAAATACCTACTGGTTTTAGTGTTTGGCAGAAGAGCTAAGTTTAACTGAGGTAGGTATAACCATGAGCACCTCATCCAAAAGCAAATAAAACTGAGATGTTATGGATATTTTTAACTGGTATGGAACCAGTAATCATCATCTTTGTTTTGCTAAATGGAGCAAGCAGAATGAAGGTATGCCATGTAAGTTTAAGTTTTTGAGGAAAACCCTCTTTGTATGATTGAAACTAGTTATATTTAACTAGGAAGCATTATGTTTTAGTTTAAGTAATAAAATTGAGAAGTTACAAGAAATGAAAGACAAAAGTAACTGGGGTATGTGGAGGCAAGAGGCCCTCCTATTCCCACTTTAGGAGATAAACTTATTGGAAATATAGAAACTAAGGGTATTTACTCTTAAATAAAAGAAAGAGCAATGGAAAAACTAATTTAAGGGGCATATTACCCCCATAAAAGGGTATGAAACAAAAGATTGGCATGAATGCCATATTGCTAAACCCTGATTGTGGTGGTTAACTAATGTGAGGATTGCCTAAATAAGTGGAAATTACAAGTAATAAAAGTATACAACTAGTATTCCAAGCAATTCAATATTACGAACCCGCTCTCTTTCTTATAGAAAACCTACCAAGATTGCTATCTCTCATTTCTAAAGAAATGTTAACGGACTTCTTTAAGAACTATAAACTTATTTTTCACGAAAGAAGCGTTTCTGACTTCGGAAACTCCCAAGTATCAAGAAAAAGATTAGTAATTATCGGAGTTCATTTAGACAAGGGAAAAGAGTATTTGGATTCTTTTAATGAAGTATTCCAAGTAAATACTCCAAAACTTACTAGAGATTTACTAGTACAAGCCCCACAGGAAGCTTTAATTCCATTCTCTGATAAAGTTTTAGCCATGTATGATTATCGGAAATTACCTGAAAAGAAAAATCTTACAGTCAGACAAGTAAGACAACTTTGGACCCATGATTTCAAAGATGAAAAGAAATGGCCAATTAAAACTGCTAAGATGAGTACTCTCCCGGGAGTATATCGATTGGAAGATGATAAACCACCCTTAACCTTGAGACCCTCTGATAGGCAATTTAGACCGGATGGATATCCTTTGGGAATAAAGGATTTCAAGGCAATTATGGGATTCCCTGAAAATTATCGATATTCATTCGGGGTTTGTAAACAGGATAAGAACTTAAATCAACTGGTTAAATAAAAAACTAGGTATAACTTGAGCAAGGGTAGTATATGAAGTAGGATTATGGTTTAAGAAATGTACCAATTTAAGTGAATATATAAAATCTAATAGGAACTTTTAAAGGGTATTGGAATAAAGAATATTGGAATAAAGAATACTGATAAAAGATCAATCAGGAAAAGGGATTGTTAAGGGAAAAACAAAGCCAGTTTTGTAACTGGTTGATTTTGAATTAGTTGGTTTATATAGATGAATGTAAACAAAATGAATGTAAGCATGATATAGAGTGAGTTGACTATTATGAATTGAAACCGAAAAACTCAAGTAACAATGAACAAAGAAACTTTATACAGAACAGAGATATTACCGAAAAATCTGAAGAGTATGTTTAATCTCTTAGCAACTCTTTATAATCGAGTTGTAAAGAGTCACAAGGGAAAAATCAGAATGAGTATTACTCAAGATTCAAAAGGGATTGATATTCGATTTAGAATTCCGACTACTGACTTCAGTAATAATTTCAAAGTAATTTTGGGAGTAATAATTGACAGATACAAAACAAAAGATGCTTATCTCAGATCAAAAGATGAAGAAGCTTAAGATTGCCATGGTAGTCAGTAAGGATGCTAAACTAAGAAGGTGACAAGAGATTGAGGGTTACATGTGTAGGATACCCATGGGTATGTGCAGAAATTCGTACCATAAGCGTGAGAAACTGGGAGATTTGGTTTTCTTTATGATTGAATTGATATTGGTTGTCCATAGGGCCCAACTAGACCAATGATTGAGACCTACTGGTGGTGGTGAGGCTACGGCCCGTTGATGAAGGCCTACATTATTGGTCTCCCATACCCTTTACATTCAACATGGGTGATGCTATATAATCTGGGTAATCCTTTCAATGCTATTCGATTATATTGGCAGATGCACCCAGAACGGGATCAATCTTGGTATGACCAGATGGCTTACTGTCCAAAAAGAACTGCACAAGAAATCGATGGAGACTTTCTTTCTTCAGGTAATACAGTATTTGATATGGCAGATATCAAGGCTATCGAAGATTGCTTAAGTGATTATCCAGTTTTAAAATATCGTTTCAATCGTCAGTATAGACAATTCAACGAACCAGATCCAAATAAACAGTACTTTATCGGTGCAGACGTTGCAACAGGTAGAGGCTCAGACTATTCTTCTTTCACTTGTATGGACAAGCTCGGGAGAAGAACAAGTTGTGTATAAGGGAAGAATGGCAGTAGATAAATATGCTAGGTTACTGGGAGATACTGGGCAATTATTTAATTTTGCTGTTGTAGCTCCAGAATCTAACGACGTTGGTTTAGCAGTAACTTCTGCTCTTCAGTCAGAAGGATACCCTAACCTATATTACTATCAAAAGCTTCTGAAAAAGAAAGGTAAGTCCAGACCAGAGGTTGATAAATCTCCGGGTTGGTTAACTACCCAAAAGAATCGTTCAGTAATTATAGAGGGTCTAGAACAAGATATTCGAGAAGAGAATATTATTGTGAAAGATCCTTTCTTTATTCAAGAAGCTCCTACCTTTATATATGATGGTTTGGGTAGACCCGTAGCCATGGGTAAACACCGAAATAATACTTCTGCTGTAGATGTGGATTTGGAAGGAGATGTTTATTCTGATGATGATATATTTGGTAAAGCCATTTGTAATCACATACGAAAAGGAAAAACTAATGTAATAATACAACCGAAATGAAAATTCTTAAGTTTTTTGGATTCGATAGAAGGAATCGATCTCCAATACAAGAAAACAAGGCTAATCCTCCAAGTAAAAAAGAGGAGGTACCTATTTCACCCGGTAGAGTATCGGAACCGGATGATGACCCAGGTAACTTCATTCATACATTGAAAGGCTTAACTCAGATGGTTACGCCTTCTTTTCGTGTTGAAGTGATTCAGCTTTTAAGGGATTTATATAAAGTGAATCCAGATGTTAACATAGCTTTACAGGATATGTTTAAGCTTGCTAATACCGGTCATAATATAACCTTCCCTAATAATACCGATAAAGAGGCTGATAAGATGAGAGATCATCTTTCTAAGGTATCCTCTAAATGGTCTAACTATACTGCTGGTATGGATGGTTTGGTAAACAAGATGATAGTTCAATTGATGATTAGTGGAGCTATCTCAGTAGAAGCTGTACCAAATGAAAAGTTAGAGGGTCTAGCTACTGTATTATTCCTCAAACCAGATAGGATAGTATTCAAAAGAGAGAATAATGGTGTATACAGTCCATATCAGAGGAACACTCTTTGGAATGGCTCGAATAAGCAAGATTATATCAAACTTAATACAGAGACCTACTGTTATGTTGGTATGTATAATGATACTGATGAACCTTACGGAATACCTCCTTTTATGGCATCTTTGGATTCATTAAAGGGTCAGCATGATATGAAAACTAACTTTAAACATATCATGGAAATCTGTGGTATGGTTGGTTTTCTAGAGGCTTTGATGGAAAAACCACAACAGAAACCTAATGAAAATGTAGAAGCTTACACTAGAAGATTAAATAGGGAGCTAATACGTTTGAAACAGAATGTAAGAGAGGGTATGAAGGATGGAGTAGTAACTGGTTACATTGATGACCACCAGTTTAAACTAACTAACAAAGAGATGAGCAATATTGATAAACCCTGGAATATGAAGCCAACAGCCAGGAAATGGGTTATTATAACTATTGCTGACTTGAACCAGAAGAAATGGTTGCACTCCTAAAGATGAGGTAGTTTATTGAAGTAATGTTGGGTATTATGCCTATTGTAGCTAAGAACTGGAACTAACAGATTTTTGGTAAAATGGGTACTCCCTATAGTAGGTTAACTAACCCTAGACAGAGTTGCAGAAGCCAGAAAGAGTAAACTAGGTAGGTAGCTCCTTCATTGAAATGTGTTGCAAACTATAAAAACCATGGTGGCAAAAACTGATGAAAGCTGCTGCTATGTTGAATGTGAAAGCTAACGGCATGGTAGGCTTTATTCTAAACTAAAGATTGAAAAACTGAGTGGAAGAAAAATTGAGCTGTGGCTAAATGTGAGTTCTGATGAGCGAAAACCATTGACTCTGCAAGCTGAGGCAGAGGATAAGCCCAATACTTTAGCTAACTCTTAAATTGAAAAGAGTGACTGAAGAGGGTCTGAAGGTGTCTATTAGAAAGCTAAATTAAAAATAGCCTCAGATCAAAGAAGAATATGAGATCAACACCCAACTGCTAAAAACTGGTAAGCCAGGATGCTGATCAGTATTGTTTTGGTGAAAAAGCTGAAACTGTTGATATGAAGCTGAGCTAAGTTGCATAGAAACTTCTGTGTGAAAAGCTTTCAAGTTATTAGCTAGGGTATGTGGTAGGCTTTGGATAGCCAGTGGTAATATGGCCTGCTCGGGTGGAGATGGCAGTGCAGGTTTTATGCCTAGCTTGTAATACTGCTAGCCCTAAACTGCCAAGCTAAAGAAATTTCGTAGAAGTAGCTGTAAACTGTGAAAGCTTCCATGGTTTGTAAAAACTGGGTGAAAGTAAAACTATGGAATGTGGTTATGTAAGAAAACTAGCAGAATACCTGTTGATTGGTACGTCCCTAATGAAAGCTCAAATGATGAGCCAAAATTCCCACGTCAGCATGTGATACGATGGAAGTATGATATTGTTAGTATTTGGTGGCAACAGCCGATTAGGCTGAGCGTAAAGAGGCTATGAATGGCAGGATTTGCTATGCAGTGAAAGTGGAAGGGCAGCCAGAGAAGCTTAGGTGGTGGGGTTTGGAGGCATGCATTGAGGGTTCTTTGCTAACTATTGAGTTGGCTGGAGAAACTGGTAGCAGGGTAAAATCTGGTGTATCAGGATGTACTGCTGAAAGTTGGGCGTGTGAAGATTTGTAGCAATAACCACTGTAGGAATGCCCGTTGGTTGTAGCCGGAAGCCCTACCATGTAACTATTAGCTGCTTGCTGTATTGAGGCAACACTATTCGAGACTGATAACCCAAACAATCAGTAGTGGTTTTGCGGGTAACAATCGATGGTAAATATGTGGATGTCTTTAATAGGGTAAATGAAGCAGAAAACTTAGTACTCGGGAGATGTAGGCTGGGCAGAAAGCCAGACCTCTGTTAAACGTAAAGTTTAAAACAACTGTTGAGTTAAAAACCTAATGATATTGGGGAGCCCTACTCATTGAGACTTTGGTATTGGTGGGTTATGTGGATGACTTGGCGTGGATGTTTTGATGAGATGACGCTATAAAACTGATGATTTCAGGCCCTATTTCGGTTGTTGGTGTGATGCAAGCAACACGGTATCTATAAAAGAGCGCCCGCCTGGGTTGTCTTCTTGTGAAGCCAAATCTGCTTCATCTATGATTGGTGGTGAAGGTAGAGCTATGAAAATGTTGAAACAACCTGAATTTGAAGGTATAGAGCATAAACTAGAAACAGCTGAATGCCAAAGTTTCGATTTCTGAAACTGATTTATATTACTGGGAGGCTGAGTGGCAGTTGTTGATGGTAGATAACAGTCTTCTTACCCGACAGCTCTTCTAAAGCAGTTGATGGCACGGGCCAGAAAGGAGGCCAGCCAACTAGCTAGAGCTGAAGAGCTGTAACGCCCTGCGGGCAGGTTTTAAGATGTAGCAGGATGGCTGTTGCACCCTGTTGGCATGGCTTAGGAAATTGAGCTGGATTCCAGGCACCATACACTTGAGCAACTATTTGGTTGAAACAGAGGGCCAATGTGCCAGGGATTTACCATTAGTGTGCTGCAATTTCAGGCACAGTTTAACTTATTCGTTGAGGGTTTTATGTAATATTAAGGCCAAAGGTAGAGGTAAAGGAGAAATAAGATTGTCTAACTAGCATATGTTGTAGTTGGGTAGTATTCTAGTTTTAACAACAGCTGTAGGTATTATGGTACGAAAACGAAGAGCAACAACTTCTGTCGCATTAGCAGAAGCCGCTATGTATTGAAAACTTTGCAGTTTCCCTAAACCAAACAGTTTTAGTTGGATGAAAACAGAGCTAAGAGTATAGCTGTTGAGGGGACCTATGAAACTTAGTGAGGCAAAACTAGACTATTTAGTTTTGCAAGGGTGTGGAAGCCAGTAGAAAGTGTAACAAAACACATTACTGAGAGGAAAACTAATGATTGTAAGAAGCACTCAGTAGCTAGAGGGAGGTTTTAATGGTGGAAGAGCATAACCTGTATGAGGAGCCCTAGTTTTTTATGATGTAGCACCACTCTTATAATTGATGGATTAGATTTGAACTTTCTGTATGGTTGTATGTAATTATGGGCATAACTTTCTAGGATAATATGCAATTTAATAGATAGGTATATTCCCAAAGAATTGCATGAGAGTATGACCATAGAAGATAAAAACTACATATTTTAAATGGCAGTATATATACCCCAAACTAGTAAAAAACATGTTATAACCACCAGATAAATATAATGATGAATTATGGTATGAGGGCTAAAAAGTTGAGTATGGAATTGGCGGTATGGGATTGCCCTCAATATATAAATAAAAATATATAACTGTTGGTTGCAGGAAATGGTTTTTAGAAATTGCCCCAAACTGAACCATGGAGCCCAAATGGGATGGTGATTACTGGGCTTATCTTAGAGGAGATAGGATAAAGCAAATACTACAGGTCTACCGAGGAATTTTGGTATTATGATAAGATGTCGAAAGTATGTCACAGCTTGTGGGTACTTTCAAGGATGAACCTGGAGGATATATGGATGAACTAAGAAAGAACTTATGTATGCTGGCATCTAGGTTGAAGGAATATGCCTGCATTCGCAGGCAGTCAAATCAGACAGTTATTGGTACCAGAGTAGTAAATCATCGAAAACCAACTCCTTTGGGAGGACCCAATCCAACGGCTCCTCTCAATAAAGCAAGTAAACCTTCGTTAACCATAATAGATAAGAAATCATGACAAAAGAACTTGGAGATGGTTAAAACCATTCTTGAATGAAACATAAGATTATCACTGATTTCTTAGACTGGGATGCTGGAAGACAAACAATTACTTGGGCTAAACACGTTAATCAATATCTAAATCATGCCGAGGATGATAGCCCAAGATATTATAATATTCCCATAGAAAGCTTTATGCTACTACAATGCTTTTTGAAACTCATAAATAAATAAAGCCACAGTTTCTGGAGAATTAGATGATGAGAACCTTTCTATACTTATTTCAAAGAATTACATAGAACAAATCGGATATCTCAATCAGGAAGGTTATTGGAACTTTAACTGGTCCGAGGATAGATTTGTTATCAATGGGATAGTATATAAACCTTCTGGAGATACTCAAGTATCTCAGGCTAAAGATGAAGCTTTGGTATTCTTGGTAATCCTCAAAAGGGATAGAGATACTAAAATCAAATTCGTAGAACAAAATCCATAAAGATATGAAAATGTTAATGTTACGTTTCACCAAGCTTAACAATGTAGAAGGAGATTGGTGGGACAGTAATCTTATAATCTTGAATGGACCTTCTGGAGTTCACATAGAAATGCCTGGTACTGGTAATTCGGCTACTACCATGCAATCTATGACTGGTATGAAGTTCGTATCAAATTACCAAGATTACTTTGGAGGTATAGAGTTAAAGATATAACCCATATGAAAGCTTTAAACAAGTTATTAAGTTCAGAGTTAGGAAATTACCTGATTATGCCGTAGTAGTTGGGGATATAGAGGATGGAGGAGATGTTGACCCAGATAATCCAGATGATATCCCAAATGCTTTTGCTGGTAAAGAAAAGAATAACCCATGGTAATAAACTAGAAACTGTTATTGGGAAAGAATAAAGTAACACCTTAAAATATATACATATGTACGTTAGTAAATACTACACTTGCGAAGAGATTGACCAACGGCTATTACAGGGTTATTATGATGACTCTTTGGCTCATGGTTTTGTTGGAACTCTTAAAGAGTTCTGGGCATTCTTCTTATCAATTGCAAACAAGGTAGATAAGAAAGAAGGTTGGGATTTGTCAGAAAATAACTTCTCTGATGAATTGCTAGAAAAACTGAATGGAATTGAGGAACATGCTAACTACGTTACTAAAGTTTCTCAACTAGAAAACGATTTGAAATATCAGACTAAGCTGGTTAGCACTGCAATTGGAAAAGCTGAGGGTAGCTAGAGCTAAGAAGTGATGAAAGCAGGTGAGCCTCAGATTAAGATTGTGAGCGGATAAAACTGGTTAGCTAGTTGTATGCGATCGAATGCAAAGCTACCATTAAAGTAGTACAAGATATTACTAGGATGATAGAAGCAATCAATGCTCGTATTCAAAAGGTAGAAGACCGGGTTGGTGATTTGGAAGTAGAAGACTGAGCAAACAAGCTGAAAGACAAAGGAATATGTTAAGGGTGGTAGGTAAAGGAGGCTAACTGAGCTGTGAAGCTAACCGATGAGGCCAGGACTGGTGCCCATAGTACGGGACTATGGCTAGGGGATGTTAACCAGACAAATGGCCAAGATTACAAGTAGCAAGAAGAGCAAATGCAGATGTGGCGTTTGGGAGCCCTAAAGGCTGAGCGCTGAGGCCAGTGAGCGTAAGAGGCTGCAGAGTGAGAAGCAGGCCCAAGATTGTGCTTTGAAGCTGAAAGCTGACTCTGTAGGATGAGTGATGCTACTATGGATTGTAAAGGGAGAACCTGGTATTAGAATGCGAGATGGTTTTGGCAACGTAACTGGAAGATAAGTATTAGAGATGCAGATGACTGTGACAAGGCAGCTATTGATAGCGAAAGAAACTGAGTTAAGATGAAGCCCTTGGTATAGATTGAGGATTTGAAAAACTAAACCGTAGTAACGATAAAAAGCAGATTAACTTGAAAAACTAGAGCAAGAAAGCAAAGAAACTGTTAACTAATTAAATAGAAACAGATAGCCCATGTAAGGTAGATAAAGAGAGGTTGTCCCATGGCTAAAAAGCAGCTTTAACCCTGAAAGCTAAATTGTGGATGGCATTGAAGAGCATCTTAATTACTATACAAAAAGTACTAAGCTGCCAATGATGTACTGGTTGCCAAAAACTGAGCAGATACCAGGCAGCTATTGAAAGATTGTTGGGGAAACTAGAGGTTATGATGGCTTGAGAGGAGATTGCAGATGTTTTGGTAATGAGCCAAAGGCTTGCAAAGCTGAGTAACAAGAGAATTGGCGGGTATTGGCAAGCTGGTGGACAGGAGTGCTGTATGTAGAAGCTGATGTAGGTGGCAAAGCTGTGTGAATGAAGGAGTTGCTGATGAGCGTAAGAAATGATATCTTCTTGCAAGCTAAGTTTGAAAAGAATACATTGATAGCAGTAGATAAGATTATTTCTAGGTAGCACTGTTGAGTGATTAGAAACTAGTACTGGATAGGGAGGCCCAAGATGAAAGATGCTGATCGTTTAGCACTGCTAGCTAAAGGGAGAAAGCATGGACCCACGAAGCCTAACTGATGGCTTTAGGTGAGATGACTTCAGTAGTACTCAATGGCTAACGAGATGTGGGAATTTGAGCTTTGCCCTATTGTGGGATGTGATGAAATGCGATTTAGAGAGATGAGAGAAAACCAAGAGCTAGGATGGATGTTTAGAAGCAGGTGAGTAAATAGCAGGGCGGAGGCTAGCGCAAAGCATGTGTCGGGCAGATTGGATGGTAGACCCAGTTAACTAAGGAAGGCTGAGAGGTATGACTGGGTAAAGGCATGAGTTTGTGCAGAAGAAACTGAAGCAGAAAACCCAATGTACTGATAACTGTACCAAAGGCTAGGTAGATAAGGTAAAATATGACAAACGCTGAGGTTTTAAAGAAAACTGGTGATGTGTTTTGCTGACAGAATATGACAAGGAGATTTCAGTAGAAACTAACAGATAACTTTGTTAGATGGCCATAAGTTACTAAAACAGTAAATAGCTGAGCCTAACAACTGGGCAAATGAAGGTAGAGAAGGAAGCCCAATAACTGAGCCAACGGAGAGTGAGAGCACAGCAAGGCAGGTGATGATGCTTTTACAAGAAATGACTAGGTGACAACTACTGTAGTGGAGCAAAATGGTTGCAAACTGGTAGTGAGGAAAGCAGTAATAATGACTATCTGCCCAAAGCCAGAGGTGAGAGAGGAAACTGAGCTGAGCTGAGCGGTGGAAGGATTACGCCTGAATGGAGGAATGGGATGGTGTGAGTAAACTATGCTAAAGAGATTGTGATGGTGAGGACAAAGAGGCTGGACTCTGGGAGATGTGAGAGCAGAGATGACTATTGTGATGTGGCTAGCAGCCAGCCAGTGACTGGGCCGGAGGCACTGTTGCCATGGGTGGCTGGGTATGCAGATGGTTGAAATTGTTGAAAACGGAATGAGCCAGGGTTGATAAGAGTAGATGGCAAAGACACTGCCAAATGAGGCACTTAACAGCGCATGTAGAAACTAAGTTGAATGTGCTTGGGAGATTTAGCTAAGCTCAAATGACTACTGACCTGCTGGTTTGGAAGAAACGATTACAAAGCTATGAGATATGTGAGCAAGTAGCGAGCACATTAAAGGGTTGTTGCAGTTTCTTCTGATGTGGATAGCACAGAGGAGATTGCCCAAGAGGCATTGGGAGATGACTAAACTTTAACTTTTTCTGAGTATGCAAGTTGGGCTGAAACAAGGATGTATGAATGATGAAACTGGAGGTAGGTGGGCTAAGTTATTTAGAGTTTGCTTGAATTGAGGCATTATGATATTAGCAGTAAGTGAGGCTGAGGAGCAATAGCAGAGATTCTGATTGTTGAGGAAGCTAGGATGGATTGGTGGAATGACTGTTTATTGTTAGCAAGTTGGTCAGGGATTGCTTAAAGTGGTAGAATAGCAGGTTTGAGAATGAGGGAGCTGTTGAATAACAGAAGTGAGAGCTATATTGTGTTGAGGCTAAAGTAGATGGAATATTCTGAGATATATTTGCTGAACATGTGGGCGGTATTACTGCAGATAAAGTTATAGGATGGCCAATGTGGGTAAGCTGCTGTAGATAAAGGCAGATGAAGAAGAAAATTGATATGGAATAGAGATTTGTGGTGTAATTGTGGTTTGAGATGAGCATTGCCAGAGGAAGGAGCAGGCAAATTGCCAAACTTGGTTGGTTAGGTTTGTTGAAGCAGTTTATGCTGATGGCTTTTAATTTGGAGTAGAGGTTCAAGGTTTGTGAGAGGGGGGCAGCCTTGGGCTTATGTTTAACTTGTTGCCTCCCTATCTAGCTAAAGCGGGTATTGTGTAAATGATAAGAGGATTGGATTATAACTAATGGTTATACTGAGGCTGGTTGTTGCTACTAGAGAGCTGGTGGTTGGTTTAGCTAAAGTGAAGTGGCAAGATGATGAGAGGTATGGCAGAAGCTATTGATTTGCTTTAGTATAACTATTTGGGAAATATGGTTGGTTAGCTACGGCAGATAAGAAGTTATTTAGTATTAAACTGTTGGTAGTTGGAGAAGGGCAGGCTCCAGATGTAATGAAGTTGTGTGGTAAGCAGAAAAGCTAGTAAGCGAAGGAATGTAAAGATGATAATAACTTCTTTGAACAGTAAACCAGTAACTAAAGCTAATTGTATAATTTCTTTGATAAGGTTAAGTTGGATGAGAGCTTGTAACGAATTGTAAAGAAGCCCAAAGGCTTAGAAAGATAACCATTGGAATACGAGAAGGGTATGAAGCTAGAAGCCCAGATAGAAAAGCAGCTGAGGCCAGGCATTGGAGCTAAATTTATTCAAAACTATAAGAGAGGCGAATGCTTAAGTAATTGAATATGAGTTGGAGTAAAGGTAGGAAGAAGAAATGAAACTGCAGATAGCCACGACAAATAAGGTTGAAAATAGCTCCAATAACAGAAAATATTGATTTTGTAGCAGGCTAAGGGTAAGTAATGGTTGCCTTGGATGGTGTGTGGATTGGCCTTTCTAGTAGTACTACTGTATTGATGTTGTAAACTATATGCCAGTGAGCTGGAGAAGGCTGAGGGCATTATTGGGGGTATGTCTAATTCAGAGATATGTGTAGTATTAACTGGAGGCCAGGTAAGATATATTTGAATATTAACTAGGATGAACCTCTTAAGCAATACGTGAAAAGCACT
>VOFB01003551.1_pt1 | contig 15597 bp, 30 predicted proteins | sample 5384141 | NCBI WGS metagenome assembly VOFB01 (sample SAMN12384721, study PRJNA508395) | human gut metagenome | isolation source: healthy gut A | host: Homo sapiens | reverse complement strand
TTGCCTGTATACTAAAGATTGTCAAAGTCAATGGTAACAGGGATTACCGCATACAAAGGGAGGTCATCAAATGAATTATAACACAGTTTACGTAGGAATGGATGTACACAAAGAAAGTTTTACATTTTGTGCGTACACAATCGATGCCGAAAAAGGTTCTCGCTTCCAGAGAACAGAAGCTGATTACAAAAATGTTCTGAGATATCTGGAGTTTCTTCGTACCGTCTACGGAAACGATGCTAACTTCATATGCGGTTATGAGGCTGGCTGCCTCGGTTACACTTTATATCATCAGCTAACAGAACATCATGTTAACTGTGTGATACTTGCTCCAACTACGATGCTTGAGCAGCGTAGTAAAAAAAGAATTAAGACTGATAAGCGTGATGCTGAAATCATCGCCAAATGTTTGGCGCAGCATAACTACAGTCCTGTTCACATCCCTACAGCAGCAGATGAGGAAACGAAAGAATTTCTCCGTATGAGGGATGATCATAAACTGGCACTTAAGAAGGTCAAACAGCAGATCCTTGCGTTTTGTCTTCGCCACAACTATCGCTATGATGGAAATAGTCACTGGACAGCAGCACATATCAAATGGCTTAAGTCATTAAAACCTGAGGCACTTTACAAAGAAATCCTCGACGAATATCTGCTGACCTATACTGCCCTTAGTGATAAGCTGGAACGATTAGATAAGCGCATAGAGGAACTTGCTTCCAAGGATGAATACAAAGAATCTGTTAAGAAACTTTGCTGTTTCATCGGTGTCAAGACACACACCGCATTATCTGTTCTGGTCGAGGTTGGTGATTTTCATCGTTTTGCGTCTGCACAGAATTTTGCGTCCTATCTCGGACTTGTTCCGGGCGAGGATTCCAGCGGTGATGGACAGACAAGGCTTGGTATTACCAAAGCCGGAAATCGCCATGTCCGTATGCTCCTTACAGAAGCTTCTCAATGCTATGCCCGTGGTCAGATAGGATTTAAATCCAAGAAACTGAAATCACGTCAAGCCGGAAATTCGCCACAGGTTATTGCTTATGCAGATAAAGCCAATGAACGCTTAAGGCGCCGATACTACAAAATGGTTCTTGGAAAAAGCAAGAAACCCAATGTAGCTAAAACAGCGATTGCACGTGAGCTTGCCTGTTTTATGTGGGGCATGATGACTGATCACGTTGCCTGATACAGGTATAACACCGTGCTGCTAATATCAAGGCTGGGCCGCCGCTGGCGGTGCTTCGCAGCCTTGACATCATCATCCCGCTGTTATGGTGGTAATCAAGCAGATGTAAGATGGCTTGCGCCACATACATCTGGCCAGTAATAAAAGTAACAACTGAAGACATCCTGAAAGGGCTTCGGCCATTTCAAGGTTCGAGCTATCTACGAAGTAACTATGTTGGCACAGAGAAATCTGTGATCCACGCGAATAGACGATAGAGCTCACGGCGGACCATTGACCTGTAGGTAGCCAATCCACGTATATCAGAGTGGCCAATGCCGGGAACTGATACTCCGAGGCTCTTTCAGGGTGCCTTCAGACAATTAAATAAATGTTTTTGGTGATTTCTGTTAATTTGTATATCTGCATTATAATAGTAGTTTTTAGGCATGTCATTTTTTCGTGATATCCATAGTTGCCAGATACAGCATTTTTAAAAGGCTATCATCTGACGGAAAAACTGTCTTGCTTTTGGTCACTTTCCGAAGCTGACGGTTGAATCCTTCAATGGCATTTGTGGTATAAATCAAACGTCTTACAGCTTCTGGATACTTGAAATAAGTGGACAGTGTTGCCCAGTTATCATGCCAGGATTTATAGATTTTCGGGTACTTGGAATCCCATTTATCTTTGAACAGTTCCAGTTCATTTAAAGCGGTTTCTTCCGTCGGAGCTGCATATACAAGCTTCAGATCAGCCATCAGTTTTTGATGTCTTTGTATGAAACAAACTTCGTTGAATTACGGATCTGATGGATGATACACTGCTGAATCTCTGTTTTTGGATAAACAGCCTCGATTGCCTGTGGAAATCCATTTAAACCATCAACGCATGCAATCAGGATATCCTCAACGCCTCTGTTTTTTAATCCATTCATGATAGAAAGCCAGAACTTGGCACTTTCGTTTTCTCCAACATACATTCCAAGGACATCTTTTTTTCCACTCATGTCGATACCAAGAGCAATGTAAACCGCACGTTTTACGATACGTCCTTCGCTGCGGACATGATAGTGGATCGCATCCATAAATACTACAGCATACACTTCTTCCAGAGGGCGTTCCTGCCATTCTTTTACAATCGGCAGGATTTTGTCTGTGATCCGGCTGATTGTACTGTCAGAAATATCAATATCGTATAATTCACGCATATGGGATTCAATGTCTCCGGTGGTCATTCCCTTGGCATACATGGAAAGTATTTTTCTTCCATGTCCTGAGTTACGGTATTTTGATATTTTTAATCAGCTGTGGTTCATAATCACCGTTACGATCCCTTGGAATCGCCACATCCATATCTCCATAACTGGTGTGCATGGTTTTGCTGGAATGTCCATTTCTAAACCAGTTTCGTTCTTTCATATGTCCTGTAAGTTTGTTTCTTGCGTTCATCGCCATTGTGTTTTCACTATCCCAGCGGAACTTCGCGTTTTTTATTTTCTCGAAGACAGAACTCTCTTAGATTGTTTATTTCATTCTGTTCGTGATGTTGTCTTACGCATGTTTTCCAAAATGAATAAAACCGAAAACTTTTACTCCCTGGGCTTATCTGTGTTCTTCACACTTTTTGTAAAATGATTTAAAATGGAATCCTCATATCCACGCTCTCATCTCAGAGGGTGGGGCTGGTAACATCACTCCTTGGCGTCCTGTCAAACACTTTGATTACAATTTCCTTCGTAATGCTTTTCGCAAAGTACTGCTTGAACGACTTACCTCCCCGTGATGTTGTCTTACGCATTGGTCCGGCTTTTCGCAAAGTCAAAAATGAAATGTACACGAAACACGCTGACGGCTTTTATGTCCGTGCAAAACCAAATCTTTGCACTCCTGATATCACCATTAAATACATCAGCCGATACCTCGGCAGACCTGTTATTGCCACATCGCGTATTGATACTTATGACGGTGAAAACGTAACCTTTCATTACACCAGACACGAAGACAATAAAACTGTTACTGAAACCATTCCTGCTTTAAACTTCATTCAAAAACTCATTGTCCATATCCCCGAAAAACATTTCAAAATGCTTCGCTACTATGGGATATATGCAAAACATCATAAGCAGGAAATGAAGCTCCGTAAATGTATTTCTGCCGAAAAACAACGTTTCCTACGTTCTATTCAGGACTGGCGGCAATCCATTCTGCTCTCTTTCGGATACGACCCTCTCTGTTGTTCCGAGTGTGGTACTTCTATGTTGGTTTTAGAAGTTTACCACAAAAAAACTACACTATTTGAACAATATCGAAAGGTTATGAAATATGGATAAATCCATGTTCATAATAATTCTTTCTCCATAGTCAGATAGTGCAGCTAACCTAAACCAAAACAAAAACTTCATAAACAACGTCATGGCTAAGCACAACGACACCAACAATGATTTTTACATTCTTCCTCATGATAAATTCACCCTTCCATAAATTCATCTGTTAAGAATATTCTTATTTTTCGCTCTTATTGAACATACTAATTATACCACAATATATGCAAGTTTTCCATATGCTTTTCTTCCTATGCCGTATGCTGATTTGCCCTAACATCATTCTCAATCAGCCTCTTTATCTTGTCCTTCATGCTTTCTTCGGCATCCTCATTGAAATGCACTCTCACAACATACATTGTGCCACCTATCTGCTTTCTGAGTGCTACCGGTGTGTGTGATTTTCTATTCTCCATTTGTGTTCCCCTTTATGTCTGCCTGGTAAGGAAGAGCCTCTTTCAGCTGACAACCGGAAGCTGACAACCGACCTCTAAAAACTCTCAATTCCTTTTATTTATAGTTACTTTTCCTAAATTTACTTTTTCTCAAATATTCCGTTGCTTTCGTTGTCAGAACTATATATATCCCTTAAAAACATAGTAAATATAAGGTTTTATAGAACATAGAACCGACAACGGGGTTGGCAACGGGATAGACAACCAGCCGACAACCTATCAGGCATTTATCCCTCCATCCACTCCGGTGGCAATGATAACTGCTCCATCTGCTCCTTGGTTATCGGTTGAAAATCCTGACCTCTGTTGTCAGGCTTCTCCCATCCTTTCTGCCTGCGGTATGGTTCAGGAAAATGTCTTGGATTACTAAAGGCAATCCAATCACTGCAGTTATTCATAATGTCATTAATCTCACGAATTTCCCATTGTGCCGGATTTCCGTCATTTCCCAATGCCTCAGAATATAACTGCCTTGAACATACCATGCTTCCCTCGTAATGCTCCAAATAGTCAAGAATCAGCTCTTTCTTGGTATCTTCCTGCATAAACTGCTTCTGATACTCACAAAGCTCTTTTTTCCATCTCTTTCGGAAGCCTCAGCTGGCATTTGCCACTCCTGTAGATTTCCATAGCCTCTGCCCACATCTGGTCGATATATTCCCTTGATGTCTTTTCATCATCAGTATATGAGTTGGTATACATTATCATCATCCATTTTCTTCAAGTCATCCGTAAACCAGTCATCTTCCATGGCAAGGAAACGCAGAAAAGTGGATTTACCGGCTCCCTGACCACCTACCAGGCAGAGCATTACTTCAAACTTGATGCCCGGGCATGAAATTCTTGCTATCGTCCCTATCATAAAAAAGCTTCATTACCTCATAGGTGTACTCACTGACCTCTGCCCCTAAGAAGTGATGCAGTGCATAGCGTATCCTCTCCCAGCCATCCCATGTTATGGAATTGATGCGGTCAAGAACCGGATGGTATCTGTTTTCATTTGCCACGACCTTTATCACATCCTCAATCCGCTTTTCGTTGGATAATCCATAATGCTTTTCAAGGTAGACAACAAGGAATTTCAAATCAACATCCGTCAGGCTGTCGCTTTCACGATACCATCCCAAATCCCTTTGTAATGTCGATTTTATCCGTAAACATGTTCAGACGGAATGCACCCTGCAGATTAGGGTCATTCATCAAAATCAGACGATAGTTACCGACTGTTTTCCTGACTTCTCCCTTTTCTGTGCTCTCCAGCATCGCCCTGACTTCTCCGATACTCTTCAATTCTTCCTGCAATCGACTTCACCCCTTTCCAATGTCAGAAACAACAGAAGCTCTGTCAGGGATATCCTTTTCAAGGAGAGTATCAAGCTGATATTCCACTTTACTGATATTCTGCAGAGCTTCTACAAAGCAGGGATGCCATTCCTCATCCATGCTCTTCGGTGCATATTCTGTTTTCCATTTCCTTAACAGATGATAATAGTCTGACAGAACACAAAAAACACTGCTTCTGCTCTTCATCCAGTATCTGCTCCGGTGTTTTCTTTGGTGCCATCTTTTTCGGTGGTGCCCGGTTGGTTGCGTCATAATTTAGTCCAAAGTCAGATGCAATCTTCATTGCAGCTGACTTTGGTGCAAGACCGAAAATACTTTGCCACAAAATCAATGGCATCACCGGTATCTCCACAACCAAAGCAATAGTACCTCTTATCCATCTTCATGCTGGGAGTCTTGTCTTTATGAAACGGACAGCAAGCCAGCCCGCTCCGGTTGATTTTAATACCATACTGCATAGCCACTTGCCTTGCAGTGACATTTTCTTTCACTACTGCAAATACATTCATGCTTATCCCAATTCCTCTCCCCTTGCTTTTTTTGTGTGCTGGTGTTTCTGCCACCTTTGCTCTCTGCTCCTCTACAAGCCTCTTATTTACCTCAAGAAGGGCACGAACCGACTTCCTTGCATGTTCCTTTCCCTCAGACTTCTTTTGCTCCTTTAAGCGTGGATTTTGCAATGTTTCCATTACTTTCCCGGCTACTTTCTGTGCCATGCCCCTGAGCCTGTTTTCCAAATTATCAAGACACCTTCCGACAAAATCCCTGCTTGTCCTTTGGTGTCTTTCTCTCATCCGAGGTCAGCCACTTTTTATATCTGCGAAGCTCCTCAATATCTTCCGCCCTGGTCTGCTCTGCCATTGTATCAGATACTGCCTCACATGCTTTTTCATAGGCATCCTCAGCTACCTGTTCCACAAAATTCTCCATATCCAAAACTCTCATGGTAATCTCATCCAGAACTGCCTGCTTCTCTGCAATTCGCTTTTTTCTGATTTTCAATTATAAAGTCCTGCTTTTCAAGATAGCCTGCACCACCATAAACCGGCTCACACTCCACCTGCACTCCGTTTCTCTGTGCTATCTCCAAAAACAATTTTCTGCATTCTGCATCAAAGTTCATTTTCCGGTTATTGTATTTCCCTTTCTTTCTTTGTTGGGTCAGGCAGTTCAAATCCCAGCTCTTCCAGTGCTTTATCTTGCTGGGGACACAATTCTCCATATTTGTTTTTGCGTCAAATACATGCCTCTCATGAATATGCGGGTTGCCTCATCCAGGTGCAGTGCCCAGTCCAATATATGAATGTGGGAGCCATATCTTTTATTGAACTCGTCAAAGAACTCTGCTGATACCTTAGCTAGCACATCCGGTGTAACCGCATGGTCTATATTGCCAAGCTGTATCACGCTTTCTTCCGGGCAGGTCTTATTATTTTTCAGTACATCATCAATGGTTCTGTTCCGTTCCGGATGCCTTGCCATCTCATTTCTCTCATTCTGTGCATCCACATGGTCTGAGTAATGCTCAAAATAATAGGCACGCTCAACTTCGGTAAAAGTAAACTGCCTCTCTTGGGAGCTACCGGCAAAGCTGTAACCCTGATAGCAGTCCCAGTAAACATTCTGCTTTGTTCTTTCCGAATCAATATGCTCACTGTTCTCCACATCAAAATCTCGGTCATTATGCTTTACATCATAGACCCCATGCTTTCCGCTTCTGCCATTATGCCTTGAAGCTTTCATTGTCTTTTCTCTCCTCTCCACTGTTTTGTTTTTTTTGATGGCGGAGCCGATAAACCCTTGCGTTTGCGGCAAGTAATACCCAGTACTTATCGTCGCAACGACAATAAACTGGGCAAGGCTTCCGCCCTTGACCTGATGAAGGCTCTGCCTCTCAACTCCGACAAAGGTTGCACCTCTGTACTCTGCTCCGAAGGAGTTGAAATCTGTCATCCCACAAGACGGATAACACAGTTCAACTTCTCCGGTTGCCCTGCATTTCCTGCGGAAATTTGAGCATGAAAAAAGCACTCAAGACTTCTCTCAAGTGCTTTCTGCGAAATCCTATTCAGGCATTCCAATCGTCGGTTCCAATGCAAGACTGCCTGCCGTTGCATAGACCTCCGTTCTCCCTGTCCTGCCTGCGGATTTCTTCTTTCATTGCCTGCATTTTTGCACGCTTTTCATTTTTACACGCTCTTCATATTTCCTCTGCCATCCACTTTCTTTTCTTCGTAAATACTGCTGATGTCTCCTGTCCTTGATTCTGTTAATCCGGTCAATCTCAGCCTGCTCTTCAGCAGTAGGTTCTGTCATCATTGCCGGTGGAACATACCGACCAACAAAATTGAAATAGATTTCAATCTCCTGCGTGGTTTGATGCTCCCCTTTCTGTCTCTTTCATGCACCAGCACCTTATCAACAAATTCATTTACCATTGCCGGTGTCAGTTCCTCGAACTTCTCATATTTATCAATCAGTGCAATAAACTTGCCGGCAGAATTTCTGCTTTTCTCATATTCTGTGAGCTTCGCTTCCAGCTCCTTAATCTCTGCATCCAGCTCCGCTTTTTCCCTGGCATACTGCTTATCAAGAACCTCATATCTGCTGTCCGGTAGTTTGCCGAGAATATTGTCCTCATAAATACGGCAGATTAGCTTCTCCAGCTCCTCACAGCGATTTCCAGCCACTGCGATTCTTGCCCTGACCTTTTTTACCTCTGCATCCTCCTGTGTTGACTGTGCCATTGTTATGGTGTCTATGAACTCGCTCCGGTCATACTTTGCATATTCAAAGATTGCCCTGAGTGTGTCTCCTATCAGTTCCAGCACCACTGACTCGTTAATCCTGTGCTGTGTCTTGCACAATGTTCCGCAAGGTACCTTGGTATAAGCAGAACAGGTATACTGGGCAATCCTCTTTCCATTGCTTGTCCGGTGCACATACATTTTTGCACCACAGTCAGCACAATACATAAGACCGGTAAGAACATGATGCTCTCCCCATCCGTCCGGGTATCTCCTTACATTTTCCCGTAATTTCTGCACTGTATCAAAGGTCTGCTGGTCAATAATCGGCTCCTGCGTATTCTCAAATATTACCCAGTTGTCCTCTGATACATAATGGCTCTTTTATCCTTAAAATGCTTCTGTGTTTTAACATTGACCGTGTGACCTAAGTATTCCCTTTTCTTCAATATCCCGACTACTGTAGAAGAACCCCATCCATAAGGGTCTTTCACTTTCTTGTTTCTGTTATTCCCCTGCCCGAAGCGTGCCATATGCACTGCCGGTATTTCCACTTTTTTCTCCTGCAGAAGTTTTGCTATCTGATAAGGACCCAGCCCATCAATAGTCCATTTGAATATCTGCCTCACGATTTCAGCAGCTTCTTCATCCACAATCCAATGATTTCCGTCATTTTCATCTTTCAGATATCCGTATGGTGTAACACTAGCCACATGCTTTCCGGATTTTCCCTTGGATTTGAATGTGGATTTTATCTTTTGCTGATATCCTTGGCATACATTTCATTCATAACATCCCTGAATACAAGGAAATCGTCATCTCCATTGTAACTGTCATGGTTATCGTTAATTGCAATCAGACGAACTCCCTTTTTGCGAAAGAACTCCCGGAGCTGACCTACCACAAGATAATCCCGCCCTAACCGGCTCATATCCTTTAGAATAATGGTTTCCACTTCTCCATCTTCCACAAGCTGTATCATAGCCTTAAAGGATGGTCTGTCAAAGGTTGTGCCGGATATACCATCATCAGTGAAGTGCCTGAACCTGGTCCACCCTTTTTCTCTGCAATAATCTTCCAGCAGCTTCTTTTGATTTGATATACTGTGTTCTCATCCTCTCGGCTTAATCGTTCATATAATACAATTATTTTCTCACTACTCATGTTCTGCTCCTTTCCTCTGTATTTGAGCCAAAAGTAATAAGCTCAAAGAGAATCTTTAATCTGTTAAGGTACTAAAAAGTCTCTTTCATCTTATTACACCCGCAGCATTTTGCAAAGTTTATGGTATTGAGGACTTTAATCTTATAAATCTTGCCCCGCTTCAGCATCTTCCCACATTCCACTTTTCAAGACCGGATTGTGTCCTTTCGGGTCAGTGACGAGTTTCAATAGGACGAGTGCATCTGCATCAGGTTCGGCCACCCTTTTTAACATCTTTCCGAAAAATCTTGTTTTACCGGAGCCGGAACCGCCAATCACAAGAATATTTTTATTTCTTGCATACTTCGGCTCTTTCGGTCTGCCGGACATCATCAGTCGTTCCGTCTGGTCAGAAGGACATTATTTTCAAACACAGAGTCCATATATGGCTCTATGTCTTTGGCATTCCCCACCTTGCGGAACCGTATTCAACACCCTGCCGGAATTTCTTGGCATTCTTCGCCTTATAATAAACAATGAATTTTAAGGCAACGCCTCCGGCGATTCCAATCAGCAAATCACTCAGAAAAAACTGGGGAACGGATTGGAAAACATCCTGTCCATTTGGCTCATTACTACCATCATCTTGTCAGACGCATTACTGCCCTCTGCCACTCTCCATAAAAATGCTGCCTTATTACAGAAGTACCCGGCAAGCACATAGGGAAGATTCAGCAGTATCAGCTTTTTAACATCTGCACTTTTTGCTTTTTCCTTCAGCTTTTTGGGGACAGCATTTAAATCTTTGGTAATGCCTGCTATGATGTTACTCAAAGGCTCTGCCCCTGTCCTTATTCTTTTCCCGGCTCCGTTCTCTGTTCTGATCCTTTGATACCACATCCCGGAAATGCTTTAATTTCTGCCTTGCAGAAGTCCTACTGTTCTTTTTCTCATTTCCATAAACAAATTCCTTAAATGCCTGTGCTACGCATCGGCATCCCTGCCCTTGAAAAAACCAGATACTTCGGTGGCTCGGTGGTCTTATCCTTTTTCACAGCAAAATCAACATTGTATTTACGAGCTACCCGCTCAAAGGATTTGATATTGCCATCTGTGATTTCAATGGATGAAGCACCTGCACCCTCGCCCACCAATTCCTTAACCGACACTTTACCATGCGTTTTCTGTGCCTGTTTTCTGCAATGATTCAGATACATTCTCATGGCAGATTTCAGGATATTGGCATCCAGCTTTGCAGCCTTAATCACAAGGGCGATTGTTTTCTGCGTTACTTCTTCCTGCATCTGTACCTCCTTCTTTCCTTTTTCACTGCTGTTCCTTCAGGGCGGAACAAGCAGCCGATGTAGACCTAAATATTTCATGTTCTCCTACAAAACTTTCCCATTCATTCAAGATTTCCTTTAGTTTTATCAACAATTCCTAAGTCCTTTAAATACACAATTCATTCCCGATACCACCATCCTCATCTAATTCAATATCACCATATGAAATATCAACCTTTGCATACCATATCTCATCTTCATATTCACCTCGTAAACTAATATCTATTTCATCTTTTTTCTCCCGGACTTGGCAACAAATACATTTCATCAACATCTAAAGTATATTCTTCTTGCTCTACAGAATAAACAACATATTTTTTTCCATATTCTATACATTCAAAATGGCCTTCTATTTTATAATTAAGCAACTCAGCATATTTTTCCTCTGACCATTCTGTAATATAAATAGTCCTTCCAATGCGTCTGTTTCAATATCTGGACATATTTCAGATAATTTTATCAATAGATTTTTCAAGGAATTAATTGGAACATCTGAAATCAAATCTCGAAGTTCCTTTTCATAAAAACAAATCAATTCTTCGATACTATGTTCAATACTTGAAAATCCTTCATTTAAATCATTTAATTCACTACTAAACTCCGATGTTTGTAATATTTCCTCAACATAGCTTTCAAAAAGAACTTAAGGAAGAGAGTCCCACACTTTCTCTTATGGTATCTTCGATATCTTTTTTTCATATTGTTCAGCTATTTCTCGTTCTCTTTCTTTAATATCCTCCTCCATCTCTTCAATTATTTCAACATTTTTAACATCATCCCTAAGTTCTGAACCAATAAGTTCTTCAAAAGAACATATATACTTAACAATATCCCTTAAACTCTTTTTTGCAAATCTACAAGTATATCTGGATGTAGCTCCTTCTTTTTTCTCTGGATTAGAAAAATCCTTATAATTTCACGTAACAAAATAAATTATATCTTTCTCATTTACAGTTATAAATTGATTAATATTTATTAAAGATTCTGTAATCACACCATCCCCATTTGATTCTTTTTTCAACTCTATGAAATGGAGCCTTTCTTATAAATTTTTCTCTTTAATACCATATCCATCAATGAAATATCTTCAATTTGAATACAATTTTTATGGTTAAATATCAAATCGATGGACTTAAAAATGTCATCTTTATAAGCCTCCTCGTTTTGATTCAAATAATGTTAATGCAGCATTGAGTTCTTTTTCGAGCATTCTTTTGTAAACTGATAAATCTAATCCTCTATCTCAAGCGTTGACACACCATAAAGTTTTCCAATATCATCCAATACTTTTTGGATTTGTATTCCAACATTATCTATTTCTTTATCCAGATGTCTATATGTTTCTGTCTTAACTATTTCCGGTACAATTAGCTTTTATCTCATCAAACTCCAACAATTTCAGAAATTTGTTTAACAATTTGTTATCAATTTGATTTCTCCGGTCAACAACCATATCAATAATTATATTTGTATCTAAAAGAACATAATTCATAATTCAAATCTCCTAATATTTTTTTATACCTACATCTCTCTGGATAATATATAATCACAGCTACAAAATATATTTCCAATTCTAAAGATTTAGGTTTATTTAATCCAATTTACACCGATAAAGCCTTTTTTAAGTCAGCTATTTTACTCCTTCTGACAATATTGTTTTTTATTTTTCAAAAAACTCCTTCAATGATTTATTTAACAAGACTCAAATATAAAGGGTTACCGATTCATTATACTATTCTATACATTTTCAAAGAATCCTGAGATATAATACATTTTGTATACATTTTCTTTACACACTTCACCAAAAAAGTCTTTTACCTCATTAAACAGTAAATATACATCCTCTTCCTTTGGAAACAATTCACCTGCATTTTTTCCATAATGGTACATCGGTGTTCTATACAAATCACCAATCACTTTCAACCGATTATGATACATATCATATTCCGATCTTTTATCCATCACAAAAGATGCAATCCATTTCCATTTAGGGGCAATGTTAAATTCACGAGGGATATATCTTATCAACTGCATCAAACATATCCATCATCATATACGTTATATCATCTTCTCTCATTGCTTTTCCTAAAGTTACTAAAACGCTTTTTACAACCGAGTGCTACTTCATCCTTTCTTTTTCTGAACAAATAATGTCAATAATTTCTTTGTCAACCTTTTCATCATCTAATAAAAAAGGCGACTCCGTAGAATTAATTAATGAATAGACTCTTCCGCAGATTGATACCATTTCATCATACGCGGAATCATAAATGAAACCGCCTCTTATTCCATTATAAACACCCACAGCACCAAAACAATTGTTTCTTGTGGGAAGTGCATCCTTTTCAATAAATAATGGTACTAACATATTCTGAATTTCACCACATATATCATCTATGTACTGCCACGAATCTATAGTTGTATCAAACTGATTCATCTGATATTCACCCTTAAACAAAACAAATGCTACATCTTTATTTTGTCTAATCAAGTCATCGCCAAGCATTTTATCTATACAATAATCTTCTAGTCCCGAATACTTGTCCTTTTCTTGACTACATTCATCCAAAAACCTGTTGGTATTATCAATATTTTCCTAGCTTAATAGACTTATTAAGCACCAAATTTTCTATTGGAAAAACAAAGACATCTCTATCACCCTCAATACCTTTCTCCTCATTTTTTAAAACAAAGGATGTGTTAATCGAAGAAATATGATCTGAAAATGAATTCATTTTCTCTTCAATATACATATTAATATCACATAAAGTATATATCCCAGTATTAATCAAGTTTTTAGCAAAAGTAATAATCTCCCAAAATATATTCATCAAAGCCTAAATGTGCTCTTTTCTATCCATAAATTCTAATAAACTATGTCCTTGATGCAGCACTAAAGTTCTCAATACTTCAGAATAAAAGCAAAATACATCTAGTTTTCTTCATATTTCTTCTGATTATCACTATTTACTGCCATTATTCTTTTATTTTCTTTCGTAAAATTAGCAAATTGTGAACATCCTATCATTCCTATTCCCTCAAGAGTTGCAAACAGTTCAGAAAATGTGCTTTGAAGGCTCGGAATCGTAAATGTACGGCAGGCTTTCGTAATATAGTATCTACACATCATATATACTTCATCCGTTCGATTCATGAATATGATAGGATAAAAATCATTATTTTGCTTAATGGCGAATAACTAACTTCTAAACCGATTCGGTATTTCATTAAAAAATGTTTTTCATGATAAAGTTTCAATATTTCCAGTTACAATATTAATATTGAACGCCATAAGATATGTTCCTATTGCCCCTGGTTTACTTATAGACCATTCTTTTCTATCATATCTATATTGAGTAATCGCCAAAAATCGCACGCTCTCTCAACATTAAACACCATTTGTTCTACATCTTTATTTACCAATTTACGTTGAATAAATAATGTACAATACTGTAAAGTTATTCAAAATTTCTATTAACTCTGTTTACTAGCCAAAATATCAATTAACTCTTTTTCATCATCATTAAGTTCTACTGCGGTTTGATAATCTTCAAACAGTATAAATGGAACATAAACAAGTAAATAATCACCTAGCCGATCAATTGAATTCATCACAAGATGTTCAACTGGAATAATTGAAAAGATTGTATCATCTCTTTTCTCTATATTAGTTTCAAATTTATTTTCATTATATAACTCCGATTCCCCTTTTTCCATTATAGCAATTAACAACTTTTATTGAAGACGGAGTTTGAAACACTGTAAAAATTCTAGAAAACACACCTTCTCCTATATATTGCTTCACTCCATTTTCATTTTCAATTTCTATTCCCTTTTTCAAGACTAAATATTCCACTTTTCCCTTTGAATTTTGAATTTATTCGTGCTGTTTCTTTTCACTTAACCATCGCCATTTTATTCTATCATTCTCAAATGTACGCATCCACGCATTTATATCTATTGTCATTTTAACAACTTTTTTTTTCCTTGTATGATATCTAAAATATAATCCTCTTTAAATGGTTGCAAAAAAAATAGGATATCCAAGTGGATCAAACATAGTTTGTCTAAAATCTACGATAGGCATATTAATTCCTAGCCCCTTAGCCCATGCCTCAAATGCAATACTTGGGAATTTTTCTGTTTCATATACTCCAATCAATAAACACCCTTCAATAACAGAAATAGCATGCCCTTTTTTAGTACATTTTTCTAATAATTCATTAACAGTATGATCAAATGTTCTAATGGTATTTCATCTTTATCTATTGTTACTGATAAGCCTTTGTAAAAAGATCAATTCCCTTTCCTTCATTAATTGTTTTACATGTTTTTATGCTTCTATCAATTTGTCTTATATCTCGACTCAATTGCTCTTTCTTTTTTTTATCTAATTTGTTAAGTTCACTTATCAAATAATTGGGACAATTCTCTTTACAATATTTTCTATTATCTGAAACATTTCATAATTTGTCTTTCCCGCTTTCAATTCTCCTATTTGAAGTCCTTTTGAGGAGTAAACGTAACAATATCTCCTACTTGTATAAATGACGTCAAATCACTAATAAGAACAAAACCTTCAGGATTTTCCTTTACATATTCATCTATATAATACAACTCAGAGTCGAGATTAGAATCTGTAATATCAATCAATTCGTCCGTAGTATAATCTGCGCATAACAATATCATAATTAAAGAGTTGCCATGCAATAGAATCCATTGATTTGCGCACAACCATTTCCTGATACTTTGCTTTTTTTATCAAATCATCTATTTCATGTATTTTATCTTTATTTTTTTCTCTTCTTGCCTGCTTTTAAATCTACATTTAACAGTTTTTGTTCCTTTAGAATTTTCGTAACAAAAATATAGCATTTTTTTTGTGCTATGAAAAAAAACCTTTATGGACTTGAACTGTAAAATCCTTCCTCTTGTCTGAATCTGCCATCAAAGAAGCCATATTTTTATATGAACAATGTTCGATTCCATATGAACGCACCCCATTTATTAATATCTTTAATTCTCTATAAATACAATATCCTTCATATTGTTCCCTTTCATCCAAACTTAACTA
>VOFB01004708.1_pt1 | contig 15601 bp, 33 predicted proteins | sample 5384141 | NCBI WGS metagenome assembly VOFB01 (sample SAMN12384721, study PRJNA508395) | human gut metagenome | isolation source: healthy gut A | host: Homo sapiens | reverse complement strand
CGCCCAGACGCTCGGCGACACGAACGGCCTGGCGCGCCATGCAATCGGGCTCCGAGCCGAAGAGCTGCACGGCGAGCACGGCTTCATCTTCGGGGATCGGTCAGGGCGAAGGTCTTGACACCATTGTACTCGAGGCCCTTAGGCACACCATCTCGGAAAACGTGAGCCCTGCGCCATGTCGAAGGCACAAGCTCCTGAAAAGCGCGATCGGTCACGCCGGCCATCGGCGCGAGCCAAAGGCGTGGCGAGGTATGTGTCCAGAGGCTGGGCAGGCGCTACTCGTCGTCGACGGAGGATGACCATGAACGCCTCTTTGCGGAACCTGCTTCTCGAGCAGCTTGCGCTTACGACAGATGTCGCCGCCGTAACACTTAGCAAGCAACGTCCTTGCGACGCGCTTTGACGGTAGAACGGGCGATGATCTTGTTGCCGATAGCACCCGGATGGGAACCTCGAACAGCTGACGCGGGATGATCTCCTTAAGTTTGTCGCACAGACCACGGGCGGGCCATAGGCCTTGTCCTTATGGACGATAAACGACAGCGCGTCCCACCTCGTCGCCCGAAAGCAAGATATCGAGCTTCACGAGCTCGGAGGGACGGTACTCGTTGAACTCGTAGTCGAGCGAGGCATAGCCCTTGGTACGGCTCTTGAGCGGGTCGAAGTAGTCCAAGATGAGCTCGGAGAGCGGCATATCGAAGCTTGCATCTCGACCGATTTGTCGTGAGGTAATCATGTCGGTCGTTACTTGCCGCGGTGCTCGATGGCGAGCTGCATAACGGCACCCGTGTACTCAGGCGGGCAGATGATCTTTGCCTTGAGGTAGGGTTCCTCGATACGCTCAATGGCGTGGCCTCGGGGGAAGGTCCTGCGGGCTGCGGACATCGATCATTTCGCCGTCGGTGAGGTAGACGTGATACTCCACCGAGGGCTCGTGGCAATGAGGTCAAGCCCGAACTCACGCTCGAGGCGCTCCTTGACGACCTCCATATGCAGCAGGCCCAGGAAGCCCACGCGGAAGCCAAAGCCGAGCGCCACCGAGGTCTCGGGCTCCCACAACGACCGGGTCGTTGACATGCAGCTTATCGAGCGCGTCACGCAGGCTCTCGTAGTCCGTTATCGATCGGGAACAGGCCCGTATAGACCATGGGCTTAGCCTCGCGGTAACCGGGAAGCGGCTCGGGACAGGGGTTCGACGCCCAGGTAAGGTGTCGCCCACGCGAACGGCCTCGGGGTCCTTCAGGCCCGTGACCACGTATCCGACCTCGCCGACCGTCAGCGCGTCGACCGGCGTCTCGGCGGGACGCTTGACGCCCACGCCATCGACCAAAAAGTCGCCCTTTGCCTGCATCATGCGCAAGGTATCGCCCTTTTGATGGAGCCGTCAAAGATGCGCACTGTGGCGACGACGCCACGATACTCGTCGAAGTATGAATCCAAGAATGAGTGCCTTGAGCGGCGCATTCGCATCGCCCTTGGGCGGAGAGATGAAAGACAATGGACTCCAGCAGATCGTGGATGCCCTCGCCGGTCTTGCCCGAGACACACACGGCATCATCGGCAGGGATCGCGGTCATCCTCGATCTCGGTCTTAACCTCGTCCGGGATGAGCCGAGGGCAGGTCGATCTTGTTGATGGCCGGCACAATGTCCAGATTGGCGTTCATGGCAAGCGTCGCGTTGGAGACGGTCTGTGCCTCGACGCCCTGTGTGGCGTCGACAACGAGCACCGCGCCCTCACAGGCTGCCAGCGAGCGCGAGACCTCATAGGTGAAATCCACGTGGCCCGGCGTATCGATCAGATTGAACTGATACGTCTCGCCATCGTCGGCGTCATAGGACACGCGAACGGCATTGGACTTGATCGTGATGCCGCGCTCGCGCTCGATATCCATGGTGTCGAGCAGCTGCGACTCCATGTCGCGCTCGTCGACGGTATGGGTGAGCTCGGAGAATGCGGTCACTGATCGTGGACTTGCCATGGTCGACGCACACGCGGCGCACGGCGGTCTTCATCTCGGCCTTGGCGGCGCGATTGCGCAGGCGGCCTTCTCGTTGGTCTTGATACGCTTCTTCTGACTTTTGATGTTCGCCATTTCCGGCTTTTCCTTTCGATGAAAACCCATTGTCTCTCGCAGTGGGTGCGACGAAACTACGAGATGATATCACAGTTGCGCGTCATCTCATCGACGAATGTGAAACTCGACGCGTGCAGACGTCCAAGACCCAGCGTTCGTCGCCTGCTGGTCGGCACCCGTCTTCATCGCCCGAGTCGCAGGCAACGGCCCTGACGAGCGCGGCCTCGAGCTCGGCTTCGAAAATCCGCTTGCCCACCGTCCGTAGTTCTTCACCTGCCAATCAGGCCGCCCGAGCGCGGAGGCAAGCGCGCCGGTTCCCCTGACCCTGCAAAGTCCTTTGCGACAAGCAGGTCGCGAACTCCTGTTGACGCACATGGTCAGCAGGCCAAGGTGACTGGGCGCTCATGCGCGCGAGTAGGACTGCGCATTTCGTCGCATCGCGTTCCGCAAGCGCATCGCTCAAGTGCCAGGGCTTGGGCTCGGCGACGCGAGCGACGTACGCCTGCACCTCGGGCAAGTCGATGACGGCGCCACGCCCCCAGGGCAATGGCCATCTTGGTCAGCTCGCCGTCGAGGTGGATGGTCGATCGCCGATGAGCGAGATGAGCTCCCGGCCGCCGGGCGCGTAATGCCTACGCCCTTGCTCTGGGCAAACTGCTGCACTTTGCTGCGGCAGCTCACGTGCGCCGAGCGGGCTGCAATCGATGACGGCCTTCTTGTCGACCTTGGCGATCGCCTTGTACCAGACGCGTGTTCTTCGCGAGCTTCGGCGATGAGCGCGAGGACGGTCGTATCGTTGGGGCTCTCGAGATACAGACGATGGCCTCTTGCGCCGCCTTCTTGAGACGCTCCGCAGATTGGATGACGACGAGGCGCTTCGCTCATGAACGGCATCGTATTGTGCCGCCGTGAGCTCGTCGGGGGCGAGCGACCCACCTTCGAGCACGTCCTTGTTGAAGTCGAGATCGCCGAGCTTTGCCATGCGCTCGTTGAGACGCCCGTAGACGACGAACTCGTTTGAGCTCGTCGGCGCCGACGATGAGGTATACGGGGAGAAAGTCGTTATCCGCCATGGCAAGCTTCCCTCAGCAAGAAGGCCGGGTGCATCCGGCCTTCAGTGTTCTGGCAGCCCGTACCAGATTCGAACTGGCGACCTCCGCCTTGAGAGGGCGGCGTCCTAAACCGCTAGACGACGGGCCATTCATATTGGCTGGGATGGAGGGAGTCGAACCCCCATTGACGGAACCAGAATCCGCTGTCCTGCCATTAGACGACACCCCAGTAACAAGTGCCGAACCCTGTGCGGCGCGAGATTGCATATTACGGAATCAATCACGACCCGTCAAGCGAAAGCGCGGATTAATTTGCAGATGTCGGATTTCGGTCGCACGTGACCCGATTTCGCCCAGGTTCTCGAGGTGGTTCGCATGGATGGTCCTCGCCTATCATCGCGCGAGAGACGAACGCAGTGGAGGGTCAGATGGACGCCGAGGAACTATCCCTGAAAGCACATTCGCTCCTGAGACGAGCAGGACTCGCCGAGCTTCCCCGTCCCGTACTCGTTGGTACGCTCATCATCGCGCTTGCGCTCGTGCTCCTTGCCACCTGGCATTTCTGGCCAAGAGCAGATGCCGACTTCATCCGCAACAACGGCAAATGCGTCGCAGCAGGCATCCGTTGCCTCGGCGGGCAACCCGGCGGCAATGCAAGAAGCTGGCGAAATCGTGGTCGATGTCGAAGGTGCCGTCAGCGCGCCGGGGCTCTACGCGCTACCGGCGGACCTCGCGCGTAGGCGATGCCATCCAGGCGGCTGGCGGGCTTGCGGCCGATGCGCAACTTGGACCGCAAACCTCGCCCAGAAGCTCTCCGATGGCGAGCAGGTCATCATCCCGGCAATCGAAGACGCGCAAGAGGCGACACCGGGAAACACGGGCGTGACGGAATCTTCGATGAGGACGGATGGAAAAATCAACATCAACACGGCAGGCGCCGAAGAACTCCAGGAGCTCTCGGGCGTGGGGCCCGCGCTTTCCGAGCGCATCATCGCCTATCGCGAGGCAAACGGTCGTTTCGCGAGAATCGAGGACCTGCAAACGTCTCGGGTATCGGCGAGACGCGCTTCGCGAACCTCAAGGACAAGATCTGCGTATGAGCTTACTTCACTCGAGACACCCGCCCGCCCATCGCTACCTCCCCTCCCCTTTTCGCAGCCTTGAGCGCATGGATGGCAATTTACCTGGCAGAAGAGCTGACATGGCGCATATATGCGGATGAGCTCGAGATGCATGACCTTGTCTTGAAGTTGCCGGCACGGCACTCGTCACCATCCTCATCGTGCTCGCGTGGCGACGGCTCGCGCCGCAGCACGCCAGAAACGCCATCTCCCACCTCACGCGCTCGGGCATCGCAATCATCCTCATGGCGTTTACCAGCGCATTCGTCTGCGGGTTTTGCTTTTGGACAGGATGGGCCAACGATGCCGAACGGCTTCCCGCGATACCAGAGCAGGATGTCACGATCGAGCTTGACCTGATTGGCGACCCGGCAAGACGCGATTACGGCTATGTCTCGAACGCGCAGATGGGCGATGGTCCCGATGCGATACGTGTCCGGGTCATCTGGCCCAAGGATAACGAAGGGCTTTCGCCGGACATCGGATTGCGGTCACGGGAAGCGTCTCGGTACCCAAGCCGGATGACAGCGGACGCTGGAACCACCAAAACGGCTTCGCGGGCACACTGCGAGCGATGAATGTCGAGGAACTGGGGATGCAGCGCGGGACTGCGCGGACTCGTAACCTCGTTTCGTGACGAATCGTTCGAGCACATCGCCGCACTCGGCGGAGATGCCGCCGGGCTTCTGCCGGCGTGCTACTCGGCAATAAGACGATATATGCAGATTCGGAGCTCGAGCAGGCGTTTCCAGACGACGGGGCTTGCCCACCTCATGGCCGTCTCGGGAACGCATCTCGCCATCGTCACCATGCTGCTCTCCGCCGTGCTCGCCCGCACTCCCCCTGCGACGCGGGGTGCGCAGCGCCATGCTCGTCGCCGCGCTTGTCGTGTACGTGGCGATCACGGGCTTTGCCGCATCGGCGATACGTGCCTGCACGATGTTGCTCGGTCGCGCTCGTCTTGGGAATGACGAGGCAACGCGCCCATGTACCGAGCGGCCTTGCGTTGTGCGTGTTCGTCTTTCTCGGCTCTCCCCTCCCATGGCGTTCTCGCTCGGGTTCCAACTCTCGGTGCTCGGTGTTCGGCCTCGTCGTCTTTGGCGCATGGGCGACACTGGCTCGCCCATGCCCTTCCTCGTCTCCCCGTTCGTATCCTCCTCGATAGCGGCAACGCTTGCCGCGTCGTGCCTGACGCTTCCGGTGATCGTCGCACAGTTCGCCCAACTCCCCCTCATCTCGCCCGTTGCGAATCTCATCGCGGCTCCCCGATCACGGCTGCGCTGTGCCTGGGTGTCATCGCGCTCGTCTTCGGCATTGTGTCGCACCCGTCGGAAACATGCTGTTGCAATTCACGGCGGCCATCGCATCGCGCTGCGCCTCGTGCGTGCGCTGTCTTGCGGACATCCCCGGCGCATGCTTTCCACTCTCGAGTGGCACAGAGGTGCTCGGCATCTTCTTCTGCATTGTCTTCGCCTGCCTCTGGATTGCATGGCCCTCCCCCGTCGGCATCTGCCCGGACGTGAATCGTCCAGACATGGACAGTCCTGCGAATGCCAGGCATTTGCATCGCGTTCTCCTTCCCGTCGTCCTCGTCTTCGCGCTTGGTTTCGGGCAGCTCGCGGTGCAACCTGGCCCGACAGGGCTCGCGCGTCGTCATGCTGAACGTCGGACAGGGCGACAGCATGCTCGTGCAAAGTGGGAAGGCAAACATGCTCGTCGATCACGGGCGAGAGGGGCGATGCTCCTGCGCGAGCTTGCCGAGCAAGGCGTGACGCATCTCGATGCAGTCGTCATTACGCACAAGGATGCCGACCACGCCGGCGCACTGCGCGAACTTGCCGGAATCATCGGCATCGACCACGTGTGCGTGCATTCCGATTTGCTCGACGAGAGGTTCATGGAACCGGTCCTCGAATCCGCACGCTGGGTAACGGGCGGCCGTGGTGCCGAAGGCGTGCGGCCGGATCGACGTTGCGTGCCGGCGAGTTCGCGCTGACCATCGTCGCACCGCAAGCAGGCGGAGAAAGCGAGAACGATGACAGCCTGTCGGCCTGCTCGAGTTCGATGCGGATGGCGACGGCAGCATCGAGGCGCGCGGCCTCCTCACGGGCGATGCGGAGAGCACCGCGATGGAGGGAGTCACATCACGGGTGGGTGACATCGACTTCCTCAAGGTTGCCCATCACGGCAGCAAGGGCGGCCTGACGGACGAGCAGCTCACACGGCTCGCGCCAGAGATCGCGCTTATAAGCGTGGGGAGCCGACAACAAGTACGGGCATCCCAACGCCGAGACGCTGCGCATGCTGAATGACGTCGGAACACGCATCTACCGCACCGACGAACAAGGCGCCATCACCATCGGCTTTTCCGCAGACGGGATACGGGTGACAACAGAAAGCGGTGAGTAATGCAAGTTTTCGATAGGCACTTGTCAGACAGCGATAAAACTCCGAAGGTGACATTTGAAAATGAAGATGTGCGCATCTTCAAAGAAACTCATTGCTCACATGAAATTCGAACTGCAGAAAACTCAGCAGGCGCGGCATTCGATGCTGCTTTGTCAATGACAATATCCAAGAGCTTGATAGAAACGGCAAGCCACAGGTCGCTCCCTCAACTATGCAGACCTAGATAATGGAATGGAGATAAAGTCCTGAACAGCGCATCATCGTACAACACGATAAATGGCCATCTCAAAAACGCGAGCAAGAAGCTTAATGCAACGAGCGTGGTATTCGACAATAATGAAAACAAATGCCTGACCGACGAAAAGCTTGCAGAGTATTTAAGACGAAGCCAAGCATTCAAGTATGGGAGCGTATATATGCTGACATGCGAAGATAGGCTCATAAGGATAAAGTAAGCGCTCCGGTGTTACCTACAGGTATCAGCCAGAGCGCGAACTGATTTTATCACATCTTCAATCAGATGCCCCGCAAAAGACGTTGCGCTTAGTTATCCAATTCACAATTCGACTAACGCGTCATTCCTCGTCAAAGACCTCTTGGTCCGTACGGCCGGTAAGCTCCTTGGCCATATCACGCAGCTTGAACTTCTGGATCTTATTGGCCGGGTTCATGGGGAAATCGCCCACGAAGAAGACGCGCTTGGGCACCTTGTAGCGGGCGATGCGCGGGATGGCGTAGGCGCGCACGTCCTCCTGCGTCATGTCCTCGTAGCCCTCGCGCGTGCGGGATGAAGGCCGTCACGACCTCGCCGTACTTCTCGTCGGGACAACCCACGACCTGCGCGTCGAGCACACCGGGCATCGTGAGCAGGAAGTTCTCGACCTCGAGCGGGTAGATGTTCTCGCCGCCGCGGATGATCATGTCCTTGATGCGACCCGTGACGCGGAAGTAGCCCTCCTCGTCGATGGTGCCCATGTCGCCGGAGTGCAGAAAGCCGTTCTTATCGATGGCCTTGGCCGTCTCCTCGGGCATTTTGTAGTAGCCCTTCATGACGTTGTAGCCACGGCAGCACAGCTCGCCATGCTCCCCCGACCGCAGAGGTTCTCCCGTGTTGACGTCGGCGACCTTGACCGACACCGGCGGGTGCCCGGCCCACCGTCGTGCACTTGTGCTCGACATCATCATCGACGCTCGTCTGCGTGAATACGGGGCTCGTCTCGGTGAGGTTACCGTAGCAGATGGTCACGTCGCGCATGTTCATGCGCTCCATGACCTCGCGCATGGTCTCCGGCGGGCAGGGGCTGCCGGCCATGATGCCCGTGCGCAGGTGCGACAAGTCGAAGGGAGTCGAAGTCCGGATGGTTCAGCTCGGCGATGAACATGGTGGGCACGCCGTAGACCGCCGTCGCCTTCTCCTTGTCGAGGGGCCTGAAGCACCAACCTCGGCATTGAACTCCTCAACGATGAGCATGGTGCAGCGGTGGGTGAGGCAGGCCATGACCCCAGCACGCAACCGAAGCAGTGGAAGTACGGCACGGGCAGACACACGCGGTCTTCGGCACCGAGCTTTGGCCCTCGCCGATGTAGAAGCCGTTGTTCAGGTGATGTTGCGATGCGTGAGCATGACGCCCTTGGGGGAAGCCCGTGGTGCCGCTCGTGTACTGCATCATGACCACGTCGTTGTTGTCGAACTGGGGGCCCATTCGAGTTCTGTCGGGCTTGTGCTGGCCGAGCAGCAAGAGCAACTCGGGCACGCTGTAGAAGCCGCGATGCTTCTCGGGTCCCATGTAGATGAGGTTCTCCAGGAAGGGGTACGCCTCGGAATGGAGGAAGCCGCGCTGCACGTTCAGCGACTCGGGCACCAGATCGCGGATGATCTGCAGGTAGTCCACATCGCGGTAGGCGTCGATCACGCAAAGCGCCTTCATGTCCGACTGCTTGAGCACGTAGTCGAGTTCGTTGGACTTGAAGACCGGGTTCATCGTGACCATGACGACACCGATCTTGGCCGCACGCGTACATGAAGGTGACCCAATCCGGGATGTTGCGCGCCCATACGCCCAGATGGTCGCCCGGACGCTGCCGATGGCCAAGAGCATGCTTGGCGCGAGCATCGCTGCGCTCGTTGAACTCGGCATACGTCCAACGTAGGTCGCGGTCGGGATAGACCATGAACTCGTGATCGGGATCGATTTCGGTCTGGAAGCGCAGGTAATCGCCGAGCGTCATCTCGGAAAGCAGCGGATAGTCCTGGTCGCCGAAGACAGGGACACTACCGTCCTCGCGGGCAGATGGCTGCATGATCTCTGCCGCCCGCTCGAGACAAAGTCAATCTCCTCCTGTGTCCATCCGTTTTCGGTGATAGAGGGGTGGTGGCCATGTAGGCCGGCGACTCTTGCATGATTCTGTCATCGTCAGCACCAGCCCCCTCTAGACCGGCGTTACACGACGGCGAGGAACTTGGCCTTCTGGCCGTCATGCGCGCACCTGATGCGGCACGATGGAATCGTAGTAAATGGATTCACCCGGTGCAGCACGAAGAGCTCCTTGCCGTACTCGATCTCGATCTCGCCCTCCATGCCGTAAAGCCACCCTCGCCCTCGTGGCCGACGAGCTTGTGGCTTGTCTCGCCGGAGGGGGTCGACGGTGATGATGAAGGGGGTCATGGCGCGAGGCTTGCCCGCCGCAAGGCTGAAGTAGGACAGTCACCAACCCGCATCGTTATTCGTCTCGAGGCTCTTGAGGCGCGTGACCTCCTTCATCTGCTCCTGCGAGATGTAGAGGGCCCACGGCCTCGTCATCGTCCATGTGGTAGAGTGCCGAGGCGCACGCCAAGCGCACGCGTGATCTTGATAAGGGGTGCAAGCGAAGCCGGGAGTTCACCGTTTTCGAGACCCTGGATGGTCTCGATATCGCACTGGCAGCGATCCGCCAGGTCTTGCTGCGTAAGATGATGTGCCTCGCGCAGCGTCGTGATCTTCGTTCCCAATTTGCTCTCGATTGCCTCTTCGCTCATTGCCTTTCTCCTTACCATTGATATCTCTCACACGTTGCAAAAAGCATGCAGCGCGTAAACCCATAGTACCGTACATCCAAGAACGGCTTCCGCATTGAGGAGAGTTCTTTGGCTAGCCAATGTCAGGCTCCCCACAGTCCTATGCCGAAAGTTTGATGGCAGCGAGGTTTTTCTCGACCATCGCGGCTTTTTGCTGGAACGGCCTTGCGAATGGCCGCATCGAGCGTCTCGCGCTGGCAAAACTGTGTCTCAGCCCAGAGCTTGCCCACGCACACGATGTTCGCGAGACCCTTGAGGCCCTCTTTCCTCGGCAGCCGAAGTCGCGGGAATCATGAACGAGGTGATATCGTCACGCAGAGGACCGCTGTTGGTAAGCGCGCTATCTATGACGATAATGCCGCCGGGCACGATATCGGCTTCGAACTTGTCGACGGAAGGGTTGGTTCATCGCGATGACCGCCGTCGGATTGGTGATGAGCGGCGACCCGATGGGCTCGTCGGACAACGTGACCGAGCAGTTGGCGGTACCGCCGCGCATCTCGGGACCGTACGAGGGCAGCCACGAGACCTGACGATCCTCGATGAGACCCGCGTATGCGATGACCTTGCCGCCGAAGAGCAGGCCCTTGGCCACCGAATCCGGAGAGGGATGAAGATCGCATCTCCCTTGCTCATTAGCGCGCACCTCCCTCGGCAACGATCTTGCTGTCCTTGGCACGGTCGAGCGCCGCGGCGGCAACGCTCTCGTAGCCCTCGGCCAACACGTCACGATACGCCGAGCGGGTAGTTACGGCAGCATGTTCACGCGCATCCACTCGAAGGACTCCTGCGGCGTCATGCCCCCAGTTGGTCGGACAGGTCGAGACGACCTCGACGAGCGCGAGTAGCCCACGCCGTCAACCTGGTTCTGGAACGCCTTCTTGATGGCCTTCTTCGCCTTGCGCACGTGCGCGGGCGTATCCACGGTGACGCGCTCGAGATACGCGGGGCCATCGAGGCGTGGCAAGCAACTCGCAAATGCGCACGGGATAGCCAGCGCTCGAGGTGTCGCGACCGTAGGGGCGAGGTCTGCGTAACCTGATGCGGCAGCTCGTGGGAGCCATCTGGCCACCGGTCATGCCGTAGATTGCGTTGTTGATGAAAATGATGGTGATGTTCTCGCCACGCGTGGCCGCGTGCGGTCTCGGCCGTGCCGATGGAAGCAGATCGCCATCGCCCTGATAGGCGAAGACGACGTTATCGGCAGCACGCGCTTGATGCCGGTCGCGACCGCAGGCGCGCGCCCATGAGCGGCCTCGACCATGTCGCAGCCGAAGAAATTGTATCCCAGGACGGAACAGCCGACGGGCGTGACGCCCACCGTCTTGCCCTCGATGCCGAGTTCGTCGATGGCCTCGGCAACCAGACGATGCACGATACCGTGGGTGCAACCCGGGCAGAAGTTGGTCACGACGGGCAACAGCGCATCCGGGACGCTCAAAGACGACCTTCTCCTCCTTCTCCGCCATGTTACTCACCCACTTTCTGATTGAATGCGACGATGGCGTCGAGCACCTCGGCAGGCGTCGGGAATGACGCCACCCGTGCGTCCGAAGAACTCGACTGGCGCACGTCCGTTGACAACAGGCGCACGTCCTCGACCATCTGGCCCATGTTCATCTCGACCGAGATAGCCCTTGGCATGGCCGGTCGTCCTCTCGAGCGCATCGGCCGGGAACGGCCAGAGCGTAATGGGACGGAACAGGCCGGCCTTGATGCCCTGTTCGCGAGCGGCGTTCACGGCGTTGCGCGCAATACGGGCCGCGGCACCGAATGCCACGACGACGATATCGGCATCGTCGCAGAGATACTCCTCGGAGAGTTGCTCGGTCGCCTTGATCTTGTCGTAACGCTCATAACGGTCGCGGTTGGTCTGGTCGAGCAGATCGGCATCGAGATAGAGGAGTTCGCGATGTTATGCTCGCGCTTGCCCTTGGCCCGTACCCGCCCACGGCTTGTCGGGAATGCTCTCCTTTGGCTCGGGAAGCTCGACCGGCTCCATCATCTGGCCCAGCAGACCATCGAGCAAGATCATAACCGGTGCGGTACTCGTCCGCGACGTCGAACGCCTTGGAGGCGTAGTCGGCCATCTCCTGCACCGTCGAGGGCGCGTAGACGACCATCTGGAAATCGCCGTGGCCCAAGGCGCGCGTCGCCTGCCAGTAGTCCGACTGTGAAGGCTGAATGGAGCCCAAACCCGACCACCACGCATGACGTTGACGATGACGGCGGGTAAATCGGCGCCGGCGATGTAGGAAACGCCCTCGCTCTTTTGAGCGAGATGCCCGGGGACGAGGAGGAAGTCATGACGCGTGGCGCCGGCGGCTTTTGCCACCGTAGACCATGTTGATGGCCGCGATCTCGCTCTCGGCCTGCAGGAAGGTTCCCCCGATCTTGGGCATCATGCTTGGACATGTAGGCGGACAGTTCGGTCTGCGGTGTGATGGGTATCCGAAAGTACGGCGCAGCCGGCGCGCATCGCGCGCTTTCCAGCCATGGCCTCGTTTCCCTTCATGAGTACTTTCCTGATTGAACTGCCTACCTCCATACCGTAATCGCAACGTCAGGGGCACATGAGCGCGCAAGAGCAACAGCCCGTGCAAGGTCCGTGTCGATGCAATGCGCCGGGTGATAGCCCTTGTCCGTTATCTTGTCCTGGTCGAGCTCGACAATGCCAGCGGACATCATCGACGCAGAGGCCACAGCCCTTGCAAAATGCATCGTCAACGATCATTTTTCGCCATGTGAAACCTCCTCTCTCGACTCCGATCATTCCCCCGGGTTCTTGACATGTAAACGTATGGGATAGACCAACGGGGCATATTTCGTACCGTAAAAAGCCATTGTTCCGTATCCCCAACGCAGGCCTTCGGGGACGGTCTTTGCCACGAGAGGTAAACCGGATAACTCGGAAACCGTCTCGGCATATCCGTCGTCGTCACGCAAGACGATCTCGGTCCGGTCTCGTCCTTGAGGTGGGCGTTGTCGACCAGACCCGTCGCATGCAGATGCGTCGCAGCCTCGATCTCACGCAGGTTCTGAACGGCCTCGACAGGATCTGCCATGAGATTGCGGTGACGATTGAGGACATACAACATCGCATGCGAATGCGCTTGCACCACTCGCGAGAAGCGACCAGCGCCGTAGCGCCCACGTCGTCGCCACCCAAATCGACGATGACGAGATGCTCGCCATCCGCATCCTCGAGCGCGGGTATGATGGCGCCCGTGAGACTCGGCACGTCGAGGCTCGTCCCGGCCTCCGAAGACCGGTGCGACAAGATGCACGCCAGCTTTCGAGCAGGCCGCGCTGCTCCTCGCGCGGAAGTACGGGTTGACGATGTCGAGATCGACGAGCGTCACCGCACGTCGATCGCGTCACGAGGTCGAGAGCGAGGTTGACGGAAAGATTGGTCTTGCCGGCTCCGTAATGACCAGCGATGATCGTGATGGGGGCGAAAGCCGCCTCGAGCGTGCTCGGCAGGCAGCCCATCAGACCAGACCGTCCTTGTTCTCGTTCTCGTCGTTATCGCGAATCGCGGCACGGCGGATCTGCCATTGACCGTCTTGGGAAGCTCGTCGACATAGGCAACGATGCGCGGGAACTTGTACGGCGCGGTACGCCCGCTTGACCCAACGCTGTAGCTCTGTGGTGAGCGCATCGGATGGCGCGTAGCCGTCGGCAAGCACGATGGTCGCCTTGACGGCCTTGCCACGTACGGGGTCAGGCACGCCCGTGACGGCGCACTCGCGCACCGCATCGTGCTCGAGCAGCACGCTCGATCTCGAAGGGGCCGATGCGATAACCGCTCGATTTGATGACGTCATCGTTGCGGCCGACGTACCAGAAGAAGCCGTCCTCGTCGCTCCAGCACATGTCACCGTGTGATACCAGCCATCGTAGATGGCATCGTCGGCTTCTCCGGGTTGCGGTAATACTCCATCATGATGCCCTCGGGACGCGGGTCCATCTTGATGCAGATCTCGCCCGTCTCACCCACATCGCAGCGGCTCCCGTCATCGCGCTTTATCTCGAGCTCGTAGAGCGGGTTGGGCCTTCCATCGAGCCGGGACGCGGAACCGAATGAGTAAGGTTCGCACAGGTGGGCGGCGTCTCGGTCTGTCCGAAGCCCTCGAAGATCGTGAGGCCGGTATTGGCCTTCCAGAAGTCGAAGAGGTCGGGATTGAGCGCCTCCGGCCGTGGTGGAGTACTCGAGCGAGGAAAGATCGAAACGCTCGAAATCCTCCTGCATCATCAGACGATACATCGTGGGCGGACAGCACAGCGTCGTGATCTGGTACTTGTCGATGAGGTCGAGGATCTCGGCCGGATGGAAACGGTCGAAGTCATACGTGAACAGGCACGCCTCCATGAGCCACTGGCCGTAGTACTTGCCCCACACGGCCTTTGCCCCAGCGGGTGTCGGCGATGGTGAAGTGCAGGCCGTCGGGCCGCACGTTATGCCAATGCTTGGCGGTCGGGATATGACCGAGCGCGTAGGTCGAATTGTGCAGGACCATCTTGGGATTGCCCGACGTGCCGCTCGAGAAGTACATGAGCATGGGATCGTAGACGTTGGTCTGCACGCGCTCGAAGTCTTGCCGACGCGTTGCGCACGCCGGTGTTGAAGTCGATCCAACCGTCCCGGTCAATCGGGGCGGCGCAGATGCCCTCGGGACCGCTCAGTACACTGCCGACGAGCGTGCCTTCCTCGACGTCGAGGTCGCCGTCCCGGTGAGCCCCGTCGTACCGCACCACCGGCACCGTTCACGAGAACGAATGACTCGACGCTCGGGCAGTTTTCGCGCACGTTATCGATGATGTCGGCAATATCCCCACTGAGGTCGCGATGATTGCCTTGGCTTCGGAATTATTGAGGCGATACTCGAGGTCATGTTCCTTGAGCATGAAGGTAGCGGGCACCATGATGGCACCGAGCTTGGCGAGCGCCGTCGCGATGAACCAGAACTGGTAGTGACGTCGGACGATGACCATGACCATGTCGCCTTGCCGATGCCGAGCAGATTTGAGGAAGTTCGCCGTCTTGTCCGACCACGTCTTCATGTCGGCGAAGGTGAAGACATGCCTCCCCTTTCCGGATTGCACCAGACCATTGCACGGCGGGGGTCGTTCACGGCTATGTCGTCAACGATGTCAGAGCCGAAGTTGAAGGTATCGGGATAGTGAGGCGAAACGACTGGAAGCGTCTTGTCCTTAGCGTAGGTCTCCTCTACGTAGCGCAGGTTTATGTTTCTCATGGTTCCTTCTCATAATGCTAGATTACCTGTTTGTCAGATGGCTCTATAACGACAGCCAAGAGTACGACCGGTTGCCATCGAGGGCGAGAAGTCCATGACCTCGCGCCGAGTCGTACATGAGTACTGTCACCTGGGCCGCACTTCGGTATGACCCTCATACGAAAACCGAAGGTGGCCCGAGATAATGTAATCAGCTCTGCCCCTATGATAGGAAAGGTGAATGGGTTGTCCTGGTCTTCCCTCGACGTAGGGAATCGTGACGAGGAAGGGCTCTGGCAAGCTTGTTGCCAAGATGTGGTGCCTTGTGCAAGTACTGAACCCGGCATGGCGCTTCGATCGAGAGGCCTCGCCGGCGCGCACGAGCGAATAGGCCGCGCAAATGCGGAGACTCGCCGGTGAGCAACTCGGATGACGTCGACGCCAAAGACGTTCGCGCACTTATATAGAAGGTGAAGGAAAGGCCCTTCCTCCCTGCGCCGCGTACTCGGCGACCGTATCGTCCCGTGGCCCGGCCATTTCCCTGGAGCGACAGGTCGAGATCCTCGCGCATCGAGCGAACCGCTGCTTGGCTTCCTTTTTGATGTTCGGATTCATGGCGCTTAGCAATACGTAACTGAACCAGCACAATA
>VOFB01003248.1_pt1 | contig 15609 bp, 20 predicted proteins | sample 5384141 | NCBI WGS metagenome assembly VOFB01 (sample SAMN12384721, study PRJNA508395) | human gut metagenome | isolation source: healthy gut A | host: Homo sapiens | reverse complement strand
GGTACCTGATTGGGCTGTGAGGACATGTTCCGAATTCTCGGTGTGTCCCTCCAGTCGTATCTGGCGTCGTCTTGGTGTTCCAGTGGATGATGTACGCGTCCAGTTCGTTCTTGAACTCCTCGTACGAGGCGAACTCGCGGCCGGTGTAGAACTCTCCTCAGAGGGTGGCCGAACACCTGCTCGGTGGCGGCGTTGTCGATGCAGTTGCCCCTTTGCGGCTCATGGACTGGCGGATGCCCAGTTCCCGAGCCTGTTCCGCCACCAGTCGTGCTGGTATTGCCATCCGTTACGTCGCTGTGGAGTAATGGGATCGGCGCCTGGGCAGCTTCTCCTCGAGCATGGCGAGCAGCCGTTGCTGCTGGGAGGTCGGGGTGCCCGGCGACATCCTGGCCACAATCTCCTGATCCCATGTCGTATATGCGGGCGCGAGGTACGCCTTGCCGCCCGCTGCCCTGAACTCGGTGACGTCCGTGCCCAGCTTCACCCACGGCCGGTCGGCCGCGAAGTCGCGTTCCAGCAGGTTCGGCGGCTTCGCGCCCGTATCGCCTGTGCATGAGCTATCTGCAGTATGGTTCAGGCGGCGTATGGCGCATCAATCCCATGCGGCGCATAAGCACGCTCTGAGCACGCACGCCGAACTCGTTACGAGCACATGCGCACCTGCCGACACGCACCGCCGAACTCGGCGACCATCGGCTCGATATCGGCCGGGTGACCGGCTCGAGATGCGAAAGAGATAGTAGTAGTGCTTCGCCAATCCCGCGATTTTCAACAGGCACTTTTGAGGCGGATGGCCGAGCCCGCCAGCGTCGAGACGATCACCGACTTCTCCCGGTTGTCGGCTTCGACGCCAGCAGGGCGCAGGCTTTTTCCAGATACGCGACCCTCGCCTTGAGATACGCGTTCTCCTCCTCGAGGAGCTGTTCGCGCGTGGGGAGCCGGTTTCGGTTTGGATTTCGCGCCCTTCGGCCTGCCCTTGGGCTTCAGGCGCAGCGCCTCGGCCCTCCGCGACGATAGTCCACACCACTGTTTCAGACACGTCCGGCTGGCGATGCCGTAACGTTCCATGACCTCCGGCCTGCTCATCCCACGTTCCAGATGGTCGAGCACAGCGGCGAGCTTCGTCTCGTAATCGTATTTCCTGTTGCCCTCGCGTTCTCCCATGAGCGCCGCCTCTCCGCCGATTCGGTATGACAACAACCATTCTCTCGTGGTTTCCTTGGACACGCCAAGCCGGCGGGCGAGCGACTTGGCGCCGATCCCATCGCGAATCAACCCGACGACGATTCTCATATACTCGACATCGTATGAACCCCTGCGTTTCCGTGACATAGAAAACCGTACCTCCAAATCATCGGACATGAATTACTCCAGTCCAACAATCGGGGTGCGGTTCATGTATCATGCACGCGATTGCATCGGGGCGCAATGCTGAGGGACGCATGCCCACTCAGACGAGTTCCGGAACCTTTTCCAGTTCCACGCTGTCGCTCGAAAGATTCATGGACAGCTCGCTGCTGCAGGGAAGATGGTCGGGCATGACGACCCCATCCTTTGCCGACGCAGATAGTCGAGGAACATGTCTATGTCGGACTCCCCACTCTTCCACTCGTCGACATCGCTCAGATCAACCCGGATTGCCCTCGCCCGTGGGACGGCTGGCGACGATCATCGAGACGCCGTTCTCCCCCTTGACGAACACGTTGGCGATCCCCCCAATTGCGGACACCCTCTCCACAAGCAGCGACAACGGCTCGCATCCGAGCGCCGCCACGACGGGATACTCGCCGGCGGCGTTCGTCACCGCGAGAACATCATCGACGTTGCCGGCCGCGATGTTCTCGTTGACCTCAATGTTGAAGTTGGCGAGCGCTAATCTGCGCTTTACCAGCGCTTCGAGTCGCGCCTTCACTGACTGTTCGCTCATTCCACTCACCTCCGTTGATGAGCACGTTGATTATCGTGTTTTCGAGTACGCCGCTGGCCAGCTCCCAGCCAGCCGAACATCCTCGACGTCGAACAGATCCATGATCTTGATCAATGCTTTCTGTTCGCCGCTCGGGGGCTGGTGTCCGTTGGGATGCACGTGGCACATGGCGTGGTTGCAGTCGATCTCCGGGGCGTGCATCGTGTGCTCTTTGTCAAGGTCGACTTCAAGTGCTTGGAAAAACTTCTGCAGTTCTCCGCCGCGTTTCCATGTGGAGTGCCTTTGACGAACGTTTGCGATGGGATGTCCGTAGAGATCTGTTGCGTTTGAGAACCAAGTCTTTGGCTCACACTCTGATTCCGGCGCTGGTTCGAAGGTGCCCTCCGAACGTTCCGCTATGGCCATGTGGCGGCTCCCTGAATGTCAACTTCATATGCTTATACGTCCGCCGATTGGGCGGACCGTCGATGTTGGGTTACGGCCAATATACAGCAGACCGACGCCAAATGGTCACAAATCGACACACACGTGCACAAAACGGACAGAAAAAATACGGCCTTAATCACCATTCATAACCTCAGCCTCCACGATTTCACTGCCCCCGAGGTCGGGTATGGCGGCGGCCATGAGCTGGCCAAGCGAGGCGGCGTCACGGTGGGTGTAGCGCATGGTCATCTGCATGCTGGTGTGGCCCATGACGGCTACGCGCGCGTCGTCCGGCATGTTCGCCCGTGCGGCCATCGTGGCCATCCAGTGCCTGGCCGAGTGGATCTTGACCTGCAGGGAGCCCGGCTGCCTTCAGCGCCTTGACCCATTGGTATCGTTCGGTGCTGGAACAGACAGGGGTTGCCGCGGGCGGACGTGAACACGAGCTCGTGGCTTCCGATGCCGTTTTCCCTGATCCATTTCCACAGGCGATCCCAGAGGCTACCGCTGACGGGCACGAACCGTTCGGCGGCTGGCGTCTTCGGGGTGGTGAGCCACAGCGAGCCGCTGAGGTGGGTCGCTTCCAGCCAGTTGGGGATCTCGACCTCGCCCGGTCTGCCGTAGCGTTGGATCTGCTGGCGCACGTGGATGCCCGGCTGCCCGTCGCGCAGCTCCAGTTCAAATGGCATGATTGCATACCGTTCACCCTCCCTCATGCCGGTCTCGAACGCGACCTCGAACAGGGAGCGCCCACATCTCGAGGCCTCCTCCGGGGCGCCGCTCCGCGTCTGGCCAGCGGCATGGAGGAGGCGGCCTCTATCATGCGCCTGGGCTGGTCCGGGCCGAGCACGTCCACCACGCGCCGCTCCATCCTCGGCGGCTTGACGCGTCTGCATGGATCGATGGGGATGAGCTCCTCGAGCTCCGCCTGGTCGAGCACCATCTTGAGGCTGACATAATGGTCCTTGAGCGTGCTGGGTGCGAGCCGCTCCCCAGCACGCGCATGCAGTGACGGATGTGCTCTGGTGTGAGGTCTTTGAGGCGCACGTAGCCGATCACATCGGTGCAGGCCTTGATTCTGCCGGCGCGGGTGCGGTATGTGGTCGGCTTGACGCGGGTCTGGTAATCAGCCAGCCAACGTTCCGCATAGTCGACCAGATATGGACTCTTGCCGCCAGGTAGCAATCCTGTGCGTTCGAGTTCTGCCAGTTTCGCTTCGAAACGTTCCCTCGCCTCGGCCTTCGTACGTCCCTTCGCTGGATGGTGCGCCGTTTGCCGGTGGCCGGGTCCTTTCCCAAATCCTTGCGGAAATGCCAGACTCCGGTTTTGTCTTTGAAAATGCTGCCGGATCCCGGCGTTCTTTTCTTGTGGCCATGGTTTCTCCCTTTCGTCGAGGGAGTGCCTTCGCATGCCCTCGCAAGGGTACTCTAAAGGTACTCAAGCGATGGCAACAGCCGCCCAAAACGTGGCAGAAACCGTCAATCCAAGCGCATTTAAAAACGGCCTGTTTTCAACGGTTAAAAAGCCTGAAACCGTTGGAAACAAGCCGTTTCCCAAGCGCTGAAATCAGTGCTTGCTCACGTTGAATTTGAATTCGACGATATCGCCGTCCTGCATCACGTAGTCGCGGCCTTCCTGACGTAGCTTGCCTTCCTCCTTGATCTTGACCATGGAGCCTTCGGCAGCCACGAAATCGTCGTAGGAGACGATATCGGCCTTGATGAAGCCCTTTTCGAAGTCGGTGTGGATCACGCCGGCGGCCTGCGGGGCGGTGTAGCCCTTGTGGATCTGCCATGCGCGCACTTCCTTCTCACCTGCGGTGAGGAAGGTGGACAGGCCGAGCGTGTCGTAGCCGACGCGTGCCAGCTGGTCGAGGCCGGATTCCTCAAGGCCGGCGTCGGCAAGCATCTCGCGAGCGTCAGCCTCATCGAGTTCGGTCAGGTCGGCTTCGAACTGCGCGTTGAGGAAAATGGCCGGAGCCGGAGCCACGGATGCGGCGAGCTTGGTCTTGAGATCCTGGTTCTGCAGTTCGGAATCGTCCACGTTGAACACGTAGATGAACGGCTTGGCGCTCATCAAGTGCAGGTCGTAGACGGAATCCTTGTCGAAACGACCTTCGCGAGCCGCCTTAGTCAATGGTTTCGCCGGCTTCAAGAATGGTCTTCGCCTGCTTGACTGCCTCCATGTAGGCCGGTTCGATCTTCTTGCCGCGCAAATCCTTCTCCAACTTCGGCAGCGCGTTCTCGATGGTCTGCAGATCGGCGAGGATCAGCTCGGTGTTGATGGTTTCAATGTCGTCGGACGGATCGACCTTGCCGTTGACGTGCACGATATCATCGTCTTCGAAGGCACGCACGACCTCGCAGATCGCGTCGGCTTCGCGAATGTTGGCGAGGAACTTGTTACCCAAGCCTTCGCCTTCCGAAGCGCCCTTGACGATGCCTGCGATGTCGACGAAGGTGACGGTGGCCGGCACGATCTTCTCCGTGTGCACGAGCTTGGCAAGCACCGGCAGACGGTCATCCGGCAATGGCACGATGCCGGTGTTCGGCTTCGATGGTGGCAAACGGATAGTTTTCCGCCAGAACGTTGTTACGGGTCAATGCGTTGAACATGGTGGACTTGCCGACGTTCGGCAGTCCGACAATTCCGATAGTAAGAGACATGGTTCCTTAGCTTAGTATTAGGCTTCGATGGCGTCGACCGCTTTGATCACGGCACCTCGGAACGCGCTTTCCTCCAACGATGCGACACCCCCTGATAGTGGTGCCCCTGGAGAGCAGACAGCGTCTTTCATGGCACCCGGATGCGTTTCGTTGGCCAAATAGAGCGCGCCCACGCCTTCCACCATTTTGGCGGCCAGACGATATGCGGTGGCACGCTGCAATCCATATTTCACACCGGCATCGCCCAATGCTTCGATGTACATGTCGGTGAAGGCCGGCGCGCAGCCGGCGATGCACATGCCGATGCCCATGTGTGCGGTGTCCACGCGTTCAATCAGGCTGATTGACGAAAACAGGCTTTCGAAGGTTTCCGTCTGTTCCTGCGTGAGCGTGTTGTCGATTTCCGTGACCAGCACGCCTTTGCCGACAGCCATCGGCGTGTTCGAATGGTGCATTGATGTGTGCCTGTTCGAAAGACGTTCCGGAACAGGTCGCGGAATTTGTTCAGATCCCAGCCTGCCGCAATGGACACGACGATGGTGTTTGGCTGCGCCAGCTTATCAACAATCGGTGAAATCACCGCTTCAATCTGATACGGTTTGATGGCGATAACGACCACGTCGGCGGCTTCGGCCACTTGTGCAGCGGTATGCACCGCTTTCACACCAAGTTTGGCGGCGTTACATTCCAGCTTGTCGTAATGCGCGGCACAGGCCACGATGTCGCCGCCATTGACGACGCCAGCGTTGACTAGGCCTTCGGCGATCGCCTGTGCCATGTTGCCGTATCCGATGAATCCGATGGTTGGATTGGACATGTTTTCCTTTCGTCTTTGCTATCGATACTGTCGTTGCCGAACAATCGTCAGAACAACTCCGCCAAATCTCCGCGGTTCAACGCCTCGTCGAAACAGATGCTTGAACACGGTGGAACCATGCACGCCATCATGTTCAAACTCATTGGTAGGTCCAATAATGTGAACGACCAACGGACAGCGTGTCGAGCTGCAATCCCGAATCGACGTACATGTCATCAAAATAGACGGCGGCCTGCAGCGGAACCTCGTTGCGCGCCAACTGGTCGGCATCGTAGATCGTGCCGAAGTGCGTGTCTTCCATAAGCACATCCATGGCAGGTTTGAACGGACGCAACGCACGTTCCTGCTCGAACATCCACGGGAACATGGCCTCGCCGGTGAAATTAAGCGGACGAATGTCACCCGCGAATTCCGGATGCTCACAGCGCACGCGCTGGGCGGCCCAGCGAATCGGCGTTTTCAGCTCGCCGTTGGCGTAGATGAACTCCTGCAACGGCCAATACAGTGGGCGAGACGAGGTCGCCTCCATCACGGAAGATAGGAATTCGTCAGACAGTTCCGCCGATGTCGAGGCCGAACCGTCGCCGTCAAGGAATGCCTGGTCAAGAATCCAATGCACGCGTTCGAAACTCGGCTTCATACCGAAATCGGATCCCAAGCATTGGAAGCGTTCCACCGTAAGCGGATCGCCGTTCGGCAATGTGACCTTGCGAGATCGCAGTATGTCGGCAACCGTAGCGGCACGTTCGATATCGATCGGGTAGCGCTCGTAGAACTGCTTCGTCTTTGCCGTCATGCGCGGGAACGTATGACGGTACACGTCGGTCGCATCGGCGGGAACGTGCGGAATACCGCCCGTAGTGAAGCTGGCGATAACCCCTTGCGGGAACAGCGAAAGATACGTCAACGTCAGGAATCCGCCATAGCTTTGACCAAGCGTGACCCAACGTGCGCCCCCGAATTCGGTGCGACGCAGATGCTCGAAATCACGAACGATCGAATCAGCGAGGAAACGCTTCAAAAACGCGGCACCGGCCTTGCCGTCGCCGTCCATGCCCTCAATCACATGCGTGTCGACACGAGACGAACGCCCCGTACCACGTTGATCCGGCAATACCACGCGGAAATGCTTGATCGCTTCCTCGATCCAGCCATCGGAACTTGGGCCGAGCGGACGTGGACCGGAACCGCCGGGACCACCCTGCAGGAACACGAGTAGCGGCAGGTCGTCATGCACATGTTCGGGAGCGGTGACCACACGGTAGAACAGGCTGATCGATTCGCCATCGAACCCATGACCGGGCTCGTGACCCGCCCAATCCAACGGCACCTTGATGGAACGATCCTCAATATGCAATCCGGGCACGTAGTATTCGCTCAGCAACGTCATGCATTCACCTTTCCTTTGGCGTCATCGGCATATTCAATGCGGGTAGTGACTTCTTGATGGATTCCATCTCACCCACACGCGGAGACAACCTTACCTCACAAAAGCGGCTTTATCTTACCGTTATTTCATTCCTGCGCATGATGGCGTCACAGCATATCTGGCGCTAGGGTGGAGCGTATGTCGAATTTCAAGCAGCGTCTCTTGTCGTGGATGCATGGTCATGTCTTCGCAGGCGATCTCATCCTCACGCTTGTTATAGGTGTTCTGCTGTTCGGCGTGACCGGCAGCATCACCTATAATCCGGGATTGCTGTTTGACCTTAATCCTTCCATACAGATGGCGTGGGAAGCGGCAATGCTGATCCCGCTGCTGATTCGTCGAGGGCGGCCACAGACCGGAGCGTTGCTCTGTGTGGCATTGGCCTTGACGCATCTCATATTCGGCCCTTGCATATTGGGCGCCGATATTCTGGCATTGGTCATGCTGTATTCGGTGATCGTCTACGGCAATCCCAAAAACACGAAAGCCTTCATTATTCTAGCGTTGGCCATCGGTCTTCTGGCTTCGGCGTTGATGGCATGGACCATGACCAATGGGCCGCTGCTCACCGGTGGCAAAGTGCATACGTGGAGCAGTTGGAATGGCTCAAATCCAAATGGCTCAATGGTCACGGAAGACACTCTCGGCTCCATCTACAGGAACATCCATGTCGGAAGTCGCCGACATGGTGGCGCAATACATGCTGGTGCTGACACCGATTTTCGAAGTATGCATTATTTCCACCGTCATTGTAGCGTTCTGGCAGCGTGCCCGTCTGGCAACCGTTCGTATGATGCGGGAACGCAATGAGGCGATCGCCGCACGAGACCAGGACGAACGCGATATCGCCGCGTTGGCGGAACGAGCACGCATCGCACGCGACATGCATGATGTGGTGGCGCACACCCTATCAATCATCATCGTGCAGTCTGATGGCGGCCGCTATGCAGGCACGCATGATCCCGCGGTGGCTAGAAACACCATGGAGACGATTCGACACGAATCGGAACGCGCACTGCATGACATGGAACGTCTTCTGGGAGTATTCGGGGTTCACCGCACGCCGATTATAACGATATAGGCAATCTTGTGGAACAAGCGCGAAACGTCTCCCCCGACATTCGAATCCGATGGAATATCACCGGCACCGCCAGCCCAGAACAACTCGGTGAACAAGCCTCGATAGCTTCCTACCATGTAGTGCAGGAGGCGCTGACGAATATCCGCAAGTATGCGGGGCCGCACGTCGATGTGCATATTAAAGAGTCATGGAACAACGGTTTACTCACTTTGACCGTCACCGACAATGGTCGTGGCGCGGCGGCCAATATCGACGGGCATACGCCAGGTTACGGCCTGTTGGGCATGAAGGAACGCATCGAATCGGCCGGAGGCTCATTGCAGGCTGGCCCTCAACTCGGCGGAGGCTTCGAAGTTATGGCCACCCTGCCTTACGGCGGTAAAGAGCCAGCGACAGACGAAACCGGCGAACAGTATGCCTCGGAACAGTCCGAATCTTGCAACACAACTGCCATATCCAGCAAAGCGAAATTATCCGACGAAGCAATCGCATCTCACACAGCCGTCAACATATCGGCGCGAATCCCAGATCAACCATCGGAACAGACGCAGGAAACCAACCAACCAACCGGTCGCGACCATCGTTCGAACGCCCTGCAACACTTGCGCATCACCGCACCCAATCTGCATGATTTGCTCACATCGCTGAAACTGAAATCCGTAGAACTTGCAAATACATCCAATTCGCGAGGGCTGAATTGGGTGGAACGTGTTTCCGCGTGGACGCAGCACCATTATGTGCTCATGGATTCCGTTGGTGCCGTAGTATTGGTCATGCTGCTGAATCGCATGTCGATTACATTCTTTTTTGATAGTTCACGCGATGCGCAGCTTCTCATGCGATCGCCGCATGCTGCTTGCTGGCACTGGCTCTTCGACGCAGGTTCCCCTGAGACTTGCGCGCTTATTGTGTTCGTATTGTCGGTTGTGCAATTGGTTTTTTGGGATTGATTGAGGTTGGACATATCGTAGCGTCGCTGTGTGCGCTGTATTCAGCCGTATTGTATGGGCGTGAACACGCATGGCGTTGGACCGGTCTTGCCGCTGTCACCTGTTCAGCTCTGATGGGCTTGAAAATCGCAGCTGATCAACACGGATACACTACCTTGTTCGGCGCCATCGCCGCTTCCGTGGGCTTAACAAAACCGGTTTCAGCCACGTCAAGTAGCAGTGCAGCATTCTTTACCGGCGTCATGTATACGGTTGCAGTGCTGATGCTGTGCGCCGGCATCATGGCGTGGGCACGTTGGGCGCGTTCCAGTGATTCAAACGCACTGGTGTTGCAGGCTCGCGAAGAGGCACTGGTGGCCGAGCAGGAGAAGCAGCGTATTCTCGCGGCGAATATGGAACGTGACCGTATCAGTGCCAGCATTCAGGCTGAAGTCACCGCCACGTTGAACAGCGTGATTAGTCAAGCCGTCGATGGTATCCGCATGCTGGATAGCGCCGAAGCACAAGGCAAAGAGACTACCGCCGACGAGATTTCCGCAGCGTTCAAAGCCATTGGCGAGCAGGGGCGCGCCGCGCTTAAGCGTATGCGCGAATTGCTTGGCGTGCTTCGTGAGACTGGTTTCAGCGATGACGCTCATGCCGGTAGTGCGAGCGAACTGCAGTTGAGGCCCGCAGCACCATTGGAGTGAGCAGCTGCAGCGCGTGTCTCGATAGCCGATTCAAGTTTTTCAGGGAGATTTAAGGGTTTGTTTCGCGCTGTGAGCGGAACAATGCCGATAAGGTGGAGAGTATGAGTGAAGAACAGAAGATTCGTGTGGTCATTGCCGATGATCAGGAATTGGTACGTGCCGGTTTCGCCATGGTGATCGGCTCCCAGCCTGATATGACGGTTGCGGCGCAGGCTCGCGATGGCGCGGAGGCCTTGGCGTTGGCGGAAACGCTGCATCCTGACGTGGTGTTGATGGATGTGCGTATGCCCGGCATGGATGGTATTGAGGCGACTCGGCAGATCAGTGCGTTGCAGCATCGCTTCGCTGCCGATGGAACGCAATCAGAAGTCACTCATACCAAAGTGATCATTCTGACGACATTCGATTTGGATGAATATGTTATGGCTGCGATCACTGCCGGAGCTTCCGGTTTTCTGCTGAAAGATACGGAACCGGAAACGTTGCTGAATTCGATTCGCACGGTTTTTCAAGGTAATGCGATTATCGCACCGTCCGCCACGAAACGTCTTATCGAGAAAATGATGGAAGGCGACTTCATGGCTACGAACGTCGGTAGGCCTGAAAATTCCGCAACTACTTCTGCTACGGATTCAACATATACCGATCCGGAATTGGACGAGCTGACCGATCGCGAGCGCGAAGTGCTTATTGAGATCGCGCATGGATTGTCAAACCAGGAGATTGCCGACAAGCTTTTCATCAGCCTGCCGACGGTGAAAACGCATGTGGCGCACATTCTGTCGAAAATCAATGCGCGTGACCGCGTGCAGGCGGTGGTGTTCGCCTATGAAAACCATTTGGTCTGATTGATTTGTTGTTGTTTTGCGTATGCATGATACGCAAAAAGGACTCCTACCATGTTTGTGGCAGAGTCCTTCTCGTTGTGTTTGCTATGAAGCTTAGGCTTCGGCGAGCGCCTCAACAGGAGGCGTGCTCACTGCCCTGCGTGCGGGGAATACGCTGGCGAGCAGTGCTGCCACGGCTGCCACGGCGAGTACGATGCCATTAATGCCCCATTCGAACGGGAACACCACTTTGCCGTACATGCTGAACACCACGTATGCGCCCAGCCAGCCGAACAGTGTGCCAAGTAGTACGCCCGAGATGCCGGATACCAGCGAGATGGGCAGGGCTTCCACCGCGAGGGAGCGTCGCAACTGGCCTCGAGTCATGCCGATGGCGCGCAGGGTGGCGGATTCACGGGTGCGTTCGATCACGGACAGCGACAGCGTGTTGGCCACGCCGACAAGTGCGATGAGCACGGCCACGGCGATCAGACCCACCAGAAGCATCATCATGGAGTCGATCATGTTCGCCCATTCGATGCGTTCGGCAATCGGTCCGGTCACTGTCGCATCAGTGCTCTTCTCCAATGCGGCCTGCATGTTGTTGTAGATGCCGTCAACGGAAACTCCCGATTTGTCAGTATCTGCCTTGACCAGCAACACATGGGTGGCGGCGTCAAGGTCACCATTGGTGAAATGGCTTTCATCCACGAATCCGACAGCTCCATACTGTGCGGATACGCGACGGTAATCGGCTTGGTTTGCTTGCAATGTCAGCGAACGCGTAGCGTCGCCGTCCTGGTTCCATTCGGTGGAGAAATCAGCCGTGCCATTGGCGAACTGCAGCTCCTTGCCGGTTTGCGCATTGTATGTTGGCATGAGCACGCTATCACTGTCGATGGAGGCGTTACCCAAGTTGGCACGCATGACCTGCTTGACCTGATCGATGTTTTTCACGCCGACCAGCAATGCGGACGTAGGCTGGGTTCCATCCGCTTTCTCCAAGGTCACGGAAACCGCCGGCGCATACAACGTGTCGGACACGCCGTTGATGTCAGATACATCCTTGACCATTTGCTGGCTGATGTCATCGCCCATGGCCACGATGTCGACGCTATAACGGGTGGCGAGCGCACCATTCATAGTCTCTTTGGCGCTAGCGGCACCGGTTGCGATGGTGGAGACCAAGGTGACACCGATGAGCAGAGCGGCACCGGTTGCTGCGATGCGTCGCGGATTCTTCTGAATGTTGGCGTGTGCAACTGTTGCGGAAGGACCTGTCAGCGAGGCCAACGCTCCAACGCCCTTCATGAGGGTCGGCATCCAGAATACCGCGGTGACCACCATGCCGAGGAACACCAGTGCGGCACCGGCGATGGCTATGAGCAGAATCATCGTGAATTGATCGCCGCTCGCATCCTCGCCGCCGTTGGTGGCCTGCACCTGCCAGATGGAGAATATGGCCATGGCGATACCGACCACCACCATCAGAATACCGATTATGGCTCGCGTAAGGCTGGAACGACGGTTGTCGGTCAGTTCAATCGGGCGCAATGCCTCCAATGGCGTTACCGCGGTGGCGGAACGTGCGGATCCCATGGATGCGAGCACCGTCACCACAATGCCGAAGAGAATCGGTACGACGGCGGCTTGCCAGGAGAAGTTGAACCGCATACCCTCTTGCATGATGTCGCTGACGCACATGCCCCACATGAGCAGGCTTCCCAGCACCACGCCAAGCACGGATGCGACGAAGCCGAGCACCACCGCTTCGAACAGCACGGAACCATACAGTTGGCCTTTCTTTGCGCCGATGGTGCGTAGCAAGGCGAGTGTGCGGCGGCGTTGCGCCACGAGCACTTGGAACGTGTTGGCGATCACCAGAGCCGCCACGAACATGGCAAGCACGCCGAAGCACATAAGGAATGTGGTGACGATGTTGGTTTGGTTGCCGCTTAAGGATTTGATGCTTTCGTCACTGATTTGCTGTCGTGACATCAGATCGAAATGCTTTGGCAGCAACGCTTTCACACCGTTGATGGTTTTGCGGATACGCTGTTTCCATCCAAGGCAAGGTCGAGATACACCATTGTTGTTCCGGTGGCGTTGAAATCGTCCACTCCCTGCATTGCGGCAAGCAGATTGTTGGATCCTACGATCGCACCACCATAGTATGAGTAGGCGCCGTTCGGATCGGATGTGAGTCCTACCACGCGCACGTTGTCCGCCTTGGCTTTGCCATCGTCGCCTACCGCATATCGGGAGGTCAGGCTTACAGTGTCTCCAACGCCGACGTTCAACTGTTTCGCCATGTCTTCCGGCAGCGCGACTTCGTTGGAATCCTTCGGCTGGTCCCCTTCCGTGATATTCACGGGGAGCATGTTCTTCTGTGCCGCGGTGGAAATGATCTCGCCGCTGACGGTGCTGTCTCCCTTGGAAACGCTGACGCCGGTTTCCACCGAGGCACGGACGCCGCCAACCCCTTCGATGCCGGCGATCTGGTCGAGATGAAAGTCGCCGACAGTGCTGGAATACGCCTCGTTGAGTTCCTTATCGCTCAGGTCGGAGCTGTTGATGCTCACCGCATAGTTGGCGTTTCCGAACATGGCGGTCAGCTGCCGTGTCAGGGAGTCGTTCATGGCATTGCCGAACAGGAAGGTGCTGGCGATGAACGCCGTGCCGATCATGATGGCGATGCCTGCGGGTATGAGCATGCGCTTGGTTTTTCGCATGAGTTTCAAAGTGATGGACCACATGGTGGATTCTGTTCCCTTCTTCGAATGCTTCTACAGTGCGTTTAGCGGGAATGTCTCGCGGAAGCCACATTCATTGTGGCGGCCTCACGTTCCTTCATCAGCAGTTCACTCATCTGGTCTGCTGTCGGCTTGTTTACGTCCGCCACGATCTGGCCGTCGGCGAACACGAGCGCACGGTCGGCGTAAGACGCGGCGACCGCATCATGCGTGACCATGATGATGGTTTGGCCAAGTTCGTTGACGGAACGTTTCAGGAAGCTCAGCACTTCGGCGCTTGATACGGAGTCAAGATTGCCGGTGGGCTCGTCTGCGAACACCAGTTTCGGTTTGGTGATCAATGCTCGTGCGATGGCCACACGCTGCTGTTGGCCTCCCGATAGTTCGTTCGGACGATGGTTGAGACGTTCCTTAAGGCCAAGCGTTTCCACCAGCAGACGCAGCCACTGTCGGTCGGGTTTCGCTCCAGCCAAGGTCAATGGCATGAGAATGTTCTGTTCGGCGGTGAACATCGGCAGCAAGTTGAAGCTGAGATGCCGATGGACAGGCGGATGGTGCCTTGGTCCGGATGCCCTGATCCTCGATGCTCCTCCACTGTCTCCTGGGAGTGCGTGGTGGAGGCCGGGTGAATCCACGAGGCTCTTGGCGTCGGCCACGTTGGCCAACAGGCTGAACAGGTGCAGGTTGTCGATGAACACGCGTGCCGCGTCCTTGCCGCCCTTGATGTCGAAGGTGAAGATGGAGCCGCCGCCATTCGGGAAGTACTTCTTGTACAGCTCGTTGTCCTTTGCGGCCTTCGATGGACGGGTGGGAGATGGACTCGACTTCCGGAACGGTCTTCAGGTAATCGATGACCTTCAGCGCGTTCTGGACGTGGCGTTCGACAGCTCGTTGCAGGGACAGGGTTTCGGTGCCCTGCAGCAGCAGGAAGGCCGCGAACGGGGACAGGGTGGCGCCGGTGTCGCGCAGCAGGATGGCGCGCACGCGGGTCACGAAGGCGGCGCCGCCGAGGGCCTCATAGAAGTTCAGGCCATGGTAGGACGGATCCGGCTCGGTCAGGGTCGGGAACTTGCCCGGCACTTCGGCCCAGTTGAACTTGCCGCCTTCCACGATCACGCCGCCGAGGGTGGTGCCGTGGCCGCCGATGAACTTGGTGGCGGATTCCACAACGACGTCGGCGCCGTGCTCCAGCGGGCGGAACAGGTACGGGGGAGGCGAAGGTGTTGTCCACGATCACCGGCAGGTGGTGCTTGTGGGCGATGGCGGTGATGGCCTCGAAGTCGGGCAGGTCGGCGTTCGGGTTGCCGAAGGTCTCGAAGTAGACGAGCTTGGTGTTCTCCTGGATGGCGTCCTCGAACTCCTGCGGGTTCTCGGCGGAGACGAAGGTGGTGGTGATGCCGTCGCGCGGCAGGGGTGTGGCGCAGCAGGTTGAAGGTGCCGCCGTACGTTCTTGGCTGCGACGATGTGGTCGCCGGACTGGGTGATGTTGCGCACCGCGTATTCCACGGCGGCGCCGCGCCGGACGCGACGGCCAGGCCTGCGGTGCCGCCTTCGAGGGCCGCGATGCGGTCTTCGAACACGCCCTGGGTGGAGTTGGTCAGACGGCCGTAGATGTTGCCCGGGTCCGCCAGTCCGAAGCGGGCCTCGGCGTGGTCGAAGTTGTGGAAGACGTAGGAGGTGGTCTGGTAGATCGGCACCGCGCGGGAGTCGGTGGCCGGGTCGGCCTGCTCCTGGCCGACGTGCAGCTGCAGGGTTTCAAAACGGTACTTCTTGTTGTTCTCGGCCATGGTATTCTCCTTGGTTGTGCTAGGTCGCGAGGATTTTTCCTTGCCACCCGCCTGCCGTGTTCGGGCGGTTGGCGAGGTGTTGGTTATGAAGTTACGACGCTTGGGCGCGCGGCGCAAGCTGAACGTTATCGGACTTGCCTATAAGGGCTTATAAAGCCTTGGAATCATTGACGTGAGCGACTGTCAGAAGTCACGAAAAGTCGTTGAAATTATCGCGACACGCCGGGCCGCACGCATGCGCTTTCAAGGTCGACTGC
>VOFB01001431.1_pt1 | contig 15624 bp, 27 predicted proteins | sample 5384141 | NCBI WGS metagenome assembly VOFB01 (sample SAMN12384721, study PRJNA508395) | human gut metagenome | isolation source: healthy gut A | host: Homo sapiens | reverse complement strand
TGCTGCTATTTCTTTTTATTCCACTTACTCCTGTCATTTTTGTGGTAGCACTTGTACATCTGTATTTCCTATTCCTAATTGGCCTGAATTATTATATCCTGTTGACCATACATTTCCATCTGCATCTAGCATTATTGCATGGTTTGCTCCTGCTGCTACTTGTATTATTTTTTGATACTTTTTCATTTTACTGGATATAATTCATTAATTTCACTGCTTTTTTCCCTATTCCTAGTTCTCCATCGTCATTTCTTCCCCAGCCATATACTTCTCCTTCTGCTGTTACTGCATAACTTGCAGTATACCCTGCTGCTATTGATACTATGTTTTCTAAGTAATCTCCATTTTCATTTAATTTTACTTGTTGAAATGTGTTTGTATTTTCTGTTGTTCCATTTCCTAATTGTCCATAATTGTTTAGTCCTGTTGCCCATACTGTTCCATCTGCTTTTAATACTAATGTATGATCATTTCCTGCTGCTATGTCTATTATAGCTTTCATATTAGTTTTTGTTGGCTCTGTTCTATTGTTTGTATCTCCTAATCCTAATTGACCACTGCCATTATGTCCCCATGTATATACTGTTCCATTTCCTTTTAATGCTGCAAAATAGTATCCTCCTCCTACAACTTTTGGCTGTGTTTCATTATTTTTATTGTTACACTTACTTTTATTGCATTTGTTATTTCATTGTTCTGGTCTTTTACTCTTATATATGTTGTTCCTGCTCCTACTGCTGTTATTACTCCATTTTCGTCTACTTTTTGCTACTTCTGTGTCTAAAGAACTATATACTATGTTTTCCTCTAATAGTTTATTTGTTAATAGGCTTAGTCCTGCTCTTTCTGTATGTTTAATTTATATGTGTCTCCTTTTTGGTTTAATGTTATTATTCCATTTTCTGCTAGGCTTATTTTTGATTTTGTAATATTTATTGGTTTTGTTGTGTGTTCTGGTACTCCTTGTCCAATTGACCTTGTCCATCATATCCTACTGTCCAAGTTCTTCCCTTTGAATCTATAATTGCTCCTGTTTGATATGATATGTTTCTTGTACATGCCATTGCTAATACTTTTTTTGTCTGTTTGTGTTTGATATAGTGTTGTTCTTTTTGTTGTACTTTCTGTAAAGTTTTGTGCATGGTCTGCCGCTCCTGCTACATATATTCCGTTTTCTCCTGTCGTTACCATTAATAGTCTTCCTGCACTTGCTATGTGTTTTATTCCTGATAATGAATATCCTGTTTTACTGTTTTTCATATATGTTGGAGATGTTATTGTTGTCGCTCCTCCTGTTCCTAATTGTCCATCTGAGTTTTCTCCTACTCCATATGCATATCCATCCTTTTGTAACATTAATGTATTATATTCTCCACATGCTATTTCCTTTACTTCTGATAATCCTTGCATTTCTCGTGGTGTAGATGTGTTTTCTTTGTTGTTATACACAAATCCCTAATTGTGAGTCTGAGTTTCGTCCTGCAGCCCACACTGTTCCTTCTGCTGTTAGTACTGCGGTGTGTATATTTCCTGATGCTATTTGCATTACATTTGATACTTTTACCATTTGAGATGGTGTTAAATCTTCTTTACTTACAGCTGTTCCATCTCCATATTGTCCATAATTGTTTCTTCCCCATGACCATACTGTTCCATCTTTTTTTAATGCATGCATTGTTTCTGAGCCTGCTGATATTTGTATTACATCTGTTAAATTTTGTACTTGTTTAAATTCTGATGAATTTGTTGTTGTTCCATCTCCTAGTTGTCCATATGTATTGTCTCCTGAAATCCATACTGTTCCATCTTTTTTTAATATTGCTGTAAAATAATATCCTGCTGTTACATCTACTGCATCTTCTACTTTTTGTTTTTGTTGGTTCTGATCTGTTTGTTTGGTCTCCTGTTCCTAATTGTCCATTTCCATTGTATCCCCATGTCCATACTGTTCCATCTGATTTTAGTCCTACAAAGTGGTTATATCCTCCTACTATTTTTGGATATGTTACTCCATCATCTGCATTTACATTTATTTTTACTACTCCATAAATTTTGTTTGTTCTGTCTGTTATTTTTACATATGTTGTTCCTATTCCTACTGCTGTTATTTTGTTATTTTCTACTGTTACTACATCTGTATCTAATGATTCATATGTTAGATTTAATGTGAATTCTTTTGTTATTAAATTCATCCCATATTCAAATTTTGGGTTAATATATTTTGTTTCTCCTGTTTTTAGGTTTTCTGTATTTTCTTCTGTTGTGAATCTGTAATCACTTATGCTATATGGTTGGTATTGCTTTGAACTTTCTGTTGAACCATCTCCTAGTTGTCCTAATCCTGCATATCCTATTGTGTATATTCTTCCTATGTTGTCTGTATATGCTGTTGTTTGGCCTCCTGTTCCTTTTGTTGTAACTATTTTTTTCTATATTTTCACTGTCTTTTATTTTTTGAATCTTGTGACTGTGTTTGTGTTTCCTTGCAATAATTGTGCATATGCGTTTTCTCCTACTACATATATTCCATTAGAATTTGTTATTGCTGTTGTTGTATTTCCTGCTGTTTTTATTTCTTTTACATCTTTCATAAGATTGTTTGAGTCGTCTCTCATGTATACTAGATTTTTTTCTTTGTGAGCCTGATCCATCTGATAATTGATAATATGTATTACTTCCTGTTGCATACATATATCCATCATCTGTTAGTACTACTGTATGTCTGTCTCCTGCTGCTACTTGTTTTATTCCTGTCATTTCTGATGTTCCATTTGTTGATTTCATTATTGTCCATGTTGTTATATCTGAGTTTTTTGTTTCTCCAATTCCTAGTTGTCCTTCATAGTTTCTTCCTGTTACATATGCTTTTCCGTCTTCTGTTAATGCTATTGAATGGTAATACCCTACTGAAATTTGTTTTATATTTGTTAATGTTGTTTTTACTGGTAATTTTGGTCTTCATAATTTGATATTCCTAGTTGTCCTGATCCATTATCTCCCCATCCATATACTTCTCCATCTTTTGTTATTGCAAATATTGTGTATTGTCATGCTACTATTGATTTTATGTTTGTTAAATATCCTGTTCCATCTTCATTTTTACTTGTACAAATGTTGATTGGCTTTCTGTACTGTTTATTCCTAATTGTCCATCACTGTTTAGTCCTGCCATCCATACTGTTCCATCTTTTTTAACACTGCTGTGCTTTGACATCCTGTTGCTACATCTATTGCATTGTCTATTCCTAGATATATTGGCCTTTTGTACATGTTTTGGTTGTTTTGTCCTAGTTCTCCGCTTCCATTATATCCCCATCCATATACTTTTCCATCTTGTGTTAATGCTATAAAATGGTTTGTTCCTGCTACAATTTTTTGCTTCTGTTGTTTTGTTTTTTAATGCTTCATTGTTTGCACTAGATATTGTTATATTGGTTTTAGCATTATTTTGTCTTGTATATTTTTATTAAATTGCTTCCTTGTTCTGTGGTTAAGCTAAATAATATTGCTGATATTACTAGCAATACTACTGCTCCAGTTATTAACTTTTTGTCTCCATGTGATTTTCTTGATTTTTCCATATTTTGCTACATTCCTTTCATAAGGTTTTAGCTAGCTTTTTTCTGCTTTTTACTTGACTAGCTGTTCCTTTTTTTCTTAAAGTAATATTATATATATTTATTATATTATTTTTGTTATTACTCTTTCAATGTAGCTTTTTATATTTCTTGTTTGCCGTTTGCTCTGAGACTACGGAAAAAGGCGGTTCGCTTCTTGAACTGCCTTTTTTACATTTTTTGTTTTTTCTGTTACATTTTCGACCTCTTTTTTTGCTTTTTTCGCTAGGGATATGCTGATTTGGGTGTTTTTTTTGGGGACGGGGTCAAAAAGCATTAATATCTTAAAATAAATAATAAATGTTATATGGCTTAATAATTTTTTCGGTTCAATACACAAACTAAGAATTTCTAAAATTATTTTACCATATAACATTTATTATTTTTATCTAAGTTGAAAATGTGATGTTTTTGAGTCCGTCCCCAAAAGCACCCAAGTTAGCTTTTAAACTATTTCTTCTACATAAATGTCGTTTGATGCTACTACTATTGTATATTTTCTTAAGCCTTGTATGTCTTTTTATATCATCAAATCTACTGTATCTTTCAATTTGTTCTCTTGCTTCTTTTTGTTTTTTCTTCTAGTTTTCCTTTTTCACCTTTTTTTAAATACTTGAATTCTACCATTACTGCTTTGTAGCCTTTGCTACTGTCTCTTGGTACTAGCAATATGTCTGGATAATTTCTGTTTACTTCCATTTCTGATTTGGTTGAATATGCTTTTATATTCATTGCTATACAATAAAATATTAATTTTATATATTTCTCATCAAATTTTATTAAGTCCCTATTTGATAAATTGTTTAGATATATTTTTAATATTTCTACTATTTTATCAATTCTTCCTTCTTGTGCTAGTTGTATTAATATTTTTGATTAGCTCTACTATCTATTCTGAATTCTGCCTCTTTATCCATTATTTGCATAAAATAGTCTGCATATATTTCTTTCATTACTTTATTTGGTATTGTTAATTCTGGTATTCCTACTAGCTCTCCTGATATTGTTAGATATCCTAAGTAATATAGCATCGATATCATGTCATTCTCTGTAAATTCTATTGCTGGATTGAATTTTTCTACAATATTATCTACTATAGGTTCCCCTTTGTACTGTTTTTTCTTAGGATTTCTAATCTATTTTCTCCTTTGCATAAATCTAGCATTTTCCTATTTTACTATAATCACTTGCTATATTTGTATCTATTAATTTATCTGGTATTTCTCTTGACCATGAATATTCTGATAAAAAATATAAACACATATTTGAATTATAAATTTTTTTGGGCTTTTAAACTAAATTTATATCCATCGTAATTTTCTTTCATTATTGGTATTATTTTTCTTGTTCTTCTAATGGTATTTCTTCATTATTTAATATTTGTATTAGCTCTTCTTTGTAAATCCCATCATTTCATTAAATCTTACATCTTGTGATATATCTTTTCCTATATTGAATCCACTTTGTTAAACTATCTAATGTGATTGGTGCTACTCCTGTTATAAATATTCTGTCTATTACTGTTTCTGTTCCTTCTTTTAATACTTCATACCATTTTCGTACTCTTCCATTTTTTTGATACTAAATCTCTAAAATGTTCTGGATAAAATCCTAATAATTCATTTGCAAAATGGTCGTATTCATCTATTATTATATATATTTTTTCTTTTGGCTTTTGGATTTTAAATGCTTCTATTAAGCTTCTCATTATTCCTTCTGTTGTTTGCTCTGATTTACATAGAAATCTATTCCATATTTTTTGCAAATCCATCTATTGATATTGACACCTTTTCTTTAAATCCTTTCATTGTTGTTTCTACTGTTTCTGTATTTATTCCAGAAAAATTAAATCTTAATATTGAATAGCTATTTTTTAATTTTGTTGGTTTTTTCCTATATATGTGTTTTAAATAGGTTTTCGAATTCGTCTGTTTTATTTTTGTCATAATAATTTTCTAATACACTTGTAAATAGTGTTTTTCCGAATTTTCTTGGGCGTAGAAACATTATTCTTTTTTCTGGTAGGTTTTCTAGTTTTTCTATATATTCTGTTTTGTCTACATAATAGTAATCTTCATTTATTAGTTCTTCATAGTTGCTTATTCCATATGGCATTTTTGCTCCCATTTTTATACCTCCTGTCTCTTTTCTCTTACTTTATTTTTACTAGATATGAAAAAAAATAGCAATACTTAGATGCTATTTTTTATATTTTCAATGACTTGGGACGGGAGTAAAATCATTAAATCTTTAATGATTTTTGCTCCATCCACAAGTCAGCACGTTTTTGTCTTTAGTGTTTTTGAGTCCGGCCCCAAAAACACCTTTATAATAGACATGTCATATAAATTGGTAAAAATACTATATCATTTTCTACTTTTAAGTCTTCTATGTAGCACATATCCTGTTGCTAAATATTCTTTATATTTTTTCTAAATTTTTTAATGATGAAAATGTGTAATTTTTCCCTGATTTTACTTCTATTGAGATATGTTGTGTCTTGATGTAATTTTGCTTTTTGGTTATTAAAAATCTATTTCCATATTGTTTAATGAGTCTTTTTGTCATAATTAAAATAAAAATATAGCTTTTTTTCCTGTTGCTGTGAGCATTTGTGCTACGATGTTTTCCATTATCATCCCTTCATTAAATGATATTTTATTAAATAATATTTTTTGTAGATTTCTTCGTCTACTAGTCCTTTTTCGTTAAATGCTAAAGAGATTAGTAAGCCTGTGTCTCCCATATAACATTTTAATGCACTTGATTCTCTATTTAGTCTAAGTCCTATATTTGGTTCTGTTGTGTTATATGCAATATTTACTATCATTGATTCTTGTAACCAAAAAACGCTTCTTTGTAATCTCTGTATCTTGCATCTTTTTGATTGCATTAAATGAAAATCTTTTTTCATGTTTTTGTAATTGTGATGGTATTTCTTCTATTAAAAAAATGTATAAATTTGTTTTGTTTGATTGAATTTTATAAAAAAATATTTTATAGTAATGTTCATAGGAAATGAGAAAAGTAGATGTGTTCGTGTTGCCACCTACATACACAGTTTTACTGTGAGAACGGAGGTGGTGTCTATGGTAGAATCAACATTATTAACAATAATCTGTCTATTATTCTATGGATTAATAGGTGTAACTATCATAAATATTGCCTTAATTATAACTTTAGTTATTATTTTGAGCAAATAATAAAACGGCACATTTGCTTGGCAGAGCGATGTGTCGTTTATCCTTTTATGTGGTAACCGCATTTCTGCGATTGTCATTTCCTATATTTATTATACTTAACTTTTAAGTATTTGTCAAATTTTCTTGTAAAATTTTTATTAGTAAAGGACGAAGTTTTTAGCTTCGTCCTTTTTGTCTTTGGTGTTTTTTGAGTCCGGCCCCAAAAACATTAATGTTTTTTTGCTCCGTCCCCAAAAACACTAGTTGGGTCTATGTCATTTCCGTATCCACTTGCTTTTCTTAGCTCGAAGTGTAGGTGGTGACCTGTTGAGTTTCCGACATTTGGGTCTGTTTGTGGGTCTCCTCCTTCTAGTCCTATTGTTTGACTTTGTTTTACCTTTTGACCTTTTTGTACATCTATTCTTGATAAGTGTGCATAGAAACTGTATATTGTTTCCCCATTTACAATATGCTTGATTTCTACACTGTTACCAAATCCTTTTTGTACTCCTGCATATGTTACTTCTCCATCTGCTACTGATACTACTTCTGCATGGTGTGTTCCTGCTAAGTCTATTCCAGTGTGTTTTTTTACTTCTCCTGTTGTTGGATGTACTCTTGTTCCATATGCTGATGTTATTGTATATGTACTCTTTAATGGTTTTACAAAGTTTTGTGTTTGTGTTGCTGTATTGTTTGTGCTTGCTCTTGCAAATATTCTTGCTTGCGTTGCTACGTTTGATACTGCTGAGTTTATTGCTGTGTTTAATGTTTCATTTGAGCTTGCTGTTGTTTGTGCTGGTGGATTTGGGTCTACCCATTTTCTGTTGTTTTGTTTTTCCATAGTTTGCTTTTAAGATGCTTCTGTCTTGTTTGTTTACTGTGCCGTCTTCGTTTAAGTCATATTTTTCTTTTTGTGCTTTGTTGTCATCTGTTATTGTTCCATAGTTTTCTATGATGCTTGTTAGATCTTCAATTTCGATTTCTCCGTTTTCGTCAAGGTCTCCTGCATAGATGTTGATGTCATCTATAGTAATAATTTCCCCATCTTTTACTACTATATTTGTTACTCTGTGTTCTAGGTAAGAGGTCTTGCTGATTACTATGTCATATTCTCCTGGTTCTAAGTCTAGTGTGTATGTTCCGTCTGGATTTATTTGTATTTCTTGATTACTTTTCTTGGGTCTTCTGCATCATTTTCGTCTCTTGTGTCTTGTGAGTTATAGACTTTTATTGTTGCGGTTTGTTTTGTTTGGTCTGCAGCTTGTGTTATTATTTTTCCTGTTATTGCTGATAGTCTGTGAATTTTATTGTATATTGTTTTGTTTTGCCACTTATTGATTTTACGGTTACTGTTATTAATTTTGTTGTTTCTGTGCTCATGTCTATTTGTTTTGTATTGCTTCCTCTTGTTTCTGTGTTTCCGTCTACTGATACATATGTAACTCTTGGTTCGCTATTGCTTCTAAGTTGACTTGTGTTTCTGTTGCTTTTACTGTTACTTCATATGTTCCGTCGTCTTTTAATGTGGCTTGGTTTTCATTTGCTTTTACTTTTTTAGGTTTGCGTCGTCTTCCGCTGGACTGTTTTCTTTTACTATATACAATTTATATTCTACTTGATTTCCTGCTGCATTTTTTACTGTTATTATTACTTTTGTTACATCTTCTGATAAGTCTACTTTTTCTTTTGATGTTTTTACTTGATATGGTGTATCATTTATTTTAATTTGTGTTGTGCTTGAACTTGAGATTGCTTCACCATACTACTTACTTTGTTTTGGTCTACTTTTGCTATGTAGATTCCGTCTGTTGTTTTTTGAACTTCTGTTCATCTACTTTTTTATTGTTAGTTGTAAGTCTTGTAGGTCTTCTACTTTATCCACTTCTGTTAGTGTTAGTGTGTATTCTTTTTCTTTATAAGCGTCTGCTGTTTTGTCTAGTTTGTTTGATACGATTATTTTGATTGTTTTTCCTTGTGATACATCATATTGTTGTAATGTGTTTTGATGTTGTGTTCCTGTGTTTCCTGCAATTGATACATATTCGTTTTGGTCATACAATATAGCTTTGATGTCTACTGTTTTGTGCCTTTACTATATCTATTGTAAAGTTTTGATCGTCTGTTCTTGTTGTTAGTCTGTTGTCTACATATACTTGTTTTAGATATAGTTCTGATGGCTCTCTATAGATATTTACTAAATATTGTTGTACATCTCCATCAATTGAGGTTATTTTTACTATTATTTGTTTTTCTGCTGCATTTCCCATATTTATTGTTGTTGTGTTTTGTTCCTCTTGTTTCTCTGTTTCCTTCTATACTTACTTTTGAATATGGATATTGTGCTTTTGCTGTTAATTCTATTGTTGTTGCATCTTTTTTAATATATGTTGTATAAGTTCCATCTGCTTCTGGTGTAGTTGTTCCTTCTGTTACAGCTCCTTTGTCCTGCTATTATTTCTTGGTCTTGTTGTTACTTATGTCTTCTGTGTCTTTTTATTACATAGACTTTGTATTCTTTTTTCTTCTCCTGCACCGTTTTTTACTGTTACAGTGGCTTCTGTTACTCCGTTTTTAGACTTAAGTTTTTTGACTTGATGGATTTGCATATTCTGTTTCTCCATTTCCGTCTTTTATTTTTACTTGTGATGTTTCTGATGTTATTCCTGCCCATAATGAGCTGTTGTCTTGACTTGCGTCTACTACTTTTTACATAGTTTCCGTCTGTGTCTTGTTCTATTTCTTCATCATCTAGTTTTATTGTTACTTTTAAGTCTTCTAATACATCTGGTTCTTCTACTTCTTTTATTTTTAAGATGTAGTCTTTTGTTTCGTCTACTTCTCCTTCAAACATTGCTGTTATTCTGATTGGTATTTGTTTGTTTTCTAATGAACAGTTTGTGTTTGTGTTTTGTGCTTGTGTGTTTAGGTTTCCATTTACACTCACATATTCTGTTTGTTTTGTTGCTATTGCTTTTATTTCTGCTTGTGTTGTTCCTTTTTTTTTTACGTCAATTTCAAATGTGTTATCATCTACCTTAGTTGCTTTTTCTTCCATCTAAATATACTTTTTCTAATCCTAAGTTGTTTTGTTGTTTGTGTATTGTTAGTTTGTATTTTTTTACTGTTCCGCCTAGTGCTGTAACTGTTATTGTTTTTATTATGTTCCGTTTGGTAAGATTATGCTTTCTTATAGTTGTCCTTCTTTTTTCTTCTCCTCCCATTGTTACTTTTGCTAAGATATTTGATAATACTATTTTTACATTTGCTATTTCTTCTGTTGCTTTTACAGTTATTTCATAGTTTCCGTTTTCATCTTCTATGATATGTTTTTGTTTACTTCTAACCATTGTATTTTTTGTGTCATTTGATAGACGTACAAACATTATGTTATATGTTTTTGTTACTGTTCCATCTTGTGATGTTACTTACTATTGGCACTGTTATTGTTCCATCTTCTAATGGTAATTTTATGTTTTTTGTTGCATTTTCTGTTAACTCTTCTGTGTCTCCTATTTTTATGCTTGCATATTCGTTTGCTGAAATAACTTTGATTGTTGCTAAGTCTTTTTTCTTTTGGTATTGAGATTATACTTGTTGGTACTGAATCTTTGTCTACAAATCTGTCTATTATGTCTGTATTATCTACATAGATATGTGATGCATCTGCATTTTGATTTTCTTAGTAGTTTTATTGTGTATTGTTGTGTTCTTCCTGTTTCTGCTATTGCTGTTACTTTTACATCTACTTCTTCTTGGTCTTTTACAGATATGTTGTTTATTGATATTTGTGGTTTTCCTTCTGTTTCTCCTGATTTTAAAGTTGTGTATTGGTTGTTTGCTTCTATTGATAGACTTACTTGTTCTGTATCTGCTGATATATATTCTTTATATGTGTGTGTTTCTGAATCGTATTTTGTTACTACATTTTCTCCATTTTTTATTAGTTTTATAGATACATCATCTGATATTATGTTGATTTCTAGTACTTTTGTTATAGCTGGTGTTTCTCCATCTTGTGCTTGTATATTGATGTTTAATGTTATTTTTCTGTTTCCGTCTTTGAAAGTTTCAGTTTTTGTTGCTGGTGTTTGTTTCCATTCTGTTCCGTCTCCTATTTGTATTTTTGCGTGTGCTTCTGTTGCTGTTATTTCTATTTCTGTGTCTTGTGTATCTCTTCCTTTATCATATACTGTTGCTATATATTTTCCGTCTGTTTCTGATATTATTTTGTTATCGACTTTTACTGTTTTTATGCTTGTGTCTGTTGATTTTTTTACAACTTTGATATGGTATACAGCTTTTTCCCCCATTTTCAGCTGTTACTATTGTATCTACTTCTGTTGTTTCACTTGCTATTTCAATAGTTTTTGCTAGTGCCTTTAGTTTTGTGTCTCCTGCTATTTCTACTGTTGCTTCATCACTTGTTGCTCTTACTAGTATTGTTGCTTCTGTATCTGTTCTTTCAATATATTTTACATAAGTGTTTGTTGCTGTATCTATTTCGTCTGCTGGTTGATTATTTATTTGTATTGTACAGCTTGTGTCTGTTGATTTTCTTTCTATTACTAGTGTGTATACTTTGGTTGTGTTGTCTTGTGCTGTTATTGTTATTGTTACTGTTGTTTTCTTTTCTTTGCTTAAAGTAACTGTTTTGTGCTTTCACCTTGTTCTGCTTGATTTGTTGATATTTCTATTTTTGCATATTTGTTTGATGCTTTTTACATAGATTTTGCTTGTTGTTGCTTCCATTGTTGTTGTTGAATAATATCCTTCATCTGTTTTTATTGCATCTTTTCCATCAACTTGTATTATTTCTAGATCTGCATTGTCTGATTTGTATTTGATTATTACAGAGTATTCTTTTGTTCTTGTTGGATCATTTGATCTTGGGCTTTTATTAGTACTGTTGTTTCTTCTCCTTCTAATGTTATTTGTTTAATATGTTCTTCTTTTGCTTCTGGATTGTCCCATTTTCCATTTATTCCTGTTTTTATAGAAATTAGTGTTGTTGATTCTTTGGTTTTATTTTTAGTCCTGCTTGTTTTGAGTTTCTGTCTACAAATCCTATATAATTTCCATTTTCTAATATGCATTCTGTGTCATTTACTTTGATGCTTTCTGCTCTTAAATCTGTTACTTTTTTTTATTGCTATTGTGTATTCTTTGATGTTCCATTTTCTGCTTTTACATACAATTTTATTTCTTTTCTGTTTCGTTTATTTCTATTGTTTCTTCTTGTATGTTGTTTGTAGAATATGTGCCTTCTGCTATTTTTACTGTTGCATATTCGTTTTCTGCTGTTCCTTTTAGTTTAAGGTTGTTCATTGTGTCTGGCATTTTTATTTCATATTTGTTTTCTGATACTTGTGTAATATCTGATTGGTTTATTCCTTCTGCTTCTAGTTTTTCTAAGTTGTTGTTATTTGATGCTTTTATTATTGTTATTTCATAATTTCTTATTGTTCCATCTTGTGCGGTTACTTGTACAGGTACTTTTGTTGTTTCTTCTGTTGTTATTATTTTTTCTGTTACTTGATGTTCTGTATTTAATCCGCCTTTTATTGATATTTGTGCTAGTTTGTCTTTTGCAACAACTTTAATATCAACTTCTTCTTTGTTTTCCGATTCTTATTGTACCTTTGTTATTTTCGTCTATTTCTATGTCTTTTATTTTTACCTTTTCTTCTTCTTTATAGATGATTGTTATTTCTGCTTCAGTGTTGTTTGGCAATTTTTCTACTATTAGTGTATTTTTTAGCTGTTCCATCTTCTGCTGTTACCGTTATTGGATTGTGTTTTGTGCATCTGGTGTTGTGACTGTTGCTTTTTGTTCTTCTTGCACTGCTTTTAGTGTGTTTATGTTTATTTGTGCATGACTATTATTTGCGCTTCTACTTCTACAGATTCTGTTAAGAATTTTTGTTACATGGTATTTGCCTTGTTCGTCTGGTTCTAATATTTCTCCATCTACTTTTAGTATTGCTAGTTTACAATCATCTGATTGGTTTGTAACTATTAATGTATTCTTCTGTTGTTCCATCTTGTGCTGTTACTTTTATTTTTTTTCACTGCTTTATCGGTATTTTTTGGTATTGTTGCACTTGTTGTTCCTGTTACTTCTATATTATTGTCATTTGTACTTTTGCTTTTTGATCTTCTTGAATTACATATAGTTCAAATGATGTTGCGTTTTTGTTTACCGTGCCTTGTATTGGTTTACTGGTACAGCTTGCTGCTTTTTCCTTCTACTTTACACTTAGTAAATTTACATTGTCTGAAGTGCGTTGATTATTAATGTATGTTTTTGTTGTTCCATCTTCTGTTGTTACTGGTATGTTTACAACCATTCTTTTTCCTTCCATTTTTATTTTTCTATATGTTGCTCCTTCTTCTGCTCATTTGTGTTTATTCCTACTTTTGTTTTGTTTCTTCTGTTATTGTTCTATTGTTATTGGGTTCACTTTTTGTCTAATGTGTATTCATATTTTTTCTGGGTAATTTTGCTTTATTTCTGCTTTATTTCCATCTACAGTTAGTTACTTTTTAGGTTTAGGGCATTATTTTCTTTTATAAATTTAATGTATATGTTTATTTCTCCATTTAATGCTTTTACTTGTAATCGGCTTTTTTTTGTTGGTTCATTTTCCCAATTTGTACCAACCTTAGAAATTTCTTACTCATATTCTTCCATTTATACTTTTTTTGTTTGTTCATAGTTTGTTTTACCTATTACATTTATTTCCTGTTATATCTGTCTGATATACTTACTTTATATGTGTTTGTTCCTTTTATTCTTGTTGCTTCTTTAGAAAATTCTTGATTTCCTACTGTTAATGATAATAGGTATTGTCTGGCTGATGGTTTTGATGTTTAGTACATATTCTTTTGTTTGTTCTGGATTATTAGGGTCTGTTACTGTTATTTTGTATGTTGTTATTATTTCTGTACAGTCTACTACTTGTTGATATATGTTCTTTACTGTTTGTTTCTCCTATTTTATTTTGTCTTTATCACTGATAGTGATAGCAGTTACTGTTGCTGTTTGTGCTTATTTCTCCTATATTTGCATTATATATATTTCCTACTGGTTGTATTTCTGGTCCATTTACTGTTACTGATAATAATCCTTGTATATCTTCTGTTCCTTTTTGTCAATTTAGTGTATTCTTTTTTTCTTTTTGTTTTCTCCTTCTCCAAATCTTACATAGATTTTTACTATTGTTTCATTTCCTATTGTTGTTATTACTTGTTTTGTAACATGTAATTTTCTCCTAGTTTGTTGATTTCGCTTTTGCTTTTGTGTATAGAGTTTTTGTTTCTATTGTAATTTGATACTTTTGCTGGTATTATTGTTTTGTATGATGTATCACTTATTTTTGTTTTTTGCTTCTTTTCCATCTACTGTTATTGTTTCTAATTTGTTAGTGAGTCTTCTTGTAGATTGTTAAAGCATATGTTACTTTTTCTCCATTTTCTTGCTGTTACTTGAATTGGTATTGTCTTTTCATTGTTGTTGTCATGTCTATTGTTTTGTTGTTTGTTTTTTCTCTGGCGTTTGCATCTATATGCTTTACTGTAGAGTTATTATCACTTGTTACTGCATACTTTGGTTTTGTTACGGAGTCTTTTATTATTATTTCATATTCTGTTGTCCTACAGATGTTGGTTGTACATTATCTACTGTTAATTCTTCTAAACTTGCATTGTTTGATATGATGTTTATTGTTAATATATAGTCTACAAATTGCCATTTGTTGTTTTACTTTGATTTTACTATTGTTGGATTTTGTGTCTATATTTATATCTTTTTCAAGTGTTCCTGTTGCATAAGTTGTTCCTCCATCAATACTTATTTGATCTGTTGCATCTTTTTGTTTTTATTTTAATGTTCCTGTTCCGTCTAAGCTCTTTTTTCTACAGATACGGCATATTTGTTTTCTCCTGATACTTTTGTTGTTTTATCATTGACAGTGATTTTTCTATTCTTTGTCCATCTAATGGTTGTACTCACTTTTAGCGCTGTTGTTGTTGTTCTGTTACTTTGTCTGTTGCTGTTATTGTTGCTACTCCCATGTCTTGTGATGTTAGTATTCCATTATTTACTGTTACTATTATCTGTGTTACTTGATTTCCAATCATAGTCTGTTAGTTTTCTTTCATTATGGTTAAATACATTGAATATGTTTGATATTATTTTACTGTTTCTTCTTTCTGGTTGTTTCATGATTCTTGCATCTGGTACAATTTCTGAATTTTCTGTCTCCTATTAGTGTGAAGTTATAGCTGTCGTCATAACTGTTTTCCTAATTGTCCATATTCGTTTTGTTCCTGCTCCATATACAAATCCTTCTGTGTTCATGTAATTTGTTTTTGTATCCTGTCTCTATTGCTAAATATGTTTTTGCTCACTTCATTTGTACTTTCTTTACTGTTACATTTAATTTAGTCTCCCACCTATTCCGCTTGGCTTTGTTGTTGATTCCATATATAGCTTTCCATTTTATCTAGTAATACCTACACTTTGTTTGTTCCTGATATATCTTACCCATTTCCTCCAGTTGTTTCTTTTTGTGCTTTTGTTTGGTTTATATTTATACTTTCACACTTTCGTCTGTTTTAATTACTTGACCCTGTTTGTAGACATTGTACTTTTTACTGCATTTTCATTGTTTGTACTTTTAATTGGTTAGGTTATATGGCTTACGGATTTTTGTCCGTATTATTGCTAGTTACCTTAAATTTTCGATTTGTTCTTACTATTGTTCCAACATACATCTCCTGTTGAGTCTATTGTACTTTAGATTTCCTCCAGCTGCTATTTT
>VOFB01002965.1_pt1 | contig 15626 bp, 37 predicted proteins | sample 5384141 | NCBI WGS metagenome assembly VOFB01 (sample SAMN12384721, study PRJNA508395) | human gut metagenome | isolation source: healthy gut A | host: Homo sapiens | reverse complement strand
GCCAAGTGGCTGATGCGCGACCTGAAAGTGCTGCTGGTCGACGAACCGACCGTCGGTATTGACATTGGTTCAAAGACAGAAATTTATGAGATCCTGCGCAGCATTGCCGACAAAGGCTCAATCGTAGTCGTTGTCTCCTCGGATACGGAGGAACTGCTCAAGATTTCCGACCGGATCCTGATCATGGTGGGTGGCAAAGGTTTTTGCTGACATGCCCAATCAGCGCTTGACAGCGGATGATCTGCTATTGGAGGCATCCGGCATTCACAGCAAAAAAAAGGAGGAGGCATAAGGTATGAATCTGACGAAAAAGCTTTCTCTTCAGAAGCCACTGATGCTGCTGGCGCTGATCATCATCGCTGCGGTATCGTGCCCGACGTTCCTGACGCCGTCGAATATCCCTGAGCATTCTTCTGGCTGTCTGCATCTATGGCGTTATGGCCTGCGGCACAATTTTTCCCACTGCTCAACGGCGGCATAGACCTTTCCATCGGCTCTGTGACTGCATTGTCCGGCTCGGTCATGGTGCTGGTGGCGATTGCCTCTGGATACAGCACAGGCGGCACCATCCTTGGCATTGTGCTCGGCCTTCTGGCTGGTACGGCATGCGGCGCCCTCAACGGCCTGATCTCATATTACTTTGCACTTCCGGCCTTTGTTGTGACACTTGCAATGAAAAACATCATCCTCGGCGTCACGCAGCATATCACGAACCGCAACACCGTCATCTGCTTGTACTCCGATCTCATGAACTGGATCGGCACCGGCAAGATCCTCGGCGTCCAGTTCCTGATCATCCTTTTTTGTGATCGTGTTCCTGATTGCGTGGTTCGCGCTCAACCGCTCGAAATTCGGCCGCTATACCTATGCCGTCGGCGGCAATGAGGTCGCGAGCCGCTATAGCGGCGTCAACAGTCGCCTTTGTCGGCATCAGCGCCTATGCCATCTCCGGCTTCACGGCGGCGCTCTCCGGTGTCATGCTCTCCTGCTTTAACCGTCAAGCGGTGGCAACGCAGGCCTCCGGCTATGACGGAAACGTGCTCGTCATGCTCGTTGTTGGCGGCGTCAGCATGGCCGGCGGCGAAGGCGCAGCATCACAGGCGTCTTGTTCGGCATGCTCCTGATCGGCATCATCAACAACGCCATGCTCCTGATCGGCATTGGCTCGATGTATCAGGATATGGTACAGGGTATCCTGATCGTGTTGGCTGTTGCGCTGGATGTGTATTCAAAAAAAAGCAGATGGTCAAGGCTGCGAAGAAGGCTGCCTGACAGCTGCGGAAAATGAGGCATGCCATGGGCTACAGAATTATTCAGCATCGAAAACAGTGTGATCTGTGTCACGGGCGGTAGCGGCGGTATCGGAAGCGGCCTCGCAGCCGGACTTGCGGGGTTGGGGCCAAGTCGTCATTCTCGGCCAGAATATGCAAAAGCTTAAGGCTGCGGCGGAAGATAGGCGTTGAGACCGGAAAGCACGTCGACTGCGTCCGTGCGGACATCACGGACGAGGGAAGTCGAGGCTGCTTCCAGAGATCGATTCCCGCTTCGGCAGGCTCGACGGGCTTGTCAGCTGTGCGGAACCAGCTATGTTGCGCCACTGGCTGCGACATGCCAATCGACCGCTGGCAGCGTCATGGACGTGAACGTCAGGGGAACGGTTCTCTGCTGCCGCGCGGCAGGAAAATACATGCACCACAGTGGTGGTGGACACATCGTAAATATCAGCTCGCTTGCTGCCACACACGGAAAGCCGGGCTACACGGCCTATACGCCGAGCAAGGCGGCGGTAAACGCGCTGACGTTCACATTGGCCGCGGGTGGGGGAGACTCGGCATCAATGTCGTCTCCGTCTCCCCGACAATCGTGGTCACGGAGATCAACCGCAAACAGATCGCGGATAACCCCGGCATCTCAATAAGGTCCTCTACGATCCCAAACGGCCGTGCGTGCAGCGCGCAGGAGCTTTGGGAACCGTCACGTTCCTGCTCAGCCCAGCGAGCAGCTATCTGACAGGGCAGAACATCGGCTGTGACGGCGGCGCGCAGAACGGCGACATTGCGGTCATCCCGCCGTTGAAGAAAATGTAAAGGAGGTACAATGAAATGAAACGGATTACATGTGTTTACACGGGCTTCGGCGGCTTGAGCGATATCGTTGAAAAAGATCTTCTTGGATGCATGCGGCGACGTCTGCTTCCCATATCGCCGACTCTGGCCTGATCGAAGATATCCTTTCTGAGGGCGGTGTCACGCGCCGCTGCTGGAAAACGCCTGTTTGCGCTGTTTGATGCAGCTGCGACCACGCAGCCGGATATCATTGTCTCGACCTGCTCATCCATAGGCGACGACGCGGAAATACGCGGCGATGCATCCGGAGCTTCGATGATGAGCATCGATGAGCCGATGGCACGCTATGCGGCCATTCACGGCAAAGCGTCGCGGTGCTGGCGACGCTTGCTACGACGGTCGAGCATCGGCAAAGACTTGTCAGCCGCTTTCAGCGCAGAGGCCGGACGCGACGTTTTCGGTCGTCAGCGCCGTCGCAGGGGGCGTTCGACGCCATGCGCAGCAGGTGATATGGCAAAGCCCGTCGACTTGTGCGCAGTACTTGAAGACGGAACTCGGCTGCTGAGACGCCGGGCCCGCTTTTTTGTGCGCGTATTGCGCGTGTTGAGTGATCAGCTGCGACGCTGTGACTCGGTAAACAGCCAGAACGCTCCGGCATAACACCGACACAGAATGACGAGATTATTGTGGAGAAATTTTTACAATACACATAATCTCTTTGCAACTGCCCTCACCAAGAGCATGGGGCAGCAGGCCTTTGCACCGCGCCGCGGCATTTTTTTCCTGAAATATGTCGGTATTACTGCGAAATAATGTCTTGCACAGCACGAAAATTCCTCGCTGCCGGTCAGATTTTCAGTTTTCAGGCATGCCCTAAACAAAACAGAAATGCATCGGGGGCGCTTTGTGCCAACGGCGGCAATGATGTTGCAGAAAAAAGGACAGCGCTTTACGGAACCCGATACTCGGTCATAATCAGATGGGCGCATGTAACAGAGTCCACGTGGCTTATCAAGGCCGAGGATAGCTGTGTCCAAGTGAGAGATGCGCTTAAACAGAAAATGGATACCAACGACCACCTCTTTGTTGGAAAAACTAACAGGTGAAGCGGCTTGGAAAAACGTTATCTGTGGAAGCGACAAATTGAAGGAATGTTTATAAGAAAATCTCCCCGGTTTCCCGGGGAGATTTTTTGGTGCGGGCGGCGGGACTCGAACCCGCACCACTGAGGTAACGGAACCTAAAGGTGATGTCACCTTGGTGAAAGGTTTGAAACTGCTTGATTCATGGGTTTTCAGATGCGGTGCCTGACTTATACCGGTGAATGACTGCCAATCATTGCTGTTACGATGAACATATATCCGCTGTGTGCGTAAAGCCCGGAGATGAGACAGGTCAATTTTATTCTTCATTTCAGTCTTTGAAAACAGATGATTTGTATTTACTGGATTATCATAGACAGCTTCCTTGTTCCTTACAATACCGCCCCGGCGGCATTCCGTATTTCTGTCGAAACGCTCTGGAAAATGAAGCAACATCGGAATATCCCACATAAAAAGCTGCGTCGCTTAAGGAACAGTGCTCCTCTGACATGAGAAGCATCGCCTTCTGAAGCCGCAGTTCTGTCAGATACTGCTGCGGCGAACAGCCGACGCGCTTCCGGAAAAGCCTGCAAAGATAGCTCCTGTCAAGATTCATCTGATCAGCCATATCCGCAATAGAGATTTTTGCCATGTAATGTGTTTCCAGAAAGGTCATCGCCTGCATGGCATAGTCCGTGCGCGTCTGCGCCAGCCGGTGATCGGTCTGCTGGAGCGCGCAAAGAATTTCCCACAGGACGCTGCATAGAAACTGCTCCCTTCCGGCTGAAAGCCTCTGCGCATCCTTCAGTCTCAGGAACGTACTGCGAAGCTCCGGCATGGAGAGCACGCTTTTTTGCAAAGCCGCAGGCATTGTAATATCTGCTTCAAACCCAATCCAGATATACTGCCACGGGTCCTGACTGCCCGCCTTGTAGAAGGTCAATTCCTGCGGATGAATGATGAACATTTGCCCCTTCCGCAGTGAAAAGTCTGTTCCGTGTGCAGAGAAAATGCCGCGACCGGAGAGCACATGAGTGGATCAAATAAAAGCCGCGCACGGTCGGACCGAAGGAATGTCCGGCTTCGCACTGTTCCCACCCGCATTGCAGCGGATTGATGTCCTTCAATGCTGGTCGGCGATCCATATGGTTTGTCTGCTCATTTTATCAATCTTCCTTCTAAATGGCGAAATGGTCACATTTTCCCAAAAAGCATCTCGCATTGCGTCATCGCCTTTCTCTGCCCGTGTTGGTAAAATAACAGTCATCCAAAGGAGGACTTTATATGGCGAAAATTACGTTTCTTGGCGCCGGAAGCGCGGTGTTTGTTCGAAATGTCATCGGCGATTGCTTCTGCTCTGAAGTGCTTCGGGACTGCGAGATCGCATTGTATGATATTGATGCCGAATTGTTGAACCAAAGTATGGAGATCATTTCCGCGATGCAGAAAAACGCCGGCTCTCATGCACGGCTCACAGCCTATCTCGGTCGGAGCAGCGCCGGGACGCGCTGCGCGGCGCGGATTTTGTGATCAACGCGGTTCAGATTGGGGCTATGATCCCTGTACGATCACAGATTTCGAGGTTCCCAAACACTTCGGGCTGCGGCAGACGATCGGAGATACCGCCGGGATCGGCGGCATTATGCGTGCGCTGCGCACCATTCCGGTCGTAGAGTCCTTTGTGCGCGACATGGAGGCGGTTTGCCCCGACGCGCTGTTTCTGAACTATGTGAATCCGATGGCAATGGTCACCGGATATCTTCAGCGATACACCGGCATCAACACGGTTGGCCTCTGCCACAGCGTACAGGTCTGCTCCGAGCGGCTGCTGAAAAGCTCGGGATGGAGGACGCGCTGGCCGGCAGAAAAGAGTTGATCGCAGGGATCAACCATATGGCATGGCTGCTTGAGCTCAAGGATCGGGACGGCAATGACCTATATCCGGAGATCCGCCGCAGAGCACACGAGAAGAACATTTCACAGAAGCACGACGACATGGTCCGGTTCGACTATATTGACCGACTGGGATATTGCTGTACGGAGTCCAGCGAGCACAATGCGGAGTACAGCGTTTTATATCAAATCAAACTATCCGGAACTGATTGAGCGTTACCAGATTCCCTTGATGAGTATCCGCGCCGCTGCCTGCGACACATTCAGGACTGGGCGGAGGAGCGAAAGTCGCTGCAAGCGTCCGCGCAAGCTCCGCATACCCGTTCACACGAATATGCCTCCTACATCATGGAAGCCGTTCTGACAAACAGACCCATTCAAATCGGCGGAAACGTCCTGAACACAGGAGATCTGATCACCAATTTCCCGGAGGAGGCGTGCGTCGAAGTCCCATGTATGGTCACCAACACCGGCGTTCATCCTTGCTATGTCGGAAGTCTTCCGCTGCAATGCGCCGCGATGAATCTGATGCAGATCAATGTTCATCTGTTGACGATCGAAACCGCCCATACGCGCAGACGCGACTGCATTTATCAGGCGGCGATGATGGACCCGCATACCAGCAGCGAGCGACATCGACACGATCGTCAAGCTGGTAGACGCTCTGATCGAGGCCCACGGCACATGGCTTCCTGCATTTCATTGAAAACCGATTTTGAATCCCTGCCGTATCGCGCGGCAGGGATTTTCAGTTCATTTCTTCAATATAATACACATAATCGAGTGAGCGCAGGGCTAATGATCTCGGTATGCTTTTTATACTGCTTGAGTTCCGGACTGGTGACGGTGAACGAGACCGAAAAACACGCTCAGGCCCGAGCCGACGTAGGCCGGGTTCGACTCGATATCGTCGATGCGGATGCCCAGCGCGCGGATGGTCGCCACGAACTCGGCAAGGTCGCCCTTGTTTTTCAGCTCCAGATGCACTCAAAATGATTCGAGCGGTCCTGAGGTGCTTTTCCAGCACCGGCAGACCGGACATACTGCAAAGCAGCACCAGAAACAGCACCAGCGCCGGGCGTATACAGCCCCGTGCCGAAACATCCCCAGCAGTCCGCAGCACCACAGACCGACCGAGGTCGTCAGGCCCCTTGATCTGGTTGCGGGAGCTGAACAGGATGGAGTTTCCGCTGATCGTCGCCATGCCGACGACTGCCGCTGCCGACAAACGGGCAGCTTCACACCGGAAAACGCCATCAGCCACTGGTCGATGAGCATTGCAGAAACGCCCGCGATGCTGACCAGAATGAACGTGCGCAGTCCCGCCGAATGGCGCTTGCTCGAGCGCTCACAGCCGATGACCGCCGCGAACAGCGCGCTCAGCGCCACGCGCAGCAGGATCGAGCCGAGCCCCAGCTCCTCGCCCACGGGCCAAGCCAGCCTTGCGATCAGATCGTGTCCCATATCCCGTTACCTCCTCAAATACTGACGCCGTCTCCTGCGCCTGCGTCTGTGCCAACGCTGTTCCCTCTGCCGCCTCCATGAAGGCAGCCTCCTCTTCGCTCATTTCCTCGTGCGGGCGCTCGGAAGCGCCTGCGCGATCTTTTGCCGATGCGCTCGATGAGCAGCTCCACATCGGACTTTCTCGCCGGCTTCGGTTGTTTCCACGACGACCGCCACATCCTCGAGCTGTCGAATACGATTTCGATAGTACAGCGCCAGCTTCGCGCAGCCCGGACCGAGCAGCTCATACAGCACGCTCGAAGCGAGGATGATCGTCTCGAGATCGCTTCCCATCACGCCGCCGAGCGTCCGCGCGCCCAGCGCCGCAAGATGCCGATCGCGACGCCCGCCTGCGGGATGAGCGCGAGACCGAGATAATTGCGGACGACCGGTCCTTTTTGACCGCCGCGCAGCCGACCCACGCGCCAATGTATTTGCCCAGCAATGCGGACGAGGAAAATAGCCCACACCGACCGCGATGAGCGGCACGCCGTTCAGGCTCCCCGACGCGGAAAAGAGCGCGTCGAGCTTGAAATTCATGCCCGAACGGACGAAAACAGCAGCAGGATGGGTGGGACTGAAATAGCCGAGCTGCTTGAAAGAGCTTGTCGTTTTCCGCGACGTTCGTTATTACCCGTGCCCATCGCCATGCAGCCGAGCAGCGGCGAACATCGAGCAGCGCGCATACGCCGCAGAACGCGAACAAGAGTGCGACGGAGATGATGAGCTTGTTGTCGGTCGAGCGCCGCGCGGGCATGAGCAGCTTCATGACCAGCCCGAACAGCCCGCCCAGCGCCAGCGCCCGCCAGATTCAGCAGCACCGGCTTCACAAGTGTTTCAAACGAGCATCCGCCGCTGCCGCCGAGGCTCGCCAGCGCGACGGAGATCGCGACCAGTACAGCACCAGCCCCACCACGTCGTCGGTGCGACGACCTGTAACAGCGTATCGACAAAGTCGCCCTTTGCGCCGGTCTGACGAATGGTCATCATCGTAGACGCCGGTGCTGTTGCCGAGGCAAGGGCCGACAGCACGACGGAAAACGCCAGTTCGAGCCGAAGCACAAAATACGTCAGGATAAATACGAAAACGGACGCCAGAACCGCCTCAAACAGCGTGATCACACGACCCTCATGCCGCTCTTTTTGAGCACCGAGAGCTTGAAAAACTCTCCGGTCGAGAACGCGATGAACGCCAGCGCGATGTCGGACAGGAAATCCGTCCCGTCAATGATGCGCTGCGGAACGAGGTTCAGGCAGTATGGGCCGATCAGAATGCCCGCGAGAATATAGGCCGTCACGTTCGGCAGACGAAGCAGCTTTGTGATGCGCGTGAGCGCAAAGCCCGCAAACAGCATCAGCGCCACGGAGATAATCACGGAGCGACCGACGAAGTTCCGTAAAAAAATATGAGTTCATCTGTATTTCTCAGAAATAAGGATGGGGCATAAGGCTGCCCCATCTGTGAATAAGATCTATGTTGCTGAGCAGAGTAAAGCATACAACACACAAGTGTTAGCTAAATGATGCATGACGGAAAACTTTTGTCGTTTTACCAATCGAATATGTTAGATTCTTATTCTGTGTTATGAGTGGTTAATGCATTTTCACCGTAATAGCCATTGAAGGAACGGTTTTTACACGGAGTTGCCCTAAACGTGTATTTATTATTTGCAGTACTAACACGCAGTGCACCGGGCCATGTGTAAACAGGTTAATAGCCTGATTGTCGCCGCACGCAAGAATTCGGACGTATTGGTACGCCAGTCCTGAAAAATGGTTATCATCGAGCGTTATGGCTCCGGTAGAATACTGAACTTCAATTCCGCGATAGCCGCCATACATATAGTTACCGGTAATCACAAGATCATCCGAAATACGCAGCGCCTGAATCGCGATATCTTTTGAGTCAGCGGCGGTGTTTGTAATTCTATTATTGGTAATGCTGATGTTTCTCACGTCACCAAGATAGGAATCTTTGTCCCTTGCAACACGAATTGCTCTTGTCTTTGGATCAGAAATAGTAAAGGTATTCTCGGTAATCGTAATATCCGAATTCAGATCTAGTGTTTCTTTTGTGTTGTTATAGCAATATGCATTGATCAAAAGCAGCCATTTTCGCGATATCTCGTACTGTTGCCCTCAGCCTCCTTGATAAAGGTGTTGCCTTGAATGACTACATCCTCATATCCGCAAAAGCGCAGCCCGCCATAGTACATATTTTCAAATGTATTATTGTAAATTTTAATATCATTGCATTTTTGGCACTGGAAACCTGATTATGGGTTCCGATTGCGACAATCGGTTCTCCACAATCTTCGCTTTTTCCAAAATAACAGTTTTGATTGTAACATTGTCGCCGCAATTCCATCATCATTCAATGCATATGGGGAATCCTTTTGTCGTACCGGTTCAATTTGAATGGTTTCCAATCTAGTAGTATCAGAATCTGATAATGTGCTTGGAATAGCTTGTCCCAAGAAATTACAATTGTCCACAACTACTGTATCACAGGCACATATTTGCATTACATGACCTTTATAACTGTTCAGAAAGTTAACATTTTCAATCGTGATATTTTGCTGTAGCCTAAAGCAAACGCGCCAGATGAGCCGATAAGATTCAAATTGCCGCATTTTGTTCCATCTTCATTAACGTACCATTTATATCTATGGTACCGCCGGAAAATGTAACGTTCGATATGCCCTTCCAGTGCCTTTGTTTTTCTCCGGTGTAACTACCGGTCATAAAAATAATTGACGGATAATTGGCCTTGTTGATGCCATTTAGGATTACTGCCTGATCATCCAATATCACATTAATGTTGCTTTTTAACGCAATCACATCCTCAACGCAGTACGTTCCTGCTGGAAATGGATTTGTATTGCTTCCAGCGCTATTCGATGCCTTATCAATAGCTTCCTGAATAGCATCATGGCAATCGGTGATTCCATCGCCTACTGCCCCCTCAATTTTGTTACATCCAGCCATTCAGATTCAGACGGTTCAATTGCGTTCACATGCGGAATGATAAAAACTATAAGTACAAAAAAGAAGCAACATTGCAATCATGGATACCATGATTCTTAAATCATGCTGGGAAGTCGAATAGCTCTTTTTCAAGTTAAGTCATCCTTTCATGATGTTGTTTTTACTGTTGTGAAAAAAGGCTTCGCCGGCAGCCCGGCTTCATTATATAGCCGGACACATACATACGGCGCTTCTGCAAAATCTCAAGCGCATCATCGTCTGTGTCCTCCAGCATTAGTTCGACCGTATCACCTTGAACCGTATAGCGCTGCATATACCTCGGTCGCCCTTGCTGACGGATCTGGGTGCAGATCCGTCAGATCTCAACCGCGGACAAGCCGCCTGTGCAATTTCAGGTGCAGTCGGACGGTGTTTCGCGCCGTGCAGCGCCGCGCACAGCTCGGGTGCGGCGCACATCGTCGGGATTCCATACACCTTTTCCGATGCAAGCAGGGCAAGCCTTCGCGCGATCTCCTTTTTTTCCTTTGGGTGAATGTCATACGGCATTCCAAGATCCATAATCGAGGTGCTCCAGCACCCCGGCGTCTCCTGAACGGCAGCCTCCTGCTGCCGCCGCACCTCCGGAAAGCGGTCGCCGTTCAGTCCGGAGCCATCGGTCAAACGGTGCAAGCGGAACCACCAGAAAACGGAAGCTTCTCATGCCACGCATTTCTCAGCTGCGATCAGCGCGCGCAGAGCTGCGCATAAAGCGACGCGTGGTGTTCATCATTTTCGCCCTGATACCAGAGGACACCTCTTGCCGCATAGCCCGCGACCGGCAGAAGCATCTGCTCAAACAGCGCGCCGGGACGGTTTTTTTATGGTACGGGCCCATTGGAATGACCGGATTCGGCACACGCCTCCATACGCCGCAGCTGCTGTGCGCGGTCAAGCCCGTACATAACGGTGCTCCACTCGGCCTGGTGCGCAGCGTCTGCCTGAAACGCCCATCCCCGCCTGTTTCGCGCAGACATTCTTTTGCCGTCTGCCCTTGAACAATGGCAGTTTCATAGTCCTCCAGATAAACGGACAGCGGCGACGCGCGCGCGCAGCTCCTCCGGCACCCACGCAGAGGCGCTCGTGCCACCCCAGTTGCAGGAAAGAATTCCGACCGGGACTCCGAGCAGTGCGCGCAACTCGCGCGCGAACCAATAGCCGATCGCGGAAAAGGTCTCAAGCGCCGCATCCGCTTCGCCAAACCAGTATCCGCAGCCGCTCTGGAACGGCTCCTGCTCAGCAAAGGCTTTTTCTCTGACAGGTGTACATCCGAATCCCCGCGTCATGGGAAGCTGCTTTGCCTGCGCCCAATGCCGTTCATAGCGCATGAAAAATTCCATATTGGATTGCCCGCCGGCGATCCAGACCTCGCCGATCATGACATTGCGAAGCTCAATGACCGCTTCTCCCTGACAGACGCGGGAGCGTACACTGCTCCGCCGCAGGCTGTGGCGGCAATTGCATCGCCACGCGCCGTGCTCCGGCAGGCAGGAAGCCTGTGCCTGCCCCAGTCACCGTAACCGCTTCTCCTTCACGGGCACACCCCAAATCGGGAGCACATGGTCTCTTTGCAGAACCATGCCGTCGGAAAAAAGATCGGTGCAAGACTGAGTTTTTCCATACTTAACCCTTCAGACCGCCGGCTGTTACGCCGCCGATGATTTTCTTGGACAGCAGGATGTACAAAATAATGGTCGGCGCAGATACAAGGCTGACCGCGGCGAACATTCCGCTCCAGCCGCCCTCGCGGGTCATGGCGACGATCAGCTGATAAAGGGCAACGCTCAACGACATATTCTTCGTGCCCCGCAAAGATCAGCGCCATAAAATACTCATTCCACTTTCCGATGAACTGGAAGATCACAAGCGTCGTGACCGTAGAGCCGGCCAGTGGGGAATACGATCGTCCAGAAACTCCGAGCGGACCGCAGCCGTCGATCGCGGCAGCCTCCCTCGTAGGTCGGAGAAATGTTGGAAAAGCACGGGATCAAATAGAAGATGTTGAAGGGAATGCTTGTCACAACATAGAGAATGATCAGCGTGAGCTTGAGTCGCCCATTTTCAGAATGCTGATGATTGAAAACAGCGGCATGATGATCATCACGCTGGGAACGCCAAGCCCGAGGACAAGCAGCCGCTGGAGCGTCTGATTCAGACGGAAATGGTATCTCGCCAGCCCATACGCCGCCGGAGCGCAAATCAAAATCGACAGCGCGACGGAAGCTCCGCTGTAAAGCAGCGAGTTCAGGAAGGCTGTGTACAGATGTCCTTGCTTGATCACGGTTTTGAAGTTCTCAAAGTGGAAGCCGGAGGAAAGCAGCGCATCGGAGAAGATCTCCTTTGTTGTTGAAAAGCCCGCGATCAGGATCCATCCCAGCATCACAAAGATGAAAACGCACCAGAGCGTCAGGAGAATATAGCCGGGGATCAGCTTTTTCTGCTGCTGACGTGCAAGCCCGGAAATGCTGTAATGATTCTTTTGTTTCATCCTCTTACACCTCGACATCCTGGTTTTTGGGGATCAGATTAGACAGCAGGAAAACGCCGACGACAATCAGCGTGAGTACGACCGCAGCCGCCGCACCGACACCGACAGCTGTCCGGCCGGATTCGGAACCGAATACGACGTTATAAATGAACATGAGCGGCGAAACCGTAGACGCGGCTGCGAAGACACGCGACAGCGCGAAGAACGCGCATACGCGGGTCGTCCAGATCGTGATTGAGGAGACCAGCGTATTGCGGATCATCGGGGAGCGTGATGCTTCGGAACTGTGCAAAGAGGCTGCGCCGTCGTCGTCGCCGCCTCATAGAGGCTTTTGGGAATGCTTTCGATCGCCGCCATATACATCAGAACAAAGTAGCCCATGTTGCTGAAAAATATAGGCGATGCACATGGAAAGGAACATATGATCCGGGCTTGTCCAGCCAAATTCCGCCATGGCAGTCCAGCCGATCGCGGAAAAGAATTTCTTCAGCAGACCAAACCGCGCGCTGAAAACATACAGCGTCCACATATAGCCGACCGCGATCTGCGGGATGACGTTCGGCAGGTACAGCATGGAACGGAAGAAGCCTTTGAGCTTAATGCCGGAGGTCAGCATCACCGCGAAGAACAGCGCAAATGCGAAAATCACAACGCCGCAGATGAGCCAGACCCGGAGCAGCATACCAAGAGAATCCGGAAAGCTGGTCGCATTCAGCGCTTTGAAGTTCTGAATGCCGTTGAAACTCCATTCGCTGACGCTGCTGCTCATGCTCTTTACCTCAAAAAAAGCTCATGGCAAGCGTGCGCGCATCGGATAGCAGAAAAACACGAGGAACAAAATGATTGCCGGTGCGATAAACAACAGCATTGTGGATTTTGGGACGCATTTCAGCACCTCCGGGATATTTCGGGATATTTTTGAGAAGCTGGCGCCTAATTGGCATTAGGCGCCAGCCTCTGGTTTGTCAAGCAGCTTTTCGGGATTATTTATAATAGCTCTGAATTTCCGCAATGAAGTCCTCTGCCGTGCAGGCGCCGCCCATCAGCTTCGTGAGCGCGGACTTCACGGTCGGCAGCAGGTCGTTATTGAGTGCGAAGGCAGTCTGTGCCGTCCAACGATTGGTGATGCCGTCATAGATGTGCTGCGCATCGGCGATCATCGGCGGCCATTCCACGCCTTCCTTGGCGATGGGAATCGCGTTGCAGTCGGAAACGAGCTTGCTGCCCCATTCGCCCATGCTGAGATAGACTGCAAACGCAGCAGCTGCGTCTGCCTCTTCCTTTGGTGGCGTCCTTGTTGATGGAAATGCCGTAGCAGCCGTAGCAGAGAGAGAACCGTCATCGGCGCCATTCTCAACCAGCGGATAGGTGAAGCTGCCCCAGCGGAAGTCTTCGCCGGCGGATTCACGCAGGTTGTTGGGCATCCAGGAGCCGCCGACATACATGGCGATCTTCTTGTCAATGACCATTTCCTGCTGCGCCTCGGGCTGGACGACGGTCATAATGTCGGAAGCAAAGTAGCCCTTGTGAGGCTGCTTCTTCAAATTTCTTGGCGATTTCCAGAGAACAGCGGGTCGGACCATTCCGTGCCGTCGGTGCTGTTGACGAGCGCCTTCGCCGCATCGTCGCCCAGACGTCTCTGCACATAATAGCCGAACGAGAAGTGGATATGGCCCGATCGGAGGTGAACGGCGTCGGCCGTTGTCGACCAGCGTCTGGCAGATGTCCATCAGCTCATCCCACGTGGTGGGGACGCTCGTGATGCCGCAGGCATCAAAGATGTCTTTATTATACCATACATTCACGAACTGCGGAAGATACGGGAAGTAGAGATATTCGCCGTCGCCCTGAGCCTTCGCCGCACATTGTACGCGCCGACAATGCTGTCGCCATACGGCTGACCGTTGGTCTGCGGATAAACCGTCGTATAATACTCGCCGAGGTCCATCATGCGGTCCTTCCACAGGACCATGCTGGCATCGGTGTTTGCCTCAAACATCGTGATCTTCGTTCCCGCGTCGAGCGCCGGACCAAGCGTGGACTGAATGTCCGTGCCTGATAGAGATCTCGATCTTCACGCCGGATTTTCCTGCATGAAGGCTTCGGCTGCGGCGGAAATGACCTGACCATAGTTCGAGGTCTCCGTATTGGAAGACCAGAACACGATGTCTGCGTTGAGCGCATCCGACGTTTCCTCTTCCGTGCTGTCGGTTTCAGTCTGCTCCCTGGCGGGGGCGGCATCCGCGGCCTCGTCCTGCTTGGGCCCGCAGGAGCTTCCTCGACCTGCTTTGCGCAGCCGCAGAAAATGCCAAGGCACAGCAGCGCGGTCAGCAAGAGGCAAATCCATTTTCATTTTCATCCTCCAGTTTCATCAGTAATTTCCGATGCCGGCAAAGCGCGCCGCATCGTTTCTGGCAACAGAGTATCACATATTTTTGAAACGTGTCAATATCTATTTTGGTAAAATCGACGTCAAATTGCACATCTTATCTCCAAGTATAATCAGGCATATATCCTATATATTCTCTTTTTCGTTGTATTGACACGTTTCAACTTTTTGTGCTATTTTATTTGCACACAGGTGGTGATTTATGGAATTTCATTTTCTCGGCTGCGGCTCCGCTTATAACCCGCAGCAGAAAAACACAAGTGCATATTGCATCCTTCAGAATAATCTGATAGTATTTGATTGCGGTGAAACCGTTTTTGAAACGTTATATTCAAAGCGTCTGCTGGAAGACGCGCAGTCCGTCGTCATCTTGATTACGCATTTTCATTCCGATCACATCGGAAGCCTCGGCTCCATGATCTCCTATTGCCATTGCAGGCTGAAAAAAAGCAGATATACCTGCTCTATCCGTCGGACAGCATCTGCTCGCTTCTGGAGCAGATGGGGCTGCCTGCGGAGTTTTTACAGCTATACGCCCGTCTTCCCTGCGCTTCCATCGGTTCCTGTGCGTGCGCAGCCGATTCCCGTGCAGCACGACCCCAGCATCGCCTGCTATGGATATCTGATCGAGCAGGACAATATGCGCATCTTTTTACGGCGGCGATTCCTGCCAGATCCCGGAGTCAATTCTTTACGATGCTCCTCAGTGGAACACTTCATCAGGTCTATCAGGACATGACATATGAAGCGGCTGATCCGGCCCACGCACACGGCTCTCTGGAGGAACTGAGCCGGCAGATCCGCCCGCCGAGCGCAAAAGGTATATGCCATGCACTTTGACCACGATTTTTCTGCACAGATTCTGGATGCAGGCTTCTCGGTCATATGCCCGGAATAGACGAAACCATCAGGAGGAAGGGGTGCATCATGTTTCAGACACATACAGAAAACAAGCCCCTGATTGCGGCGCATCGCCGGAAGCTGCGGCGGTAATATCCCGCCTAATACAATGGCTGCAATGGAGGCAGCCTGCCGCTTCGGCGCGGACATTCTGGAAATGGATGTCGCGCGCAGCCGGGACGGGACATTTTTTCTCTTTCATACCGGAAACGAAGCGTTTTATCTGAATCTGGATGCCGTTTTTGAGCAGACAGACGCGGCTGCCCGCTTCCGCAGGAGCT
>VOFB01002838.1_pt1 | contig 15637 bp, 24 predicted proteins | sample 5384141 | NCBI WGS metagenome assembly VOFB01 (sample SAMN12384721, study PRJNA508395) | human gut metagenome | isolation source: healthy gut A | host: Homo sapiens | reverse complement strand
ATCTATAGATTTTGCACTGAGTAATATGTCAAATTCGCATATCGGTAAGGTGGCGGTTATAACACAGTATAATGCAAGATCGCTTAATGAACATCTGAGTTCATCCAAATGGTGGGATTTTGGCAGAAAGCAGGGTGGTTTGTTCGTATTCAACCCTACGATTACCAATGAACATAGTGTATGGTACAGAGGAACAGCCGATGCGCTTTATCAGAACATTGATTTCTTAAGAAACAGCCATGAACCGTATGTTGTAATCGCATCGGGGGATGGTGTGTATAAGCTTGACTACAATAAGGTGTTGGAGTATCATATTGAGAAGAAGGCTGATATCACAGTTGTTGTCAAGGACATTGATTCGGCTGAGGATGCCAGAAGGTTTGGCGTTGTCAGACTTGCCGAGGACAACAGGATAACCGATTTTGAAGAGAAGCCGGTTGAGACGGACATTACAACCGTATCGACAGGAATTTATGTAATAAGAAGACGTCTTCTTATTGAACTTCTCCAGAAAGCGGATGAAGAAGACAGATACGATTTTGTTAAGGATATTCTCATCAGATATAAGAATATCAAGAGAATATACGGATATAAGCTTTTGATACATATTGGAGTAATATCTCTACGGCGGAAGCATATTTTAAGACTAATATGGACTTCCTTAAGAAGGATGTAAGAGATTTCTTCTTTAAGCAGTATTCCGACATTTATTCCAAGGTTGATGACCGGCACCTGCCAAATATAACCCGGGATCAAGCGTTAAGAACAGTCTTATTGCCAGCGGATGCATTATCAACGGTAATGTTGAGGATTCGGTAATCTTTAAGAAGGTTTACATCGGCAATAATTGTACAATCAAGAATTGTATCGTGCTCAATGATGTTCACATCGGTGATAACAGTTACTTTGAAAACTGCATCATAGAGAGCAGGGACACTATTAAACCGAATACAACTTATGTGGGCAGGATGGAGAGATTAAGATCGTTATTGAGAAGAACGAGAGATACTCTATCTGAGATAAGTTCTGATTCACACATTTACAGATTTTAAGGATATTACAGAGAAAAGGACAAAATTATGCAGATAACAGATGTCAGAATTCGTAAAGGTGGAGAAAAGAGGGTAAAATGAAAGCAGTAGCATCAATCACCATTGATAATGAATTCGTAGTTCATGATATCAAGATAATCGACGGCGATAAGGGACTCTTTATTGCTATGCCGAGTAAGAAGACACTCGACGGTGAATATAGAGACATCGCACATCCTATTAATTCCGAGACAAGGGATCGCATTCAGCGAAGTGTGATCCAGGCATATGAAGCAACAGAGGAAACAGGAACTAAAGTTAAACAAGTAAGCGCCATACAGCATGGAACTGTGTGGCGCTTTTTTTCTAATCCAATATATTCTCACCCATATCACACAGAAGTTCATTGAGTTCCATAACGGTGAGCTGTTTGTTCAATGCGAAAATAATAATGCTGTCGACGGCTTTTGGAATACAGTCTTCCATATCCGGCGGCCGCAAGCGCACGGTCGGTGCGGGCGGAATCAAGCTTAATTGCCGTACATATCGCAATTACCTTATCACGGGATGGCTTGCGCGTTCCGTTAAGGATCTGGTAACCGTAATTCCGTTGGATGAGGATTCCCTTATAACATCGGCTGTCTGAAGATTGTTATCATTGATTATATCGTTAATATATCCGGCAAAATCAGGAACATCGTCTTTGGAAAGTGTGTCCGTATAATTGCCAAGATCCGTTTTGTTTGTAATACCGGAGAGTATTTTCATTAATTCGTCGGTTGTTTTCTGGTTCATATGTAATCCTTTATGTGTTATAATGTAAAAATAATACAATTTTAATTATCTAAAAGCAAGGGCAAAGATGAAACTGTCGGACGAATACAGACTGTCACAATACAAGGACCTTGATATACTTGCGGGAAACGCAAGTGTTCATCTGGTGAGAAATGAAGCAACGGGCATGATCTGTGTGCAAAAACGTACTGCAATCGACCGGATTGCGGTGTATGAATATCTAAGGTCAATGTCCGTTCCGGGAATACCGCATATATATGAATGCATAGAAGACGGGGACAGCCTTGTTATCGTGGAGGAATACATAAATGGCCGGACGATAGAAGAGATAGTGGCTGCGGATGGCCTTTTTACGCCGGAACGTGCGCTTGAGATCATTGCAGAACTTTTGCGATATATTGAAACCGCTTCATGAGTCACAGGATCCTCTTATCTGCAGGGACCTGAAAGCGGCGAATATAATGATTGAGGAATCCAAAAGAGTGGTAATTGTTGATTTTGACATAGCGAGGATTTACAGACCGGGACTTAATAAAGACACAACACTTCTTGGAACCGAAGGATATGCAGCGCCGGAACAGTTTGGCTTCGGCCAGACGGACTGGCGGACGGATATTTATGCATTGGGAGTGCTGCTCAATTATATGATAACAGGAAAGATGCCCGCGGATGGGATGCCGTCAGGCAGAGTGGGAGATATAATAAGCAGATGTACCGGGCTTAAGCCGGATGAACGTTATGCTAATGTTTCGGAGCTTAAGGCGCAGATTACCCGGCAGGATATTGTTCATCCCGAATGCAGAAGAAAATTCCTGCCGCCGGGCTTTAGAACCCTGAAACCGTGGAAAATGATAATAGCGCTGTTGGGATACGCGGGAATAACGGCAGTATGCTGCGCTGTAGTATATAACACTCCAGACGGACCGGCACCAATGCGCGAACAGATAACCGGCCGCATCACGTTGTGGATATCACAGATGGTTATGATATTTATTGTTTGTAATTATTGCGGTATCAGGGACAGGATGCCGATTGTGAAAAAGCAGGTATCTTTTTGTCAGGATTGCAGGATATATTATACTTGAATTTCTGCTTATTCTGGCTGCAGCGGCGGTATCGTCTTTTATAGATATATTTATCTGATAAAATGTATGCAGGCTGCATACCAAATACCAGTTCCGGACGTGTATTATGTAATCAAAACATAACACGGAGGAAAAGGATATGGAACAGGAAGTTAAGAAGGAAACCAAAATCTGCAAATACTGCAAACGGAGATTCCCAAGAATGCAAAGGTATGTCCGGTATGCCGTAAGAAACAGAAGCATATAGGCGGGTTTATTGCACTTGGTATCGTTGCACTTATTGTTGTGATTATTATAGCAGCCAATGCGGGAAGCGATTCCAAACCAAAGAAAGTGGGCGATGACAAAAGCGCTTCGGCCGGCAACAGTGACAGTGAAGAGAAAGATGTTTTCACTAAGGGCGAGATAGCAGAAATGAACGGAGTGCAGGTGACGCTTAAGGATTATGAGGAAAGTAACGGCACTGAATTTTTGACACCTGATGATGGGAATGTGTTTGTCATCGTGACATTTGAAATCGCCAATAATTCGGATTCTGAAATTTCAGTGAGCAGCATTGCTAGTTTCGAGGCGTATGTTGATGATTATTCGGTGAGTACATCGATATCAGCCGAGTCAGTCAAAGACGGTGTCAGCATCCTTGACGGAACAGTGGCGGCAGGCAAGAAAATGAGTGGTATAATCGGATACGAGGTTCCGAAAGACTGGAAAAACATGGAAATAAGTTTTACAGATAATGTATGGAACGACTCGGCATTTAAGTTTGCACTAAACAAAGTAAAATCCGTAAGTATATTTTATATAGAGACTGTGTCGAAATGATGCAGTCTCTTTTGATGTACATATTTCTTGCGAACCCCGGAATGTGTAGTATAATTATAACACCTGGGGAGGGAAAGAGGAAACTATGAGAAAATGGTTTAGAAGTGCCCTGGCAGTTCTTCTTGCAGGAGTAATGATGATTCCTTCAGGAGTCGTAGTACTTGCCAGGGAATACGGACAGTGGTATTACAGATGATACCATATATAATGCTTATGAGACACCGGAATATCCGCGTACAGCTTTTTATTGCGGATGACAGACCGGTAGACAGGATTTATGATGTCGCAGATGATAATAATATCGTGCAGGCAGCGGCACTTGAGAGTGCCTATATTCCGTCAGGGATTCTTACGGATTCATATCCGTCAATAAGGAATCAGAGCCCTTACGGTACATGCTGGGGATTTGCACCGACATCGCTTGCGGAAACTCAGTGTATTGAATAACGATGGTACGCTTCTTGATCTGAGTGAACTTCATTCGGTTTATTTTGCATATCATTACACATCCGCGGATGGTAAAGACGGTGTTAAATATCTGCCGACAGCCGGCTATAATTACCTTTCCATGGGTGGCGATCCGTCATTCATATATCATGCATATGCCAACTGGGTAGGCGTGGCAGATGAGAAGACTGCTCCTTACAGTGGGGCAGCTGCTACACTTGAAAGCGGTTTATCGAATGATATAGCGATGAACGACAGCGCACATCTTAGAATTTCTATATAGTAAATAAAGCTGACAGAAAATACATTAAGCAGCTTATTAAAAGAATACGGCGGTGTTGGAATGTCATATTATGATGATAATCAGTATTATGATTATTCGACCAATTCCTACTATTCAACAGTATCTGATAATACTAACCATGCAATAAGTGTTGTCGGATGGGATGATGATAAGGTAACTAATTCTTCCAACAAGGGGCCTGGCTTGTAAGGAACAGCTGGGGAAGTGACGAATACAGTCATTTCGGCTATTTCTGGATGTCATATGACGAGCCGTCTATTTATGACAGGGTATATGCACTTGATTGTGTAAGTGATACCGGCAGCAGTGATGATGATTTTTATGATCATAATTATCAATATGATTTATCGGCATATTCTCAATATGGCTGGATCGGCACAGGAACATCTTCCACAATTGCCAATATTTTTACGGCAACGGGAACACAATCGCTTAAGGCGGTAGGTGTGGAGACACAGAATCCGAATATTAATTATACCGTTAACATATATACAGACATTGCGAATTCATCCAATCCGGAAAGCGGAACACTTGTAAGAACACAGACAGGAAGCTTCACATATCAGGGTTCCATACAATTAAGATGGATAATCCTTTAACGCTGACCAAGGGAGAGAAATTTTCCGTAGTCATTAAACTGGAGTCCATGGATGGCAAATCAGGCGCATACTATGTAATGGAAAGCAAGTATAATCTTGGTAATGCGGCATCATGGTATTGCGGCGGAGAGAAGGGACAGAGCTTCTATTATAATTATGGATGGCGTGACATGGTCGAGAGCATGGGAGGCAATGTTCGAATCAAGGCATATACGGATGATGTGCAGATACAGAAGCCATCCGCACCGTCCGGACTGTCAGTATCAAATACAATAGCATCACTCACGCTCAAATGGAACGTTGTAACAGACGCAACGGGATATGAGATATACAGAGCAGGAACAGATGGAAAGTACAGTAAAATAACGACAGTCACATCAACAAGCTATGTTGATACCAATGTCAAAAATAACACACAATATTCATACAGGATAAAGGCATACAATACAGCAGGCGCGAGTGCTTTTTCAACAGCTGCGTCACTTAAGAAGACTCAGATATCCGTAAGTAATCTTAAGGCAGATGCCAACGGCAGTAAAGTACAGTTGAGTTGGACCGGAGTAGTAACCGGAGCAGAAGGATATGTGATCTACAGAAGAACAGAAGGCGGAAGTTATGCTGAGATAGGCAGAACATCCGGAAACACATATTCCAATACGATAAGCGCAGGAATAAAGTATTATTATACTGTGGCAGTTTATTCGGGAAGCAGGACGGAAGGTAAGTGTCCGGAAGTCGGAGTAATGTATCTTGCCACACCGTCCGGGCTGTCAGTATCAAATACAATAGCATCACTCACGCTCAAATGGAACGCTGTAAAAGGCGCAACGGAATATGAGATATACAGAGCGGGAACAGATGGCAAGTACAGTAAAATAACGACAGTTACATCAACAAGCTATGTTGATACCAGTGTCAAAAAATAACACACAATATTCATACAAGATAAAAGCATACAATGCAGCAGGAACGAGTGCTTTTCAACAGCTGCGTCAATTAAGAGAACCCAGATATCCGTAAGTAATCTTAAGGCAGATGCCAACGGCAGTAAAGTACAGTTAAGCTGGACCGGAGGAGTAACCGGAGCAGAAGGATATGTGATCTACAGAAGAACAGAAGGAAGCGAAAGTTATACTGAGATAGGCAGAACGGCCGGAAACACATATTCCGACACGATAAGCGCAGGAATAAAGTATTATTATACTGTGGCAGTTTATTCGGGAAGCAGGACGGAAGGTAAGTGTCCGGAAGTCGGAGTAATGTATCTTACTGAGCCGGCAGTAACCGGAGCATCCAACATAACCTCCGGAGTGCAGGTTAAATGGAGTCAGGTAACCGGAGCAACCGGATACATAGTATACCATAAGGGGAGCAGGCAAAGGCTGGGCGCGCATTGCGGATATTAAGGATGGCTCAACAGTAAATTATACAGATACGACAGCGGCAAGCGGAACGACATATACATATACAGTCAGAGCATATAACAAGACACGATGAGTGACTGGAACAGCACAAAAGTCGCTTATGAGAATTTCAGATACCACATTAACCGGAGCATCCAACATAACCTCCGGAGTGCAGGTTAAATGGAGTCAGGTAACCGGAGCCACAGGCTATATAGTATACCGCAAGGGAGCAGGCAAAGGCTGGGGACGCATTGCAGATATCAAGAGCGGATCAACCGTAAGTTATACAGATACGACAGCAGCAAGCGGAACGACATATACATATACAGTCAGAGCATACAATGGAAACACGATGGGAGACTGGCACAGCGCGAAGTCAGTTATGAGAATTTCGGATACCACATTAACCGGAGCATCCAACATAACCTACGGAGTGCAGGTTAAATGGAGCAAGGTAACCGGAGCCACAGGCTATATAGTATACCGCAAAGGGAGCAGGCAAAGGCTGGGGACGCATTGCAGATATCAAGAGCGGATCAACCGTAAGTTATACAGATACGACAGCAGCAAGCGGAACGACATATACATATACAGTCAGAGCATACAATGGAAGCACGATGGGAGACTGGCACAGCGCGAAGTCACTTATGAGAATTTCGGATACCACATTAACCGGAGCATCCAACATAACCTACGGAGTGCAGGTTAAATGGAGCAGGGTAACCGGAGCCACAGGCTATATAGTATACCGCAAGGGAGCAGGCAAAGGCTGGGCGCGCATCGCAGACATCAAGAACGGTTCAACCGTAAGTTATACAGATACGACAGCGGCAAGCGGAACAACATACACATATACGGTCAGAGCATACAACGGAAGCACGATGGGCGACTGGCACAGCACGAAATCGGTCAAGAGACTGTCAGATCCTAAACTCACATCGGCATCTAAAGTAAGCGGAGGAATCAATGTCAGATGGACTGGAGTAACCGGAGCTACAGGATACATTTTATACCGCAAGAGGGATCCGGAAGCTGGGGAAGAATCGCAGATATCAAGAGTGGTTCAACCGTAAGTTATACGGACAGGACCGCTAAGGCAGGAACGACATATACATATACAGTCAGGGCATACAATGGAAACACGATGGGCGACTGGAGTTCGGTGAAAGTAATAACAAGATAAATTGACTTAATCGGCGGGATGCGCAGGCATCCCGCTGTTTTTATACCGTAATGACTTCCGGGTGCGAACTTCCGTCCTTGGACAGGTTGCGGAATTCTCCGGGGGTCATGTGCATGTGTTCTTTAAAAACCTTATTGTAATAACTGATATTATCATAACCCGAATCAAGTGCAATACGGCTTACCGACAAATCGGTTTTCTCAAGCATTTCTATGGAACGGCTTATACGGTAGAAATTCAGATAACTGATTACCGACATACGGGTCATCGATTTGAAAAAACGACATAACTGTCCCTGACTTATATGAAAGACATCAGCCATCTGCTCAATGGTAATATTTTCGCGGTAGTTCATCTGAAGCCATGACAGCATTGATTTGATGCACCATGCGGTGGTCGGATGAAGTGTCCGCCTGTGAAACTGCGTGCTCGGCATGTTCAAACATCATATACCACACAGCGCAGATATCGGATTTTATAAGAAGTTCAAAGCCGGGACGGTGTTCCTCATATAAAGTCGTATTTCCGTCAGCCTGTCGGCGATGTCCTTATGCCATGCTTCCGAGCCGTCCAACAGTTCGGGAAAATAATTTCCCCACCAGCTACCGGCGTAACATATTTACGGTGGATGTCATCCGCGGGATACCCACCGAACAGGTCAGGAAGAAAGTCAACCGCATAGAAATCAACCGCCGTTCCACCCTCGGCACTCATAAAATGCAATACATCAGGTCTTATAAAAGAATGTCGCCTTCACGGACTTTTATGGAGCGTTCATTGATGCCAAAATCCGCCTCTCCACTTGTGACGACCAGAAATTCAAATTCACTGTGCCAGTGCCAGCCGACACGCTCGGAAATACCGGGATTGGTAATTATATCGTGAACCTTAAGTGGAAACAGTACATTTCCGTGGGGCTCTTTTTCTTTGAGAAGAGAATCGTGCAAGTTCATGCTTCCTCCTACATATAATATCAAAATAGTGTTAGTAATAGGCAAAAAAGATATAGAATTATAACTATAAAGTCATTATAATGTCACTATATAAAGATATCAAGCAGATATTGCGGAAAGGGACAGGTTATGATTTTTAAACAGGAGAAAACGTATTATTTTTTTACTCACCAGACGGAGAAAATCCGTATTGAAGCATGGGGAAAGGATTCACTTCGTGTACGCAGCACCAAAAATGCCGCATTTACCGGAAATGACTGGGCGCTTACCGAGGAGAAGGAGGATTGTTCGGATGCGGTTAAGATTACAATCGACGGCAGAACGGCGAGCATCACAAACGGCCGCATAAGAGCGGATGTGAATGAGGTTGGCATTCTTTCTTTTTACAGAGATGGCAAACTTATCCTCAGGGAATATTACAGAAGTTATTACGGTACCATCAGCAATGAGAGCAGGTGTCTCAAACTGATTGCCCGCAATTACAAGCCGATAATCGGTGGAGATTATTCGCTCACGATGAGATTTGAGAGCAATGACGGCGAGAAACTTTACGGAATGGGCCAGTATCAGCAGCCGTACCTTTGAACTCAAGGGATGTGTGCTTGAACTTGCACAGAGAAATTCACAGATTTCCATTCCTTTTACCGTGTCAAGTCTCGGTTATGGTTTCCTCTGGAACAATCCGGGTGTCGGAAGTGCTTCTTTCGGTAAAAATTATACCGAGTGGGTTGCACAGGCTTCCAAGGAAATCGATTACTGGATCACAGTAGCAGACGCACCGCGCGGAATTATTGAGAATTATACGGCAGTTACGGGACGCGCGCCTATAATGCGAAACGACGTTCTCGGTCTCTGGCAGTGCAAACTCCGTTACAGAACCCAGGACGAGGTTCTTTCGGTTGCCCGCAAATACAAGGAACTCGGAATACCGCTTGACGTAATCGTCATCGACTTTTTCCATTGGACAAGACAGGGCGACTGGCATTTCGACTCTGAGTACTGGCCGGATCCAAAGGCTATGGTTGATGAACTTCATTCAATGGGAACAAAGGTTGTCGTATCCGTATGGCCTTCGGTTGACCGCAAGAGTGAGAATTTTGAGGAAATGTACGAGCGTGGACTTCTTATGACAACCGAGCGCGGAACAATCGAGTCATATGATTTTCAGGGCGACTGCCTCATAATCGATGTGACCAATCCTGAAGCCAGAGAATTTATCTGGGAAAAATGCAAGAAAAACTACTACGACTACGGTATCGACATGTTCTGGCTTGACAATGCGGAGCCTGACCTTGCCGTATACGATTATGATAATTACAGATACCACATGGGAACAGCTCTTGAGGTCGCCAACATTTATCCAAAGCTTTATGCCAAAGCATTTACGGACGGCATAGCCGCAGAGGGCAATGCTGACAACATGCTCCACCTCGTAAGATGCGGCTGGGTCGGTTCCCAGAAATATTCAACGCTCATCTGGTCCGGTGATGTTCCTAGCACATTTGAATCCCTGCAGGATCAGCTCGCAGCAGGCCTCAACATGGGTCTTGCCGGTATTCCGTGGTGGACAACCGATATCGGCGGTTTCATGACAGATGATGTCGCCGACCCGATATTCAGGGAGCTTCTTATAAGATGGTATGAATTTGCGGTATTCACTCCAATACTCCGCATGCATGGAGACCGTGGACCACACAACATTCCGCCGCTTTCAGATAAGGATTTTGGCGGTGGCTATCTCTACACAGGCCAGCCAAACGAACTTTGGAGTTATGGCGAGGACAACATGAAAATCATGCTTGATTACCTCAAACTCAGGTGGTCCCTCAAGCCTTATATCGAGAAACTCATGAAGGAAGCTCATGAGGACGGCTCACCGCTCATGCGTACAATGTTCTATGAGTTCCCTGACGATGCTAAGTGCTGGGAAGTTACCGACCAGTATATGTTCGGTGACAAATATCTTGTAGCTCCGATTCTCGAAGCCGGAATGAACGAGCGAAAAGTATATCTTCCGACCGGCAAGTGGGAGAACATCCACGACCACAGAATCTACGCAGGTTCTGACACGATAACCTGCGACGCACCACTCGACATTATACCGGTGTTTGAACGGAAATAAGAAAAGCCGCCGTAAGCCGCCGGCCAGAACACTTCCGTCGGATGCTGCCGGTCAGAACCCTTCCGTCGGCACACTTTCGTTTGGATGTCGCCGGTCAGAACACTTCCGTCGGCACACTCTCGTTTGGTTGCAGGCGCAGCGGATGCTAAAATCCGCCTTTGGCGGATTAAGCACCGGCGTCTGCAAACAGCCGCGGAAGTGTTCAGTCCGGCGTTGTATATACGCGCGAGGGTAGTCTGAGACTATGTCGGGGATAGTGCCGCGCGAAGTATAAGATACAGTTTCTCTTGAGATGCAGTTATATTCCGGTTGAAGATACATAAGCTACCCGCGGAGAAATCCATAAACAGTCGTAAGGGCATCTCCGCGTGAATTATAAGATATAATTCTGACCGTAGAACCGGATGCACCCGGCCAATGAATACATAAACACCCCCGACATAAACCCACTGCGGCTGTCTGTACACGCCGGTGCATAATCCGCAGGAAGGACAAAGCTCCCACCCGGGCAATGAGTACATAAACACCCCGCCATAAACCCACTGCGGCTGTCTGCCTACGCCGGAGCATAAACCGCTGGAAGGAGTATGCCGTAGAACCGGCTGCCACCCGGGCAATGAATACATAAACACCCCGCCATAAACCACTGAGGCTGTCTGCACACGCCGGAGCATAATCCGCTGGAAGGAGTATGCCGTAGAACCGGTTGCATCCAGCCAACGAATACATGAACACCCCGACATAAGCCCACTGCGGCTGTCAGCCCACGCCGGTGCTTAATCCGCCAAAGGCGGATTTTAGCATCCGTTGCGCGTGCAGCCAAGCAAGAGCGTGCCGCCAGAGGGCTTATGCAGGGTGTAAATGCGTGCAGACAAGCGAGAGCGTGCCGCCAGAGGGGTTATGCCGGGGTGTAAATGCGCCGTCAGAGGGCTTATGCCGGGGTGCACTTCACTATTTTACCCCAAGTCTTTCAATTACCATATCCCCATTAATTTCTTCATTTGATATCAAATCATGTCCGTTTACACCGTTCACGGTAACTGCGGATTCGTTGTAATTCAGGTAAAAGGCAAAAGCGTGTACCTTCATATTCTCTCTCATGATATTCAATGCCGCCCGGAAGCCTGTTATAGCTGATTCCGGCTTCGGTAAGAAGGAGTTCCATGATCCGGCCGAAAGATGCGTCGTCAATGCGTGCACCGATGTAGCAAGCCCTGCCGTGGCCGTATTTGTTGAGTGTGACGGCAGGTGTGCCGGCGTAGAAATCATCGGTGTAACGTCCGAGAATTTCGAGATCGGCAGAGTCTGTGAGGTCAGTGCGCAGTATTTCAGCGTAATCACGGACAACGGCGCCGCCTGCGATGTTGATATGATTGCAGTCTGACGGGTAAAGCGTGTCGATTTCTTCTGCGACAATGCCGAAGACCTCTTTAAGAACGGAACCCGGGAAACCGCCGAGATAACATAAAGTATTGTCATCCACATAGCCGGTAAGGTAAGTTGCGGCAAGGGTATTGCCGGACTGTACGAAATCGGCAAGCCTGCGGGCATTTTTTCCATCTATCATATATAACATCGGAGCGACGATAAGGCTGTAGCCGGTAAAATCATCGTCCGGAGAAATTACATCAACATCAATGCCGAGAGCCAGAAGTGCACGGTAAGCGCGGAAGACGGTTTCCGGGTATTTTTTGGTGGACTGCGCAAGCCCCATCATGTTGTTGACGGCCCACCAGCAGTTCCAGTCAAAAATAACGGCAGCACGGGATTTGATAACCGAGCCGCGGAGTTCACCGAGCGAACCAAGAAGAGCACCAAGTTCTGCAACATCCTTGAAAATGCGTGTGTCAGAACGGCCCAGGTGGTCGATGACGGCACCGTGGTACTGCTCATAGGAACCGCGGCCTTTGCGCCACTGGAAATATTGTACGGTGTCGGAACCGCAGGCAACGGCCTGCATGGAAAAAAAAGCCTGTGTATGCCGGGACGCTTTAATTTGTTATAATTGTGCCAGTTTACAAGTCCAGGAGCACTCTCCATAAGCATGAATGGACTGTTTTTTTTCATGGAACGCATGATGGCATGCTCGAATGAATTTTCCGTCATGGTATCGGCGAGACTCTCGTAATCATTGTGCAGGAAAGGATAGGAATCCCAGCTTATAACGTCCAGTTCACGCGCCATAACGCGGTAATCAAGCCCCTCATACGTTTGCATGAAATTAGTGGTAACCGGAATCTGCGGGGTGGCAGTCTTCAGAAGCGCAATTTCGGACTTCATAAAGTCAGTTGTATTCCATGTGGTAAAACGCTTCCATTCAAGGTTGAGCCCCATGATGCTGTATTCACCGCCCTCGAAAGGAGGTTCAATCTGGTCAAAACTGTTATAACGGTGGCTCCAGAAAGTGGTCCACCAGGCAGAATTGAGTTTCTCTATGTCGTTGTCAAATTTGTCGGCAAGATAGGACTGAAAACGCTTAACGCAGAGAGGACAGTAGCACTCGCCGCCGAATTCGTTGGAAATATGCCACATGATAAGCCCCGGATGTGCTGAGGCTGCTTTGATTAACTCAGTGTCAATCGTGCGCACCTTCTCACGGAAAATCGGCGAACTCATGCAGTGATTATGGCGCACGCCGTGATGAGCGCGCATGCCACGGGAGTCAACACGCATGGCTTCGGGATATTTCATGTCAAGCCATGCAGGCCTTGCTCCGGATGGGGTTGCAAGAATCGTGTAAATGCCGTTGGCATAAAGTTTATCCATAATGTCGGTAAGCCATTTGAAGTGAAATTCACCCTCGCGCGGCTCATATACCGACCATGAGAAAACGCCGAGTGTGGCGCAGTTCATGCCGGCCTTTTCATAAGGCGGATGTCCTCCTCAAGAATGTCGGGGCGGTCAAGCCACTGTTCCGGGTTGTAGTCGCCGCCATGCATAATTCCGTCAATCTGCGGAAAAAGAATCTTTCTCTCCATAAAAATAAAATCCTCCATACAGTAAAAATCATATGTGCGCAATCGCTTGCTCATTTATTTAGAGAGTAACATATCCATAGATAAAAATCAAACCGTAAAAGATATGTATTTTGTAAATTGTTTATGGATTGCAGCTGTGATATACTGTAAAAAAGAAATACACATTAGGGAGAATTGATCCATGATTCGAAATATCATATTAGACATGGGGAATGTGCTTCTTGACTATAATCCGGAAGTTATACTTGAAAAGACGCTGGATAACGAAGAAGACAGGCAGATTATAAGAAAAAGAACTTTTCGGCGGTCCGGAATGGGTACAGGGTGACCTCGGAATAATTAAGAATTCGGAGCGCTTTGACGGAGTAAGCCAAAGGGTACCTTCAAGACTTCATCCCGCCCTCAGAGAATGCGTTGAAAATTGGGACATATGCATGGTTCCTGTGGAAGGCGCTGTGGATTTCTGCCGGGAAATCAAGACACGCGGCTATGGTATGTATGTGCTGTCGAATGCGTGCAGTCTTTTTTATGAATATTTTCCAAAGTATTTTCCGCTTGAGTGGTTTGATGGAATCGTGGTTTCGTCCGACGAACATATTGTTAAACCGGATGCCGGAATTTACAGGATTCTGCTGGAACGGTACGGGCTTAATGCGGATGAATGTCTTTTATAGACGACAGAGCTGACAATGTGCGAGGAGCGGTTGAATCAGGGATGAACGCATATGTTTTTAACAATGATTTTGAGACGGTGAAGAGCCGGTATGGATTATGACAGGCAGAAAATGCTTATCATAAAAAAAAAAAAAGTCAGTAAATATCTATTGCGCAAGCGATTGCGCAGTGCTATAATCACGATATAAGGTACCGGTAAAAATATATAAAATTATTTGGAAGGAGATTACAGATGAAAGAAAAACTCATTGCCACATTTAAAGAGAAATTCGGCGACGGCGGAGACATCCGTTCATATTTTGCACCGGGTCGTGTTAATCTTATAGGTGAGCATACGGATTATAACGGAGGACATGTTTTTCCCTGCGCGCTCACGATCGGAACATATTTTATAGGACAAGACAAAGAGAAGACAGGGTTCTGAGATTTTACTCAACTAATTTTGAAAGCCTTGAATAATCGAGAGCAGCCTTGATAACCTGGTATGGAGCAAGGAAGCTGACTGGACCAACTATCCGATGGGTGTTATGTGGGCATTCGGCGAGAAGGGATATAAGATTACCAACGGTTTTGATATTCTTCTCTGGAAATATTCCGAACGGATCCGGACTTTCATCATCCGCATCTGTTGAGGTTGGAACGGGAGTACTTCTCCGTGATATGTACGGATTTGATGTGAGCATGATTGACATCGCTCTTATCGGACAGTATTCCGAGAATAATTTCAATAAAGTCAACTGTGGAATTATGGATCAGTTTGCAATCGCTATGGGTAAGAAGGATCATGCTATTTTCCTTGACACGGCGGATCTTTCGTACGAGTATGCACCGATTGTCCTTAAGGATGCCAAGATTGTCATAGCATGCAGCAATAAGAAACGTGGACTCGGCGATTCCAAATATAACGAAAGACGCGCGGAATGTGAGGAGGCACTTGCCGAATTGCAGACCGTGGTTGACATAAAAAGCCTTGGCGAGCTTGATGAGGCACAGTTTGAACAGTACAGATCAGCCATCAAGTCAGAGGTAAGACAGAGAAGAGCCAAACATGCCGTATATGAGAACCAGAGAACAATCAAAGCGGTTGAGGCACTTAAGGCAGGCGATATTGAGGAGTTTGGAAAGCTTATGATTGCATCCCACGATTCACTCAGGGATGATTACGAAGTTACAGGTAAGGAACTTGATACACTTGTTGCTTCGGCGCTTAAGCAGGACGGTGTGATCGGTTCAAGAA
>VOFB01001350.1_pt1 | contig 15641 bp, 21 predicted proteins | sample 5384141 | NCBI WGS metagenome assembly VOFB01 (sample SAMN12384721, study PRJNA508395) | human gut metagenome | isolation source: healthy gut A | host: Homo sapiens | reverse complement strand
GCCGTTGATCATGCCATCGATCCGGGCCTGGAGGATGGCCTTCACCCCATCCACGTCCTTGCTGTCCGTAACCTCGATCAGGGCCAGTTCCCCCATGTTCATGCTCATCTGGTTCACATAGACCAGCATCTGCTGGGAGGAGACGGCGCTCAGGCCGGGGGTAGAAGATCTCCATCAGCTCCTGGTCGGCCTGCTGCATGAAGGAGGGAAACTCATAGTCCCCGGACAGCTGGGTATAAAAGCGGACAGGTCTACCTGGTCCGCCGCCGGCGCCTGGGAGGAGCTGCCTCCATTCCCGCTCCCCTGGGAGGAGCTGTTCCCGCCGCCGGAAACGGGCTGATCCTCCGGCAGCTTGCAGCGGACGGTGCAGGAGGCACGCAGCTCCGTCCCTCCACGGCGGCGGTGATGGTGGCTGTGCCCCGGGCCACTGCGGTGACGGTGCCGTCCTGGGACACGGCCGCCACCGTCTCATCGCTGGAGGTCCAGGTCACCTTGGGGGCATCCACCCCGGACACTGTGGCCTTCAGCTGATAGCTGCTCCCGGCCTTGAACAGGGAAAAGTCGGATTTATCCAGCGCCAGCGCCGCTACCGCCTCCGGCTCGTCCACCGGAGGCTGGGGGCCTCCGGTGCGCTCTCTCCGGTGTGCTCGTGTCCGGGGCGCTGGCATCCGGCAGGGAAATGTCGGGCTGGGAGGCGTCGGGGCTCCCCTGGCTGGAGGAGGTGCTGCCGCCAGGCTGGGAGGTGCTGCCGCTCTCCTTGGGGCCGCAGCCAGAGAGCAGGGAGAGGGAAAGGCCAAGGGCCAAAAACAGGGCAAAGGTGCGATGCTTCATCATTTCAGATCAAACTCCTTTTTAGGGGGATCGATCCGCCTGGGATCGTCTTACCCTACATTGGACGACGGTCCTGCCCAAAAAGTTCCCCCTGATCTGAAAAATTTTTGTTCCCCGCCTCAGCGGACCCAAGACACCAGGTTCCCGGTCTTCTCCCGGGGGCCGGGGAAGTCCACGGCGGGCCAGCCCAGGGCCAGTGCGGCCACCGGCATCTCCTCCGGCGTCACGCCGATCTCCGCCAGCTTCTCCTGGACCTCCCGGTCCTCCCGGGTGCGGTAGAGCTGGTTGATCCAGCAGGAGCCTACTCCTAAGGAGAAGGCGGCCAGCATCATGTTCTCCATGGCACAGGAGGCGTCCTGGACGCAGGTGGTGCTCTCCTTCTGGTTGGTCACCAGAACCAGCACCGGGGCTCCATAGCGGAAGTCCTTGTCCCGGTAGTTCTCCATCTTGCGGCTGACCAGAGCGGTGAGGTCTGCCAAATAATTTGGATCCGTGATCACATAAAAATGGTTCAGCTGCTTGTTCATCCCGCTGGGCGCGAAACGGCCGGCCTCCAGGATCTGTTGGATCACCGCCTCCTGCAGCGGCTCGGGACGGTAGGCCCGGGTGCTGCGTCGGTCGTGCATCAGCTTCAACATCTCATTCATGGAACATGCTCCTTTTCTCCGTCATTCTGTCCCCGGCGTCCGTTTTTGGCCCTTTTTCGGGGGCAGCCCTCATTATATCAGCCTTTTTTCCAAATCTCCACCGGTATTTGGAAAATTTAAAAATTCCTCTTGACAAATGGGCTCCCTTGTCATAGTATAATATATGAACAAGCGCTCATATGTTTAATCGTTAGGAAGGAGACCGCTATGGAATTCGTCGATCACTGTGAGATCACCCAGGTGCACCAGGGCGCGGTGGACCAGGTCCGTCAGGTCCTGCCGCCGGATGAGGTGCTCAGCGACTTGGCCGACCTGTTCAAGATCTTCGGGGATTCCACCCGGATCAAGATCCTCTACGCCCTGCTCCGGTCCGAGCTGTGCGTGTGCGACATCGCTGATCTGCTGGGACTGACCCAGTCCGCCATCTCCCACCAGCTGCGGGTCCTGCGGAGCAGCAAGCTGGTCAAATTCCGCCGGGATGGCAAGACCCTCTATTATTCCCTGGCCGACGAGCACGTCTGCCGCATCATCAGCCAGGGGATGGAACACGTGGAAGAGTGAGCGGTGGCTTTCTTTCATTGCGGATCACGTTTGCCTATGCCCTGGCCGAAGAGGGGGACCGCCGGGCGGTGGCGGAGGAGACCGCCGTGCCAGCCTGCTGCGCCTTTCTGGAGGGGGCGGTGCCTCCCTCCAACCGTGTTCCGTCCCGTCCAGCTGTATCCCGGTGGACTCGGTGGTAATGAGACCATGACCCATCAAAAGTTTTGAGGAGTGTTGAAGATGAAAAAGACGTTCAAACTGGTAGACCTGGATTGTGCCAACTGCGCCGCCAAAATGGAGGCCGCCGTCAAGAAGATCGACGGCGTCAGCGCCGCCTCCGTCAGCTTTATGGCCCAGAAGATGACCATCGAGGGGGATGACGCCCGCTTTGATGAGATTGTGAAGGAGGCAGTCAGGGTCTGCAAAAAAGTGGAGCCTGACTGCGAGATCCTGGTGAAATAAAACAGGACAGAGGGGAGCTTCCCTCTGTCCCCCGCCTCTGGAGGGAACCGCCATGACAAAAAAGCAGAAAAAATGCTCTCCCGCATCCTAATCAGCGCCGTCCTCTTTTTTGCTCCTCTACACCGTCCCCGCCCAGGGGTGGTCCGTCTCCTGCTCTACCTCATCCCCCTATGCCGTCATCGGCTGGGATGTACTGTGGAGGGCGGTGAAGAACATCCGCAATGGCCAGGTCTTTGACGAAAACTTTCTCATGTCCATCGCCACCATCGGCGCTTTCGGCTGCGGGGAGTACCCCGAGGCCGTGGCCGTCATGCTCTTCTATCAGGTGGGCGAGCTCTTCCAGAGCGTGGCTGTGGGGGCGCAGCCGGCAGTCCATCGCCGCCCTGATGGACATCCGTCCCGACTATGCCAATGTGGAGCGGGAGGGCCAGCTGGTCCAGGTGGACCCGGATGAGGTGGCGGTGGGAGACACCATCGTCATCAAGGCCGGCGAGCGGGTCCCCCTGGATGGCATAGTCACCCAGGGAAACAGCGCGCTGGATACCGCCGCCCTCACCGGGGAATCCCTTCCCCCGGGACGTAGCCGCCGGGGACGAGGTGATCAGCGGCTGTGTCAACCTGTCCGGCCTGCTCCATGTCCGGGTCACCAGGCCCTTTGGGGAATCCACCGTGGCCAAGATCCTGGACTTGGTGGAGAATTCCAGCGAAAAGAAGGCCAAGGCGGAACACTTTATCACTAAATTCGCCCGGTACTACACCCCCGCCGTGGTTTTTGCCGCCCTAGCCCTGGCCGTTATCCCCTCCCTGCTGCTTGAGGGAGGCTGGGGCGTGTGGGTCCCCAGAGCGCTGAACTTCCTGGTGGTGTCCTGTCCCTGCGCCTTGGTGATCTCCATCCCCCTCAGCTTCTTCGGCGGCATCGGCGGTGCCTCCAAGCATGGCATTCTGGTGAAGGGCAGCAACTACCTGGAGGCCCTGGCTCGGGCAGGCATCGTGGTCTTTGACAAGACCGGCACCCTCACCCGGGGCACCTTCGAGGTCACGGTGATCCACCCCCAGCAGCTCAGCGAACAGGAACTGTTGGAGCTGGCCGCCCTGGCGGAGCATTTCAGCACCCATCCCATCTCTCTGTCCATCCAGGCCGCCTGCCGGCCCGCCCCAGACCCGGCCCGGGTCACCGACGTCAAGGAGATCGCCGGCCGGGGCGTCCAGGCCGTGGTGGATGGCAGGACCGTGCTGGCCGGCAATCAGAAACTGATGGACCAGTTCCAGATCTCCTTTGAGGACCGCTGCCGCCACATGGGCACCATCATCCACGTGGCGGTGGATGGGGAATACGCCGGTCACATCGTCATCTCCGACCAACCCAAGCCGGAGGCCGCCCAGGCCCTTTCTGACCTGAAGGCCGCCGGAGTCCGCCGCACGGTCATGCTCACCGGCGACGCCCAGAGCGCCGCCGAGGGCGTGGCCCGGGAGCTGGGTCTGGATGAGTTCCACGCCGAGCTGCTGCCCGGAGACAAAGTGGACCAGGTGGAGCGCCTGCTGGCCCAGAAGCAGCCCAAGGAAAATCTTGTTTTTGTGGGGGACGGCATCAACGATGCCCCCGTCCTCTCCCGGGCGGACATCGGTGTGGCTATGGGAGCGCTGGGCTCTGATGCGGCCATCGAGGCGGCGGACATCGTGCTTATGGACGATGACCTCTCCAAGCTGGCCCAGGCGGTGCGCATCGCCCGCAAGTGCCTGCGCATCGTCCGGGAGAACATCGTGTTCGCCCTGGCGGTGAAGGGGCTGGTGCTGGTTCTGTCCGCTCTGGGCTATGTGGGCATGTGGTGGGCCGTCTTCGCCGACGTGGGCGTCTCGGTCCTGGCCATCCTCAACGCTAGCCGGATGCTGCGGGCAAAATGACAAAGGTCCCTTTTAAGCCTAAAAAACCAGGTGCCGCCCCGGGCGGCATCTGGTTTTCTCACGTCTGCGTCTCATCCTTGTACCGGTCGATGGGCACCAGCCCCGGAAAAAATCGTCGTACTGGGCGTTCAGCACGGTCCTCAGGGCAATCAGGTCACTGACGAACAGATTTCTCCGCCCGGTCTCGATCTGGGAATAGGCGGACTGGAGCATGGGCCTGCCAAGCTGTGCCATCCTGGCGCACACATCCTCCTGGGTCAGCCCCCGGGCCTCCCGCAGTTTCCGCAGGTTCCTGCCGATGCTGAGGTTCTGTATCAGCTTTGCCATAATCGCTCCTTTCAAATTATTGCTATTGCGATTTTCTCGATCACAGCAAATGCTATGGCGCAATGATCACTATCTGGCGATAATTATATTTTTTGCCCAATAAAAAGCCCCCTGTCCCGAGGGGGAACAGGGGGCCGCAGTCCGCTTATTTGCCGCAGAAGTCCTTGGCGACTTCCACGATGTGCTCCGCGCTTAGGCCGAACTGCTTGAGCAGCGCGCCGGCGGGGCCGGAGTGACCGAACTCGTCGTTGACGCCGATGCGGCGCACCAGGGGAGGGGCACTTCTCGCTCAGGAGGGCGCACACGGCCTCGCCCAGGCCGCCGATGACGGAGTGCTCCTCACAGGTGATGATTTTTCCGCACTCCCGGGCGGCCTTGAGCACCAGCTCCTCGTCCAGGGGCTTGATGGTGGCCATGTTGATGATCCGGGCGCTGATCCCGGCTTCCTTCAGGGCCTTGCCCGCCTCCAGCGCCTCATAGGAGAGCAGGCCGGTGGCGATGATAGCCACGTCGGAGCCGTCCATGAGCACCTCGCCCTTGCCGATCTGGAAGGTGAAGCCATCCTCCTCGTGGAACACCGGCACGGCGGAGCGGCCGAAGCGCATGTACACGGGGCCCACATACTCATAGGCGGCCTTCACCATGGCCCGGGCCTCCACGTCGTCAGCGGGGGACATCACCACCATGCCGGGGATGGAGCGCATGAGGGCAAAATCCTCGCAGCACTGGTGGGATGCGCCGTCCTCGCCCACGGAGATGCCGCCGTGGGTGGCGCCGATCTTCACATTCAGATGGGGATAGCCAATGGAGTTGCGCACCTGCTCAAAGGCCCGGCCCGCCGTGAACATGGCGAAGCTGGAGGCAAAGGGCACAAGCCCCATGGTGGAGGCGCCGGCGGCAGCAGACATCATATCCGCCTCGGCGATGCCGCAGTTAAAGTGGCGGTCGGGGAACGCCTTCTTGAATACGGCAGTCTTGGTGGCGCCGGCCAGGTCGGCGTCGAACACGATCAGGTCGGGATGGGAGGCGCCCAGCTCAGCCAGCGCGCTGCCATAGCTGTCCCGGGTCGCGATCTTCTTCACATCTGCCATCTTACATCCCCTCCACTTCTGCCAGGCGGGCTTTCAGCTCGTCCATGGCGGTCTTGTACTCCTCGTCGTTGGGGGCCTTACCGTGCCAGCCTGCCACGTCCTCCATGAAGGAGACCCCTTGCCCTTGATGGTCTTCATCACGATGGCGGAGGGAACGCCCTTGGTGGCTCTGGCCTCGTCAAAGGCGGTCTCCATCTGCTCGAAGTCGTGGCCATCGATCTCATAGACCTGGAAGCCGAAAGCCCGCAGCTTCTCGGGGATGGGATAGGGACTCATGACGTCGGTGATCTTCCCGTCGATCTGCAGGCCGTTGTTGTCGATGATGACGCACAGGTTGTCCAGCTTATAGTGGTGGGCAAACATGAGGGCCTCCCACACCTGGCCCTCCTGGATCTCACCGTCGCCCAGCAGGGTGTAGATCCGGCAGCCCTTCCCCTGGTACTTGGCGGCCAGGGCCATGCCGGCGGCGGCGGACACGCCCTGGCCCAGGGAGCCGGTGGACATGTCCACGCCGGGGGTCTCGTTCATGTTGGGGTGTCCCTGGAGGCGGCTGCCGATGTGGCGCAGGGTCTTCAGCTCCTCCCAGGGGAAGAAGCCCTTCAGGGCCAGGGCGGCGTACAGGCCGGGGGCGGTGTGTCCCTTGGAAAGGACGAAGCGGTCCCGCTCCTCCCACTTTGGGGTCGGCGGGGTCCACCTTCATCTCCCGGAAGTACAGATAGGTAAACAGGTCCGAGGCGGACAGACTTCCGCCGGGATGGCCGGATTTGGCGCCATAGGTGGATTCGATGACGCCCATGCGCACCTTGCAGGCTGTGGCCATCAACTGCTTTTTTTCACTTGCTGTCATGGCGTTCTCCTTCTTCTTCGATTTCCGGTCGCAGGTCCTTCTCTCTTTCCCGCGGCCGGAGCGTTTCTATGCGTATTATAAAACAGTCCTTCCAAAAGTGCAAGGGACCGTCCGCTTACTTTCCATGAAACGATGGGATGGACCCATGCATAAAAAAGAAAAGAGGCTCCCTGTTCCCAAAGGGGGAGACAGGGAGCCTCAGTTTGACGAAAAAAGCCTCGCAGAGTTCGCGCCTGCGCGCGGCAGACTGCATCTTTCTCGAAAAAGCGGCTTTGCCGCTTTTTCGACCGTCTCATGCCATCGCCAGCCCGGAGTAAGGGGTGTCCATGGGGATGGTCACGTCCAGGCCTGGGATGGTGATGCTCTCCCCGGCGGCGTCACAGTAGTAGATGTCCAGGAAGAGGGCTCCCCTTCTCCGGGTCCACAAAGTTGTACTGGAGGGTATGCTGGATGCTGTCCAGGATGGTGGCCGCAAGCTCCCCCGCGTCATACACGTGGAACTCCTCCTTCTGGGGTCCGGCGGACCGGTAAAGATGGAGCAGGTGTCGGCAAAAGACACCGTCATGCCGCCCGGACCGCTGGTGATCTCGTCCGCCAGATCCAGGTTCCAGCCGGTGAGCTCCGCCATACCGGCGATCATGGCCTCCGCGGGCACCAGGCCCTGCTCGTCCAGCTCCCCTTCATAGGTCATAGGGTATTCCTGAAATGTCCCATCCATGCCGATGTACAGGGTGTACTCTGTCCCCTGGGGCTGGGTCTGGCTCCCCGCCGGCCGAGCCGTCCGCCTGTTGACTGGAACTGCCGGCGGAGGACTGGGAGCCTGCCGGCTCCTGGGCGGAGGTGCCGGGGTCCGGCTCCCGGACGCGCTCCCTGTCGGCGTCTCGCCTCCGACGCAGGCGGCCAGACTAAACAGCAGGGCTCCGGCACAAAAATACAGGTACTAGCTTTTTCATCGTTTCCTCCTTTTCCACGATGGCCTTGGGTCTCTCACTCCGCTCTGGAGTGATTGGGGCTATCATAGCCACATCCGCCTCCGCCGTCAAGGAATTTTCCCCAACCTTCACACTTTGGTCACGGAATCTTTACCGCCCGGTCAAAAAAGCCCGCTCTCTGACCGGAGGAATATTTTATCAAATGGACGAATTTGGGAAAAGGGGCAGGCAGTGCCAGTCCTTCTCCTCTGGAGGGAAGGACTGGGGCGCTTTTCTGTCAGGCCGGAGCAGGCGGGATTTCTTGACTTTCCGCAGAAGTGGGCATATTATGAAAAATACTTGATCGTCAGGGGGAAATCAGAACCATGTTTCACTATCTGGACAATGCCGCCACCACACAGACCCGGCCGGAGGCCGCTCAGGCGGCTGTGACCGCCATGACGGAGGAGTGGGGCAACCCATCCTCCCGGTACGCCTTCGGCCAGGAGGCGTCGGGACGGCTGAAGGAGCATCGGGCACAAGTGGCCGCCGGCCTGGGCTGCCGCCCGGAGGAAGTGTACTTCCTCTCCTGCGGCACTGAGGGGGACAACTGGGCCATTGCCGCCGCAGTGGAGAAGAACCGGCGGAAAGGAAAACACATCATCACCACCGCCATCGAACACGCCGCGGTGCTGGAGCCCATCCGGGAGCTGGAACGGCAGGGCTATGAGGTCACCTGGCTCCAGCCGGACCAGCAAGGGATCATCACGGCAGAGCAGGTGGAGGCGGCCCTGCGCCCGGACACCATCCTGGTGGCCATGATGCTGGTGAACAACGAGCTGGGCACCGTCCTCCCGGTGGCCGAGACCGCCCGCGCCATCCGTGCGGCCCGCTGCCCCGCCCTGCTCCACTGTGACGCGGTCCAGGGCTTTCTGAAGGTCCCCTTCACCCCGGAGGGGCTGGGGGTGGACACCCTGGCGGTGAGCGGGCACAAGGTCCACGCTCCCAAAGGGCATCGGGGCCCTGTATATCCGCCGGGGGCTGAGGCTGCCGCCGCTGATCCGGGGGCGGACAGGAGGAGGGACTGCGCTCCGGCACGGAGCCCACGGCCCAGACCGCCGCCTTTGCCGCCGCGGTGGAGGCGGGGCGGGCCAGCCTGGAGCGGGACCTGGCCCACATGCGGGAACTGAAGGACTACGCCGCCCGCACCCTGCGGGAGCAGGTGCCGGGGCTGGAGCTGATCGGGGCGGGGACCGCCCCACACATCCTCCCTGTCACCCTGCCCGGCTACAAGAGCGAGGTGGTGCTCCGCTTCCTCAGCGACAGGGGGGATCTATGTCTCCTCCGGCTCTGCCTGCCACAAGGGCAAGCCCAGCCACGTTTTTGCCGCCCTGCAGCTGCCCAAACCCCAGCTGGAGGGCATACTGCGGATCAGCTTCTCCTACGACACCGCCCGGGAGGACGTGGACGCCCTGGTCCAGGGGCTGAAGGAGGCTCAGGCCCAGCTGTTCACCAGTTTGTCCTGAGGGGAGCGTCAGACACAGAAGAAAACAAATAAAGAATAAAGGAGTGGAGCGGGATGACACCGGAACTGCGGATCACGGTCCTGATGGAAAATACGGCCCGGGAGGGGCTGGAGGCGGAGCACGGCCTGTCCTTCTTCCTGGAGTACCGGGGCAGGTGCTTTCTGCTGGATGCGGGCTCCTCCGGCCGGTTTGCGGACAATGCCCAAAAGCTGGGGGTGGACTTGGATGGGGTAGAACTGGCGGCTCTGTCCCACGGACACTACGACCATGCCGACGGCCTGCGGGCCTTTTTGCCCTCAATGACAGGGCCCCGGTGTATATACGGCCCCAGGCGGGGAGGCTTACTACTCCAAGTCGGGAGGCTCCCCCAGATTTGTGGGCATCCATCGGGAGATCTGGGAGGGCTTCCGGGACCGCTTCGTGCCGGTGGATGGGCTGTACCCCCTCTGCCCCGAGGGCCTGGCTGGCGCCGGAGACCGTCCGGGGCGGGCCCTTTGCCAGCCGGGAGCCCAATCTGCTGCGCAAGGTGGGGGAGGACCGGTTCCTGCCCGACGACTTTTCCCACGAGCAGTCCATGGTGCTGGAGACCGGGCGGGGGCTGGTGGTGCTCAACTCCTGCTGCCATGGGGGTGTGGTAAACATCGTGAAGGGCGTGCTGGACCAGTTCCCGGGACAGCGGGTGTATGCCCTGCTGGGCGGCCTGCATATGCTCAGTCCTGGGGCCAATGCGCTCAACTGTCCCCGGACTATGTCCGCCAGGTGGCCGCCGCGCTGCTGGAGCTGGGTGTGGAGCACCTGTGGACGGGGCACTGCACTGGTCCTGCCGCCTTTGCACTGCTGAAGGAGGAGCTGGGGGACCGGGTGGAGCCCTCACCGGCGGAATGCGGCTGGGTATTTAAGGAGCGGGATATCGTCCATGTTTGGACGGACTCATTAGCAATTTCAGAAGCCCTCTGCAAAAAACAGATCGCAGAGGGCTTCTTCCGTTTGTTCAAAATAAATTCATAAAGTAACTATTGACAATTTGGAGGTCCGGTGGTACTCTATCGTTAGCACTCAGGGAATATGAGTGCTAAAATTAGAAAAACACCGAGGTGAGCGTGCAATGGAACTGACCGACCGGAAAAAGCGGGTCCTGCGGGCCATCGTGGAGACCTATATCAACACCGCCGAGCCGGTGGGCTCCAAGGCCATCGCCCAGCTGGCTGGATTGGATGTGTCCGCCGCCACCATTCGCAATGAGATGGCCGACCTGACGGAACTGGGGCTGCTGGAACAGCCCCACACCTCCGCCGGGCGGGTCCCTCCGCCGCAGGTTACCGTTTGTATGTCAACGAGTTGATGGGGCAGCACCAGCTGACCCTTCAGGGAGACGGAGCGGATCAACAGAGCGCTGAACCTGAAGATGGAGGAGCTGGACCGGGTCATCGACCAGGCCGGCAAGGTCCTCTCCCAGATCAGCGACTACCCGGTGTTCTCCATCGCGGCCGGCCCAGAGCGGGTGACAGTGAAGCGGTACGATCTGCTGATGGTGGAGAAGGGCGCTTTCATCGTGGTGGTGATGACGGACAACAGCGTGGTGAAAAACAAGATCATCCGGGTGCCGGGAGAGCTGTCCGAGACTCAGCTCCAGCTGCTCTCCGCCGTGCTCAACAGCTCCTTTGTGGGGCTGGAACTGGCCGAGATGCTGGAGGCACTGGAAAAGATGGAGGCCCACTCCGCCCCAGGTGCCTTTGAGATGATCTCCCTGGTGGTGGACTTTGCCATGGAGATCCTGGAGGAGCAGAGCCGCAAGACAGTACACACCGCCGGGATCACCCACCTGCTGGAGCACCCGGAGTATCACAGCCTGGACAAGGCTAAGCCGCTGATGACCTATCTTTCAGAGGAGTCGGAGGCATCCAAGCTGCCGGTCGCCCTGGACGGCGGCAGGAACATGAACATCCTTATCGGCCCGGAAAATGTGAACGAGGCCCTGAAGGACACCAGCGTGGTGATGGCCAGCTATGACATCGGCGACAACATGCGGGGCGTCATTGGTGTGGTGGGCCCCACCCGTATGGATTATGCAAAGGTGACCGCCCGCCTGTCCTACTTCGCCGACAGCCTGACCCGGATGTTCGGCAAGGGAGAGCTCCCCTCCGGAGACGGAGACGGGGACGGGCAGGCGCAAGAATAGGAGGAAAGGATAGCCCATGAGTCAGAAAGAAAAGAACAAGACGCCCCCCGAACTGGATGATCAGCTGGAGGAGGCGGCCGCGAAGGAAGCGGCTGAGGAGCCGGCCGAAGCGGAGGCCGGGGCCACCGACCCTCTGATGGATGAGCTGGAGGCGCTGAAGGACCAGGCGGCCCGGCAGGAGGAGAAATATCTCCGGCTGGCGGCGGAGTACGACAACTTCCGCAAGCGGACTGCCAAGGAGAAGGAGGCCATCTGGAACGACGCCAAGGCGGACGCCGCGCTGGCATTCCTCCCGGTGTACGACAATCTGGAACGGGCCCTGAAGCAGGAGACTGCAGACGAGGCGTATAAAAAGGGCGTGGAGATGACCATGAACCAGCTGAAGACTGTGCTGGAAAAGCTGGGCATCACCGAGATCGAGGCCCTGGGACAGCCCTTTGACCCCACCCTTCACAACGCGGTAATGCACATTGAAGATGAGAATTTTGGAGAAAATACCGTGGCCGAGGTGTTCCAGGCCGGCTTCAGGCTGGGAGACAAGGTGGTCCGCTTTGCCATGGTGAAGGTCGCCAACTGACGAAAAACAGAATGGAGGAGACAGCTCAGTGAGAGATCCCATGATCCGGAAAAAAGCCTGCCGGCAGTGCCTCTGCCTGGACCCGGCCGTCTACGCCCTGTTTCTGACGGCCAGCATGTGTTTCCTGTTCTCTTTTGTCTTTTATCTGCTCTCTTTCATCTTTTGACCTTGTAAATACAAATCTTTTCATATTGGAGGAACGAAATTATGTCCAAGATCATTGGTATCGACTTAGGTACGACAAATAGCTGCGTGGCTGTCATGGAGGGCGGCGACGCCGTCGTCATCCCCAACGCCGAGGGCAACCGCACCACCCCCTCCGTGGTGGCCTTCTCCAAGGACGGCGAGCGCATGGTGGGCCAGGTGGCCAAGCGCCAGGCCATCACCAACCCCGACCGCACCATCATCTCCATCAAGCGTGAGATGGGCTCTGACTACAAGGTGAACATCGACGGCAAGAAGTACACCCCTCAGGAGATCAGCGCCATGATCCTTCAGAAGCTGAAGGCGGACGCCGAGGCCTATCTGGGTGAGACCGTCACCGAGGCGGTCATCACCGTCCCCGCGTACTTCACCGACGCCCAGCGCCAGGCCACCAAGGACGCGGGCAAGATCGCCGGCCTGGATGTGAAGCGGATCATCAACGAGCCCACCGCCGCGGCCCTGGCCTACGGCGTGGACAAGGAGGACGCCCAGAAGGTCATGGTCTACGACCTGGGCGGCGGCACCTTCGATGTGTCCATCCTGGACATCGGCGACGGCGTCATCGAGGTACTGGCCACCGCCGGCAACAACCGCCTGGGCGGCGACGACTTCGACAAGTGTGTCATGGACTGGATGGCCGCCGAGTTCAAGAAGACCGAGGGCATCGACCTCACCGGCGACAAAGTGGCGATGCAGCGCCTGAAGGAGGCCGCCGAGAAGGCTAAGATCGAGCTTTCCGGCGTCACCTCCACCAGCATCAACCTGCCCTATATCACCGCCGACGCCACCGGCCCCAAGCATCTGGACCTGACCCTGAGCCGGGCCAAGTTCGACCAGCTCACCGCCCACCTGGTGGAGGCCACCGCCGGCCCTGTCCGTCAGGCCATGAACGACGCCGGCCTGTCTGGCAGTGACATCCACAAGGTGCTGATGGTGGGCGGCTCCAGCCGTATCCCCGCCGTGCAGGAGATGGTGAAGAAGCTCACCGGCAAGGAGGGCTTCAAGGGCATCAATCCCGATGAGTGCGTGGCCATGGGCGCCGCTCTCCAGGGCGGCGTGTTCACCGGCGACGTGAAGGACCTGCTGCTGCTGGACGTCACCCCCCTGTCCCTGGGCATTGAGACCATGGGCGGCGTGATGACCAAGCTCATAGAGCGTAACACCACCATCCCCGTGAAGAAGAGCCAGACCTTCACTACCGCCGCTGATAACCAGACCTCCGTAGAGGTCCACGTTCTCCAGGGCGAGCGTGAGATGGCCCAGTACAACAAGACCCTGGGCCGCTTCCACCTGGACGGCATCGCCCCCGCCCGCCGGGGCGTGCCGCAGATCGAGGTCACCTTCGACATCGACGCCAACGGCATCGTGAACGTGTCCGCCAAGGATCTGGGAACCGGCAAGGAGCAGCACATCACCATCACATCCTCCACCAACATGTCCAAGGACGACATCGACAAGGCCGTGCGGGAGGCGGAGCAGTTCGCCGCCGAGGACAAGAAGAGGAGCTGTATCAAGGCGGCGGCCACCCCGGCCCGACATGGGCGGCGCCAATTTCGGCGGCCAGGCGGGCGGCAGCGGCGCCGGACCCGACGTGGTGGACGCCGACTATGAGGTCGTGGACGACGACAAGAAATAAAAACGTTCATGGTCCGCGGGCGGGCATCGCCCCGCCTGCGCGCCCTTGCGTTTCCATAAGAGGGAAGAGCGAAGTGTGGCGAGTGAAGAGATGAGCACCCCCGTTTCACTGGGGAGGCAGGAGCTCATCTCCACCTTCCCAGCTCCGTTTTTCACTCTGAATAGAGGTGATACTATGCCAGAACAGAAACGCGACTATTACGAGGTCCTGGGCGTGAGCAAAGGTGCCTCTGACGACGAAATTAAAAAGGCCTACCGGAAGCTGGCCAAAAAATACCACCCGGATATGAACCCGGGGACAAAGAAGCGGGGTCCCAGTTTAAAGAGGTCAACGAGGCCTACGAGGTGCTCTCCGACAAAGACAAACGGGCCCACTACGACCAGTTCGGCCACGCGGGGTGGACCCCAACTACGGCGCTGGCGGGGGCGGCTTCACTGGAGACTTTGGAGACATTGACCTGGGCGACCTGTTCGGCTCCTTCTTCGGCGGCTTCGGCGGAGGGGGCTTCGGGTCCTCCGCTGGCCGGCGCAATGGCCCCCCAGAAGGGAGAGAGCCTGCGGGCCAGCCTCACCATCACCTTTGAGGAGGCCGCCTTCGGCTGCGAGAAGGAGATCAACCTGAACCGCACCGAGGAGTGTGACGCCTGCCACGGCTCCGGCTGTGAGTCAGGGACCACAGCGGAGATCTGCCCTGACTGCCGGGGCACCGGGACCGTCCGCATCCAGCGGGGGGCGGGCGGCTTTGCTTCACCAGTACGGCGCCCTGCTCCAAGTGCCGGGGGACCGGCAAGATCATCCACAGCCCCTGCAAGGCCTGCGGGGGAGCGGGCAGCGTGAGGAAGCAGAAGCGCATCGCTGTGACCATCCCCGCCGGCATCGATGACGGCCAGGCTGTCTCTCTGCGCGGACAGGGGAATGCAGGCAAGAACGGCGGTCCTGCCGGCGATTTGATCGTAGGCGTCCATATCCAGCCCCATCCCCAGTTCCAGCGGGACGGGACCACGGTGCTGTATGAGCAGCCCATCTCCTTCTACCAGGCGGCCATGGGGGCTGAGCTGGAGATCCCCACCATTGACGGAAAGGTAAAGTACAACCTGCCCGCCGGCACTCAGACCGGCACCACCTTCCGGCTGAGAGGAAAGGGCATCCCGGGCTTCGGGGCCGCGGGCGGGCGATCAGTACGTCACCGTCCGGGTGGCGGTGCCCACTGGGTTGAATGGAGAGCAGAAGGAGGCCCTGAGGGCCTTCGCCGCCGCTATGGGAGAGATCCCTGCGCAGGAGGAGGAAGAGGGGCTCAAGGGCTTTTTGACAAGCGGAAACGGAAAAAATAAGTTCGGATCTCAATCGGCGAGTCCGGGGCGGCCGTACAGGGCCGCCCCGGACCCCTGTTGCCGGGAGCTTTGCGGGGCACATCGTGCGCCCCGTATTTTTGACCCAGCCTCGTTCTTCCTCTGCGGGGCGCATGTCCTTCTGTTTCCTTTCTCCGCCCCTTCTGTATATGTTTTCTCCACAAGGGGAAATTTTATGTTATAATAGAAAAAACGTGATCTCATTCAGCTTGCCAGCGCCATCCCTGCCTGGGGGCCGGCACCCATCTCAGCTCTGCTGTCCACGGAAGGGAGACCCATATGACAAACGATGCATCGCTCTGCTATGTGGGGGGGCCATGCCCCTGGACCCCGGTTTCATCCTCACGCCTGTCCCTGGCGACTTGGTCATTGCGGCCGACAAGGGCTATGAGACCCTGTCCCGGCTGGGCGTCCACCCCGGCCTTGTAGTAGGGGATTTCGACTCGCTGGGCTCGTCCCAGACCATCCCCCAGGTCCTCCGCCTCCCCAGGATCAAGGACGAGACGGACACCGGCTTCGCCCTGCGCCAGGGGCTGAAACGGGGATACCGGCGCTTTGTGCTGCTGGGCTGTCTGGGCGGGCGTCTGGACCACACGGTGGCCAATCTTCAGCT
>VOFB01003598.1_pt1 | contig 15648 bp, 27 predicted proteins | sample 5384141 | NCBI WGS metagenome assembly VOFB01 (sample SAMN12384721, study PRJNA508395) | human gut metagenome | isolation source: healthy gut A | host: Homo sapiens | reverse complement strand
CAGAATCTGGAGGACTTCGACCGAGAGGGTATCCGAGCTGACCAAGCCCCTGTTTGCAATTCCGCCCCACCAGTTCATCTTCAACTGCGGGTCTATCGACAAGCGGTTTTATATGGACTCTGCTTCAGCTGGAGGAGGCGGGAATACAATCTCATCCGTTTCCCCAGCGCGGCGTGTGCCTATTCAAGTGCGGCAACGAGCGGTATCTGTTGGAGGTGCATGCGCCTGCCTAGCAAGGAAGCTCTGTACGGCTCCGCCGGCGGCCGGTAAGGAGGTGGCGGCATGAGCGCAGCGACTGTTGCTGCCATTGCCAAGGCAGCCGTCGCAGTCCTCTCAAAACGAGAAGACCCGCAAGGCATTGGGGTGGGTCATTGTTGCAATACTCTCTCCGCTGATCGTGCTGGTGGTTTTTGATCTGCGCCGTTCTCTCCGGCTCGTCGCAGCACAATGTATCAGCCGTGAATTATGTTTCCACTGCGGTACAATTTCCTCCAGTGCTACTCCAGAGTACCGAGGCTATATCGAAGATATGAGAGGCAGCTTTGCCCAGCTGGATAGAGCAATAGAGGAAATTAACGCCCAGTGCGAGGACGGAAACAGCCTTGATGATACGCGCGTCAAGGCTGTTTTTTATGCTCTGTATTTTGCGGCAGAACACCCTGATGACAGTGGCATTCGTGCGTTTACAGATTGTTTTGTAGACTACGAGGAGAGGACTCGCACAGTGACTACCACTGATGAGGAAGGCAACGAAGTGGAGGTTGAGGAAACCTATACGGTGGCCATTCCTGTTACTGATATGAACGAAGTCTACGCTCGGATCGAGGCGGCTATGGGGATCACAGTCACCCCGGAGAATCAAAGTAACGCCGACAGCATTTACAACATCGTTTTGTACGGCACAGCTGCGGGGACCGGCGAATGGTTTCCTGGTGCGGATATTCCGTTTATCAGTGTAGATGGCTTCTGCTCACCAGTGGGTGCAAACTGGGAAAGCATCGTGACATCAGAGTTCGGGTACCGCCGAGATCCCTTTACCGAGAAACAAGAGGACACAGCGGCATGGATCTGGCCGTTCCCACTGGCACACACCTATCCGGGCAGCCCCTGCCGGGAACTGTCACCGTATCACAATACAACGCAGGAGGCTATGGGTACTATGTGATGATCGATCACGGTAATGGGCTCTCGACGCTCTACGGCCATAACCCAGACTGCTCGCTCAGGTAGGCCAGACCGTAGAGGCTGGAGATCATCGCCCAGGTTTCACCGGCCGTTCCACGGGCCTCATCTGCATTTCGGAGGTTCGTGTGGACGGTGAACAAACTGACCCTCGTGCTTATCTACCACAGCGGGGAGGGTAAAATCACGAGTCGTAGTGATGAAAAGGAGGATGGAAGTGAAAAATGTAGCTCCTGAACAGCTCGCACTGCTCTCTCAGCTGGAGGAATTCAGAAAAAGACACGAGGTAAAAGCGAGCCTTCCGATTGGGCCATTCGTATGTGTCAGGCCATTGTGGCGCATAGTCTGGGGTTTACCGACCGGAAACCAATGGACGGACCTGCTGAAAAACAGGGTGAAACTCGTTCAATTTTGAATGGACGGAAGGCAGCGTCAGCGATCATGTGATCCGCTGGTGCAAGGAAACTGGTCGTATTGGCGGTACAGCCATTTGGGCGAGCTGCAGGTTGCCAGCGGCGGTGAGTGGCGGCGCATCGATTACGAATGCGGCGAACACGCGCAGACCAGGGTGTTCCTCGATCCAAAACCGTTGCCCGAACAGGAACTGAAAGCGCTCGCTCAGGAGCCTGCCATCCGGCTGAGGGATCTGCTGAACTCGGCCTGCCGGAGCATGATGTGTATCTGGTCCACACCACTGCCGATGTCGGATGGTGCCTGCGGCAGATCTGACCCAGCTGAGCGACCGTGGAAAAGAGCAGTTTGCTGAACTCCTGGATGCCAAAGGTTTCCGCTGCGCCCTGTCCCTACGGGACAGAACTGGTTCTTGATGGTGTAGACCCTCAGTTGTTGGTCCAGTATGACCAGGCAATCGCGGACTGTGCCAAAGCAGAGAGTGCCATGAAACTGTTTATGTGAGGAGGATGTATAAAAAAAACAAGTATCAGCATCGACATGGAAGCGGAAAAGCTGCGGGCGCCCGGTTCTATACAGAGAAGAAGGAAACGACTTTGGAAACGGAGCTGGAGGATTTTCTCGCCAAGCTCTACGAAAAGTATGTTCCGGCTCAGACCCGTGAATATATCGAGAGCATGGAGAACCTGCTGAACCTCCACGCCCCCGCATCAAACGCCAGCCCCGCGCTCCGGTCGATACGCCTACTGCGGTGAGCGAGGAGGTGGTATTGGACTCTGTTTCTATCGAACTCTGGCTGGACAAGCGCCAGCTTGCCGCACTGGAGCAGGCTCTGACCGAAGACGGAACCACCGTCGAGAGAACCATGCAGGAGCAGCTCAATGAACTTTACGCTCAGCGTGTTCCGCTGGAGCAGCAGGAGAAGATCCAACAGGCGTGGATGCCGAGCGGCTTGAAAGCCAGCGAAACGCTGAAGCCAGTGCCCGGTATGCAGGACTCCACATCACGGAGAACGGGCAGGAACACTATCTCTCCACCAAAAGCGGCCAGGAATTTTGGATATGGCAATCCTCATGCGACGCTATGTGCGCGGCACATGGTGACAAAGAAAAAGGGCTTCGCCCGGTGTATCTATGGTGCAGAGGAGATTTCACCAGCGGTTTGAGCAGCTGGCCGCATGGAGGCTGGAGAATTTCGGCAAAGTCACCGGTCTGGTGGAGATCGACTTTGACAAAAGGAATTCCCTCCCGCCCTCAATATTATGGATGGCTGGCAGAGCTTCCGGCTCAAAGATGTGTCCTCCGCCGCCTACTTTGCGGACAAGAGCGGCCATGTGAACAAGGAGGTTCGCTGGAATATTTTCCTCTCCCGGCTGGAGGGCAAGCAGCTCACCAGCCATACGCAAACCCGGTCGAGCTCCACGGCTCACGCAGATTGCGTCCAGAGGAAATCATTTTTCCGACGAGATCTCCGAGCTCGACGGCCGATTGAACTTCTACATGGACTGCTCTTTCAATCCCGATGAGGTCTTTTGGAACCCATGTAGATTCGGCGGACAACAACAACTGGCTCAATATCTATGCCGAATATGACCTGGAGAACAGCCAGGTATGCGACGTTTCAAAGTCATCCTCTGCCGTGAGGATGGCTTTTGATTACGAGATGGCTTTTACCAGCTTAATGTCGAGGAAAAGAGGCGATCCTGGACAAGATGGGCCAGTACTGCCGAGAAAAAATACGGGCAATCTCTGCTGGAGTTTGCGGCAGAGATGGAATCGGAGATCACAGCGATGGAAACGCCGCAGATGTGACCGGCCTGATAACGCCCTGTTGGCTGCTGTGCGCCCCTTGGGGCGTTTTTGCCGCCGAGCTGGCATCCGTACCCCTCCACCGGCTTGAAACGCCGTGTGCGGGCTTTGGCCGGTGTGCCGATAGGGATAGCAGTCAGCCCTGAAATGCGGGCCGGGTTCTGCTCGTATTGGGGTGTGAACCGAGGGGTTGAAAAACGGTGCAGGATAAAGCAGGTGGCCGCAAAGCGCCCACCTGCCACCTGACACCGCCCCGCAATGCGGGTCGGGGGAGCGTTTTTTAGGGGCCCGTTTTCTTGCTTTTTGGCTGTGAGAGGTGGCCGGAACATGCAAGGATATACGGTGTTCCAAGCAATTGCCAGGACATTTTTAGATGCCCGTCATAGGTGATTTTACTACAGATTGAGGAGAAAATGATATGCGTAAGGACTGGACCCCCCTCCCAAGGCAAATGAGACAAAGCAGAGAATCCCTGTTTGGCTGTATCCATCCACACTGGAGGTCGTGGATAAGCTGGTGAAGCAGGATAACTGCAAGAGCCGCAGCGACTATCTTGAAACAGCTGCTCAATTTTATGCGGGATATCTTTCTGGCGAGGAGGCTACTGCGTATTTGCCGCCTGCATTGGTGGCAGCCATGCGCGGCACTGTTCAGACAGTGAGAATCGAATCGCCCGTCTACTCTTCAAGCTGGCAGTGGAGATCAACATGATGATGAATGTGCTGGCAGCTGGTATGGAAATCAGTGATGAGGATCTGCGCCAGCCCGCGCCCGCGCTGTCCGTGAAGTCAAGCAGACCAACGGCCGCATCAATTTCAAGGATGCGATTGATTACCAGCGAGGCGAGGAATAAAGCAAAGTGAGGTGACAGCTTGTGCCGCGATTGATTTTCAAATGTCCCTATATCAAAGGTGGCACATCTGCCGCTTGCTCACATCTGGAAAACTATGTGAAGTATATGGCGACTCGCAGTGGAGTTGACCGGATTGATCCCGGTCGAAAATGGATGGCCAGCTACAATAAACCAGAAAGAAATGATCGAACAGATTCTCCGTGACTTTCCGCTCAGCCGTGGAATGTTTGAGTATGAAGACTACCGAGCAACACCTACCCGATCCAATGCATCAGAGTTTATTACCCGTGCGCTGGAGGACAACTATGATCGCATTGCAAAATGGATAACTACTTGAACTATATTGCGACTCGTCCTCGCGCACAGCGTATTGGCTCCACGGATTATTTACCGGCGAGGAAGATAGTCTTGTGCTGGCGCAGATAGCGGAAGCGGTTTCGACGCACCCGGCAATGTATGGCTGCCTATCATTTCACTGCGCCGGGAGGATGCCGCCAGGCTCGGTTATGACAAGGCGGATGAATGGAAAGCGTTGCTTTGAAAGTATGCCATGGAGATGGCCCAGGCAATGAAGATTCCTTTGGGCGGATTTCCGATGGTATGCCGCTTTTCACGATGAAGGGCATCATCCCCATGTCCACATGGTCTGCTACAGTGTAGATCCATCCAAAGCGATTCCTGACCAAACAGGGTATCACGCAGATAAAGTCTGGGCTGGCAAAAAGAAATCTTCCGTCAGGAACTGACGGAGCTGTATCAAAACAGACACAGCGCCGAAACGAGTTGAATGGATGCTCAGACAGTCCTCAATGAAGTGATTAACCAGATGCAGTCTGGGACAGTTCAAAATAAACACATTGAAGAACTCCTGCAATATCTGGCTGACCGCCTGCGGTTCTTATCTGGCAAAAACAATATGGGTATCTGAAAGCAGATTTGAAAGCAGTGGTAGATGAGGTTGTAGACGAGCTTGCGAAAGACCCTCGCGTTGCTGCGGCATACAATCTGTGGTATGAACTGCGTGAAGATGTGCTACGCACCTACAAAGACAATCTGCCGGAGCGGCTGCCTCTCTCTGGGCAGAAAGAATTCAAGCGAATTAAGAACCTCGTCATCTTAGAAGCGGTAAAGCTGGAACAATACCAACAGGTGTTTCACCCAGACGATCTATGGGATGGAAATCCAGATGAACATGCAGAAGAAGCACAGTTATTTGTGTACGAGCAGATGAACCAGAGCATGTCGCATCCGCCAGAGGCGGCGGAGTGCTGGACAAGCTCGCACCCAATACGCACTTGGTAAAATCTATCGTGACGGACAGGGTGTGGAAAAGATGTTCAAAAGGCGGTAGAGCTGTTCACTCTTGCGGCGATGCAGGGGAACAGCTTTGCCGCCTTTGCTCTTGGAAAGATGTATCTCAGTGATGATCCCGCTCTGTCCAGAAATGTGGCTGCCGCGCTGAAATGGATCACAAACGCTGCAGAGCATGGAAACCAGTTTGCACAGTACTACTTAGGCAAACTGCTGTTAAAGGGAACGGATGACATCTCCCAGGATACCAATTCTGCTCTTCGTTGGCTACTTGCATCAGTGGAACAAGGCAATGTGCATGCGGAATATGCTTTGGCCATGGCCTACCTCAAGGGAGAATCCGTTCGAAGGACAGCTCAAAGCGATGGAACTGCTGAAACGGGCGCATCGAGCTGGGGAACATCAGTTCGCACAATATCAGCTGGGCAAGTTGCTGCTCCAGGGCGAGGATGTTCCCAAGGATGTAGTTGCTGCGGTCCACTGGTTGACTGCTTCTGCTATGCATGGAAAACCAATATGCCCAGTATGCTCGGAAAACTCTATCTGCTTGAAAAGGCGTGGAGAAAGATAAGGATCGTGCAGCCAAGTGGTTTCAGATGGCAGCGAACCAGGGTAATGAATACGCTCAATATTATCTGAAGCACATGGATGATCCTATGGGACAATCACCGGCTGCAGCGGTTATCACATTGTTCCATTCACTGGCCAATATTTTCCGAGAACAGAATCAGCTGCCCTCTGGTGGCATTATGGTTGCTGTCGACCGAAAACTTTACGAAAATCAAAGCAAGAAAATTGCTCAGGGTCACAAGGCAGATGACCATGAGCCAAAGATAGGTCTGCAATAAAGGAGGTTATTTTTTGAAACGCACTAATTTTCTGTTCCATGCTGGGCGGACTCAGAAAGAGAATGGTCAGAAATTGAAAGAACAAAAAACCGATCCGCCGTAGGCTGTCCTATTCCATCGAAAACTGCGAGGGAGAAACCGGTAGGAGGTGCGGTATGCCCCGGCATCCACTTCACCGATGAGCAAAAGTTTCGGGCAAACTCTGTTGACCTGGTGGAATTTCTACGGCGACAAGGTGAAACTCATCCCATCCGGCCGTGACAAGCGCCTTGCATCGATCACAGCATTGTACGGCAATGAGTGGTATCGACCATGAGGCCGAGGAAGGTGGAGGCCCTATCTCTTTTGTACAGACCTTCTATGGACTGAGCTACCCCGAGGCGGTGACACGCCTGGGTGAAAAAGGCGAGGTATATCAACCAGCAGAAAAAGGAACGGAGGAGCCGAAGGAATTCGCCTTGCCTCCCGCCAACCAGACAATGCGACGGGTGTATGCCTATCTGCTCCAGCAGAGGCATATCAGTCGTGAGATCCTCAACGCCTTCGCCCAGAAAGGGCTGATCTATGAAAGCCGGGAATTGTCCAAGGATAAGACCAAGGGAGTATCATAATGCCGTATTCGTCGGAATCGATGAACATGGCGTTGCCCGCCACGCCCACAAACGAGGCATCTATACGCAGGGCAAGCAGCTACCGTGGCAATGTAGAAGGATGCGATCCCCAGACACAGCTTTTCACTGGACTGGGACCAGTGACCGGCTCTATGTGTTCAGAAGCACCTATTGATCTGTTGGCTTTTCTTACTTTGTACCCAGAGGACTGGCAGCAACACAGCTATGTGGCGCTCTGTGGTACAGCGGAACACGCCATGCTCTGGATGCTGGAACAGAATCCAAAGCTGCAAAAGATTATTCTCTGCCTGGATCATGATGCGGCTGGGATCGAGGCAGGGGACGGCTCACAGACATTCTGTGTAAGCATGGCTATACACAGTCCGCTCCGCTGCGTTCGACCAACAAAGATTGGGACGAAGATCTGAAAGAACAGCATGGGCTGGAACCGCAACCGCCAGAGGAACACCCTCAGCTCATTGTTGCAGGAACGATATGTGAGCGGATTGGGGCCAAATGTAAAGCAGTTCGCCCGGGCAGGCGTCCTACCAGATCCCGCGCTTGCTTCAGCAGTACCAGAACGACCTTCATTGGGGCCGTTTCGAGCAAGCGATGGATCACATGGAAACCATGTCAGCATTGGCGCTCTCTGTTGTACTGCGGGAGTGCCGACAGATGGGAACCGTACTGACAGGAACAAGGCGCCCGATTCCTGCAAAGCCATATCCACCCGCATCAGAATCGCGGGTCGCTTAAAACCCGCGCTACTGAGATTGGCATGGAGTTCCAGAGCGTGCTGGCCAAAGATGCTGTGGAAGGCATTCGTACTGAAGTGGAGAAGAAAGCCACTGCCAGTGCATGGCTGGAACTTGCAATCTCCTGTGCAAAAGTGCCGATCAAATATTGTGCAGATGAACTTCGTCGACAGCAAAAAGAGGAAAAAGCTCTGCTGGAAGCCGCACAAGCCATGGCATCGTACTAAAACAGCAAAGAGGAGGACTGGATTAAAATCCATTTTCCTCCTCTTTATCACTTACCGCTTATGGTACGGTTGATAAATTCCGATTGTTCGTCTTTAGTAGCCAAGCGGGTCTCCCCACTTCCGCAGTCTGGACACTGCTCCGGCAGTTCCGGTGCGTCAAACAGATAGTGGCAGTTGTCACACGCGCAAATCAAATCAATCACCTCGATATGTTCTCATTATAGCAGACAAATGATGTCCTGAACATCCCTTCTGGTATTAAGTCTTCCTGATACCAAAGGAGGAAATCATGCCATCTCAAGTAATCACACTGATTGCGGTATCTGCCGTCATGTTTCTTGTAATCGGTGGACTTGCATTTATCTCACACTATTATACGCTGGACGGAATCAAATCAAAACAGTAGGCGATGGCCAGCACGGGACAGCACGATGGGCTACCAAGCAGGAGATTCGCCAGACTTACGCCCACATTCCTTTGAACCGGAGCTATGGCGCAAAGGAGCACCTGCCGGAAAAACAGGGCCTCATCCTCAGATGTGAAGGCCCCCAAGAATCATGTCACTGCTCTGGTGGACACTGATGACATCCATGCCATGGTCACCGCTGCCAGCAGCGCTGGTAAGACAGCGTTCTTTTATACCCCAACATTGAATATGCCCTTGCGTCTGGGATGTCCTTTCTCTGCACTGATACCAAGGGAGATCTGTACCGCAACTATGCAGGCATTGCAAAAGATTTCTATGGTTATCAGATTGCTGTGTTGGACCCTCAAATCCCACTCGGTCAGATGGTAACAACCTGCTCCATCTCATCAACAAGTATATGGACATCTACAAAGCCAATCCCAACGACTTGGCCGCAAAGGCAAAAAGCGGAGAAGTATTCCAAGATCCTGGCCAAGACACTGATCAACACCAGTGGCGGCGACAGCGCCCAGTATGGGCAAAACGCCTTTTCTATGACAGCGCCGAAGGTCTGCTGACTGCAATGTTCCTGCTGGTGGCGGAATATCTGCCCACAGAGGATGAGGATGGCAATCCGGTTGAGAAACGGCACATCGTTTCTGTATTCAAGCTGGTGCAGGAGCTTTTAGCCCCGTCCAAAGGGTAAAAAAAACCAATTCCAGATTCTACTGGAGAAACTCCCGCCCAACCACAAGGCACGCTGGTTTGCAGGTTCCGCTCTCAATACTGCGGAACAGGCCATGGCCTCTGTAATCTCCACAGTGCTGTCCAGGCTCAATGCCTTCCTCGATTCAGAGATGGAGCAGATTCTCTGCTTTGATACCGCCATTGATGCTGAGAAGTTCTGTAATGAGAAATCTGCCATCTTTATCGTACTGCCCGAGGAGGATCAGACCAAATACTTTATGGTATCCCTCATCCTCCAGAATCTGTACCGTGAGATCCTCACCGTGGCCGACGAGAACGGTGGGCGACTCAAGAATCGAGTGGTCTTCTTTGCAGATGAGCTGGGCACCTGCCCTCCCATCCAGTCGTTGGAGCTGATGTTCTCCGCCTCTCGTTCCAGAGGACTCATGCTGGTACCCATTGTACAGAGTATCACAGGTCAGCTTAAAAAAAACTACGGTGCGGAAGGCGCTGAAGTGATTGTGGATAACTGCCAGGTCAACCTTTTTACGGCGGTTTCGCTCCGGCCAGCCAGACAGCTGTGGAGCTGTCCAAAGCACTTGGCAGCCGCACAGTGATGAGCGGAAGTATCTCTCGCGGCAAGAATGACCCCAGCCAGTCCCTCCAGATGATAGAGCGCCCCTCATGACGCCAGATGAGCTTAAGGCCATGCCCAAGGGTAGCTTTATTGTAGCCAAGACCGGTGTTCATCCCATGAAGGTCAAACTGCGATTGTTTCCTCGACTGGGGCATCCGGTTTGGGAGAGCCATATGAGGTGCCGGAGAAGGCACAGCGGGCTGTGGCTTATGCAGATAAGCAGGAGTTGGAAGAATCCATCATCCGCCGCCACTATGGAACTGTGGCTGAGGAGCCGCCGCAGGATGCCTGCGGCCGTCGGCGGTATGAATCATGGTATGCAGGCTGAGAAAAAATTCCCGTAAAACAATATTGCGCCCCTGACGGAGGTGAAATAGGAACATGAATGGATTTCGCAGTATCTATGCTTCGGATCTGAGCCATCGGGCCAAGAGCGTCTATATGTATCTCAAGGACCGGGCAGACAGTGAAGGCCGCCGCTGGCCGGGCCATTAAGACCATTGCATTGGAACTTGGGCTTTCCTGTTCTACTGTCAAACGAGCGTTGATGATCTCGTTAGAGCTGGACTGCTTGAAAAGATCCTCGTTGGCGAGAAAATGGCAGCTACACTCTAACCTGTACCAGATTACCTAAGTGTGTCACTGAAAATCAAACGCAAAAAAGCAGACTCTTCCCGCCAGGGGAGAGTCTGCTTTTTAGGTGAACCAAGGATAGGTCATGATGAACCAACCAGAAGTGCCCACTCTAAGAAGCACTAATTCAGAAAAAGAAACAATAACTTACTTGATCCATACTTGAATACTGTATAAGCATCAACTACCGCAAGAATGCGTTCTATATCGTAAGCTGGAAGATTTTGCATTCGGTCCATCAGACGAGAAGCATCAGCCTGATGCTTCTCCACCAATAGACTGCTCAGCACCATATCGGATGATACCTCCAAAGCGTTCAAGAGTACAATGAAGGTTTCTGAGTGATGGTATTTTTCTCCCCGCTGCCCAGCGCACCGACATAGTTGATACTCAACCCAGCCATCTCTGCCAGGTCTTCTTGTCGCAGATTCCTCATCAAACGGAACTTGCGTATATTTCTTCCTATGGACTCAAGTTCCATCGTGATACCTCCCGCGAGTGTATATAGTACCACTAATAGTATAGGATTGAGTTCAAGAAAGAATACACATTCCATTAGCGTTGACAGAAACTCTAATGGTATTGATTGTTGGTGAAATTTATCTTATAATATCCAATAATAGAGACTACATTTTGACCTCAATATACAATCAACCTGCACGGGTAAGCTCAAGGAACATGGATCAATAATCCAGACTGCTTTATTTTTGTACGGGCGTATCTTACAGTGGAGCAGTTTCCTGCTCGATGATCCATCCCAAACGGCAAGCAGTATATCGGCATGATTTACCATGTATTGGTTCCTTTTTCTGCATGCAGTCTGATGTATATTGTTTCTGGAGCATGGTTTCATGATCACACAGCTCTGCGATTTTATAGTATCGGTCTCTCAAAGGTTCGGACCATTTTGCAGCCTGTGTTTCACAAAGGAATAGCAGCTTCCAGCGTGATGAAAGGATACTCTGCTTTCAGTTCAAGAACGATTTCAGCGGCGTACATGTCCACGCCAATAGCCATTCCCGAAATGAAGTGCCGGACACCTTCTTGCTCAATCAACTGCACGATACAATCGCGGAGTTTTTGATTTAACGCAATGCACCAATCATCATTCTCATTAAAACAGAATGGTAAGTTCTGAGGTCTGTGGCCCGTGAAAGCACAGGTTCGGCCTTTTATCAGAAGACATACGAAATAGATTTGTGATTTTCATGCTGATGCTCCTCCTATGTATTAGCGTATTAAGCTATATCGCTAATACATAGTATAGCATACACGCAAAATGTGTCGAAATAAAACGAAGGGCCGCAAGAAACCCTTGCAGCCCTCGAAATGAGTCAATCCATCTTCTTTTTTGCTTGTTTAATCATTAATTCTACGATTTCCAGTATCCGTTGCTGCTCTTCAGCCGGAAGCTCTTTCAGCTCCTCGGAGAGAATGCCAGAGCGGTACTCACTGGTATGCGTTATAACATCGCAGAAAATCGCATCCGCAGATGTTTCAAGTCCGTTGATGATGGCAATCAATTTTTCGCAGCGCGGAAAAGAGGCGCCTCTCTCAACGGTGGAAATATAGTTTGTTGTCAAACCAAGACGCTCGGCAAACTGTTCTTGTGTCAAACCTAATTGCTCGCGGCATTGCTTGATTCGTTCTCCAATACGCTTATCAATCATTCAACTTTCACCGCCCCTTTCTGTGTCGATACAAATTAGTATAAGTATTAGCGAGGTATCAATACAGAAACGCTAATACGCAGAGTGTGTATTAGCGAATTGGAATCAAGACAAAAAAATAAAAAACATTCCGTGAACAAAATGTAAACATCTTCTCATTTGTCGCTTTAGATATGAACAAATTATTTTAGCTGTTGAAGAAACCACATCGGCAATATGAGCCTGAAATACGCCTGCCCCTGGCTGTCCAAGGACAGCGTGTCGGGGCGTTTTTCTTTGGAAAGGGTCAAAGAATATGTGCCTGGAAATGCCCCTGCTGAACAGGAGCGGGCTAAAAGGGATTGCTGGAAATGCAAATCTGGACAGGAGCGGAACAAATCACAGAAAAGCAAAGAAACTTGATTCAGAACATCCAGCGGCTGGCTGATATGGAGGACCCGGAATTCACCGACTTTTGGCAGTTGCTTGGGGTACCATGATGCCATCCCCCCGGAGATCCAGCGGGCGGCACTGGCCGCAGAGGTGTTCTGGCCGTGTGAGATCTATTATCACGCTCCCGCCGATGATGTGCGGGATGGCCTGATTCATGCGCTGTTGTCCGCGGAATATTCCAGCGAGGCGTCCAATCTGATGTGCTGCCTTGCTATCCAGGGGGATGGAAAGGCAATGGAGACATTGCTGGAGCTGGAGCGAAATCCCCGGCCCTGGCGCAAGGGCCTCTATGTGGACCCGTCCAGCTATGCGCAGATTGGCGGCTGGACCTTCGACAAGGAGGGCCAGAGAATCCAACTTAACTTTGACACCTGCTATCCCATGGTCAAGGGAACCAGCGGTGAGAAGTCTCCCGTCCGCATTGGCCGGGCACGGAAGGACACATGCCCCCACTGTGGCGGACGCATAGTGGATATACTGGTATTGGATGGCCGGGATGAGCGGCTCCGGTTCCTGGGGCTGGATGGTATCCTGACCGCCACCTGCTGCTCCAGCTGCGTGGGATTCCTGAAAGGCCCCGCCTTCAACCGCTTCTACCCTGGATGGCGGCGTGGAGGTCTTCCCCTCCGAACTCTTTGACGGGGCGGAGAAGATGGATTGCTATGTCAGTCCCGAGGACTCAAGGCTCTCACCGAAAATCCCTTAGTGCTGGGCAAAGCGCTCCGGCGCCCCTGTTTTACGGCGCGGCCTGGCAGGATGTGAACACCATCGGCGGCTTTGCCAACTGGGTACAGGACGCAGAATATACGACCTGCCCCCACTGCGGCAAGCCAATGAAATATCTGGCGCAGATTCAGTGGGATACGGTGTTTGACTGTGCGGAGGGCACGCTCTATGTGGAATTCTGCCCGGACTGCCATATCGTATCCATGCAGCATCAGCAGACCTGAGAGGAGACCTTGCCATGAGTTTGCCGAAGCGTGATGGCGTGCATGACCGCTACTATCTGATCCACAAGCCGGACACTGCCCCGGAGGTGCTGGCGGAGGCGGATCTCTGCATTCAGGATGTGCTGAACGGCACCGCCCGTGAAAATCACTCCGCCTACCCGACCGTGGTGCGAAATCACAACGGAACGCCCTTTCTCCCCAATCAGCTGCTGGGCGGTATCTGACCGAGCTGCCTTTGAAGGGATTTCCCTGCGAGGAGGCGGTTGTATTCTGCGATGCCCTGCGGCGGTTGGCGGGCTGGAATGAGATCCGCTATGAGTTGGAGAAGTACATAGAAAAGCAGGTGCAGGAGCGGTTCTTCCTTGTGGGAGAGCGGGATGATGGCTTTACCGTCTTTCCAGCCCTGCACGGTGTGGCCGGAATTGCGCCCGGAGAATGTGGACGAAGGTCTGTTGCGCTTTTGCCTGCTATGTGGCTGTTTGTTATACGGTGTACGGGCTGAGCTTTGAATCCCTCACCACCGAACACATCCTCGGCCTGGTTTCCCAGATTCGTCCTGACATGGTAAAGGAACTGAAAACCAATGGCAGCGGCAAATTGCCACCTAATATCCAAAAGCGGAAAACAAAGCACTTGACCGCCTCGGCCAACGACGCTTTCGCCACCATCCGTATCACCGCGAGGGACTGCACCGAGGGGTGCTGTGATGAGGCGCTGAGGCTACCTGGTGGAGGTGCTGGAGCAGCCGGAGTTCCCCCCGCTACTCCATCGAGTTTCGCGGACCGGAGAAGATCTACCTGCCCATCCCAGGGCTGCCAAAGAAGGGCGTCCATCAGCTCTTTGCCTGTGCGGTGCGGTACCCCCGAAACTCCATGTCCGAATGGAGAATTATGCTCGGCTGGCCATGCAGGAGGACGAGTGGTACAACAACCTCTCTGATGAGTCCTGCGCTATGCCTGGCACCTTTGCCGTGTTCGCCCTGGGACTGGAAGGGCCGAAGTGGTGGCGGCTGGTGTGCGATTACCTGGATCGCTGTGATGACGAGCACTCCTCTTTGCAGGAAAAGTTTATTCACGCTTTTTTTAAAAGTACGGGTTTACTGCTCAGTCCCTTCCGGTGCTGGTCCACGGTGTCCAGTCCATGCAAAATCTGAAGCCCGCAAAGGAGTTCCGCACTCTGATCGCCAACAAGGAGAGCCTGGATGCGCTACTGGAGATCAAGGGGCATCTGGAATATTACCTGGCTGTGTTCGCTCTGGGGTTGGAAGGGCCGAAGTGGTGGCGGCTGGTGTGTGATTATATGGATCGCTGCGATGACGAGCACTCCTCGCTGCAGGAAAAGTTTATTCACACCTTTTTCAAGCAGTACGGGTTTACTGCCCAGTCCCTGCCGGTGCTGGTCCACGGTGTCCAGTCCATGCAGAATCTGGAGCCCGCAAAGGAGTTCTGCACTTTGATCGCCAACAAGGAGAGTCTGGATGCTCAGCTGGAAATCAAAGGTCAACTGGAATATTACCTGTCGGAAGAATCCGGCAGCAACAAAAGGGCGCTGGACTACCTTTGGCGGGATGTGCTCTGGGCAATTTGGGGCAAAGACTCCGAAAACGGCGGCAGCAAGGTTATCAAGTCAGCACCGAAGGAACTGAAAGAGAAATACCAGCAAGTATTTGCGTAAGGAGAACGCCATGAAAAAGAGAACGGTCAAGGATTTTGTTGCCCTATACGCCCCGGAAGATGAGGAAAAGCTGGTACTGATCCAGGACGGTATCAGCGCGGACAAAACCTTCTGGATACCTTTTGGGCTGCGCATAGCCATGCCCTCGCCATGGCGGATGCCCAGACCGGACAGGCGATCTCCGGTCGATGCTACCTGAGCTGGCCGCTGACGGACAAGGAACGGGATGCCGGCGACTATTCCAAGCGGTTTACCAAGGGCCAGATCTACCGGATCAAAGCCCGCGGCTGGAAAGGTGACGCCCTCTATGAACCTCAGTGGTATGTCACTGAGGTACTGGAGGAAGGCGTACCCTGTCCGGCACTGGAGGAGATTTGGGCGGAATACACAAAGCCCATTCTTCTGGAGGACGAAGTGCTGGGAACCCTCACGCTGGATCGTGAAATGAGTATGTTCACCGGGATCTGCCGGTGGATGGGAAAAAGAAGTCCGGATCTCGTTGGATGTGGAGATTGAAAAGAAAGCGTCCTGGACCCGTGTCACCAATGTGATG
>VOFB01003762.1_pt1 | contig 15680 bp, 28 predicted proteins | sample 5384141 | NCBI WGS metagenome assembly VOFB01 (sample SAMN12384721, study PRJNA508395) | human gut metagenome | isolation source: healthy gut A | host: Homo sapiens | reverse complement strand
CATGAAAGCCGGGAACATCGGCTATCTGCTCTGGGGCAGCGTCGGCACAGGCAAAAGCTACCTTGCTGGGTGCATTGCAAACGCCCTCATGGAGCAGGAAATCTCCGTAAAAATGACGAACTTCGCCATGTCCTGGGTGACCTTGCCGCCACCTTTGAGGGCAGGAACGAATATATTTCCAAGCTCTGCCGCTATCCGCTGCTTATCCTTGATGATTTTGGAATGGAGCGTGGCACAGAGTATGGATTGGAGCAAGTCTACAATGTGATTGACAGCCGATACCGAAGCGAAAAGCCGCTGATCGTCACGACCAACCTCACGCTTACCGAGTTACAGAACCCGCAGGACACGCCCCACGCCCGGATTTATGACCGACTGCTTGAAATGTGCGCCCCTGTCTGCTTCTCCGGCGAGAACTTCCGCAGGGAAAGGGCACAGGAGAAGCTAAACGGCTGAAAGCAGCTGATGAACGATTGAAAGGAGTTTGCCTATGACCGAGAAAAAAGAGCATATCAGACACGAAAAGCACCGCACCCGCCGACTGCGTGACGGAAATCCGCATAGGGAACTCCGTCCTTGTGGTGTCCGGCTTTTTCAAGCAGAGTGCCACGGAAACCGCAGCCGACAAAATGGCTAAGGTGCTGGAAGCGGAAGCTGCTACACAAAAATCGGCAATATGACGGGCTGTAAAGAAGCATTTTTCACATTTTGCCGCTATACACGCCGCCCCGCTGTATGGTACAATCAAAGTACGGAATAGTGGGGCTGGCTGTCAGAAACGGAGGAAACCATGTTAAGACAGACAACCCAAAACCTTATTACCGCCCTTTATCCGAGATTATCCCATGAAGATGAATTGCAGGGAGAGAGCAACTCTATATCTAACCAAAAGCGCATTTTAGAAACCTACGCCAAGCAGAACGGCTTTACCAACCTCTGTTGGTACACGGACGATGGTTATAGTGGTGCGAACTTCCAAAGACCCGGGTTTCAAGCCATGCTTGCAGATATTGAAGCCGGAAAAGTCGGCACAGTCATAGTCAAGGATATGTCACGTTTAGGGCGAAATTATCTCCAAGTGGGAATGTACACAGAAATGCTTTTCCCACAGAAAGGCGTCCGCTTTATCGCTATCAATGACGGAGTGGACAGCGCAATGGGCGACAACGATTTTACCCCGCTGCGTAATCTTTTCAACGAATGGATGGTGAGAGATACGAGCAAAAAAATCAAGGCAGTTAAGAAAGCAAAAGGTCTAAGCGGAAAGCCTGTTACCAGCAAGCCCGTGTACGGCTACCTCATGGACGATGACGAGAATTTCATCATTGACGAGGAAGCCGCCCCGGTACTCAAGCAGATTTACCAACTCTGCCTTGCCGGGAACGGGCCGACCAAGATAGCCCGTATGCTGACCGAGCAGGAAATCCCCACGCCGGGAACGCTGGAATACCAGCGCACAGGCAGCATACGCCGCTACCACCCCGGCTATGAATGTAAGTGGGCGACCAATACAGTTGTTCATCTGTTGGAAAACCGGGAGTACACAGGCTGTCTTGTGAATTTCAAGACGGAAAAACCGTCCTACAAGATGAAGCACAGCGTAGACAACCCCATTGAGAAACAGGCGATTTTCGAGAACCACCATGAGCCAATCATCGACTTGCAGACATGGGAACGGGTGCAGGAGTTACGCAAGCAGCGCAAACGCCCCAACCGCTACGATGATGTGGGCTTGTTCTCCGGCTTGCTGTTCCGCGCCGATTGCGGTCATGTGATGTACCAGCAGCGGTATCAGACCGACAAGAGAAAGCAGGATTGCTACATCTGCGGCAGCTATAAGAAGCGCACCGCCGACTGTACGGCGCACTTCATTCGCACCGACCTTTTGACGGCGGGTGTGCTGGACAATCTGCGGAAAGTGACCGCCTATGCACAGAAGCACGAAGCCCGGTTCGTGAAGCTGCTTATCCAGCAAAACGAAATGGGCGGCAAGCGGAAGCTGGCGGCAGCCGCGAAGCAGCTTGAACAGGTGCAGAGCCGCATTGCAGAACTTTCCCGCTACATCAAGCGTCTGTATGAGGACAATGTAAACGGGAAAATCAATGACGAGCGTTTTATGGAAATGTCCGCAGACTACGAAGCCGAGCAGCGGGAACTGAAAGAGAAAGCCGCCGCATTGCAGGGCGAACTGGACAAGGCACAGGAAGTCACGGTAAACGCTGAAAAGTTTATGAACGTTGTCCGCAAGTACCTTTCTATCGAGGAACTGACACACACCCTTCTTGCGTGAAATGATGGAGAAAATCGTTGTCTATGAATGTGAGTATGACGAGAACGAAGTACGCCGCCAGCGCATTGATATTTATAAAAAGATATATTGTGCTTACATTCTTCATGTACTCTTGTTGTGTTTTTATTGTGTTTTATCGTATAATATGGATACTGAGGTGGTTTGGATGAAATACAAGATTTTAGTTGTCGATGATGATAAAGAATTGGTGAAAATGCTTTGTAGTTATTTTAATATGAAACAATATGAAACCATTACGGCTACAGACGGAATGGAAGCATTAAATAAAATAAAAATGAAACCGGATATTATTTTATTGGATATCAACATGCCACATATGGATGGGATTGAAGTATGTCGTCTGATACGCAGTAAAGTGTTATGCCCGATTTTGTTTCTAACAGCAAGAGTTGATGAAGATGATAAAATTAATGGGTTGCTTTCGGGTGGGGATGACTATATTACGAAACCATTTAGTCTTCGGGAGTTGGAAGCAAGGATTGTCACAAACATAAAGAGAGAAGAAAGGCATCAACAAAAAACGGAATACCGTTTCATGGATGAAATGCTGATTGATTATTCTGAAAAAATAGTAGCTATAGCCGGACACAAGATGGAGTTCACAAAAATTGAATATCAGATTATTGAATTCTTATCCATGCATCCAGGGCAGGTGTTTGATAAAGAACGTATATATGCACAAGTCTGTGGATATGATGCGGAAGGGGACAGTAGAACGATAACGGAATTAGTACGGCGTATAAGGAAAAAATAGCGGATTATTCAGAAAAAGAATACATAGAAACTGTATGGGGGATTGGATACCGATGGAAAAAATAAGAAACTTGTCACTGAAAAAAACAATTCTGCTTTATTTTGTGATCAGCTTAACGGCAGCATTTCTGTTATCTGGATTTACAGTTCATTTTGCAAGAAATATGCAGAATAAAATATGGGAAAAATATATTGATTATGCAGATTATACGGACGTGTTTCAGCAATATGGAAAGAAATACGAGATTGAGATATCAAGACCTAATCAATCGCAGATGAATCGTTTGGACTATCATCTTTCGGAAATGTGTGACTTTATGGAAACATATTCGGTACTGATTTTTTCGATTGTTGGGAGTGTTGTTGCGGTATTCTTTTTTTATAAAAATAAGTTAAAGACACCTCTACAAGAACTAAAAGATGCCTCACAAATGATTGCAGATAATGAACTGGATTTTCATGTGTCCTATGAAAATAAAGATGAGATGGGAACTTTGTGTAAAGAATTTGAAATGATGCGAAGTGATTTAGCAGATAACAACAGAAAGATGTGGCGAATGATTGATGACGAGAAGGCTTTGCGGAATGCAATTGCACATGATATACGTTCTCCACTTTCCATATTGCGTGGGTATCAGGAAATGCTCTTAGAGTTTGTTTCTGCTGAGAGTATAAAAACAGAGGATGTTATTGATATCTTACAAACAGGCATGTATCAGATTGACCGTATAGAGCATTTCACGGAAAACATGAGAAAAATGTCCCATTTAGAACAGAGGGAACTGCAATGCTCAGAGATAGAGTTATCGGAACTGGCAAAAAAGATTGAGGCAGAAGCTGTCATGCTGTCCAAGAAGGAAAGTAAATTATGTAAGGTAGAAAGAGTGCAGGAACAAAACATTGTGAAAGTGGATGAGGAACTTGTCATGGAAGTGACAGACAACTTACTGGAAAATGCGGTTCGATATGCACAAAAAAGTATTGCTTTGCAGATAAAGAAAAAGGATGGTTTTCTTATAATTTCTGTTGAAGATGATGGAATAGGATTTGTGGATACTGAGGAAAAAGTAACAGAGCCATTTTATCATAAGAATCCACAAGATGATTTAAAGCATTTTGGTCTTGGCATGTATATTTCTCGTATTTTCTGTGAAAAGCATGGAGGAAATTTGAAAATATATAATGCCAGACAAGGCGGTGCTCATGTAGAAGCTCTTTTCAAAGCTGAATAAAAATACTTTATAAGGCTGAAATCGCAAATAAAGTGGTTTTAGTCTTTTTTGTTGTGAATTTATTGAGAATTGATTTGTATGATGTTGTTAAAGAAATAAAGAAAGGAAGAGATACAATGAAAACAATCATAAAAAGAAGTATACTTGATTATTTAAAGAACCCTGTTTTGTGGATTGGCTTGATTATTATAGTTGCCAGTATGTATCAATGTCTGTCATCGTATTTGCAAATTCATTATATCAAACAGAATGAACAGATCACACAAAATGACGTAGCATTGGAAGATGCTGATGTCATGGATGGGTACATTCCCACATCTGATGATAAAGAAAGAAGAAGGGAGTGGGAAGATACGATCAAAGAGACGTTAATGGACACCTCCAAAAATGGTTTTGGATTTAGCAGGCAGGAAGCAGATCATGTAATGAAAGAAATTCAGAATATGGATGTAAAGACTGCTTCTGAGTTTTTGGAATCCCAATATGGCTATTATAATGCAATATATGCTTATGAGGACCTTGAAATTCATAAGGGGACAGCAGAAGAAATCAATCATTATATCGAGCGGAAATTATCCGAACATTCTTTTTCCTGGTACTTTGCCAAAAAGTTCACGGATTTTGCAGGATTGCATATGGCCTTTTTTGCAACAGTCTTGCTATCATTTTTATTTATTCAGGATACACGAAAAAGTACCTATGAATTATTACATACAAAGCCTGTTACGGCAGTCCAATATATATGTGGGAAAGTAATAAGCGGATTCATTAGTATGCTGGGAGTATTAGTGATTTTGAATATTATATTCTTTATGCTGTGTTTGAAAACGTCTTTAGAATCGGGCTTTCCAGTAACACCAATTGATTTTTGCGTGAATTCTCTGATCTATATTATTCCGAATCTTTTGATGATATGTTGTGTCTATACAATTACAGCAGTAATATTTAAAAATCCGCTTCCGGCAGCACCAATCTTGTTTTTACACATTATATATTCAAATATGCTGACCATGAAGAATGATATTTATTATATGAGACCGTTCTCTATTATGGTGCGATTCCCTGGCAGATTTTTTGAAACACATGTAGCCAAAATGTCAAACATAAATCAGATTATGCTTGTAATTTCATCAGTTATATTAGTATGTATTTCTGTTACAATCTGGAAAAGGAGGAGGGTTCATTGAAAACGGAACTAAAAAACTGCCTGTCGTTATATAAGATTTTTTATTCATGTGCATTTATACTGATATTGTGTGCTATTCATCCGATTATATACTATGAAGAAATCGGTTCAGCGATTCAGTCGCCAATAGCATTTTTAACAATTATTTTTGTAGTGACACATATTTGATGGAAGTGAAAAGTAAGCGTGCCGATGTATTTCATTTGTATGATCAAAAAAAGCAGTTAAAAGTAATATCACAGAGAGTGGGCGTTCAAATATTATATTTATTAATACTTTCCTGTGTTGGATATGTTTTGTTTTTCTGGCAAAAACCGGGCAGTGTAAACGAAGGCATTTCGGGTATTCAGATATTTCTTTTATATTTCATTGCAATGTTTGGAACTATCTGGCTTTGGAGTATATGCTCTGTGATTTTGTGTACATTGCTTCGAAATATGTGGGCAGGTATTGGATGTTTATTTGGAATTGTCATTGGACTTATATCAAAAGCGGGAAGTTCATTTTTCGGAAATCTGGGATTGTTTTCTTTCAGCTTTTGTGAACCTACTCAATTAATGTCCGAGAGTTGGATTTATGGAACGTTTGTGTCTTTTATAGTGGGTCTGCTTTTATTTGCAGTATTACCAATGGCTTTAAAGAAAAGAGGATAGATTATGAGTATTAGAATAAATGATTTAACAGTTAGATTTAAAAATGGTGTAGTTGCAGTAAATAAGGCATCTCTTGAAATACCTAAGGGAATTTACGGACTTTTGGGTGAGAATGGTGCCGGAAAAACCACTTTGATGAGGGTTCTTACAACCGTTTTAAAACAAACGGAAGGAATGGTTTCGCTTGATGGAATTCTGTATAACGAGGGAAATTATGAGAAAATACAGAAAAAGATTGGTTATCTTCCACAGGAAATCGACTTATATCCGAATCTTACGGTGAAAGAATGCCTTGTATATATGGGTGGACTGTCAGGAGTATCCACAAATGACCTCAAACAAAGAATTACCTATTATCTGGAAAAGACTTCTCTTACAGAGCATCAGAATAAAAAAATGCGGCAATTATCTGGTGGTATGAAGAGACGTGTCGGACTCATACAGGCACTTCTTAATAATCCGGATTTTTTGATTATTGATGAACCTACCACCGGGTTAGATCCGGAAGAAAGAATCAGGATCCGCAATCTTTTGGTTGATTTTTCAAAGGATAGAACTGTGCTGTTTTCCACTCATGTAGTAGAAGATTTAGCAGCAACCTGTACACAGCTTGCCATTATGAAAAAGGGAAGTTTTTTATATTCTGGAAGCGTGAGTGGGTTGCTGGAAAATGCAAAGGGCTGTGTTTGGAATTGTACGGTACAAAATGCAGAAGAAGCCCGTTTGTTAGAAGCCAATTATTCTATATCATCTAAGCAGTATGTAGAAAATGGAATTCATATGAAAGTATTAAGCAAAGGAAAGCCAAATGAGAATTGTGTCCTGGATAATGATATCACTTTGGAAGATGCATATATTTATTTGACGAATAGTTGAATATAACGGCGGGCAAGTTGCCCGCCGTAAATTATGCTTATTTTGTTAAAAGACCGGATAGATTTTTTCCAATGGAAAATCCAATCTGTGGATATAACTCCTGAATTTCCTGATATTTTGCTTCAATCATTTCTGGTTCATCAGCCCAGATCTTTTCATATATTTTGAAAGCTCTTTTAAAATGTGTTTTGGCTTGCGGAAGATTGGCAGTCATCAGATAAATGGTTCCAAGGGTTTCCTGAACTTTGGCATAATCCAGACAGTCATCGGAATGGTATTCCTTGATGATGCCGGATAATTTTTGCAATTCAGAGATTCCTCTCCATATTACAGTCAGACATCAGTGGAAGAAGATTCTGGTGGATGGTATGGGTTAATTTTTCCTGATTGGATGGCTTGGAATAGTAAGCGGATATTTTAGGACTGATTTTAGCCTGACCAGTCATCCAGCGGCAAACCAGACCGTTATCCATTGAAAAATCCTGATTTGCCGGATCATCCATAAAATCTTCAAATAATTCGTATAAAAAATCAGGCTGACTCATTTGATTACTTTCGCTGATATGATTTTTTAAGCAAGTGCTAATAGAAGAAAAATCGCATCGATTCAATAGAAATTCCCCTTTCGTAGTTAAAGATTGAGTATATCTATCATAACACGAACATACATTCGATTCAAGGAAATGCGGATATTTTTAAATTGATTGTGTCAATTTACAATCAATTTCTATTCAATGTGGTTTTCAGGCAGGTTCTGTAAAATAAGCTCAGAACAAACAATAACGGGAGGAGCTTATGCAACAGAATATTGAATTTGAGCGGTGCATTGATTTTCTGGTACGGATGATTGATAAGTACGGCGAAGAAGTCCTCCGGGAGTTGGAGGAAGAAAAACAGAATAAAGAAGAAAAAATAGCATAGAATACTTCTGAGCGGGTATGACTGAGAATGTTTTGACGTATTGACAGGACATTTAAAATGACGTATACTAAGCTCAGTGATCGTTCTGTAGAAACTTGCGAAGCCTACAGGCGGGGGAGAGCCTGCGGGTCTCTCCCTCTTTTGTTTTAAGGAGAAATGAGATGCAGACACCGAAAAAATTCTCTTCTTTTAGTGACCAGGTTTCCTGGATCAGTGATGAAAAGGGAATAAAAATAAAAGACAGAGAATATGCGGAAGAGATGTTACGCCAAATAGGATATTTTCCTCTTATGGGAGGATATAAACATCTTTTTAGAATATTATTTACTGCAGATTGAGCGACAGATGCGTTCTTTGATGTCATACTATTTTACTGAAATGTATGGAGCAGAGCAGAAGCAGTACCTGGACGCTAATAATTATAATAATACAAAAAGAAATCATGCAACAATCGTAAAGTTGATAGCGACCTTGAAACGAGCAACAACGACCACAGATTATACATATATCAACTATTACCGCAAGACATATGGTGAAATTCCATTATGGGTTTTGGCAAATGTACTTACGTTTGGAAACTTATCAAAAATGTTCCGAGTGTTTCCGCAGTCCTTAAAATCAAAAGTATCAAAAAATCTTTGAACCTTTGAATCAGCATCAGATGGAACAGTTTCTATCTGTTCTCACTAAGTATAGGAATGTATGTGCCCATGGGGAACGACTGTTTACATACAGAACAGTAGATGCTATTGCGGATACACCGCTTCATAAAAAACTTTCATTACCACAGAGCGGTAATCAGTACGAAAAAGGAAAACAAGATTTGTTTGCTGTGGTGATTGCTTTTAGATATCTATTACCTGGAAAAGATTTTCTGGAATTTAAAAGAAAGCTCATAAAAGAGATTGACCGGGTAAACAGAGAAGTAGAGCATATAAGTGAAGTTGAATTATTGAATAAAATGGGTTTCCCGAAAAATTGGAAAAGTATTACCAGATACCATTTAAATTAAAGAAATATCCTCTAAGAGATAGTGAAATACCTATTGTCTTAGAGGATTTTTTTATTGAAGAATTTTAATATTTAAGAGTTTGTTTTTTCCTTTTTGACATTAAAGATAAGATTTCTTGTGGGTTTGTCAACTGACGTCCGGGAAGTGTCTGCTTTGGTGTGCGGTCACGGTCAGCTTCATCAATCGCTGCGATAAAATGTTTTACGCTATTTGGATTGGATATGACAAAATTATGAGTAATACTTGAAGTAGCCATACGAACACCTCCTCTTTTCGTTTTTTTGTCTATTAATTATACGATTGACAGAGAAGTGCGTCAATAAGAAAAATAAGCATTGAAAATAGTTGGAACAAATACTAAAATAAAGTTGGGACATTGAATGGAAGTTATGTTACGAGATAATAAGAATTGTAGGTGGAAGGTTTGAACATAGAAGCATATGATGCAGATTCATTGAGAAAGATGGTTAGGTTGCTTGAATATGAGAACAAGATATTAAAAGATAAATTGAAGAAAGCAGGCATTTCATATGAAGAGGTGAATCCTTTTGAAGAAAAAATAGAAAGTGCAGAAGAATATGACCTAGATCAAGGGAATCGTATTGTAAATCCACCGTATATTACAGAGAAAATGGCAATGCGTTTCTTTTCGATGTTTTGGGGAAGAGAAGATGTATATGCCAGAAGAGGAAAGAACGGGGGCTATTTTCCACAATGTGCGAATCGTTGGAATGACCGGCTTTGTCCTAAACAACGTAAAGAGAAGGTATTTTGTGATGAATGTGAAAATACCAAATGGATTAGTTTGGATGTTAAAAAAATAATTGATCATTTGTTAGGCACAAAAGAAGATGGATCAGATGTAATAGGTGTATATCCTTTACTGCCAAATGGTACATGCAGATTTATTGTATTTGATTTTGATAATCACGAAAAGGGAGCAGAGGTTACGGACTTTGCAAATACGGATAATGAGTGGCATAAAGAAGTGGATGCGCTTAGAAAAATGTGTCCCTATTTTTTATATTAGGGCATTCTATTAGGAGTGCCTTTTTCAATTCAATTTAAGAAGGAGGTTCACTATGAACAACACAGCGTTAGGAGCAGTAAGTAACAAGAAAGAGAACATTCGCTTTATTAGCGAAGCACATGAGAAATTCTACTATGAAAAATTAAAAGAAGTGCTTGCAGATGAGTAAGATATGCATGGAATACCTTCGATTGGTGTCAATATGCACATTGATGGTACAGAAGAATGGGAAGATGAGGAAGCAGATATTGTCAGAGAAAATTGCATAGATGTGGATTTTCTGAATTACACACCAGAGCTTCGGGATACTCCCATAGTGCAGGATGCCCTTAAAAACTGATTGCAGCATATCCGGATAAAGAGGTTAATGACAGGGAGACAAAGAAAGCAAAGATACAGACGATTGCGACAGAACTTGACCAGTTATCCTATGATATTGACACTTTTGAATATAGAGACTCGGTACCGGACAGGGAAGCACAGGTTCAAATGATATAAAAAGCGGTAATGTGAAGCCATTACAGATTTTTTTGCAGACATCTCTTGATGAGGGAATTGACGAGGACAGCGAAAGACAGGCAAAAAAGCTGATTGCTAAGCTGGCAGAATATAAGCCGCTTGCCAAGATCGAGGAGCTGGAGGAGCAGAATTATAACATGATTGATGACAGGCTCAACAATGGCGTGGAGAAATTCAATCGTGAGGAAGAAAAGAAAGAACAGCAGGAAAAGCCGCAGGCTCGTTCTTCTTTAAAGGAACGACTTGCAGCCAAGCAGACGGAAGTGGCACAGGGGAAGAATAAAGATGCAAAAGAGCAGGATAAAACTAAAAAGACGAACAGGGAGGAAATATAGGAATATGAATAATCCATTTACGGTAGAAGAAACCAATTTCATGTGTGTTTTTGAGACACAGAACAGAATGAAGATGATGGAAAAAATCAGACGGATAATGCCGTACATAAAGGACAGCGATATGGAAGATCTTTCTAGGCAGGTGTTGAGAAAGCTAGATGGCATGACAGATAAGGAATTTTTGAAAATTTCTTTTGAAGCAGCAGAAGAATAGCGGTAGCAAGTGGGTAGATAGTCAGTTGCAATGGCTGGCTACCTGCTTTTTATTTTACAATCATAAAATTGATTGTGAAAAATCATGGGGTAAGGTATAATTTCGGTATGCGTTTTGATATTAGAAAAACAAATATTTTATAAAAAATAATTGGAAATCATAGACAGTTTGGAGGTCTTAGTGTGGAAATCGAAAAATTAGAAATAATAGAAAGTAACGAATTTCAAAATTTATTTGATAAATCAAAAAAGCTGATTGACAGTGCCAGAAGTAATATGGGACAAATGGCAAATGCAATTACAGTTCTTACCAGTTTTCTTGCTTGGAAGATATATTATCGAGCAGGAACAGCAGGGTTCAGAAAGAGCAAAGTATGGAGCAAAAGTCTTGGATTCTTTGTCATCATATCTGACAGAAGAATATGGCAGAGGTTTTTCAAGAAGCAATGTTGCAGGAATGCGGCAATTTTACATGGCTTACAAAGATAGAGAAGATGAAATTATCCAATCGGGAATTGGACAATTTGAACAGGCTTTTGGAATTGTCCAATTCCCGATTGGATAATTAGAGACGGCATATAAAAAAATGCCATTTAAGTTGAGCTGGACACATTATCAGATACTTATGCGTATAGAGCTGGTCACATTATCGTGCCCTGATGCGTATAAATGATGAACAGGCAAGAAGATTTTATATGGAAGAATGTGCAAAAAGCAGCATGGAGTGTTCGTCAACTGGAACGGCAGATCAATACGATGTATTATCAGCGTATTTTAGCAAGCCAGGATAAGATAGCGGTTGCAAATGAAATTCAAACAACAGAGCCAAAACCAGAATATGAGAAAATAGTGAAAGATCCTTATGTTATGGAATTTCTGCAGATTCAGCCTGACACACATGTATATGAAGGAGATTTGGAACAGGCATTGATTGATCATCTTCAACATTTCCTTTTGGAACTTGGAAGAGGATTTTCATTTGTAGCACGCCAGAAAAGGTTTACATTGGATGGACAGGACTTTTTATTGATCTGGTATTTTACAACTATATTTTAAAATGTTTCGTTCTCATTGACTTGAAAATGGGTAAACTGACCCATCAGGATCTAGGACAAATGCAGATGTATGTGAATTACTATACTCGTGAAATGATGAATGAAGGAGACACGCAGCCTATTGGGATTGTACTTTGTGCAGATAAGGGAGATTCTATTGTAAAATATACGCTTCCTGAAGATAATCACCAGATTTTCGCATCCAAGTATTTTACCTATCTGCCGACAGAGGAAGAATTGAAACGTGAATTAAATTTGAAAGAATTTCACAAAAAAGAATAAAAACGGAAATGCAAAGCGGAAGTTATAGTAAAGGAGATTTACAATGGAGTTTTGGATTTTTATGTTGATTATGGATTTGCTTCTTCCATTTACGATGATTGGTTTTGGAAAATATTTTATGAAAAAAGGCTCCAAAGGAAATAAATTCAGTATTCGGATATCGGACTTCGATGTCTATGAAGAATAAAGATACATGGGAATTTGCTCATAAATATTGCGGTAAAGTCTGGTATGTCTGTGGAATGGTTATGTTGCCAATAACAGTAATATTCATGCTTTTAGTAATTGGAAAAAGTGAAGATTGTGTTGGGAGTATGGGAGGAATTATTTGTGGTGTTCAACTTATTCCTTTAATTGGGTCTATTCTCCCAACAGAAATAGCATTAAAAAGAATTTTGATAAGAATGGAATAAGACGATAAAGTTTGCAGAATCAAGAAAATCGGGATTTGTGAAGGAGGAATATACTATGAATATAGGGTTTTGGCTATGTGGATTTTTGTTATTTTATTTGTGATTATAGGAGTGTTATTTGCAATATTTAAAGAAAATGCGGCTAGATTTGTTTCGGGATTTAATTCGTTGCCGAAAGAAGAACAGGCATTGTATGATAAAGCTTCTATTTCTCGTGACATAAAAAACCAGTGTTTTATATGGGCTGGCTTAATGTTAGTAGGAGCAGTGTTGTCTTATTTTTTAACACCATATATGGCTATTCCGGCTTTTATTATTTGGCTCGTTTTACTTTTCAAAGAGGTTCACTTTGACACGCACAAAGCATTTGAAAAATATTTATTAAAATAAATTCCAGATGATAAAGCAGAAGTATAGGGTTTGATTCATATGATTTCAGTAAAAAACAGAGAATTGCTGCTATTATGGTTTTAAGTTCCATCATGCTGATTTTACTTTTGTCACTAAATTTCCGACTCTGGAGTGGATATTATGCAGAAGGGGATTTGGAAAGTATAGTCATACAGCAGATGGAATGCTTGAAAAAGTCAAATAGTGAAAACGATATAAGCGAAAGTATATGTTTGCATTTCTATGAGTGTATATGTTTCGGTGGAATAGAAATAATGGTGCTCTGGGTATATGATGGCTTTAAAGACCTCGGACAAGGTGAGTTTTCTTTCAGACCGGGAGTTACCCTTTGCAGTCTATCGGTTCGGATGGATGATTAAATACTTCTGATAATCAAATTTAAAATTTATTATCAGGAGGAACTTCGATGTATGTATTAAATGCAAATCATATTTCAAAAAGTTATAAAACTGCAGGAGAAACTATGCGGATTTTGCAGAATGTGAATCTGCAAGTTATGAAAGGAGAAATGGTTGCCATTATGGGACCATCCGGCAGTGGAAAGACTACTCTGCTTCATGTGCTGACCGGGGTTGACACACCGGACGATGGAGAAATCGTAATAGAAGGAGAAACGTTTTCACAGCTTACGGAAGAAGAGAAGGCATTTTTTCGCAGAAAGCATATGGGAATGATTTTTCAGGATTTCCAGCTTTTGGAGAGTTTGACGGTAAAAGAAAATATATTGTTACCACTCATTCTTGAACGAAAAGAAGCAGACATCCAGCAAAAGCGTTTTTCAAGAATAGCGGATGTGCTCGGCATTGAAAAATTAGCTGACAAAGGAATTACGGAAATATCGGGAGGTCAGAAACAGAGAGTTGCGATTGGCAGGGCGCTGATCAATGAACCGGATATTATTTTTGGAGATGAGCCAACAGGAAGCCTTGACCGAAAGACCACCGGGGATGTGATGCGATGTATGAAACAGATGAATCAACGGTCTGGCATCAGCTTTCTGCTTGTAACACATGATGCTTATACGGCATCCTTTTGTGACCGGGTACTTTTTCTACAGGATGGGAATCTGGCAAAAGAAGTAAAGAAAGAGAACACTGCCGATAATTTCAGAGAAGATATATGGAAAACGCTGTGCGGTTTGGGAGGTGGAAAAGATGACCTTTTTTGATATTTCCCGAAAGATGCTGAAAGCTGGTTTTTACAAATATCGATTGTACTTTCTATGCAATTTATCTGCAACGGCATTATTCTGTTGTTTTGCAGTTATTTCCACAAACAGGACGTTTATGAATGCGTCGATTGTAAATTCATCCATATCCAATAACATTTATCTTCCATTTTTTCTGTCTGCAGTGTTTCTGTTTTTTTTTCTTCCTGTTTCGTGTCAGGCATTTCTGGCATCAAGAAAACAGGAATACGGCGTGATGTTTTCTCTTGGCATGAGCCGGAAGGAAGCGTTTGGAAACTTACTTTTTGAAAATGTGATCATATCCGTGCTGGCATTAGCAATAGCACTTGCGGCAGGAACTGTGCTGTCATTTTTATTTTTTCCGTTATCATTTATGCAATAGATGTTCACGGAGTGCAATGGCAGTTTTTGCCCGGAAGCATATGAGCTTACAGCAGTTCTATATACAGTAGTGGTGGCAGTTGCCTTTATCCTGAATGCCGGGAGACTTATGCTGGATAAAATCGGAACCCTGCTAAAAAGCACAATATCGGGCAGAAAAAACAGGAAAGATCGGTACGTTCTTATGCAGACTTGCACCCAACTACATGAGGTTTCATCTGGTGGAATGGTCATTTGTCCGCAGACACAAGAAAGACTGGGAATGTAGGTATGTTTTAGCCTCTCTCATAATAGCGGTATCTGTTATGCTTACGGGGGTATGTGTGACTTTATATCCGGCTTTTCTACAGGATGCAAAAAGTTATTCTCCCTATGACATGGTGTACTCAGAAATCTATGGAATGAATCAGGTTTCAGTACAGGATGTCCTTCATATATTGGAGAAAAATGGTGTTACTGTAGAACGAGATGATGTTTTTTAATTACCTTCCTGTGACAGAAATAAACCAGGATTTTGGATGTGATTATCAGATTCAGGAAGGCGAGTTTTTTGAATTTGTTTCAGTACAATCTGGAAGATGGGTATGAACATAACATACAGCCAGTATCTACTGTAACGATTTCCGGGGACAGAAAGCTGCAGTCTGTTGGAACAGATGTAAAGATACTGTTTAATCAAAATCCGACCTTTGCAGATAAAACACTGATCATCAACGATTCTGATTTCGAAAAATTAAGTGCAGATATAACAGGTAGTGCTGGTATCGCAAACTTGTTTCAGTTTCAAATTGGGAAGATTCTTATGCAGGAGTATGTGAAGTAAAAAGAATATCTGCAGGAAAGCAATCAGTTGAATGAAGATGAGCAGACGTATTATGAATTGTCTTCGAAAGTGGAGAAATACCAGG
>VOFB01002438.1_pt1 | contig 15701 bp, 22 predicted proteins | sample 5384141 | NCBI WGS metagenome assembly VOFB01 (sample SAMN12384721, study PRJNA508395) | human gut metagenome | isolation source: healthy gut A | host: Homo sapiens | reverse complement strand
AAGCCTGCCTGTTGCAGCAGGGCCGCGCGCGGGTTATACACAAGGTCCAGCATCGCACCGGCACTCGCGGCACCTGCCGCAGGTCGAGCGGGCGAGACGCCGTTTGGACAAGGCCGATTAAGCGTCGCGTTGACGACGAGCCGCGCGTCCGCATGCTGCTCGATCATGTCGTAGGTCACCGGCCCGCGCCGGGAGATCACGACGACCTCGGCCCCCTGCGCCCGCAGCACGGCTGCACCGTCTGCGAGGCTCCGCCGGAGCCGAGCACAAGGGCCTTTTCGCCGGGTGCGATGCCGCCGCCCCGCTCCAGAAGCAGGCGAAAGCCGTCGGCGTCCGTGTTCGCGCCGTACAGCGTGCCGTCCGCCCGGCGGACGAGCGTGTTCACGCTGCCGGTCTGCTTTGCCATGGGCGAGAGCGCCGCGCAGAACGGCACGACGGCGCGCTTATAGGGGATGGTCACGTTCAGCCCGTCCCATGCCGCGCCGTGCAGGAAGTCCGCCAGCCCCCGGCGATCTCGAACAGGTCATAGGAATACGCGCCGAGCATGGCGTGAATTTCCGGGGAATAGCTGTGGCGCAGGTGCTCGCCCAGCAGGCCGCAGCGCAGGCTCGCGCCGGGGGCGGGGCTGCTTTCCTGCCAGTCGCGGCTCGCGGCGCGCAGGGCCCCGAACCAGGCCTGCATACCGGGCTGCAGGGCCGGGGCTGCCAGCTCCGTCAGCCGGGCACGGATTTCCTGCTCCCGCTCGGGCTGCAGGACCGGCAGGCCCTGCTCCTGTTTTACGGCCGCAATGCGCGCGGCCACATCCATCCGGCGGCGGTACAGGCCGCGAGCTGCGCATCCAGCGCGTCGATATCCTGCCGCAGGTCGTTCAGAGCTTCCATATCCGTGCCTCCAGTGCGGCGTCCAGCACCGCAAGCGCAGCTGCAGCTCTACGCAGGGCACAGCCCTCTGGACGATGCAGGGATCGTGCCGCCCGCGCAGCTCCAGCGTGACGGGCGCGCCGTCCGACAGACGCACCGTCTGCTGCGGCAGGGCGATGGACGGCGTGGGCTTGAAGGCCGCGCGGAATACAATGGGCATTCCGGTGGAAAGCCCGCCGAGGATGCCGCCCGCGTGGTTCGTGCGTGTGCATACCGCGCCGTTTTTCATGCAATATGGGTCGTTGTTTTCACTGCCGCGCAGGGCTGCGCCCGCAAAGCCGCTGCCGAACTCCACGCCCTTCACGGCGGGGATGGCGAACAGCGCCTGCGCCAGCCGGTTTCCAGCCCACCGAACATCGGCGCGCCGACTCCGGCGGGCAGGCCCGTCACCGCGCATTCCACCACGCCGCCGACGGAGTCCCCGTCGCTGCCGCCGCCGCGATTTCCGCGCGCATGGCCTCGCCTGCCGTATCCAGCACCGGAAAAGCCGCTGCCCGGCCGCTCCGGCGCAAGGGGATCGAACGCGCGGTCCGGATGCTCCCGATCTGCGCGATATGGGCGAAAATCTCCACGCCCTGCGCCGCCAGCAGCTGCAGGCACAGGCCGCCCGCCACGCACAGGGCGCGGTCAGCCGCCCGGAGAAATGCCCGCCGCCCGAGGCGGCCTGCACCGTGATATTTTACGGCGGCGGGGTAGTCCGCGTGCGACGGACGGGGCGTATCCTCCAGCCCGGCATAGTCCGCCGGGTGGGCGTCGCCGTTGTGCAGCACGGCCGTCAGCGGCGCGCCGCAGGTCCGGCCGTCCGCAAGGCCGCTCAGGAATTCCGGGCGGTCCGCCTCACGGCGGGCGCTCGTCAGGGCGCTGCGCCCCGGCGCGCGCCGGTCCAGAAAAGCCTGCAGGGCCGTAAGATCGGGCCGGAAGCCCGCGGGAAGCCGTCGAGGCACATGCCCACGGCCGGGCCGTGCGATTCACCAAAAAGCTGTAATTTCAGCACCGTTCCGAAGCTGCTGCTCATCTGCTCTCCTCCGTTCCGCTCCGCAGTCCGGCAAGCGTCTGCCAGAAATGCGGGTCCGATTTTTCCACACATTCCGCCCCCGCGCAGCCGCACATCGCAGCGTGCCGAGGCGATCGCGGCCAGCATGGCAATGCGATGGTCGCCGCAGGCGTCCACCGTGCCGCCTGTCAGCCTGCCGCCTGCGATCTCCAGCCCGTCCGGCAGATCCCGCACGTCTGCACCGAGAGCGCGCAGTGCGGCGGCGATGCTCGCGAGCCGGTCGCTTTCCTTATAGCGCAGCCTTGCCGCGCCCGTGATCCGCGTCGTCCCGGCGGCGCAGGCCGCCAGCAGAGCCAGCGGCGGGGCCAGATCGGGCGTGCCGCGCACGTCGAGGCTGCAGCCGTGCAGCGGCGCGGGACGGACCGTCACGGCGTCTGCGTTCTGCTCAACTTCTGCGCCGAAGCGCTGTAGGTCCTCTAAAATGGCACGGTCGCCCTGCCCGGACTCCGCCTGCAGGCCCGTGACAGTCACCGGCCGCGAGAGCGCGCCCGCCGCAAGCCAGAAGGCCGCGTTCGACCAGTCGCCCTCCGCCCGGACCGCGCCGGGGAGCGGTAACGTTGCCCGCCGGGACGGCCCAGCCGTCCGGGAGCGGCTCCGCGGCGATGCCGAAGCGCCGGAGTGCCGCAAGCGTCATGGCGATATAGCCCGCCGATTCCGGCGGTGGCCGCGCGCAGCTCTGAGGGGCCGGAAAGCAGCGGCAGGGCGAACAGCAGGCCGGAGAAAAACTGGGACGAAACATCCCCCGGCAGCAGAAAGTGGCCGCTTTCCAGCCTGCCCGCGCAGAGAAGCTCGCCCGGCGCGGGGCGGCTCAGCCGGACGCCGTGCCTCCAGCGCTTCCCACAGCGGGGCCGAGCGGCCGCTGCGGCAGGCGGCCGTGCAGATGAAACGCTGTATGCTTCCCGAGCGCCGCCGCCACGGGCAGCAAAAAGCGCAGCGTCGCGCCGCTTTCGCCGCAATCCGCCGCGCCGTGCGCCTGCTCCGTGACCGGCTGCACCCGCAGCGCCCTGCCGTCCGAGGTGATTTGCGCGCCGAGCGCCCGCAGACAGCGGCACATCGCCTGCACGTCCGCGGCGTCCGAAGCGCCGTGCACGACCGTCTCGCGGTCTGCCAGCGCGGCGCACAGCAGCAGCCGCTGCAGCTGCGATTTTGACGCAATGGCGTCCACGCGCCCGCCGAGCGGGCCGTGCGGCAGGAACAGCTCCATGTCACATTCCTCTTTCAAAAATATCCGCCAGCGTGTCCACCGGGACCTCCCGAGCACGCAGTCGCCGATGGCACGGGGAATGACGAGCGATGCGCTCTCCCGCGCGCTTTTTGTCCGCCAGCGCGGCCTGTGCCAGCCGCTCCGGCGAAAACTCCGTCCGGGTGGGCAGGCCGAGCTTCGTGAGCGCGGCCTCGATCTCTGCGGCGTCGCGGCAGAAGGCCCGCGCCATTATGGCAAGGCCGATGGCCACGGCATGGCCGTGCGCAATGCGGTAGCCGCTGAGTGTCTCGATGGCGTGCCCGGCCGTGTGGCCGAGGTTCAGCAGCTGCCGCGCACCGCGGTCGAATTCGTCGGCGCACACGGCGTCCCGCTTGCAGGCGATGCAGCGGGGCAGGACCGTCATGCGGTCGAAGTCCGTGCCGCGCGCGGCCAGATGGGAAAACAGGTCCGGGTCGAACAGCACGGCTGTCTTCAGCGCCTCGGCGCAGCCGTCGCGCAGGATGGCGGACGGCAGCGTGTCCAGCAGCTGCGGGTCGCACACGACGGCGGCGGGCTGGTGGAACGCGCCGACGAGGTTTTTGCCCTCCGGCAGGTCGATGGCCGTCTTGCCGCCGACGGATGAATCCACCATGGCAAGCAGCGTCGTCGGCACCTGCACCAGACGGATGCCGCGCAGCCATGTCGCGGCCGCAAAGCCCGCCAGATCGCCGATGACGCCGCCGCCGAGCGCAACGACCGTGTCGGCGCGGGTCAGGCCCGCCTCGGCCAGCTTTATGGAGCAGGGCGGCATACTGCGCCAGCGACTTTGTCCTCCCCGGCGGGAAGGACGGCCGGAACGGCGCGCACGCCGGCAGCACGCAGTGCGCGGCAGGCGCGCTCCAGCAGCAGCGGAGCCACATGCCCTCGAAAGTTACGACAAGGGCCGCCGTTCCCGAGGAAACATAGCGGCCGAGGTCGTCCAACAGCCCCGGCGCGATGTCTACGCTGTAGGGCTGCGAAACGGGAATGTCGATCTTCATCTGCAGGCCTCCCGCACGGCGTGCAGCCGCTGTGACAGCGCTGCCAGCTCCTCCGGCAGCAGAGCCTGCGCCCCGTCGCACCGGGCGTGCAGCGGGTCGGGGTGCATCTCCGCCATCACGCCGTCGGCCCCGCAGGCCGCGGCAGCCAGCGCCAGCGGCGCAACAAGGGCCGCGCGCCCGGCCGCATGGCTCGGGTCGACGAGGACGGAAGGTGGGTCATCTCATGCAGGGCGGGCACGGCCGCAAGGTCGAGCGTGCCGCGCGTGAACGTGTCGAACGTGCGGATGCCGCGCTCGCAGAGCATCACGCGCGGGTTGCCCGCCGCCAGAAGATACTCCGCGCTGAGCAGCAGCTCCTGCAGCGTTGCGCCGACGCCGCGCTTGAGCAGCACCGGCTTTTCGCTGCGGCCGAGCGCCCGCAGCAGGTCATAGTTCTGCATATTGCGCGCGCCGATCTGGATGACGTCCACATCGGCGAACGTGTCGAGCTGGGCGGCGCTCATCAGCTCGGACACGACGGAAGCCCCGTCTCGCGCCCGGCGGCGACGAGCAGGCGCAGGCCCTCTGCACCCAGCCCGGAAAAATCATAGGGAGAGGTGCGCGGCTTGAACGCCCCGCCGCGCAGCAGGCAGACGCCCGCGGCCTTGGCCTGCCGGGCTGCCGTAAAGATCTGCTCCTCCGATTCCACGGCGCACGGCCCCGCGATCAGGCCAAAGTGCCCGCCGCCGAAGCGCGCTTCGCCCACGGAGACGACCGTCGGCCCGGGGTGCAGGCGGCGGCTGCACAGGGGGTACGGCTCCGTCAGCCGGAGGACGTCCTCCACGGCCGGGAAGCGCGCCGCAAGGCTCGGGTCGATGCGGGAAATGTCGCCCGTCAGGCAGAAAAACGGCCGCTCCGGCGTGCCGGTGACGCAGACCTCCGCACCAAGCTCCCGCAGCCAGGCAAGCACGCGCTCCTGCTCTGCCTGCGGGGCATGCTGTTTCAGCAGAATGACCATCGGGCCGTTCCTCCTTTCTGCTTATTCCGCCTTCAGCGGCTGGCCGAGCGGGCGGATCTTCGTCTTATACAGACGGAGGAACAGGATGACCGTCACCGTCAGCGAGACGACCTCCGCGATCGGGAAGGCGAACCAGACGGCGTCGATGTTCCCGGAAAGCGACAGCAGGTAGGCCACCGGAAGCAGCACGACCAGCTGGCGCGCGATGGAGACGATCATGCTGTAGACGCTGTTGCCGAGAGACTGGAACACGCCGCCGACGATGATGCACGCGCCTGCGAACACGAAGGCGAGGCTCATGGTGCGCAGCGCCGGGTCGCCGACGGCCAGCATGTCCGCATTGGCGTTGAACAGGCCGAGCAGGGCCTGCGGGATGAGCTGGAAGGCCGCCACGCCGATCACCATCAGCGCCGTTGCGCCGAGGATACCGCACTTCAGCACGCCGAGGATGCGCTTCGGCTTCCGCGCGCCGTAGTTATAGGCCGCAATGGCCAGCGCGGCGTTGTTGATGCCGAACACCGGCATGAAGATGAAGCTCTGCAGCTTGTAGTATGCGCCGAAGACGGCCGTGCCGACCTCACCGAGGCCCACGCGGACGTGCTCAAAGCGCATGAGCACGAGATTCATGCCGTAGTACATCACCGAGCCGATGGCGACCATGATCATGGACGGCACGCCGATGGCCAGAATGCGGCCGATGAGCTTCCAGTCCGGGCGGAAGCCGCGCAGATGCAGGCGGACGTCCGGATTTTTGCGGTGGTTGAGGATCATGGCCAGAATAAACGCCACGATCTGGCCGAGCACCGTGGCCACGGCTGCACCGGCGACCTCCATGCGCGGCAGGCCGAACAGGCCGAAGATGAGGATGGGGTCAAAATGATGTTCAGGACCGCGCCGGTGCCCTGCGTGACGAGGGTGTAGATCGTGCGGCCCGTGGACTGGAGCAGGCGCTCAAAGATGATCTCGCCGAAAATGCCGAACGAGGCGATCGTGATGATGCGGATATAGGCCGTGCCGTAGGCAATGACGGCTTCGTTCGACGTCTGGGAGCGCATGAAGAGCTCTGCGCAGAAAATGCCGAACAGAGCGCTGAGCAGCATGCCCAGCCCGGCAAGAAAGACGCCGTTCAGGGCGGAGCGGTTCACCATGTCCGCATTGCGTTCGCCGAGCGCGCGACAGCAGGGCATTGACGCCGACGGCCGTGCCCGTTGCGATGCCGATCATGATGTTCTGCACCGGGAAGGCCAGCGAAACGGCGTTGAGTGCGTCCTGATTAACGTCCGAAATTTTCGCGACAAAGACGCTGTCCACCACGTTGTAAAGCGCCTGCACCAGCATGGACAGAGCCATCGGCAGCGCCATGGTCAGCAGCAGCCGCCCAATGGGCATCGTGCCCATCTTGTTTTCCTTCAAACTACTCATTGCTTTCTTTCCTAACCATAATCATGCAGTTTATATTATAGAGGAGATGGTTATGGAATGCAAGCAGACTGTCAAAAAATCTGCCCAGCCGAAAGCTTCGGAGGGACTTTTTTGACAAGCTGTGCAAGGCCCTGCCGCGGCATGCGGCGGGCTGTCGAAAGAACCGGCAATTTGCACAAAAATCAGAAATCCGTCAACATTTTCCCGCGCGTTGTGCTATACTGGAAGGAAACACGCCCCGGCTTTTCCGGGACCCAGAGGAGGAACGCCCTATGACGACCGATCAGCTTCAGCGCCCTGCTTGCGCAGGACCCCGCCGCGGTGCTGGAGCATGACCGCAGACTTTATGAACAGCAGATCGTCCGCGCGGCCGATCTCATCGCCGCCCATGCGCAGGGAGCGCCCGGCCGTGCTGCTGGCGGGGCCGTCCGGCTCCGGCAAGACGACGACCGCCCTGCTCATCGAGCGGGAGCTGGACCGCCGCGGCATGGAGACGCACACGCTTTCCATGGACGACTATTTCTGCCCGCTCACGGAGCGGGAGCTGGAGCTTTCAGCCGCAACGAGCTGGACCTCGAGCGCCCGTCGCGCGTCGACGTGCCGTTTTCCAGGAGCAGCTCGGCAAGCTGCTGGCGGGCGAGGAGGTGGAGCTGCCGCGCTATGACTTCAAAACAGCGTCCGTGTCTTCGATGGCCGCACGCTGCGCAGGCGGCCCGGCGAGCTGGTCATTCTGGAGGGCATCCACGCCCTGAACCCGGAGGTCACGGGCTATGACGGCCGCACGACGCGCATCTATGTCAGCGTCCGCACGCGCATCACCCGCGCAGCGGCCATCCGCTCCATCCGTCGAAGATCCGTCTCGTCCGCCGTATGCTGCGCGACAGCACGGGCCGTGGCCGCGCCCTGTCCGAGACCATCGCCATGCGCGAGCGCGTCGACCGCGGCGAGCAGCGCTATATCATGCCCTTCAAGCCGCGCGCCCACGGCAGCATCGACTCGTTCTATTCCGCAGAGCTCGGCGTCTACCGCCCGCTGCTGCTGGACGATCTGGAGCGCCTTGCCCTGCCGGAGCTGTCCGACGTGGTCGAGGTCATGCGGGAGCTGCCGGACGTCCCGGCGGATCTCGTGCCGCAGTGATTCCTCCTGCGCGAATTCATCGGCGGCAGCACGCGCTGCCTTACTGAGGAGGAACCATGAAAAAATACCTTGTCGCCCTCGATCAGGGCACGACGAGCAGCCGCGCCATCGTCTTTGACCGCTCCCAGCAGATCGTCGCCTCCGCGCAGAAGGAATTCCCCCAGCTCTACCCGCAGGCGGGCTGGGTGGAGCACGATCCGCTCGAATTATACTCCAGCCAGTACGGCGTCATGATGGAGGCCATCACGCGCGGCGGCATCGATCCTGCGGAGATCGCCGCCATCGGCATCACGAACCAGCGCGAGACGACCATCGTCTGGGAAAAGGCCACGGGCCGCCCCATTTACCCCGCCATCGTCTGGCAGTGCCGCCGCACGGCCGCCCTAGTGCGACCGGCTGCGCGCCGACGGGCTGACGGAGCACATTCGGGCCGTCACGGGCCTTGTGCCGGACGCCTATTTCTCGGCTACAAAAATTCGGTGGATCCTCGACCATGTGCCCGGTGCGCAGGAGCGCGCCGAGCGCGGTGAGCTGCTGTTCGGCACGGTGGATTCGTGGCTCATCTGGAAGCTGACGCGCGGCCGCGTTCACGCAACGGACGTGACGAACGCCTCACGCACCATGCTCTTTGACATCCGCCGCCTCGACTGGGACGAAACGCTCCTGCAGGCCCTGCGCATCCCGCGCTGCATGCTGCCGGACGTCCGCCCGAGCAGCGGCGACTTCGGCACCTGCAACATCCAGGGCGTGGAAATTCCCATCGCGGGCGCGGCGGGCGACCAGCAGTGAGCGCTGTTCGGGCAGTGCTGCTTCGCGCCGGGGCGATGCCAAGAACACCTACGGCACGGGCTGCTTCCTGCTCATGAACACGGGCGAGACGCCCTGCGTCAGCCGCCACGGCCTTGTCACGACCATTGCGGCCGGACTCGGCGGCCATGTGACCTATGCCCTCGAGGGCAGCGTCTTTGTCGGCGGGGCCGTTATCCAGTGGCTGCGCGACGAAATGCGCTTCCTCAGCGAGGCAAGCGACGCGGAGTATTATGCGCAGAAGGTCCCCTCCACCGGCGGCGTGTATTTTGTCCCGGCCTTTACGGGCCTCGGTGCGCCGTATTGGGATATGTACGCCCGCGGGGCCATCGTCGGCATCACGCGCGGCACAAAGCGGGAGCACATCATCCGCGCCGCGCAGGAATCCATCGCCTACCAGAGCATGGACCTCGTCGCCGCCATGGAGAAGGACACCGGCGTGCCGCTGCGCGAGCTGCGCGTCGACGGCGGGGCGAGCCGCGATGCCTTCCTCATGCAGTTCCAGGCGGACATGCTGGCCACGCCGGTGCGCCGCCCCGTCATCCGCGAGACAACGGCCCTCGGCGCGGCGTATCTGGCCGGGCTCGCCGTCGGCATCTGGCACGATCCGGACGAGCTGCGCCGCCAGTGGCGGTGCGATGTCAGCTTCCTGCCGCATATGACGGCCGAGCAGCGCGAAAAAAATCGCCGCGGCTGGGCAAAGGCCGTCGGCAGGAGCCTCGATTGGGCGAAAGAAGAGTAAGCGGAAAATGACGCGAGGCCGCCGATGATGTGCTGTAGGGGAGCGGACAGCCGGGCCCGGCGCTGCACGAACGATTCGCACGGGCTATCGCTAAAACGGTGATGGCCCCCGATTTGTCATTGCGAGGCCCCAAAGGGGCCGTGGCAATCTCGGGAAGGCACTGCCGACTCGTACCGGCCGCCGTTAAAACGGAACCGGTCCCGACGGGGCTTGTAGCGGCGCTCACTGCGCAGCCGTTGGCGGCTTTGCCGCCTTACGGATGCGGCGTGCCCCTTGCGGGTAGTGAACGCCCTGTACGGGGCTATTCAACCGCGTAAGGACGCTGGTCTGCACTGCCCTGATGTGTCATTGCGAGGAGGCGCGGCCGGGCAGGGCACGCCCCTGCCCCTGCAACGACCTTCTCCAAAATACAAAAAATCCCCCTGCGCACGCAGGGGGATTAGCTGTCTTATCTTACAGAGAGCCGAGCAGAGCGACGAACAGCGTCAGCAGGACGAACACAGCGGCGACCCACTTCGTCAGGCGGGAGAGCTTCGCGTCCAGCGTGCCGGCCTTGCCCTTGCCAAGATAGGTGTCGGAACCGCCGGCGATCGCGCCGAGGCCATCCTCTGCGCCATTCTGGAGAATGATCACGACCGTCAGTACAACGCAGGAGATCATCTGGAAGATCAGAGAATCAGCTTCAGGGTATCCATAGTAAAAAAACCTCCAAAAACGGCCGCGGTTACGGCAGCGGCCTGCCGGAATCAGCCCAAAGGGCGAATATACATACAGTACCTACAATAATATCATAATGTGCCGGAATTATCAAGCACTTTTTGTTATTTCGTGGCCCACGTTCCCGTTGCGGCGCAGGTGAGGTAGGCGTTGATGAAGCCGTCGAGGTCGCCGTCCATCACGGCGTTGACGTTCGTGCTCAAAGCCCGTGCGGGTATCCTTCACAAGGGTATAGGGCATGAAGACGTAGGAGCGGATCTGGCTGCCCATTCGATCTTCTGCTGCACGCCCTTTGATATCGGAAATTTTCTCAAGGTGCTCGCGCTCCTTGATCTCGATGAGCTTCGAGCGCAGCATGCGCATACACGTTTCCTTGTTCTGGAACTGGTCGCGCTGCGTCTGGCAGGAGACGACGATGCCGGTCGGCTTATGGATGAGTCGGACGGCGGACGACGTCTTGTTGATGTGCTGGCCGCCTGCGCCGGACGAGCGGTAGACCTGCATTTCAATGTCCTCGGGGCGAATTTCGACTTCAACGTCGTCCGGGATCTCCGGGATGACCTCCACGGCGGAGAACGACGTGTGGCGGCGGCCCGCCGCGTCGAACGGCGAGACGCGCACGAGGCGATGCACGCCGGCCTCGCCCTTCAGGAAGCCGTAGGCGTTGTCGCCCTCGATCATGATGTCCGCCGACTTCAGGCCGGCTTCGTCGCCGTCGAGATAGTCGAGAATTTTATAGGTAAAGCCGTGTGCCTCGGCCCAGCGGGTATACATGCGGTAGAGCATGGCGCACCAGTCCTGCGCCTCCAGTGCCGCCCGCGCCCGCATGGAAGGACAACAGCAGCGCGTTGTTCGCGTTTCATATTCGCCCGTCAGCAGCGTCTCCAGGCGGGCCTCCTCCATGGCGTCGGCCTCGAGCTTTGGCATAGCCGGCGCCGTCAGCTCCTCGAGCATGGAGTCGTCGTTTTCCTCCAGCGCCATTTCGCAGATGGTCATCAGGTCGTCCCATTCGCTGCGGTACATGGACTGGAACTTGTCGCGCTTGCGCTCGAGAGCCGAAGGGGTTTTCACAAGCCGCCCGCTTCGTGCGCATGACGGCCTTCTGCGAGCGCGCGGGTCGTCCCAGAAGCACGGGGCCTCCGCCATGGCGTGCAGGCGCTCCAGCTCATCGAGCAGGCTCTGCGGCACAAAGGCGGCGCGCAGCTCTCGAGCTTCGGCTTCCAGGTCGTTCAGTTTGCTCTTATATTCTTTCTCCATCATCAGCGTCAGCAGCTCTGCGCTGCCCTCGACCTTGACGGCCTGTGTAACCGTTTCCTGATTGTTGGTCAGGATCGCAAACAGCGCATTTTTCGGGCAGGTAATAGACACGTCTGCATCATCAGACAATGTATCCGCATAGACCAGCAGCACACCATTCTTCACGCGGAGCATGTGCTGTTCGCCCACGTCAGGCAGGATCACGTTCATGGTGAAGTCGCGGTCAGCCAGCGCCTGCTTGTCCATGACAATGGCCATATAGTCAAACAGCATGGGCGCGGAGAGGGCCTTGACCATGTCGCCGGTAGATTTGGTGGAAGCGGTGAAATTGGCGTTTCCATGGCGCAGCTCCTGCGCGGCGGTCAGATATTCGTTGCGCCACGGACCGGACTCCGCCTGATACCCCAGCTGCTCCAGTGCATCGGCACACAGAAGCCGCGCATCGGTGTTCGTCGGGTCGGCAAAGACGATGGTGTTTGTGACCTCGGCGACCCACTGATATTCACCCTTGTCAAAATCCGCCTTTGCCATTTGCAGGACATTGTCAACATCCCCCAGGTACTCCACCCATTTTTTTGCGCTGTCGCTTGGCATGAGGGGGTTCAGGTTGACAGGGTTGCTGTCATACCAGCCCATGAACTTCTGGTAGACTGCCTTGGCGTTGTGGGCGACCGTCCCGTAGTACTGGCGGGTGTACCAGATTTTATTGAGCGCCTCCGGCAGCTCGATCATGTTGGAGATCTCATCGCTGGTGTAGCCCTGATTGATATAGGTCAGAGTTTGGTCGTTGATGAACTTATACACGGCAGCCGTGTTGACCATGTAGTCGTTCACCACGTTGTTTCCCCAGTGCGGCCAGTTGTGGGACTGGAAGGTGACCTCCGCGTCCTTGCCGTAAAGGGAAATGGCCTCGGTGATATAGCCTGCCCATGCCGCGCCGTCGCGCACCTCCGCGCCGCGCAGCGTGTAGAGATTGTGGAGCGTGCCGGTGCAGTTTTCCGCCATCCAAAGCGCCTTGTACTGGGGCAGCCACGTGTTCATTTCGGCGGGCGCTTCCGTACCCGGCGTGAGCTGGAACTCCAGCTCCACACCGTCGATCGTCAGCTTTTCGCCGGACTGTGTGATTTCATAGCTGGGTGTGAGGAAGGATACCGTGCCAGTGGACTGTCCCATGCCGATGCCCTGCGCCAGCTTGCCGGTCACGCCGGGGGTCAGCAGGATACCGTACTGATAATTGCTGCGGCGGCCCATACCCTTACCGGCGTAGACATTTTCCTTCACGGAGTGCTCCGTGAAGCCCACAGGCGTGATCACGGGGATCTTGCCGCTGGCGAGCTGATCTTCAATAGAAAGTGTCTCGTCTGCCTTATCCTCTTTCGCCATCACGCCGGCGATGCCGCCAAAATGGTCGACGTGGGAATGAGAGATGATGACGGCCTTGACCGGGAATTTACCAAGATTCTTTTCGATCAGCTGCATGGCAGCCTGGCTGCACTCCACGCTCATCAGCGTATCAAAGACGATCCAGCCGGTATCGCCCTTGACAACGGTGAGGTTTGCCATGTCATAGCCGCGGACCTGATAGATGCCATCCGTCACTTCAAAAAGGCCATAAGCGTGGTTATTTTTCGTGTTCTCCCAGAGACTTGGATTTACACTGTCAGGCGCTTTTTCGTAATCGTCCAGGAACGCATAGGCTTCCTGACTCCAGAGGATCTTCCCATCCTCGTCCTTTAGTTCCAGTGTTTCCGGCGCGTCGATCAGTCCACGGGTGGCGAATTCATATTCCTGCTTATCATCAAGTCAAGTTCATCGTAGACGGCGGCATTTGCCTTTGCCGTAAAGTCTGTGGCGGGCTTGACCTCGGCGGTCAGACCCAGGTCTGCCTTTTCCGCACCCGGCTCTTTGTGCCCATCCTGCGCACAGCCGACGCAGGACAGCAGTAGTACCGATGTAAGAAGCATTGCTGCAATACGTTTCATAGCCATTCTTTTCCATCTCCTTATTGTTCGCGGATAACAGGCGGCTGCCAGCTATCCAGTGCTGTCATATCCGGTATATAGATCCGCATGAACAGATGAAATTCCCCGTCGGAAACAGGCAGCCAGTTAGAGGTGTCTTCCGGTGCATCCTTGGACAGGATAATATCCAATGTGCCGTCCGCATTCAGCTTGAAGTCGGAGCGGTCGTTGATGCAGTAGCGGTCGATGGAATTGTCAATGAGGAAATCATCCTCTCCGTAGGCGGTCACGGACCAGAAGCCGCCCTCCAGCGTGGGAGGAAGGGTTTCAAAATGGAGTGTATACTTCTTTTCTCCGGTCAGCGCTGCGCCGGTCTCATCCACCGCTGTCTTGGGATAGATTGCCACGTCCACGGTGTTGGCGCCAAGCCCCACCAGCGCTACCATCGCGCGGTAGGTATACTCCGTGCCGAAGTCGCCGATGGGCTTGCCGTAATAGACCACTGACCGAGTTTCTGCGCATACTTCGCGCCGTCGGCGGCGAGCGTGGCGCGAAGCCCCTGAAGCATCTGCGTCCAGCGCTCGGCAGCTCCTTCGCCCAGGAGAGCGGCGTCGAAGGTCTTGCCCGCGCCTACGTTGATGGCGGAGAGCTTCTTCAGCAGCTCCTTATCCGCATCGGCGGGCGGGTTGACCTGCATCAGAGCGTTAGCCGTATTGAAAAACTCTGCTGGCGTCATGGAAAGCACCTTGTTCACGGGAACAAAGTCATTTTCCTCTTTATAAGCTCCCTGCGGTGCGGCATACTCGCCTCCTGTACATAAGCCGAAAGCGGCAGGAGCTGCATCTGCTCCTGAATAGCACAGACATTGGGCAGATCCTCGTTCCCGGACAGCACCGTGCGGGTGATCGACCACATCGTTGCGGTGGGCACGTCCACGCGCGTCACACCGTCGGGCAGCTCGCCCTCCCAGCCGGGAAGTGCGATGGCATAAGCGCCCGCCTTGTCCAGCACGGCGGCAGTGTTCGTCCATGCATCCAGAAGCTGCACATTGCAGAAGCGATCTGTCTCCGGCAGAACGAAGATCATAGGCTCTTGCGGATGTCAAGCCACGCCTGAGAGTAGACGGTATCGACGTTCGGCGTCACAACGGTGCGGAAAGAGGCGTCCGCCAGCTTTTTTGCATGGTTGAACTGATTGATGGGCGCACGGCCAGTCATGGTTCCGTCCGTATTGGTCGATAATGTTTTGGTTGCGTCGGTCAGCACCAGCGGGAACGCATAGATGTATGCCTCGCTGACCATTTCCCACACGGTTTCAGTATCCGGTGTATCCGGCTGCGTTTTTTCGGCAGAGCAGGCGGAAAGAAGTCCGCAGGAAAGCAGTGTAAGCAGCGATAGTAGAATTGCAAGTATCTTTTTCATGTTGTCCTCCTATGATTCTCTCCTGTTTTTGGTCATCTCCTCGGAAGGGTTTGTGCGTATGGATTGACTATAAAGTCGTTTGTGATTTTCTCTTTATGGTAAACTATCGATTATTCCGCCCCTTTCTTTCCGCAAGCCGCACAAGGGAAGGCTTTACCTTTTCTCCGTATTCGCGCGACACACATACGCTGACCAGAAAGCGCATGGTAGGCGACATTTTATCCGCCAGCTCACCGAGATGATCCATCATGCTTTTTGATGTCACTAATATCTTCAAGCACGATGGCAAACGCGGCTTTTTCAATTCGACTGATCGCTTCCTCGGCGCAGGCAAGAACGATTTCCTCTTTGGTGGAGAAGTAATAGTAGATGCCGCCGTTTTGCAGCTTTGCCGCCCTACAGAGATCCTTTGTGGTGGTAACGGTCAGCCCCTTTTTCGACAAAGCAGCCAAGGCAGACGCCTACAAGCTCCTGTCTCTTTTCAGCTTTCTTTTCTTCCCGCAAAACACAATCCCTCATTTCTGTGCATTATCCAGTGTTTCTTATAATAAGATATCAGACTTCACAAAATAAATCAGGCGATTGCTTGAATAAAAATTGTAAATTTTTATGATCACAATGCTTAATCAAACATCACAACAGCCTCTTTCAGCAGCCGCACCTCCGGCAAGCTATGGATGTACCGAATCGCCGTCCTTGCAAAGACATTGGACTTTACCGTATCCAACTCTGCCCCAGACGATCTCCGCTGTGCCAGTTGCAAAGTCAAATCTGATCTCTCCCCCATTCGCCGTCGCTGTCTACCTGATATAGGTAGACAGCGGCGGCTATTTTTTGTTCCTTTTGCGGCATTCGGTCTGCTTCAGCGTCACGGTATGGACAAGCCTGCTTTCCAGCAGCTTCAGGCGCAGCTTGTCAAGCGTCCGCCGGTAGAATCGCTCCGCGCCACTGGCGGTTGTAGCCTCGAAATCCACCGCCAAGTCCTCAAAGGTAGACTGTGTGGACAAGGGGCTGACGCGCCCGCAGGTCATGCAGAGGCTTTCG
>VOFB01001562.1_pt1 | contig 15708 bp, 21 predicted proteins | sample 5384141 | NCBI WGS metagenome assembly VOFB01 (sample SAMN12384721, study PRJNA508395) | human gut metagenome | isolation source: healthy gut A | host: Homo sapiens | reverse complement strand
CGGACAGGCTAAGCTGCATAGAACACCGCATCAAACCGGTTCGACACGCGCATTTCACTGCGGTACTGGACATCAACGTCCCTTTCGAGGTAATATCGAACCGGTTCGATACATACGTGAGTATGCAAATACGTAAACAACAAACAGGCAGATGCGCACGCAAATTGCACCCGCGCCCATGAACCAAGGGAGGTCCCATGAAAAACAAAAGTGCAGCTAATCGCTTACGCCGATCGTCTCGGCGATGGCACTTTAGCTCGATGACCGACATCCTGCGCACCCGCTTCGACGGCGTGTATGACGGCGTGCATATCCTGCCGTTCTTCACTCCGTTCGATGGTGCGGATGCAGGCTTCGACCCGATCGACCACACCAAAGTCGACCCGCGTCTCGGCAGCTGGGACGACGTTGCTGAACTTTCCAAGACCCACGGCATCATGGTCGATGCCATCGTCAACCACATGAGCTGGGAATCCAAGCAGTTCCAAGACGTGCTTGAAAAAGGTGAGGAATCCGAGTATTACCCGATGTTTCTGACCATGAGCTCCGTCTTCCCGAACGGCGCCACCGAAGAGGACCTGGCCGGCATCTACCGTCCGCGCCCGGGCCTGCCGTTCACCCACTACAAGTTCGCCGGCAAGACCCGTCTGGTATGGGTCAGCTTCACCCCGCAGCAGGTGGACATCGACACCGATTCCGACAAGGGTTGGGAATACCTGATGTCCATCTTCGATCAGATGGCCGCATCCCACGTCGCTACATTCGTCTCGACGCCGTGGGCTACGGCGCTAAGGAAGCCGGCACCAGCTGCTTCATGACCCCCAAGACCTTTAAGCTCATCTCCCGTCTGCGCGAGGAGGGCGTCAAGCGCGGCCTTGAAATCCTCATCGAGGTTGCACAGCTACTACAAAGCAGGTGGAAATCGCCTCCAAGGTGGACCGCGTCTACGATTTCGCCCTGCCGCCGCTGCTTCTGCACTCGCTGTTCACCGGTCACGTCGAACCGTGGCCCACTGGACCGAAATCCGCCCGAACAACGCCGTCACCGTACTCGATACGCACGACGGCATCGGCGTGATCGACATCGGCTCCGACCAGCTCGACCGCTCCCTCAAGGGCCTCGTGCCCGACGAGGACGTCGATAATCTGGTCAACACCATCCACGCCAACACCCACGGCGAATCCCAGGCCGCCACCGGTGCCGCCGCGTCCAACCTCGACCTCTACCAGGTCAACTCCACGTACTACTCGGCCCTCGGCTGCAACGACCAGCACTACTTGGCCGCCCGCGCCGTGCAGTTCTTCCTGCCGGGCGTGCCGCAGGTCTACTACGTGGGCGCGCTCGCCGGCCGCAACGACATGGAACTGCTGCGCCGCACCAACAACGGCCGCGACATCAACCGCCACTACTACTCCACCGCCGAAATCGATGAAAACCTCGAACGCCCGGTGGTCAAGGCCCTGAACGCCCTGGCCAAGTTCCGCAACGAACTGCCTGCATTCGATGGCGAGTTCAGCTACGAGGTCGATGGCGACACGTCCATCACCTTCCGCTGGACCGCCGCCGACGGCACGTCCACGGCCGCCCTCACCTTCGAGCCCGGACGCGGCCTCGGCACAGACAACACCACCCCGGTCGCCAGCCTTGCCTGGAGCGTGCCGCCGGCGACCACGAAACCCGCGATCTGCTCGCCAACCAGCCGATTGCCGATATCGACTAACCGTTGGCCCATAAACGCCACTCCGCTGTGCGCGCTCCAAGTAGTGCGCCCGGCGTAAGCTGGGTTCATGGAGAGCAAACCGCCCGCAGTGCACTGAAGCCAGTGCGCTCGGGCGGTTTTGCGTATGCGGGGTTGAAGGTCGTGCTCCTGCGGGCGCGGCCCAAGCATCCCGCCGGAATCGACGAGACGAGCAGCAGAACAGAGAAAAGAGCAGCATCATGTTGGAACCGTATGTGCGTCCGGGTATTGATGATCGCCCGGATTTGGACAAGGTCCTAAGTCCCGAAGACAAAGCCGCCGTGGCCAGACTGGCCATCAGAATCGCCGCCGCCCGCCCGAAGCCTCTGCGGACCAGCCTGAGGCCCAGGCTGTGCGATTGGCTTCCGCCGGTTCTTCGGCAGCCGCTGCTGCAGCCGCCAGTGTGGACACTCCCGCGCCGGATATGTCGTCCGCCTACCTCGACATGCGCGATCCCATGGTCGCCGTCAATGGCCAACGCCCTACCGCAGGTCAGGTCTCCCCGACTCAACTGGGGTTTCTTCGCTGCTTCAATTCTGGTCGGCGCACCTTGGGTGGCGTTGAACACCATTGCCATGCCCAACGCGATTGCGCGTACGTTCGGCTATGACACTGCTGTTGCCGGTCATATCGCCATCAATCCGGCCACTGGCCGCCCGTTGCCCGTCGCCACCGAATTGGCGATGCCCCTGGCCGTGTTGGTGATTGTCGGCGTAGTGGCCTCCATGTTTGCGATGCCGCTGATTTCAGTGTTGTCCGACCGCACACGCACGCCATTGGGCCGTCGTACCCCGTGGATGGTTGGCGGAGGTCTGCTGTGCGCGCTGATCACGCTGATTCTGGGGCAGAATATCGGCATCATTGTGCTTTGTATTTTCTGGGTGTTCCCTACAGTTCGCCTATGCGATGCTTTCCGTGCCGTTGACCAGCGCCATCAGCGAACGGGTGCCCGACAAGTTCCGCCCTCGCATCGAACGCTGGCATGGCATCGGTGTGATGCTCGGCCAAGCGCTTGGCGTGTGCATGGGTGCGCTTGGTGTGATGTTCAATTCGTTTGCGCCGTTTAGTTACACCGCCGTGCTATTTGCAGTGTCCGGTATTGCCACCGTATTGATTCTGCCCAAGGAGCCTTCTAGCGCTGAGCAGCCGAACCAGCTTTTTGACCGCAGTCAGGTACTTGACCAATTGCGCCCGCCGGCCCACGCTCCCGAGTTCTCCCGGGTGTTCGCCGCCCGTACGTGCATGATGGCCGGTGTTGGGCTGACCGGTGTGTTTCTGTGGTATCTCGTACGTTTCTGGGTTTATGGCAAGGCCGTGGTACTTTACGTCCGCGCCGCTGACCATTCCGGCCGGATTCCTCATTGCCGGTATGGCTGTGGCCACATTGATCGGTGCCGCGCTCGCCTCCTGGGCCGCCGGGCCGATTTCCGAGCGAATCGAGGAAAAGAACATTCCGTGGCCCGTGTGGTGGCCGGTGCCTGCTGCTGTATGCCGCTGGTTTGGCGCTCGCATGGGGCCTTGGCGTCTGGTCCACCGGCACTGCCCGTGAAAACGGCATGCTGCTGTTTGCGTTGATTTCGGATTCGCCTTTGGCGTCTATGATTCGCTCGGACTTGAACTGGTGATGGACTCTTTGCCCGACCCGCGCCGAGCCGGCCACGACCTCGGCATTTATGCGCTCGCCAACTCGGCCGGTCTGGCGCTCGCCGCCATCATCGGCGCGCTACTGGTGAACGCCTTCGAGCATAGCTTCGGCTATTACCTGCTCTTCCCGTCCGCCATCGTCATGGTGCTGCTGGCCGGAATCGTCACCCTCACCACCAAATCTGCCGAATAATAAACCGGTTCGAGTACACTGGTCAGCAGTGATCCAGTCCAGTACTCGCAGGGGAGCAAAACCATGGTCGGCATGCGCGACGTAGCCAAAGCGGCAGGGGTGTCCTTAAGCACCGTTTCGTTGGTGGTCAACAACACCGGCTACGTCTCGGCCGATATGCGTGCCAAAGTCGAGTCCGCGATGCGCCAGCTCAACTACATTCCCAACGAGCTGGCCCGCAACCTCTACCGAAACCGCACCAACACCATCGGCGTGATCATGCCGACCATCGCCCACCCGTTCTTCTCCACACTCACCGCGCATCTGCAGCGCGAGTTCGCCGCGCGCGACCTCAAAACCCTGCTCTGCTCCACCGCCGATACAGACAAGGGCGAGAGCGAGTACATCGACATGCTCCAGCGGCACATGATGGACGGCATCATCATGGCGGCCCACACCGAGCATCCGGCCGACTACTGGACCTCCATCCATCGGCCAATTGTCGCTTTCGACCGCACGCTCGGTGAGGGTGTGCCGGTCGTCCGTCTGATCATGAACAGGGAGGCCGTCTGATTGCGCGCCAGCTCATCGATTCCGGCGCGCCACGTGGTGCTCGTTGGTGGCCCGCGTTCCCAGTTCGCGGAAGGCACCACTTTCCCCACGATTCGCTACCATCTCACCGTCGAGCGTCTGCTGGCTGAGGCCGGCATTGCCTGCGATTATGTCGAAGCCGGCACCGTGGCCGACATCGCCGCCCACGAAGCCACCGCATGCGCCATTTTCGAACAGTATCCTGATGTCGACGCCATCGTCGGCTCCGATGTGGTGGCATCCGTGGCATTGCAGGAAGCCTCACGACGGGGTATCGAGGTGCCTGCTGATCTGCAAGTCATCGCCTATGACGGCACTCTCATGGCCGAAACCGCCGGCAAACGCCTGACCGCGATTCGACAGGACTTCCCGGCCATCGCCGCCGCGCTCGCCGTCCGCATGGACTCACAGATCGCCGCCGACGGTGGCCCCGCCTCTCCGTCCAAGAACGATAGCGCTTCGGACGTTGACACCCAACCCACTCCCGAAGAAGTCATCCCCGTAGCCCTCATCCCCGGCGAAACCACCCGGTGACTCCTATCTTGGCTCCCTCTCTGAGGCTGAGCTGTGAAGCAAACAGTCCGGTGGACTGTTTGTAGGCGAAGCGAGCCGGGAGGCGAGCAGGCAGACTGCGGGCGGTAGCCCGTCTGTAATTGCGGCCGAGCTGGCGGCGTAGGCGACTGAGGGGAGCCGAGTCACGGCCGCCCACAGTCACCCATCTCACATGACTCCTACGTCACAATGTCCACAATGTGAACCCTTGCTGGATTGGCAAGACATACAAACCTATGTTTACATTCCAGTTCAGGTCGAACGGCCTGAGGAAATACCGAAAGGAGGCCACGCGATGACTGGATTCAATGCTTCTGCGTTTGTATCCGCACGAATTATTAGCCCGTCTTCGCTGGCGGACTAATTCGGCACTGATGCTTGAAGCCCCGTCAACGAAGGCAGGGCCAATCAAGCTGACACAATCGGCACGGCCCTGCATGATGCGGGGCTTTTTGTTGCGCTCACAAGGCTTACGACAGAATCCCGCAGACGGAAACGGTAGCGGACAGTACACGGCAACAACACAGCGACAGAACAACAACCTCCCTGTGGGGCGAAATAATCGCCCGCCGATGAGAGTGAACGAGAGCAAAACAGGAGTAACAATGACTGCAGCAGTCGAAGAGACTGGCTTAGGGCAGGCGGCAGGTAAAGCCGCTACCTTGGTACGCGATTCGGTCAAGACCGTGATCGCCGCGTCGATGGTCGGTACCGCCATCGAATTCTATGACTTCTACGCCTACGGCACCGCCGCGGCAAACTACTTCCCGCACATCTTCTTCTCCGCGAAGGACAACCCCACCGTCGCACTGCTGATGAGCTTGCTGACCTTCGCCATCGCCTTCATCGCCCGCCCGCTGGGCTCGCTGATCTTCGGCCACTTCGGTGACCGCATGGGCCGCAAGACCACGCTGGTCGTCAGCCTGATGACCATGGGTGTCGGCACCTTCCTGATTGGCTGCCTGCCCACCTACGATCAGGTCGGCGTTGGTGCAGTCGCCATCCTCTGCCTGCTGCGTTTCATCCAGGGCATCGGCCTGGGCGGCGAATGGTCCGGCGCGGCACTGGTCGCCACCGAGAACGCGCCTGAAGACAAGCGCGCACTGTACGGCTCCTTCCCGGAGCTCGGCGCCCCGATCGGCTTCTTCCTGTCCAACGGCACCTACTTCGTGCTCGAATCCTTCAACAATCAGGACGCGATGCTGGCTTGGGGCTGGCGTGTGCCGTTCCTGCTGTCCGCCATCCTGGTGATCGTCGGCCTCGTGGTCCGCGTTCACATGGAGGAGACCCCGATCTTCCGTATGGCTCAGGAGCAGAAGAAGGTTGTCAAGTCCCCGCTGACCGAGGTCTTCCGCAAGTCTTGGCGTCAGGTGCTGCAGGCCACCTTCCTTGTGGCTGTGACCTACACGCTGTTCTACACGCTCGCCACCTGGTCCCTCGCTTGGGGCACCAAGGAGCAGGGCGAAGGCGGCGGCAACCTTGGCTTCACCAACCAGGAATACCTGCTCATGCTCATGATCTCCATCTGCGTGTTCGCCCTGTTCATCGTGCTGTCCTGCCTGTACGCGGACAAGATCGGCCGCCGTCGCGTGCTGACCTTCTCCTCCTGCGCACTTGTGGTGTTCGCCGTACTCTTCCCGTTCCTGCTGGACGGTGGTCTGGTCGGCCAGAAGAACTTCTTCGCCAACATGGTGTTCCTGTGCGTCGGCTTTGCCCTGATGGGCATCGCCTTCGGCCCGATCGGCGCCTTCCTGCCCGAGCTGTTCGACGCCAACGTGCGTTACTCCGGCTCCGGCATCGGCTACAACCTGGCCGCCATCGTCGGCGCGGCTTTCGTGCCGACCATCGCCACTTGGCTGAGCTCCCACTGGGGCGTCCCACTCCGTGGGCCTCTACCTCGCCGTGATGGCCGTGTGCTGCCTCGTCTCCGTGCTCACCTGCAAGGAGACTAAGGACGTTGACTTTACCAAGTGACGATGTTCACAACGTGAAAACCCCAATTCCACTAAGTGAACCCCTACAGGGCTTTTCCGATGTGACGGGACTAAACCTGCATATCGGAAAAGCCCACAAGGAAAGCCACAACAGAATATCGCTCAGCGAAACCCCGCAGAACGCAAGAAAAATTTCAACCCCATAAATAAACAAATAAATAAAAGGAGCGCCAAAAATGGCAGCAACTATCTGGTACGAGAAGGACGCCGATCTGTCCGTGTTCGATGGCAAGAAGGTGGCCATCCTGGGCTACGGTTCTCAGGGTCATGCCCACGCGCTGAACCTGCGTGACTCCGGTGTCGACGTGGTCGTCGGCCTGCGTCCGACCTCCAAGTCCGTGGAGTTCGCCAAGGAGCAGGGCCTTGAGGTCAAGCCGGTTGGTGAGGCCGTCGCTGAGGCTGACGTTGTGATGATTCTTCTGCCTGACCAGTACCAGGCAGCCGTCTACAAGAAGGACGTTGAGCCGAACCTGAAGCCGGGCGCTGCCTTGGCCTTCGCCCACGGTTTCAACATCCACTACGGCTACATCAAGCCGTCTGAGGATCACCCGGTGTTCATGGTTGCCCCGAAGGGCCCGGGCCACATCGTTCGTCGTGAGTACGCCGCTGGCCGTGGTGTCCCGGTCGTCGTTGCTGTTGAGCAGGACCCGGACGGCAAGACCTGGCCGCTGTGCCTGGCTTACGCCAAGGCTCTGGGCGCTCTGCGTGCAGGCGCCATCAAGACCACCTTCACCGAGGAGACCGAGACCGATCTGTTCGGTGAGCAGGACGTCCTCATGGGCGGCATCAACCCACCTGTGCGACCTCGGCTTCGACGTGCTGACCGAGGCTGGCTACCAGCCGGAAATCGCCTACTTCGAGGTGTTCCACGAGCTGAAGATGCTCGTCGACCTCGCTAACGAGGGTGGTCTGAACAAGGCTCGTTGGTCCTGCTCCGACACCGCTCAGTACGGCGACTACACCTCCACCGTCATCACCGAGGGAGACCAAGAAGCGCATGCAGTATCAGCTCAAGCGCATTCAGGATGGCTCCTTTGCCAAGGAGTTCATGGATGACCAGGCTGCCGGCGCCCGAAGTTCAAAGCTGCAGGAAGAGTACTCTCACCCGCACCTCGAGACCGTTGGCCCGAAGCTGCGCGCCATGTTCTCCTGGAATAACGCCGAGGCCAAGGACAAGGATGAGACCGAGTCCTTCAATGGCAAGATTGCTCGTACCCAGGTTCAGTGATTGTCGCCCCTGAAGGGGATTTAAGCTAGCAAACCGCCGTTCCCGCCCATACGGGAGCGGCGGTTTTGTGTTGTTGCGCGCAGCGAATCATTCTCAATAACAACTATGCGCTGATTTCTTGCAGGCAAACGAACACCGAATATGCAAGGTCGTTGATATCTCAGCCTTTCCCCATATGTGGGATTGTGCGATTCTGTTCAAAAGGGTGCAGAGTTGTTATCGAGAATCGTTCTCTGCACACGGCTGTCCATACTCAATAGTGACCTAGCTCACGTTGTGGACTCCAGCGGGGCTGCGACGGCGTTCTCGGTAGGATTGAACTCGGTTTGAAGGACACAATCCTCGCAAAACAGGACTTATCTGCACACCGTAGATACCCCCCGGCGCCCAGCGGCGCCACAACCCACTACTGAAAAGGAGTGCCAATAATGGCAGCACAGATCTGGTATGAGAACGACGGTGATCTCTCTGTCCTCGAAGGCAAGAAGGTCGCAATCATCGGCTACGGCTCCCAGGGCCACGCCCACGCGCTGAACCTTCGCGATTCCGGTGTCGACGTGGTCGTCGGCCTGCGTCCGACCTCCAAGTCGGTCGACTTCGCCAAGGAGCAGGGCCTCGAGGTCAAGTCCGTGGCCGAGGCTTCCGCCGAGGCCGACGTGATCATGATTCTGGCCCCCGACCAGTACCAGCGCACCATCTGGGCCAACGACATCGAGCCCAACATCAAGCCGGGTGCTGCTGTTGCGTTCGCTCATGGCTTCAACATTCACTACGGCTACATCAAGCCGTCTGAGGATCACCCGGTGTTCATGGTTGCCCCGAAGGGCCCGGCCACATCGTTCGTCGTGAGTACGCCGCTGGCCGTGGCGTGCCGGTCGTCGTGGCCGTCGAGCAGGATCCGCGTGGCGACGGCTGGGCTCTGACCCTGGCCTACGCCAAGGCCTCGGTGCCCTGCGCGCCGGTGCCATCAAGACCACCTTCAAGGAAGAGACCGAGACCGATCTCTTCGGCGAGCAGAACGTGCTCATGGGTGGCGTGAACAAGCTCGTCGAGATGGGCTTCGAAGTCCTGACCGACGCCGGCTACCAGCCGGAGATCGCCTACTTCGAGGTCTGCCACGAGCTCAAGATGCTCGTCGACCTGATGAACGAGGGCGGTCTGAACAAGGCTCGTTGGTCCTGCTCCGACACCGCCCAGTACGGCGATTACACCAACACCGTCATCAACGAGGACTGCCGCAAGCGCATGGAGTACCACCTGGGCCGCATCCAGGACGGCTCCTTCGCCAAGGAGTTCATTGACGACCAGGATGCCGGCGCCCCGCAGTTCAAGGAGCTGCAGGAGGAGTACTCCAACGAGCGCATCGAGACCGTCGGCCCGAAGCTGCGCGCCATGTTCTACTGGAACAAGGATGGCGTCAAGGATGCCGACGAGGCCAATTCCTTCACCGGTAAGATCGCCCGCGCTCAGGTTCAGTGAGCCCCTGTAGCTCCCGCTGGCGCATAAGCGCCTGAGGGAGTACCCAGCACGTACCAAAAGGCCGCCGCCGATTCATTCAGGAACGGCGGCCTTCTAGTATGGTCCCACCATATAGTCAAACCTCCACCACGTAGTAAAATCCCCACGACGTAGCAAACTACCCACCACGTGGTGACGCAAAACGGCTTTATTCCGCGGAATACAAAATTACTGACATCGTGGTAGAAGATTCATCGCGTGGTGGGCAGTTCATCGCGTGGTGGGATAGACAGTTGATATACGCCGGCTATCAAATCAATGATGTCTTGCTGTGTTCCCCGTATGCCGAGCTGCTTTATCGGAAGCGTTTCATGGGATATTTTCCCAAGAAAATCAGCGAGATCATGGTAGGCCTCGTCGTTGAGAGACACGCGATCCTCTGGAGCAAGTAGTTGAGCCAAACGGAATACATCATATTTATGCTTCTTGAGATCTTTTCCGTCTACGTGCTCGCCATGTTGTTCTCGGGCGTTGAGATCCAACCATGCTTTCGCCTTGAAAGGAATGAGATATTTCTCGTTAAGCACGCTGATGCCTTGTATTGATTCGCGGCCTTGCTGCAGTAGCCGATAGTAGCTGTCGTTCAGCATGATGGCTGACAGGCTGGAAACGTCGTTTGCAATATGCAATGGCGTCAGGAACGAGTTCGGCACAATAGGGAAGTCAGGGTGACGTGAAAATAGCTCGATCATAGTGGGATACCCGTACGTACTGGGGTGCATGAAACGGTACAGGTGAGGCTGTGCGGAGTTCTTCGTGATAGAGGTGTATCCGCCATCGCGAATGAAAGACCACAATCGTTGTGCAAACTCGCGAAGATGTCCCCTCGGCAATCAGCACCATGTCAATATCTTTGGTGGCTCGGAAGTCCAGTTCGTTGTCGGTCATGATGATGTCACAAGCGGTGCCGCCGATGATTACGTAAGAATCTTCGTAGCCGGCAAAGGCCGTTCTGATGAGCTGCAGGCCTTGTGTCATATTGTCGCTCCTGAGAAAGTATTGCGGATGGATTCTTGTATGGCGTCTTCCAAACGTTCGTCGGCAATCTCGCCAAGAGTCAGGGCCGTGGAAATGGGGTCGGCAAGGTAGTCTTCCTGCGTATATTGAGCAAGTAGGCGGGGATCGTACCTCCACAGCTCCAGAATATATGCATTATCTGGCACCTTTTTCCAAAGCGGGGTCGATAATGCATAGTTCCTTGTTGTGCTGCTTGAGCCAATGACGTTCAACGGCATAGATTCGCAGTTTTGGGGTGGCCAGTTGCGTCCTGTGCGAAAAGAGCAAATTCGCCGGCCGGAATCAGCTCGTCGGCAATCATCTGGCGATTGCGATTCGTGACGGTATATTTGCTGAATATTGGTGACTTCAGGAGATGCCAAGATGATTTCAGTAAATCAAGTCGGCTGGTCTGCCTTGAAGTCAGTAGTTCGACGCTATTGCTGCGGCCTTGCTTGGTGCGGTGCACGAATGCCAGCTGTTCTAACAGCGTCACGGCAACGCTGACCTGAGCTTCGGTAAACTGAAGCGCTCGGGCAATATCTGATTGGACTTTGCTCTCGTTGGAGTAGAGCAAATACAGCCAGACCAGCTGTGTTGCGGGGGAGAAGGGTCGCACCTCGATATCCTGTGCGTTCTCCAGCGGCCGTGAGGAGATGCGCTGGGTGAACACCATGCCCAGTGAAGGGATATACAGTTGGGTACCGGGCACGATGAAAGGAACGTGATTCTGAATCAGGGCTTTTCGCTGGTATGCAGAAAGCCGGGGGAAACTGAACAATGGGCAGATCCGTCCGCTGCTCAAGCCTGCTGGCGTCGGCGGTGACGCGTGTGATGCTGAATGGGTGAGCCTCTCCGCTCGCGATTAGCATGCTCGTGTTGTCGATGGTGAGTTTGCTGAATGTCCGTCCGTTGGTCAGAAATAGCGGCAGTGAGGCAGTGCCATTCCAGAAGTGATTTGGCAGGGCAGACCAAGTGTCTCGCGAATGTAATGCTCGGCATCCATGTCGACCTCAATCCTAACGAAAATCTGTAAGATTCACATCTCTTGTTAAGTATATAGAATATTATTAAGTATTTCGGGGTTGGCATGTCGCGAATGGAAAGAAAGGGCAGTCATCCCGAAATGGAGACAGCTTAGCCGGGAAAAAGGACGACGCCAGCATCCGGAGAAGATGGATGACTGGCGTCGGGTAAGCTCGCAAAAGCTCTACTGAACAACCCACGCAGAAGTGTCGGTGGGGAGCTGGCCTTCGGGGGTCAGCGGGCCGGACGCCAGCACCACGGAGCCATCGGGCAGCGCGATCGGAGCATTGCCGAAGTTGGTGATTGAGGTGAACACCCGCCCGCCAACCGCCGCGCGGGTGTACGCCACCACATCGTCGCCCATGCCCACCTGCTCGGCGGTGGTGTCGCGCGTGGCGGTCAGCGACTCCTGACGAATCGCCAACGCCGCATGATACAACGCGAACATCGAGTCCGGATCGGCCTGCTCCACGTCCACCGCATAATCCTTGAACCACAGCGGCTGCGGCAGGTGCGGGTCGGCGGCCGGCGTCACGCCATCGGCGCGAACCGCAGGGGAGAAGCCGAAGGAAGCGCCCGTGCCGAACTGGCCGGCGGCGCACAGCGGCACATGGTTCTCGCCGGTGCCATCGTCGGCCGGAGCCGGACGGCTGAAATCGGCCAGGCGGGCTCGTCGGAAGCGGTCCAAGGCAGAGGCACGCGGCAACCGTCGCGGCCCTTGTCCATCGTGTTGCGGGCGGTGTGGAAAGCGGTCGGATCCTCCAGCCGATCCCACGGAATATCGGCAACCTCGAACAGACCCAGCTCGTCGCCCTGATAGATGTAGGCGGCACCGGGCAGGCCGAGCTCCATCAGCGCGGCGGCGCGGGCGCGGCGGGTGCCGAGTTCGCGGTTCTCCGGGTAGGTGGTGCCGTCGCGCAGCAGCCAGTCGTGCGGCAACTGGTGGTAGGGCGCGCCCTTGACCTGCGGCAGACCGTAGCGGGAGGGGCTGCGCGGCACGTCGTGATTGTTCATGACCCACGTGGTGGTGGAGTCGCCGGTTTCGGCCGCCGCCTTGAGCCCGGCGGCGATGGCCTTGCGGAACTCGTCGGCATACCAGTTGGCCTGCGCGAAGTCGAAGTTGAAGGACTGGCCCAGCTCGTCCATCGAAGCGTACAGGTGCTGGTGCTCGGGCACCACCCACGCCTCGGCCACGGCGAAAGCGCGGCGGATTGTATTCGTTGAACACCTTGCGCCATTCGCGGTAGATGTCGTGCACCTCGCGGCGGTCGAACAGCGGGTGGCTGAAGTCGTGGTTCAGCACGCCGACCACGCTGTATTCGCGGCCGAGCTCCTCCAGCGGCTTGGATTCAAGGTCTTTGGCCAGGCCGTGCGCTACGTCGATGCGGAAGCCGTCGGTGCCGTGGTCGGACCAGAAGCGCAGGGTCTTTTTGAACTCCTCGTGGATGTCCGGATTCTTCCAGTTGACGTCCGGCTGCGCCTTATCGAACAGGTGCAGATACCACTGGCCGTCGGCCACGCGCGCCCAGGCCGGGCCGCCGAAGAAGGATTGCCAGTCGTTGGGCGGCAGTTCGCCGTGCTCGCCGCGGCCGTCGCGGAAGATGTAGCGGTCGCGCGCCGGGGAGCCGGGCTCGGCGGCGAGGGGCCTCTTGGAAGAACACGTGCTTGTCGGCGGTGTGGTTGGGCACGATGTCCACGATCACTTTGATGCCGGCCTCGTGCGCGGCCGCAGCCATCGCATCGAAGTCATCCATGGTACCGAGGCGTGGATCCACGTTGCGGTAGTCGATCACGTCGTAGCCGCCGTCCGCCAGATCCGAGGGGTAGAACGGGGAGAGCCAGATCGCGTCGACGCCGAGGTTCTTCAGGTAATCCATCTTCTCGGTGACGCCGGCGATGTCGCCGAGTCCGTCGCCGTTGACGTCCTTGAAGCTGCGCGGGTAGATCTGGTAGACGACGGCCTGCTTCCACCAGTCGTCATTGAGGTTGTTGGCGGTCATGCCGATTCCTTCCTGTTCCGGGTGCGTTGTGGTTGGGTTGTTCCGGTTGTGCTCGAACTGCTGTGTGAAGGCCCAACCGTTGTATTGATGATGACAACGATATCATGTGAATTACGCATGCAAAAGTCGATTTATCGGCGTTTTGCGGTGGTAACGTAGTCACGCCTGCGCGGACGCTGCTGTTGCGGCAGGCGGCGCGGTGGTTTCGCGCAGTATTAGCGGAGTGTCCGGCCGTACGAATGCCGGTTCGATTGACTTGCCCGCAATGGCATCCAATACCATGTGCCCGGCGGCCACGCCCATTGCGAACGGGTCCTGATGCAGTGTGTCAGTCCCACGGCGGCGGACAGGGTGGAATCGTCGAAGCCGATGATGGAGATGTCCTGAGGTACCCGCCGCCCGTATTGACGCAGGCGATACAGCGGTGCGGCCATTTCATCATCCTCAAAACAGAAGGCGGTGATGCTGGGGAGGCGTTCAGTACGGCGTTCAATGCCGCGTTGCTTTTCGCCAAGACCGCGTTGAATGCTCAGGGGCGTTAGCTCGATCCCCGGATGGGCGGCAGCGGCATCAATGACGCCCTGCAAACGAGCCTCGGCACTGTAGCGCATGTTGGTTTCGGTCGGGGCGCTGCCGACGAACGCGATATGCCGGTGGCCGAGTGCAATCAGGTGCTCGATGGCCGAACGTGTGGCGGCGTAATCGTCAATGCTCACGCCTGCGTCGAACCCATCGGTGGAGGAATGTTGATGCCGACAATCGGCACGTGCATATCTTCAGTCGCTCCACTTCAGCCGGCTCAATGTCGAAGGAGCTGACAATCACCGCATCCGCATTGCGTCGCACGGGCAAATCCGCAAAGAAGTCATGGCGCTCGGCGGCGTTGCGCATGGGGTAGGGCACAGTGTCGTAGCCGGAGGGGCGCAGCGCCGAGTCAAGGCCGGCGAAGATGTTTGCATTGAACCAGGTGGTGATGGTCTCGCTGGCCAGCAGCGCAATGCGGAACGACTGGCCGGACTTCAGTGCGGCGGCCGAGCGAGAGACGTAGTCGAGCTTTTCGGCCGCGGTCATCACTCGGTCTCGAGTCTCTGGAAGCACTAGATCCGGCTTGGCGAAGGTTCGGGACACCGTGGATACGGAAACGCCGGCCTCGCGGGCCACCGCTTGAATGCTTGCCTTGGTCATATGCCGTCGCTCCTTCGCCGTCGCGAACAATCATTGTCATGACAACGATAACATGCCCATAACAAGTCGTCGTCTTCGGCTATCTCGATTACGAGGGTCACGGAGACCGGTTCGAGGCATGACGACCGGCGTCGCAAACTCAACAAGGTTTTCCGACCCGACGATCGGCACGATCATCGTCGAGACATAGGGATAATGGCTCGCCCGCATGAACGCGGGACTGATCGAAAGCGCGTTGAACGCGCAAGGCCGGAAGCTCATCGTGAAGTGGACACGGAACTGGACGATGATTTGGTGTGCGACGACATGACCGAGGTGCTGACCTCGTTCTGCGCCCTCATGGGGAGGGCGCGCAGCCGGGCAAAAGACGGACGCGGCGTTGAAGGCGGCGCATGATGCTTGAGCCGTCAGGTGACGCTCGACCCGACGCCACGGCAGGAACGATTGTTGGAATCGCACGCCGGGGCGGCGCGATTCGCCAACAAGGGACTGGCGCACGTCAGGGACGTGCTCGAACGCGGCGATGCTGCCCCGAATGGTCGTACTATGCCTTGCATGAAATTGAGTGGGGAACCGGGTCAGGACGCACGCCGTGGACGAAGACTTTCACAGGAGAACCATGGTGGCCTAAAGGAGCAATAAGAGGCATACAACAGCGGCCTCGAATCATTGGCCGACGCGCTGAAGAACTTCTCCGAGTCCTGAGAACGGCGGAAACCGCAGAGATGGGAATTCCCGCGCTTCAAGTCAGGACTCGGCATTCCGGCGCTTCGCGTATACCGACCGGCTCGTTCACGGCCGTCGACCATGACTCATACGCGCTGAAACTCCCGGATAAGGCCGTGTATTGCACTGCATGGAGGAGACGCGTCAGCGAGTGGACGGCGCGAGTGCTGCGCATGAAGGCGTGTCCCGCCGTGCGGGACGCTGGCAGGCCAGCCCCTGACCGTCGAACGAGCCGACGATCCCAAGCCCCGAAGGGCTGGAGCGTCCAGGAATCGACTTAGGCGTGAAGGAACTCGCCACATTGTCAGACAGCACCGCGATACATAACCCGCACGCGA